>CAJICH010000076.1_pt1 | contig 334877 bp, 318 predicted proteins | sample 9199591 | NCBI WGS metagenome assembly CAJICH01 (sample SAMEA7708332, study PRJEB35096) | sediment metagenome | biome: marine neritic benthic zone biome [ENVO:01000025]; feature: sediment [ENVO:00002007]; material: shallow marine sediment [ENVO:03000034] sea grass bed [ENVO_01000059] ...
ATAGGTCCGCGATTCCATCAGCTTTTCGGTGCCGCGGTGCTGGAAAAGCTCGGCGCGCTGCCTGAGGACCGGGTCTGTGTGTCGTTCTACGAAGAGCTCTTCACCCCGGCCGAGATCAACCGGATCAGCACCTTCCTCGGCATCGCCGCCGTGCCGGCGCCGTTCGAGGACAAGGTGTTTGCCGGCCGGCCCGCGCCGCTGGAAGACGACAGGAAAGAGGCCGCCGCCGCGTACCTCGCGCCGCAATACGACGCAGCGCGGGCCCATATGGGCCGGGTGCCGGAGAAATGGCTGGCGAATATGGGAGTGGCCGGATGATGGACGGCAATTTCGAAGACGCCCTGACGGGCGAGCAGAAGATCCGCAATTTCAACATCAATTTCGGCCCGCAACACCCGGCGGCGCATGGGGTTTTGCGGCTGGTGCTGGAGCTTGACGGCGAGATCGTCGAGCGCTGCGACCCGCATATCGGGCTCTTGCACCGCGGCACCGAAAAGCTGATGGAATCGCGGACCTATCTGCAGAACCTGCCCTATTTCGACCGGCTCGATTACGTCGCGCCGATGAACCAGGAACATGCCTGGTGTCTGGCGATCGAAAAGCTGACCGGCGTCGAGGTGCCGCGCCGCGCCAGCCTGATCCGGGTGCTTTATTCCGAGATCGGTCGCATCCTGAACCACCTTCTGAACGTCACCACGCAGGCAATGGACGTGGGCGCGCTGACCCCGCCCTTGTGGGGCTTTGAAGAGCGCGAGAAGCTGATGATCTTCTACGAGCGCGCCTGCGGGGCGCGGCTCCACGCCGCCTATTTCCGACCGGGCGGCGTGCATATGGACCTGACGCCCCAGCTTTGCGACGACATCTGGCAGTGGACCGAGGAGTTCCCCCAGGTTTTGGACGACCTGGAAGGCTTGCTGACCGACAACCGCATCTTCAAGCAGCGCAATGTCGACATCGCCGTGGTGCCATTGGAGGACGCGCAGGCCTACGGGTTCTCCGGCGTCATGGTGCGCGGTTCCGGCTGGGCTTGGGATCTGCGCCGCGCGCAGCCCTACGAGTGCTATAACGAGTTCGATTTTCTGATCCCCGTCGGCAAGAACGGCGATTGCTACGACCGGTATCTCTGCCGCATGGAAGAGATGCGGGAGTCGACAAAGATCGTCCGACAGGCGTTGGAGAAGATGGACAAGTGCCAGGGCGAGCCGGTGATCACCCGGGACGGCAAGATCGCGCCGCCGAAGCGGGCGGACATGAAGACCTCGATGGAGGCGTTGATCCACCACTTCAAGCTATATACCGAGGGCTTCCGCGTGCCTGAGGGCGAGGTCTATGCCTGCGTCGAGGCACCCAAAGGTGAGTTCGGGGTCTATCTGGTCTCGGACGGCACCAACAAACCTTACAAGGCCAAGATCCGCGCACCTGGCTACCCGCACCTGGCGGCGATGGATCACATCTGCAAAGGGCATCAACTAGCCGATGTCTCGGCGATCCTGGGCTCGTTGGACGTGGTGTTTGGGGAGATTGACCGGTGAGCCTCCGTCGCCTGCATCACGAACAACCCGAGAGCTTTGCTTTTACGCCGGCAAACCAGGCTTGGGCGGAACAGCAGATCACAAAATATCCCGAAGGCCGGCAAGCCAGCGCGGTGATCCCCATCCTCTGGCGCGCGCAGGAGCAGGAGGGTTGGGTCACCCGCCCGATGATCGAGACTGTGGCCGAAATGTTGGACTTGGCCCAGATCCGGGTGCTGGAAGTGGCTTCGTTCTACTTTATGTTCCAGCTTCAACCGGTTGGTTCTGTTGCGCATATTCAAGTTTGCGGAACGACATCCTGTATGATCTGCGGCGCTGAGAACCTGGTCGCGGTCTGCAAGGAAATGATTGCGCCCAATCCCCATGACCTCAGCGCTGATGGCAAGTTCTCGTGGGAGGAGGTCGAATGCCTCGGCGCCTGCTCGAATGCACCCATGGCGCAGATCGGCAAGGACTACTACGAAGACCTGACCGCCGAGAAGCTGGGCGACCTGATCGACGCCTTCTCCCGGGGTGAGGTGCCGACCCCTGGCCCCCAGAACGGCCGCTGGGCCTCCGAGCCGATCACTGGCCTGACTTCGCTGGAAGGCAAGCGTGACCACGACGCCAATGCCTCGGTCGACCTGGCCGGGCGCTTTGGCGATACGATCGGACGGATCCAGGGCGAGCCGCCGGCCACTCGCCGCGCACCGCCGCCAGTGGCATTCGAGGCGCCACCGGTGCCCGCGCCCGTTCCGGAGCCACGGGAGACTGTTCCGGCAAAGATCGAACCTGCTTCGGTTGCTGAACTCCCGCCCGAGCAGCCGACAAAGGAACCGGCGACCGAGCCCGCCTTGCTTGGTGAGGCCCGCGGAGGCCGGGCCGATGATCTGAAGCAGATAAAGGGCATCGGGCCAAAGCTGGAAGGCACGCTCAACGACCTTGGCGTCTATCACTTCGACCAGATCGCGAATTGGACCGATGGCGACGTCGCCTGGGTCGACGAAAAACTCAGCTTCAAGGGCCGGGTCGAGCGTGAGCGCTGGATCCCTCAGGCGCGCGGTCTCGCGGGCCTCGGCCCCACAGCCGCCAAGCCCGCCATGCTCAGCGAGCCGCGCGGCGGCAAGCCCGACGATCTCAAGCGCATCAGCGGGGTCGGCCCAAAGCTCGAAGGCGTGCTCAACGGCCTCGGGGTCTACCACTTCGACCAGATCGCCGCCTGGACCGAAGGCGAGATTGCCTGGGTCGACGACCAGCTAAAGTTCAAAGGCCGGATCGAGCGGGATGACTGGATCGGCCAGGCCAGCATCTTGGCCGGTAGCGCGACGGAGGGGCGCTGACGAATGTGATTAGTGGAATTGCGGAGTGAAGGAAGTCGGGGAGAAGCGGCCATGGGCGGCCTGAGCGAATGCAGAAGAACATGCTGGCTGATCGCGGCGATCGCCGGGATTCTGTTGCTCATTGTCCTGTGGTTTCTCGTGGGTTTTGGCATCCTTTCATCGCTCATCTGTGCGTTGGTTCTGGGGATTGTTCTGGGTTTACTGTTGCCCTCCTTTTTATGCGGCGCGGACAATGCAGGGCGTGCGGTCACGCCTAAGACGGTGCAAGGCGTCGGTGATGCCACGGACGACGAGGCTGCGATCGACCGTAGACCAGTGGCAGCGGACGAGGCCGCAGCATCGCGCGGAGCGGAGGAACCTGAGGTCGTCGGGTTTGCTGAGGCCCCGGCAGCCGCACCTTATTTGGCCTCGGATGTGGAGGTTGATAGCGACTACGATCAGGGCGATGTCGAAGGTAGAACGACTGAGGGAGCCCGTCCCCCCGGACTGAGCGCGGCGCGGGGCGGAGTGGCCGATGACCTGAAAAGGATCAAAGGCGTTGGACCCAAGTTGGAACGTGTCCTAAACGAATATGGATTCTTCCACTTTGATCAAATAGCGGCGTGGAGCCTAGCAGAGGTTACCTGGGTCGATGCAAATCTCGGCGGCATCACTGAACGGGTAAAGCACGACGGTTGGGTCGATCAGGCGCGGCTTCTAGCCGCGGGAGGCGAGACCGAGTTTTCGCAGAGAGTGGACAGGGGCGATGTATACTAAGGCGCACCCGGAAGGACGAATTGACAGATACCAAATGATGCCGGCGAACAGCGGGCGATCCAATTGGTAGTCGCAGGTAAATCTGTTCCGATTGCGGTGTCTTCGCAGTTGGATGAATCGCAACAGGTGGGAGAGCTCGCACGCCCCCACCAGGCGGTTGGGAGTTAAGGTCGATGCTGAAAGACAAGGACCGCATCTTCAATAACCTCTACGGCATGTTCGACCGCTCGCTGGCCGGCGCGCGCGGCCGTGGGCATTGGGACCGGACCGCGGATCTTATTGCCATGGGCCGCGACCGGATCATTCAGGAGGTCAAGGATTCCGGCCTCCGCGGGCGCGGCGGGGCAGGGTTCCCCACCGGCCTCAAATGGTCCTTTATGCCGAAGGAGTCGGATGGCCGCCCCGCCTATCTGGTGGTCAATGCCGACGAGTCCGAACCCGGCACCTGCAAGGATCGCGAGATCATGCGCCACGACCCGCATACGCTGGTCGAGGGCAGCCTGATCGCCAGTTTCGCCATGGGCGCCCATGCTTGCTACATCTACCTGCGTGGCGAATATATCCGCGAGCGCGAGGCGCTGCAGGTCGCCATTGACGAGGCTTACGAAGCGGGGCTGATCGGCAAGAACGCCTGCGGCACAGGGTTCGACTTCGACTGCTACCTGCACCACGGCGCCGGCGCCTACATCTGCGGCGAGGAAACAGCGCTGCTGGAAAGCCTGGAGGGAAAGAAGGGCATGCCGCGCCTGAAGCCGCCCTTCCCGGCAGGTGTTGGTCTTTATGGCTGTCCGACCACCGTGAATAATGTCGAGTCGATCGCTGTAGTTCCCACTATCCTTCGCCGGGGGTCGGATTGGTTCTCGGGGATCGGACGCCCGAACAATACCGGCACCAAAGTCTTTGCCATCTCGGGCCATGTCGAAGCGCCCTGCGTGGTCGAGGAAGCGATGTCGATCACGCTGAACGAGCTCCTGGACCGCCATTGCGGCGGCGTGCGCGGCGGCTGGAAGAACCTGAAGGCGGTCATCCCGGGCGGCGCCTCGGTGCCTCTGCTGCCTGCCAGCCTCTGCGACGGGGCGATCATGGACTTCGATTGGCTGCGCGACCAGAAGTCCGGCCTGGGGACCGCGGCGGTTATCGTTATGGATCAGTCGACTGACGTCATCAAGGCGATCTGGCGCCTGTCGAAATTCTACAAGCACGAGAGCTGCGGCCAATGCACCCCGTGCCGCGAGGGCACCGGCTGGATGATGCGGGTGATGGACCGCCTAGTCACCGGCGACGCCGAGCCGGAAGAGATCGACATGCTTCTCGACGTGACCTACCAGGTCGAGGGCCACACGATCTGCGCGCTGGGCGACGCGGCGGCCTGGCCGATCCAGGGGCTGCTCCGACATTTCCGTGACGAGATCGAAGACCGGATCAAGGCGAAGCAAACGGGCCGCATGAGCGCGGTCGCGGCGGAGTAGGGCTGATGCGACCTGCTGGCCAGCATCTTGCGGAGTTCAATGTCGGGCGGCTCCTGGCGCCGACGGACGATCCGCGCGTGGCCGAGTTCATGTCGGCACTCGATCGGATCAACGGGCTCGGCAGACGTATGCCGGGCTTTGTTTGGATGATGGAGGGGTCGGGCGAGCCTGGCACCGGGAACACTGAGAATTACATCGGCGGCGATCAGCAATTCGTCACCAACCTGACGGTTTGGGAGAACGTGGAGACCCTGGAGGACTTCGTTTGGAACACGGTCCACCGGCAGTTTTATGAGCGCAGGGCGGAGTGGTTCGAGGTCTTGGGGAAGATGCATTTCGTCATGTGGTGGGTGCCCGAGGGACATTGCCCGAGCCTGGACGAGGCGATGGATCGTCTGGAATATCTGCAGGCACACGGCGCGAGCGACAACGCTTTCGGCTGGGAATGGCTGAAAGAGGCGCGGCTCTGGAGAACGCACAACTGCAATGCAGTGGCGGCGGAGTAGGGAATGAGCGATCTTCGAAAAATCGTCATTGACGGCATCGAGGCCGAGTGCGAACCGGCGCTGACCCTGATCCAAGCCTGCGAACAGGCGGGGATCGAAATCCCGCGCTTTTGCTATCACGAGCGCCTGTCGATCGCCGGAAATTGCCGCATGTGCCTGATTGAAGTCGTCGGCGGCCCGCCGAAACCCGCCGCCTCGTGCCACATGCAGGTGCGTGACTTGCGCCCCGGGCCTGAAGGCCAGCCGCCTCAGATCAAGACCAATTCGCCCATGGTCAAGAAGGCCCGCGAGGGCGTGATGGAGTTCCTGCTGATCAACCATCCGCTCGACTGCCCGATCTGCGACCAGGGTGGCGAGTGCGACCTGCAGGACCAGGCGATGGCATACGGCGTCGATTTCTCGCGCTACCGCGAGCCAAAGCGCGCCGCCGTCGACATCAACCTGGGGCCGCTGGTCGGAACCGAGATGACCCGCTGCATCTCCTGCACGCGCTGCGTCCGCTTCATCACCGAGGTCGCAGGGGTGCCGGAGATGGGCCAGACCGGCAGGGGCGAGGACAGCGAGATCGTCAGCTACCTCAATGCCTCGCTAACCTCCGAGATGCAGGGCAACGTGATCGACCTTTGCCCGGTCGGCGCGCTGACCAGCAAGCCTTATGCATTCACCGCCCGGCCCTGGGAGCTGACAAAGACCCAGTCAATCGACGTGATGGATGCACTTGGGTCCAATATCAGGGTCGACGTGCGCGGGCGCGAGGTGATGCGGGTGATGCCCCGCAACCATGACGCCATCAACGAGGAATGGCTCGCCGACCGCTCGCGCTTCATTTGGGACGGGCTCAGGCGCCAGCGTCTGGATCGGCCATACGTCCGGCGTGACGGCAAACTGACCCCGGCGAGCTGGGGTGAAGCCTTCGCGGCAATCAAGGTGGCCATGGATGGCATCAACGCCAGCACTGATCTTGCCGCCGTGGCGGGCGATCTGGTGCCGGTCGAGGCCGTCTTTGCGCTCAAGGGGCTGATGGACGGTTTGGGCTCCGCTTATTACGACTGCCGCCAAGACGGCGCGCAATTGCCCGCCGGCAACCGTTCTGCCTATGTGGGTAATGCGCGGATCGAAGATCTGGACACCTCCGACGCGATCCTGCTGATCGGCACCAATCCGCGCAATGAGGCACCTGTTCTGAACGCCCGCATCCGCAAGACTTGGTCGAACGGTGCGGAGATCGCCTCGGTCGGCGAGGTTTGTGATCTTACGTATCCGGTGCATCACACCGGCCCGGGACCAGAGATGCTGCAAGGTGGGCATCGCGACGAGTTCGTTGCCTACATGAAGAAATCCAAGGCTCCGATCATCGTGTTGGGGCAGGGCGCTCTGGCGCGGCCCGATGGCGCGGCGGTCCTCAGCCAGGTGATGGTGATGGCTGGTGAGGGCGGGGCGAAGCTATTGATCCTGCACACTGCCGCCGCGCGCGTCGGCGCGATGGATGTGGGGTTCATATGCGATGGCGGGGTCAGTTCCGCCCTACAGGGGGCCAAGGTTGTCTATAACCTGGGCGCCGACGAGATCGACATGCCTGACGGCGCCTTCGTCGTCTACCAGGGCAGCCACGGCGACCGGGGCGCACACCGCGCAGACGTGATCCTGCCGGGCGCCGCCTACACCGAACAATCCGGCATCTTCGTCAACACCGAGGGCCGGCCCCAGATGGCCAGTCGCGCGGGCTTCCCGCCGGGCGATGCCCGTGAGGATTGGGCGATCTTGCGCGCACTTTCAGGTGAGCTGGGCAAGACGCTGCCCTATGACAGCCTGGCCGCGCTGCGGGCGATCTTGTTCGAGGCGCATCCTCTCTTAAGCACGCTCGACCAGGTGCCCGAGAACCAATGGACGCCGATGCAGGTCGAGAAAATGGGCGATGCGCCCTTCGCCTCGCCCGTCAAGGACCACTTCCTGGTCAACCCGGTCTGCCGGGCAAGCGAGGTGATGGCCGAGCTCAGCCGCCTAGCGGCCGAACGCAACCAGACGATGGCCGCGGAGTAGCTGCATGACCAAGTTCCTCAACTCCGACTTCGGCATTTTCGTCATCATCCTGGCGCAGTGCATCGTAGTGACGGTCGCGATCCTGGTGAGCTTGGCCTTCCTGCTTTACATGGACCGCAAGGTCTGGGCGGCGGTGCAATTGCGCCGGGGGCCAAACGTGGTCGGTCCCTTCGGCCTGTTCCAGTCATTCGCCGACTTCCTCAAATTCATTCTGAAGGAAATCGTGGTCCCCGCGGGCGCGGACAAGGTCGTGTTCTTGATTGCGCCGATGGTTACGTTCGTCCTGGCCGCGATCGCTTGGGCAGTGGTGCCATTTGCTGATGGTTGGGTGATCTCGGACCTGAACGTGGGAATCCTGTATATCTTCGCGATCTCGTCGCTGGGCGTCTATGGCATCATCATGGGTGGCTGGGCGTCGAACTCGAAATACCCATTCCTTGGCGCGCTGCGATCCGCCGCGCAGATGGTCTCATACGAGGTTTCTATTGGCCTGATCATCATTGGCGTGCTGATCTCGACCGGCTCGCTGAACCTGACCGAGATCGTCCGCGCCCAGGATGGACGCTGGGGCCTCTTCTCGTGGTATTGGCTGCCGCACTTGCCGATGATGGTGATCTTCTTCATCTCAGCCCATGCAGAGACCAACCGCCCGCCCTTCGACCTACCAGAGGCGGAGTCGGAACTGGTGGCGGGCTACCAGGTGGAGTATTCCTCGACACCCTACCTGCTGTTCATGATCGGCGAATACATGAACATCGTGCTAATGTGCGCGCTGACCACGATCCTGTTCTTCGGTGGGTGGCTGAGCCCGATCCCAGGATTGCCGGACGGGGTTCTGTGGTTTGTCGGCAAGGTCGTGTTCTTCTTCTTCATCTTCGCCATGACCAAGGCGATTGTGCCGCGCTACCGCTATGATCAACTGATGCGGCTGGGCTGGAAGGTGTTCCTGCCATTCTCGCTCGGCTGGGTGGTCTTCGCGGCTCTGATGGCGAGATACGATTTCCCGGGCTACGCCCGCTATACGGTGGGAGGCTGAGATGGGTATCCCGTTCGACCGTGCCGTGCGCTATTTCCTTCTGGCTGATATATGGGCGGGATTCAGGCTGGGGATGAAGTATTTCTTCAAGCCCAAGGCGACGCTGAATTATCCGTTTGAGAAAGGCCCGCTCAGCCCGCGCTTCCGCGGTGAACACGCGCTTCGCCGTTATCCGAACGGCGAGGAGCGTTGCATCGCATGCAAGCTGTGCGAGGCGATCTGCCCGGCCCAGGCGATCACCATCGAGGCCGAACCGCGCGAAGACGGTTCGCGCCGGACTACGAAATACGACATCGACATGACCAAGTGCATCTATTGCGGGTTCTGCCAGGAGGCCTGCCCTGTGGATGCCATCGTCGAAGGTCCGAACTTCGAGTTCGCCACCGAGACCCGCGAGGAGCTGTTCTACAACAAGGACAAGCTGCTTGCGAACGGCGAACGCTGGGAGCGCGAGATCGCGCGTAACATCGAACTGGACGCGCCCTACCGATGAATGACGATTCCCTAGCAAAGGCTGAATTCTCGCTCGAAGGCGGCCCTGCATTTCTCGCCATCTTAGCGATAATGGTGGTCGTGTACGGGATACCGGCAATGCGCGTCGTCAGACGTGCAGGCTTTGCGCAGTGGTGGGGCCTGATTGCCGCGGTGCCGCTCGTAAACATCGTTGCGCTGTGGATCTTCGCCTATCGCGAGTGGCCGTCTGAGGAAGGTATGTAGATGACTCTCACCGCCTTAGCCTTCTACGTCTTCGCCTCGGTGGCGGTGGCCGCAGGCCTGTTCGTCGTGCTCGCGCGCAATCCGGTCCATTCGGTCCTTTGGCTGATCCTCAGCTTCTTTTCCGCTGCCGGGCTGATGGTGCTGCTGGGGGCCGAGTTCGTCGCAATGCTTCTGATCATCGTCTATGTGGGCGCTGTCGCGGTGCTGTTCCTGTTCGTGGTCATGATGCTGGACGTGGACTTCACGGAACTCAAGCAGGGCTTGGCGGACTACCTGCCCATGGGCGCGCTGATCGGCGTCGTGCTGCTGGTCGAGCTTGGGCTGGTCATCGGGCACTGGGCCATTGCCGGCTCGGCGCCGGACGTGCGCGCGGCGGTGGCGCCGATGCCCCAGGACGTAAGCAATGTCGAGGCGCTGGGGCGGATCCTCTACGATGACTACATTTACCTGTTCCAGGCGTCGGGTCTGATCCTGCTGGTCGCGATGGTTGGGGCCATCGTGCTGACGCTCTATCACCGCCCGGACATCAAACGGCAGGACATCCTGACACAAATATACCGCCAACGGTCCGAAGCGGTGGAACTGCGCGACGTCGAGCCGGGGCAGGGGGTCTGAGGGGGCATTCATGGAACATGCGAGCGAAATCGGGGGCGTCGGGCTTGAAGCCTATTTGACGGTTGCGGCGATGCTGTTCGTGATCGGCATATTCGGGATCTTCCTGAACCGGAAGAATGTGATCGTCATCCTGATGTCGATCGAGCTGATGCTGCTGGCGGTGAACATTAACCTCGTCGCCTTCTCGGCCCATCTGGGCGATCTGGTAGGCCAGGTCTTTACGCTGTTTGTCCTGACCGTCGCTGCCGCCGAGGCAGCTATCGGGCTGGCCATTCTTGTCTGCTTCTTCCGCAACCGCGGCACCATCGCGGTGGAAGACGTCAACATGATGAAGGGGTAGGGCGCGCATGTTCACGGCCATCCTGATCCTGCCCCTGATCGGCGCCATCATCGCGGGCTTCTTCCACCGCTTCATCGGTGAGCGGCTGGCGATGGCGATCCCCACGTTAATCCTGTTCATTGCCTGTGCGCTCAGTTGGTACGCATTCTTCACAATCCACGGGCACGAGCATTCGATCTCGCTCATGCGCTGGATTGGATCGGGCGATTTACAGTCCGATTGGTCGATCAGGGTCGATCAGTTGACCGGTGTCATGCTGGTGGTGGTGACCAGTGTCTCGGCCCTCGTCCACCTCTACTCGATCGGCTACATGGAGGAGGACGACGCGAAGCCCCGGTTCTTTGCATATCTGTCGTTCTTCACGTTTGCCATGCTGGCATTGGTGACCGGCGACAACCTGCTGCAGATCTTCTTCGGGTGGGAGGGCGTTGGCGTCGCGTCCTATCTGCTGATCGGCTTCTGGTATAAGAAGCCCTCGGCCAACGCGGCGGCGATCAAGGCGTTCATCGTCAACCGGATCGGCGATTTTGGATTCCTGCTGGGGATCTTCGGCATCTTCTACCTGGTCGGCTCGATCCATCTGGATGACGTTTTCAAGGCCGCGCCGGAACTGGCCGCGACCACGACTATATTCCTCGGCTACGAGATTTCGGCGATTGAACTGATCTGCGTGCTGTTGTTCGTCGGCGCCATGGGCAAGTCGGCGCAGCTTTTCCTGCATACCTGGTTGCCAGATGCGATGGAGGGCCCGACCCCGGTCTCGGCCTTGATCCATGCCGCGACCATGGTGACGGCGGGCGTCTTTCTGGTCTGCCGCATGTCGCCGCTCTACGAATATGCCCCCACCGCGCTTGTGATCGTGACGGTGGTCGGCGCCTCGACTGCCTTCTTCGCGGCGACCGTGGGTCTGGTACAGAACGACATCAAGCGGGTCGTCGCATATTCCACCTGCTCGCAGCTTGGCTATATGTTCGCCGCCGCGGGCGTTGGCGCCTACGAGGCGGCGATGTTCCACCTCTTTACCCATGCCTTTTTCAAGGCGCTGCTGTTCCTGGGCTCGGGCTCGGTGATTCACGCCATGCATCACGAGCAGGACATGCGCAACATGGGCGGGCTGCGCCACAAGATCCCGATGACCTACTACATGATGCTGGTGGGCACCCTGGCGATCACTGGCGTGGGCATTCCGTTGCTGGCACTCAACAGCATCCCGGTAGGCTTCGCGGGCTTCATCTCGAAAGATGTGATCATCGAAACCACCTTCGCCGCCCACTCCGAGTCTGGGAACTTGGCCTTCTATATGCTGGTCGGAGCCGCCGCGATGACCTCGTTCTATTCCTGGCGGCTGATTTTCATGACATTCCACGGCGAGACCCGGGCGGACAAGCACACTTACGATCACGCGCATGAAAGTCCGCTGGTGATGATGATCCCACTCTATGTCCTGGCGATTGGTTCCTTCGCCGCGGGCATGAACTGGTATGTGGATTTCGTCGGCCATCACGAGGCCGAATTCTGGGGCGCCTCGATCTTCAACGGCGCCGAGAACCATGTGCTCCACGACGCCCATGACGTGCCGACACTGGTCAAGGTGGCGCCGTTCTTCGCCATGCTGTTCGGTCTTGGGATTGCCTACCAGATGTATATCCGCAAACCGCACCTGCCGGCGGAACTGGCGGCGCAGCATCACGGGCTTTACCAGTTCCTGTTGAACAAGTGGTATTTCGACGAAGTCTACGAGTTCATCTTCGTCCGGCCTGCCAAGTGGATCGGTAACTTCCTGTGGCGCAAGGGTGATGGTGCCACGATTGACGGGTTCCTCAACGGCGTCGCAATGGGCCTGGTCCCGCGACTGACACGGCTCGCGGGCCGCATGCAGTCGGGTTACCTCTTCCACTATGCCTTCGCGATGCTGATCGGGATTTCGATCCTGATCACCTGGGTCGCGATCTCCGGAGGGGCGCACTGATGGAAACCCTGCCTCTCCTTTCGATTGTCACCTTCCTGCCGTTGGCGGGTGCTGTGATGCTGATGGCATTCTTGGGAGGCGACGACGAAGCCGCCCAGATGAATGCCAAACGGCTGGCAATGCTGGTGACCACACTGACCTTCGCCCTGTCACTGGGCGTGCTCTCGGGCTTTGATCCGTCAAACGCGGGTTTCCAAATGGTCGAGGAAGGCGAGTGGCTCGCTGGCCTCAGCTACAAGATGGGGGTCGATGGGATCAGCCTGCCCTTCGTATTGCTGACCACGTTCTTCTTCCCGATCGCGATCTGGGCTTCGTGGGGGATCACGCATCGCGTCAAGGAATACATCGCCTGTTTCCTGTTGCTCGAAACCCTGATCATCGGCGTCTTCACCTCGCTGGACTTGATCCTGTTCTATCTGTTCTTCGAGGGCGGCCTGATCCCGATGTTCCTGATCATCGGCATCTGGGGCGGCAAGGAACGGGTCTACGCGGCCTTCAAGTTTTTCCTCTACACGCTTCTCGGCTCGCTCCTGATGCTGGTGGCGATGATCTACATGTATTTCGACGCCGGCACGACCGACATCACCCAGCTTCTGAACCATCAATTCAGCTTTGAGGGGTTCGAGGTGCTCGGCTGGCACATCGTAGGCGGCGCCCAGACACTGATGTGGTTGGCCTTCTTCGCTTCGTTCGCGGTCAAGATGCCCATGTGGCCGGTCCATACCTGGTTGCCGGATGCGCATGTGCAGGCGCCGACCGCGGGCTCGGTGATCCTGGCCGCGATCCTGCTGAAGATGGGCGGCTATGGCTTCCTGCGTTTCAGTCTACCGATGTTCCCGGTCGGATCCGAAATCATGGCCGAGTTCGTGTTCTTCCTCTCGGTTGTCGCCATCATCTACACATCGCTAGTGGCGATGATGCAGGAGGACATCAAAAAGCTGGTTGCCTATTCGTCTGTCGCCCATATGGGCTTCGTCACGATGGGCATTTTCGCCGCCAACCAACAGGGCGTCGATGGCGCCATGTTCCAGATGATCAGCCACGGCTTCATCTCGGGCGCGCTGTTCCTTTGCGTGGGCGTGATCTACGACCGGCTGCATACGCGCGAAATTGCGGCATTCGGCGGTCTGGTGAACCGGATGCCCGTCTACGCGGCGGTGATGATGCTGTTCACGCTGGCCAATGTGGGCCTGCCAGGTACTTCCGGTTTCGTGGGCGAGTTCCTGACGCTAGTGGGTGTCTATCAGGTTTCGACCTGGACCGCATTCGGGGCGGCGACCGGTGTGATCCTCAGTGCGGCCTATGCCCTCTGGCTTTATCGCCGGGTGATTTTCGGCGAACTGATCAAGGAGAACCTGAAGAGCGTCACCGACATGAACAGGCGCGAAATCGCCTATATTGCGCCGCTGGTGGTGTTGACCATCCTCTTTGGCGTCTATCCCAGTCTTGCCACCGACCTTTTCGCGCCCACCGTCGAGGCGCTGGTCGAGAACGTCAACACCGCCCTGGCGGCCGCGGAACAGGCACAGCCTGTCCTGTTGGCCAAGCACTGATCTGGAGAGCAAGTGATGAGTGGCGACTACGCACTGGTTCTCCCGGAGATCATCATGGCCGTCGGTGCCATGGCGTTGCTGATACTGGGCGTTTATGGCGGCGAGGAGCGGCAGACGAGCCGACTGGTGCTCGCCTCGGCCGGTCTGATGGCCGCGCTGGGCGCCTGGATCGCCACCGGCGGCGCGCCCGAGGGGGTCGCCTTCGGCGGAGATTTCGTGGCCGACGGCTTTTCGCGCTTCGCAAAGGTGCTGATCCTCTTTTCCTCGGCGCTTGTCCTGCTCTTGGGCGAGGGATATCTGGCGCGCCGAGGTGTTCTGAGGTTCGAGTTCCCGATCCTGATTTTGCTGGCGACGCTCGGCATGATGATGATGGTCTCTTCGGGTGGGTTGATCTCGCTCTATATGGGGCTTGAGCTTCAGTCGCTGTCGCTCTACGTGGTTGCCGCCTTCAATCGCGAGAGCGCGCGTTCGACCGAGGCGGGTCTAAAATACTTCGTCCTTGGCGCGTTGTCCTCCGGCCTGCTGCTCTATGGGGCGTCGCTGGTCTACGGTTATACCGGCTCGACCCGGTTCGAGACCATTGCCGTGGTGATCGAGGCGGAGGGGGTCAGCCTGGGCCTGACATTCGGGTTGGTCTTCCTGTGCGCCGCCATGGCGTTTAAGATCTCGGCCGCCCCTTTCCACATGTGGACACCCGATGTGTACGAGGGCTCGCCGACGCCCGTGACCTTCTTCTTCGCAACTGCGCCGAAGGTAGCAGCGGGCGCACTCTTCGCTCGGGTGCTCTTCGACGGGTTTGGACAAGCAACGGCGGAGTGGCAACAGGTGCTGGTCTTCGTTTCGATTGCCTCGATGTTCCTGGGCGCAATTGCGGCAATCGGGCAAAGCAACTTGAAACGCCTGATGGCCTACTCCTCGATCGGGCATATGGGCTTTGCCTTGGTCGGCCTCGCCGCCGGCACCGAGGCGGGCGCGCAATCGCTACTGTTGTACCTATCGATCTATGTGGTGATGAACCTCGGCGTCTTTGCCTTCATCTTGGCAATGGAGCGCGATGGCAGCCCCGTGGTCCAGATCGCTGATCTCTCTGGCCTCGCCAGCGCCAAGCCGCGCCACGCACTCGCCCTTGCGGTCCTGCTTTTCTCGCTGGCCGGCCTGCCGCCGATGGTTGGCTTCTTCGCGAAGTTTTTCGTCTTCAAGGCCGCGGTCGATGCCGGATTGGCGCCGCTCGCCATTGCCGGCGCGCTCGCCAGCGTAATCGGCGCTTACTACTACATGAATATCGTGCGCGTCATGTATCTGACCGAAGAAGGTCATCCCCTGGACCTGCGTCTCAACCTGTTGCAGAGCGCGACCATCGGCGTTTCGGCCCTGATCATGGGCTTCGGCTGGCTGCCGTTCCTGGGCGGGTTCGGCGTGCCGGAGATGGCAGCTGGTGCCGCGCAGGCGCTGCTGCGCTAGATGACCGATTGGCCCGGCGGCTATGACCGCCTGATTCTGGATGAAATCGACTCGACAAATGACGAGGCGCGCCGCCGCGCGCCCGCGCCGCGCCCAATCTGGATCGCCGCGCGGCGCCAGAGCACGGCGCGTGGCCGCCAGGGCCGGAAATGGGACGCACCTGAGGGCAACCTTTCAGCTACGTTGCTGATTGCCCGCGACGACACTCCGTCTGAGCTTGCGAGGCTTACCTTCCACGCATCGCTGGCGGTCGCCGATCTGCTCACCCATTTCGCACCCGATGCCCAGGTCCAGACCAAATGGCCGAATGATGCATTTCTGAACGGCAGCAAGGCGGCCGGAATCCTGCTCGAGAATTACGGGCCTGGTGGCGGGCACGCGGCCAATCTCGCAATCGGGATCGGGATCAATCTGGCCCACCATCCGGACTCGAAGACAAGCCGCTGGCGTCCCACGTCGCTGGCGGCGGAAACCGGTCATGCACCTGATTTCGAGAAAGCGTTAACAGTCCTGGCGCAGCGTCTCGACCACTGGCTGGCGGTTGGCGACTTCGCCGTGATCCGCGCCGAGTGGCTATCCCGCACGTCGCATCTGGGAGGAAAGATCGAGGCGCGCCTGCCTGACCGGACCCTCACGGGCATCTTCGAAGATGTGGACGCAGAGGGTACCCTCGTTCTAAGAACCCCGGGCGGCTCCGAGCGGATCGCCGCGGCGGACATCTTCTTTCCGGAGTAGCGCGTATGCTGCTGGCAATCGATGTGGGCAACACCAACACGGTTTTCGCGGTCCATGACGGCGAGAAGTTTCTGGCCGACTGGCGCTGCAACACTGAAGGCGTGCGGACCGCCGACCAATACTATGTATGGCTCAGCCAGTTGATGGATCACACGGATCTTGACCCCGCAGCCATCGACGAGGTGGTGATCTCCAATGTCGCCCCTGCGACGCTATTCAATCTGCGCGTCCTCTGCGACCGCTATTTCGGTTGCCGCCCGCTGGTGGTGGGTAAGCCAGAATGCGAGTTGCCGGTCTCGGTCAGAGTGGATAACCCGGCTGAGGTTGGTGGCGACCGGCTGGTCAACACGGTCGCGGCATACGCGAAATACGGTGGCGAGCTGATCGTCGTCGATTTCGGCACCGCTACTACCTTTGACGTGGTCGCTCAAGATGGCGCCTATGTGGGTGGCGTCATTGCGCCCGGGGTCAACCTGTCGCTGGATGCGCTTCATAGCGCCGCGGCTCACCTGCCGCGGATCGACGTGACCATGCCGCCCCATGTCCTGGGCCGCAACACGGTCCATTGCATGCAGTCGGGCATCTTTTGGGGCTATATCGGCCTGATCGAAGGTATCTGTACCCGTCTGGCCGAGGAACGCGGCAAGGCGATGCGGGTGATCGCCACGGGTGGTCTGGGGCCGCTTTTCGAGCGCGGCTCCGAGTTGATCGAGGCCTCCGAACCCGACCTGACCATGCACGGTCTGGTTCTGATTCACCGCTACAACAAAACAGGCAAATATGACGGATAATTCGGGTGGGCCGCTGGTCTATGTCGCGCTGGGTGGCGCTGGCGAGATCGGAATGAATTGCTACCTCTATGGCCTGGGCGAGGCCGCCGAGCGGCGCTGGATCATAGTCGATCTTGGCGTCGGATTTGGCGATATGGAGCGTGCGCCTGGGGTCGAGCTCGTCTTTCCAGATCTCGATTTCATAAGTGGCGAACGCGATTCGCTGGAAGGAATCTTCCTGACCCATGGTCACGAGGACCACATCGGGGCGGTCGCGCATCTTTGGAATCAACTGAAAGTGCCGGTCTACGCGCGGGCATTCACTGCCGAACTAGTGCGAAAAAAGTTAGCCGAGGCTGGCCTGGACCCGTTGATCGTCAACCAGGTCTCGGTTGGGGATCGCGTGCAGGCGGGCGGATTTTCGGTCGAATGGCGGCCGGTCAACCACTCGATTCCCGAGGCCTCGCTGCTGGTGATCCGAACCCGAGCGGGCACGGTTGTCCATACGGGCGACTTCAAGATGGATCCGGAGCCCCAGGTCGGTGATCCTTTCGATATGGACGATCTCCAGGGGCTTGGAGCCGAAGGCGTGATGGCGGTTGCCTGCGACTCGACCAATGTGTTTCTGCCGGGCGAGTCGCGTTCGGAAGCCTCGGTGATTGAAAACATCCGCAATCTGATTGAGGTTGCTCCTAAAGCGGTGGCGGCGACGACCTTCGCCTCGAACGTGGTCAGGCTACGCACGTTGGCGCTGGCGGCTGTCGATGCGGGCCGTTCGGTGGTCATCGCCGGGCGCGCCATGCGCCGGATGATCGAAACCGCGGTTCTGACCGGCCAGATCGACGATTTTCCCAAGGTTGTTCCTGACGACGAGGTTGCCGACATTCCGCGTGAAAATTTATTCTACCTGGTTACCGGAAGCCAGGGCGAGGGCCGCGCGACGATGGCGCGGATCGCCCAAGGGATGCATCCCACCGTCAAGTTGTCCAAAGGTGACACCGTGCTCTTCTCGTCGAAGACGATTCCCGGCAACGAGCGGGGCGTCGCGCGGGTCTACAATCTGCTGAGCGAACAGGGTGTGCGGGTGATCGATGGCGATATGGAGCATATCCACGTCTCGGGTCACGCCCGCAGCGGGGATCTGCGCCGAGTCTACGAGGCGCTGAAGCCGCAGGTCGCGCTGCCGATGCATGGAGAGCATCGGCACCTTGTCGAACATGCGAGGCTCGCCAAGGAATGGGGCGTGCCGCAATCGCTAGTTGCCCCCAACGGCACGATTGTCCGTCTGGACGGCAACAAGCCCGGCACGGTGGATCACGTGGAGACTGGCCGCGTCTATTTGGATGGCCGTGCCCATGTGGGTGCATATGACGGCGTTATCCGCGACCGCCTTAAGATGGCGCGGAACGGCCTGATCGCCGTTTCCGTCGTGGTCGACGCCGATGGGGATCTAGTGGCGGACCCGGTGATCCAATGCCATGGCGCGCCGAAGAACGGGCCGGATTGGAAAGCACCATTGGAAGAAATGATCGCCAAGGCGGTGGACGACGCCCTGGAGGGCGCACCGCGCAAGGCCAAGCGAACGGATGACGATGTCGAGCAACTCGCGTCTCGGGCTGCTCGTTCCGTCGCTGTGCGCTATTGGGGCAAGAAGCCGGTCATGAGCGTAATGGTGTCACGGCTGGAAGATTGAGCGTAAGGCGGGGTTTACGCCGCCGAAGCAGGTAGTGGAGGCGGGATAGTTCCCGCCTTTCAGTAAGTCCACAGACTACGCTGCAGCGTCATTCGTTTCGGATTCTTCCGCTTCGGCTGCTTCGGTCGAGCGGACCGGAATCATCAGGAAGGCGGGCACATGCTCGCCCATCCCCACGACTTGTTTGCCGCCGGATTTGCTTCTCGTGGCCCGAGCTGGCTTCGCTTCTCTTTTGGGCTTCTCAGTCGGCTTGTTGGCATCCGGCGCCTCGATCTTTGGCTTCGAGACCGCGTCCGCAGGTTTCGGCGGTTTCACCGGCTCCTTGCGCGTGCGCGGTTTGCGATCGCTTGCCGGTTCGGCGGCGGGTGTGCCGATCCGGTCGATCTGACGGCCGAGCATCTCCTCGATCCGGTCGAGGTACTTTCCGTCCAACGGTGCGGCGATGGTCAGCGCCGTGCCCGCGCGCCCGGCCCGGCCAGTACGGCCGATTCGGTGTACGTAATCCTCGGCATGGATCGGGACGTCGAAGTTGATGACATGGCTGACATTGGGGATATCCAGCCCGCGCGCCGCCACGTCCGAGGCGACAAGCAGCTTGATCTCTCCATCGCGGAACGCGCTGAGCGTTTTCATCCGGACCGACTGATCCAAATCGCCATGCAGTGCGCCCGCGTTATAGCCGTGTTTTCTTAGAGATTTGTCCAGAATCGCTACTTCCGTCTTGCGGTTGCAGAAGATGATGGCGTTGGTCAGCTTCTCGCCCTCGGCGTCCATCAGCGAGCGCAGGCAATTCCGCTTCTCCTTCGACGCAGTCTCGCGGTCACGGCGTGACGGTTTGAATAGGCACACGCCCTGGGTCACCGTCTCTGCCGCCGTCGCCTGGCGATCGACTTCGACGCGCACCGGGTTGTGTAGAAATTCCTTCGTCAGCCGCGTGATCTCGGGCGGCATTGTCGCCGAGAAGAAGAGGGTCTGGCGCGTAAACGGCGTCAATTTGAAGATCCGCTCGATGTCCGGGATGAACCCCATGTCCAGCATCCGGTCGGCTTCGTCGACCACCATGACTTGGACGCCGGTCAGCATAAGCTTGCCGCGTTCGAAATGATCGAGCAGACGGCCCGGCGTCGCGATCAGCACGTCGACGCCCCGGTCGATCAGCTTGTCCTGATCTTTGAAACTGACGCCGCCGATCAACAACGCCATCGTGAGCTTGTGGTACTTGCCGTAGATCTCGAAATTCTCCGCCACCTGGGCCGCGAGTTCGCGGGTGGGACAAAGGATCAAGCTTCGCGGCATCCGGGCGCGGGCGCGCCCTTTGGCCAGCATGGTGATCATTGGCAGGGTGAAGGACGCAGTCTTGCCGGTGCCGGTCTGAGCGATGCCCAGCACGTCACGGCCTTTCAGCGCCTCTGGGATGGCTTGCGCCTGGATCGGGGTCGGGTCGGTATAGCCTGCTTCCGAGACGGCTTTGAGCACGTTCGGATCGAGCTCGAGATCAGTGAACTGCATGTAATCCTATGATGTTGCCTGGGTGACGAAGGGCGGCTGATTTGTTGGCCGCTATCTCACCGCGCGGCCACGGCATCCACATTGACGCCGGTCACATCCGGGTGTGGATATGAGGGAAAACTCTTGAAAAGTCAATGAATCACATAGGTTTTTGGGTGCGACAATTGGGGTTCCGTCGCGTCAGGCCTTGAAAATCGCAGTCAATTCGATAATTCTAGAAATATGGAATCGAATCATCGACATGAAGGCGACGCGGCGCCCATCAGTGGTGTCGAAGCCGCCGAGGCATTTGCCGCCCTTGGGTCCGATGTTCGTCTATCTATCCTGCGCGCGCTGGTGCGTGCGGGCGACCACGGATTGGCGGTCGGTGCGCTCCAGTCGCGTCTGGCGATTGCCGCTTCGACACTCAGTCATCACCTGCGGGCAATGCTCCAGGCGGGGCTTTTGGAGCAGACTCGCGACGGCCGAACCCTAATTTGCCGGGCGCGATATGACCGGATTCAGGGCCTTGCGGCTTTCCTGGTGAGCGAATGCTGTGCCGATCTTGCGGCCCAAGATGAAGCGAGGCGGGCATGACCGAACTGGTGCTGCAGCAGTGGGGCGCCTTTTGGCGCGGCATCCGGGGCTTCGACCGGATTTGGCTGCTGATCCTGGCGATCCCGCTGGCGTTATATACGTTTGATCCCGCGAACGCCCCGACTGTGTTGGGTATCTCAATCGACGCCTTCGCTGGCACCATGCCGTTCATGGCGATCGCCATCGGGCTGATCGCTCTCCTGAAGGCGACGGGCGCCGAGGGCATGGTGGCGCAGGCCTTCCAGGGGCGCGAGAGTCGGATGATCGCGCTGGCCGCGCTGGTCGGCGGGCTTATGCCGTTTTGCTCATGCGAGGTGATCCCGTTCATCGCTGCGCTTCTGGCTGCGGGCACGCCGGTGTCGGCGGTGATGGCCTTCTGGCTATCGTCGCCGCTAATGGACCCGCCGCAATTCATGATCACCACTGGTGTGCTGGGAATGGAGTTTGCGATCGGCAAGGTGATCGCGGCAGTGGCGATCGGACTCGCCGGCGGCTTCGCCATGCAGGCGCTGACCGCGACCGGCGCCTTTGCCGACCCGCTGCGGGCGCGGAAGTCCTGCGGCTCGTGCTGCGGGACCAATGCTCTGACCGGCCAGCCCGAATGGCGCTTCTGGCGCGAGGCCGGGAGGCGCGAGACCTTCCGGATCACGGCCTGGGAGCAGACTCTGTTCTTAACCAAGTGGCTGTCGTTGGCCTATCTGCTTGAGGGGCTGCTGATCCAATACGTGCCGGCTGAGACGATCGGCGGCCTGGTCGGCGGACCGGGCGCGATGCCAGTGATCCTGGGCGCGCTGGTCGGCGCGCCGGCCTACCTGAACGGATACGCCGCACCGGCTTTGGTGGCCGGGCTGATGGAGCAGGGCATGAGCGCAGGCGCCGCCATGGCCTTCATGGTCGCGGGCGCGGTGAGCTGCATTCCGGCGATGGCGGCGGTATGGGCGCTGGTGAAGCGCGAGGTCTTCGGGCTCTACGTCCTGTTTGGGATCGGCGGGGCGATCCTGAGCGGACTCGTTTTTGGGGCCATTGTGGGCCTCGGTGGGTAGGAGGCGATTTGGGGCGTTTGCTCGCATCTGCTCACCCGTGAGCAGAGGGTTAAGTGGTTGACGTTAAAAGCGTTCCCATTTTACGGTAGGGTTTTGTTTGCGGGGGGGCTTTGGTGCGCAAGAATGCGCGTGCTACGTCGCTGGTTACGAAAAACAATCTTGCGTATAGTTGCTTAGGTCTTTTTAGGATAGGCGCACAAATGAACGAAGATGAGGTTTTCGGCGCGGATTCAAACATCTTTTTGGAAAGCATGCTTGAGAACGGGTTTACCCTGAGAATGTTCCGCCAGTCTTTTCCATTTCGAACTTTCATGAAGCGGCTTTGCCACACCTGACTTCGAAGGAGTATTTGTCAAAGAAGCCAACAGAGCCAGTGCCTTAAAATGCTTCTAAGAGGGGTGGCTCGCGGAGAAATTTCGAACTTCCTAGTCCGATCTCAATCGTTGACTCGGCGATTTTCTTCTCGGAATACAAAGCAGAGATATTTGAACATTTCCAAGCGACAGATGACTCCTTGTCAGTGCCAAAATTCCATGAAGATGGTAGGCCTGCGCGGATTACTAGTCATTCTGAATTTCATCGAATAAGAAGGCAGAGGCTTGCAACATCTCGTTTTATCGTGAGAACAGATATTTCTCGTTATTTTTATTCTATTTACACTCACTCAATCCCCTGGGCATTGCATGGGAAAGCTGAGGCGAAGAAAGATCGGAAGCCAAAACCCAAAGGCAGCAGGAAGTAGTACAGGGCATGATTTCGTTTACTTTTTAGATGAAGTTGTTTGTATTGCGAACACTGAGAGCGACGACGGAGTCTTTAAATATGCTCTTAGAAAGATGGATGATCTCAAAATTTGGGATGATTACTGGCATTTAATCGACCCATTTTTGGTAAGATCTGCAATCAATTTCCCCCATTGTTGGGACTACATCGCACGAATTGCTAGCTGGCGGTTCAGAACAGATGTTCTCGACCAGGCTCTTTGGGGCAAAGTGGTCTTGAAGTCCCTGAGGACTCAATCCCTTTCGGGTCACGACTCAGAAGTTTGCTGGGCGTGTGGCTCGCGAAGGAAGTTGGCCTGACTATCGAACTCGACTGTCTTGAGGCAATCTTAGAGCGATGTGGCGCCATGTCGGCAACGCTTGCACTGGATGTCTTCGCAACAAACACACATAGTTACAAATTTCCTAAGGCTAAACTGCTCGAAAGAATAGGCGACCAGCCAATGATGGCCGAGAATTGGTTGCTTGCCTATGAGGCTGACCGGCTGTTCGAATACAAACTGAAAGCAAAGAATCTAAGTGGAGCAGGTTTTTTCGAGGAGCTTTATGATAACGATGCAGAATTCTATGATAGAGACGCAGTACCTGCTGCGTTCGCGGATATCGATGACCCCGGCGAGGTGGAATCGGCACTCGAAAATGTAATTAGTTACTACGACTATGACGATGCCGATTCCGAAGAGGATCCTGATGCAATCATGTAGCGTTCTTACTGATGAAGACGTAGGCCGCTACGCTGAATGCTGCAGCGCAGACTTTGTGAGACTGCAAATATCTCACACGCGGGGTTCGGAACTCGCTGTCTTCTTTGGGATGGCAACGTAGGAGACGGTGGCTTGGCATTCACGCGACCATGCGGGTGGGCACACCCTCACACATGCGTCTCCTTCGTTGTGCTGAGTTTGATCTCCGGCCAGTCGCGCTCCACCCGGTCGATGTCCCATTGCAGGCGCGTCATGTAGACGGGGTCTCCGTCATGGTCGGTGGCCATGTGACCCTTGTTGGCTTTAGCGAAGGCCTCGATCTGGTCCTTGGGACCGCTGATCCAGCGGGCGCTGACGAACTGGGTTTGGTCAAAGCGCACCGGTAGGCCATATTCCAGCTCGATCCGGCTTGCTAGCACGTCGAATTGCAGGGAGCCGACGACGCCGACGATCCAGCCAGCACCGACCTGAGGCTTGAAGAGCTTTGCCGCCCCTTCCTCGGCGAATTGCAGCAAGGCCTTGTCCAGGTGCTTGGCCTTCATTGGGTCGGCCGCGCGGACGTTCTGCAGCAGTTCGGGCGCGAAGGCCGGGATGCCGGTGAAGCGCAGGTCCTCGCCCTCGGTCAGCGCGTCGCCGATGCGAAGCTGCCCGTGGTTCGGGATGCCGATGATGTCGCCCGCCCAGGCATCCTCGGCCAATTCGCGCTCCGAGGCCAGAAACAGGACCGGGTTCGATATCGCCATCGGCTTACCCGCCCGCACGTGACGCAACTTCATGCCGCGCATGAAGTGTCCGCTGCAAAGCCTTACGAATGCGACACGATCCCGGTGTTTCGGATCCATGTTCGCCTGCACTTTGAAGACGAAGCCCGTCACCGGCTTTTCCTCGGCCCCCACTTGGCGCGAGGCGGTCATGCGCGGCTGCGGCGGGGGCGCAAAGCCCGCAATGCCCTGCATCAACTCGGTAACGCCGAACGAGTTGATTGCCGAGCCGAACCAGATCGGCGTCATGTGACCCTCGCGGAACGATTGCAGGTCGAATGCCGGCAACAATTCGCGCGCCATCTCGACTTCTTCGCGCAGCTTCGCTGCCAAGTCCGCGGGGATCAAATCGTCGAGCTTCGGGTCGTCCAGACCCTCGATCGCCACCGATTGCGCCTTCACGTTCCGGTCGGCCCGGCTCATCAGCTCCAGCCGGTCATTCAAGAGGTCATAGGCGCCCAAGAAGTCGCGGCCCTGGCCGATGGGCCAGCTTGCCGGGGTCACGTCGAGGGCCAGCATTTCCTGGATCTCGTCGATGATCTCGAACGTGTCGCGGCTTTCCCGGTCCATCTTGTTGCAGAAGGTCAGGATCGGCAGGTCGCGAAGCCGACAGACTTCGAACAGCTTGCGGGTCTGGCTCTCGACCCCCTTGGCGCCGTCGATCACCATGATCGCCGCGTCGACCGCGGTCAGCGTGCGGTAGGTGTCTTCCGAGAAATCCTCGTGGCCCGGCGTGTCGACGAGGTTGAACCAGTTCTCGCCAAAGGCAAATGACATAGCCGACGCGGAGACCGAGATCCCGCGCTCCCGTTCCATCTTCATGAAATCCGAGCGGGTGCGCCGCGCCTCGCCCTTAGCGCGCACCTGACCCGCCAATTGGATCGCGCCGCCGTAGAGCAGCAGCTTCTCGGTCAGCGTGGTCTTGCCCGCATCCGGATGGCTGATGATCGCGAATGTCCGGCGTCGCGCGATTTCGGGCGGCAGGGCAGGGGCGTTTGATCTGGTGTCCAGCATAAGCCGCGATGTAGCGAAGCGCGTGCCGCTTGCCTAGGGGTGCCTACAGGAAAGGCAGCTCGCAGGCCTGCCCCGCCACGCGGTGGCCATCGGGCAGATCGATCGAGACCCGCTCGCCCGGCTGGAGCGCGGTCGAGACCAGGCCGAGGCCGATATTGCGCTGCATCCTTGGCGAGTAGGCATTGGTGGTCATCGCGCCCATCCCCTCGCCGCCCCGGAAGATCGGCGCGCTCCGGTCGTAGGGAGTAAGCTGCTCTTCCGAGTCGATTACGATCCCCAGCTGGTGGCGCTTGGGCCCCTCATCGGCAATTTGACGCAGTGCGCGGATGCCGATCGTGTCGTCCGGGGCATCCAGGTGCACATACTTGCCCATGCGCACCTCGAAGGGGTTCGTATGGGCATCCGTGTCGCCGCCATATGACAAAAGCCCGCTTTCGACCCGCTCGATCCCGTTCGGGCAGCCGGGGCCAATCGCATATGGGGTACCCGCCTCGCGTACGAGGTTCCAGAGATCGCCGCCCTTCGCGCCGTCGCGCAGATAGAGTTCGAACCCGCCCTGTTTGGACCAGCCCGAGCGTTGCAGCAGAACTGGGATGCCCTCGATCTCGGCCTCGCGGAACTGGAAATAGCGCATTTGCCGCACCTGATCGCCGAAAAGGTCGACGACGACGTCAATTGCCTTTGGGCCCTGAATGGCGAGGGGCGAGACGTCCGGCTCGCTGACCTGGACATCGAGGCTACGCTCGGCCGCCACCGCTTTGACCCACAGCAGCAAGTCGTTGTCCGCAATGGACAACCAGTAGTGATCGTCGGCCAGCTTCAACAGGATCGGATCGTTCAGCAGCACGCCATTGTGATCGCAGATCGCCACATACCATCCCTTGCCGGGCTTCATCCCATCCAGCTTGCGTGGACAAAGGATCTGCGCCAGCCGGGCGGCGTCCGGGCCGTGAAACTCGACTTGGCGCTCGACTGCCACGTCCCACATCGAAACGCCCTCGATCAGGCGCCAATACTCCGCCATCGGGTCGCCATAGCCCGTAGGCATATACATGTGGTTGTAGACGGTGAAGCTGGTGACCCCCTCGGCGACGGTCGAGTCGAAGAAGGGGCTGCGCCGGATGCGCGGGCTGGGCGTGAAATGGGCTGGCATTTGGTTTTCCCTCGGGACCCGGTGATTCCCTGACAGACTCAATTGTCATACATTAGCTTTGACAGGCAATTTCGCTATTTGGCGACCATCCATTGTGCCGGGGCGAACTCTTGTCAGGCTTGGGTGCGCTTGCTACCTAATCTGCGAAACTGACTGAAACACTAGGGATTGTCTCGTTGACGAGTGCCGAGATTGATCGGAAACGCGAGGGGCCGGCCGAGGTAGCCAAGACCGCGGCGGCGCCGCGCTTGTCACTTGAGGGGATATCTGTCGAGTTCGACGGCGTCCCAGCGGTCAGCGAGCTAGACCTCGATGTGGGCGCCGGCGAGATTGTTTGTCTGCTGGGCCCGTCTGGGTGTGGCAAGACAACAACCCTGCGGGTTGCCGCGGGAGTCGAGCGCCAACGTGCCGGTCGGGTTCTAGTCGATGGGCGGCTGGTGTCCGAGCCCGGGATGCACGAGCCGCCAGAGACCCGCTCGATCGGGCTGATGTTCCAGGATTTCGCGCTGTTTCCGCATTTGACGGTTGCCGAGAACGTTTCCTTCGGCTTGCGCCGCACCACCGCACCGCGCGAGCGCAAGGCGCTCGTGGGCGAATACCTCGCGCGGGTGGGATTGGGTGCTTATGGTTCGAAATTTCCCCATCAGCTGTCGGGTGGCGAGCAGCAGCGCGTTGCCCTAGCCCGTGCCTTGGCGCCGAAACCCCGGGTCATGCTTATGGACGAACCGTTTTCCGGGCTAGACAACCGGCTGCGCGACGAGGTCCGCGACCACACGCTGTCGATCCTGAAGGAAGAGGGGGCAGGGGTTCTGCTGGTGACCCACGATCCTGACGAGGCAATGCGCATGGCGGATAAGATCGCGCTGATGCGAGATGGCCGCATTGTCCAGGTTGGCGCGCCATATCATGTCTACAATTATCCGGTTGACCGCCGCGCAGCGGCGTTCTTCTCGGATTTGAACCTGATCCACGGCGTCGTTCACGACCGCCAGACCGACACGCCATTCGGCCGGTTCCTGACACCGAAGCTGGTCGACGGCGCTGACGTCGAGATCGTGATCCGTCCGCAGCATTTGCGGATCGACTCGGATGAGGTGGGCGTTCCTGAGGAAACCACGGAACACGGGATGCCTGCGCGCGGCCGCGTTCTGCGCTCGCGCTTTGTCGGCGCCTCGAGCCTGATCGAGGTCGAAATGGATCATGACGGGTCGATGCTACGCGCCAGCGTGCCCTACGCCTGGTTGCCAGAGCCCGGTACGCGGGCCTGGCTAAGCCTGCGACGCGACCGCTGTTTCGTCTTTCCGTGCGTAAAGCAGACCCGGGTCGCATCGCCCTATTCTGCAGAATGACTGGGCACCCGGCGTAGTCTGAACGGCAGCTTAACAGGGCCTAAACCTGGGGAAGAAATCCATTGAATCGGGCTGAATTGCCTTTAACAGAGCGCGCCAATCCAATATGTCAGGGCGAGAAAAGGCCCTGGGCGGCGGTTCGGGGCGGTGAACAGGAGTGTTCTGAATGTTCAACAATATCGGCCCACTGGGCCTGATCATCATCCTGGTGGTCGTGCTGTTGCTCTTCGGGCGGGGCAAGATCCCGCAGCTTATGGGCGATGTCGCCAAGGGCATCAAAAGCTTCAAGAAGGGCATGAACGAAGAGCTGGAGGACGAGTCCGAGAAATTGGAACAGACCTCTGGCGAGACCATCGACGTGACCCCGAAGAAAGAAGAAGAAAAGACCGGTTAAACCGGCCCTGCAGGGGTGCCACGGATGCTGGACCTGGGATGGTCCGAGTTACTGATCATCGGGGTCGCGGCCCTGATCGTCGTCGGACCCAAGGATTTGCCGAAGATGCTGCGCACGCTCGGACAATATGCCGGGCGGGCGAAGGGAATTGCGCGCGAGTTCCAGCGCTCGATGGACGAAGCGGCGCGCCAGGCCGACCTGGAGGAGTTGAAAGACGTCAAGGACAGCCTGGATGACCTTCGCCAAGAGCAATACAAGATGCAGCGCGAGATGGGTCAGTCCTTCCTAGAAGGCTCGTCGAAGACCAAGAAGACGGTCAATCCGATGACCGAACCGAAATCCGACTCCCCAAAAGAAATGGCGTCCGAGCCAGAGGCTGAGGCACCCGAGGCCGCCGAGCCTCCCGCGGGCGATCCCGCCGAAAAGTCGGCCCAAAAGGCTTCCGGCGGATGACCGAGAAGCATATCGAGGACAGCTCAGCGCCGCTGATCGAGCACCTGACCGAACTGCGCGGTCGGCTGATCAGATCACTGCTCGCTTTCGTCGTAATGATGATGATCTGCTTCGCGGTTGCCGAACCGATTTTCGAGTTTTTGGCCCTGCCAATGAAGGACGCGATGATCCATCGTGGCATGGATCCGACGTTGATCTTCACCGGTGCTCACAAGGTTTTCTTTACCTATATCTCGGTCTCGCTATTCGGTGGCTTCTTCCTGTCTTTCCCAATCATTGCCAGCCAGCTCTGGCGGTTTGTTGCGCCCGGCCTATACAAGTCAGAGCAGAAGGCGTTGCTGCCATTCCTGGTTGCCAGCCCGGTTCTGTTTCTGATCGGGGCCGCATTCGCCTACTACGCGGCGATTCCCCTGGCACTAGACTTCTTTATTGGATTTGCGAAGCAGGCGGGCGAAGGATCGTCCGGGATCTCGATCGAACTACTGCCGGCGGTTGACGAGTATTTGAGCCTGACGATGAAGTTCGTTCTGGCCTTTGGGATCTGTTTCCAGCTGCCGGTCGCGCTCACACTGATGGGTAAGGCCGGGCTCGTGAACTCCCAGGGGCTGATCGACTACCGGAAATACGCGGTCGTTGGGCTTTTGGTGGTCGCAGCGCTGTTCACGCCGCCAGACGTCTTCAGCATGCTCTTGCTGTTTGTAGTGATCTTCTCGCTCTATGAGGTCTCGATCTGGCTCGTGAAATCGGTCGAGAAGAAGCGCGAGGAAAAGCTGCGGGCCGAAGGCTATTTCGACGACGATGACTTCGAGGAAGATGAAGACTTCGATGACGATCCGGAGGAAACGCCGGGGGCGGGTCCGGAGACTAGCCGTTGACCTCACCGGTCGATGATCAGACCGAGGCGCTAAATCGGATTGCCTCAGCGCTCGAGCGGATCAGTCCTCCGGGCGCCACCCTGCCGGATTTCTCCCAGGCCGAGGCCTATCTCTGGTCCGCTGACCCTGACCGGTTGGTGTCAGTTTCTAAGGTTCACCGGGTTGATCTATCGCTTCTGGTCGGGATCGACCGCTCCCGCGACACGCTGATGGAGAACACGCTACGTTTCGCGCGCGGGCTCCCGGCGAACAATGCCCTCCTTTGGGGCGCGCGCGGGATGGGGAAGTCATCGCTGGTCAAGGCGGCCCATGCTTCAGCCAACGCCGAGACCGGCAAGCTGGTGCTGATCGAGATCCATCGCGAGGACATCCCTTCAATTGGGCGGTTGCTGGATCTGCTGCGCAGCTCGGAATGGCGCTTCCTGGTTTTCTGCGACGACCTCTCGTTCGACAAGGAGGACAGCCACTACAAATCGCTGAAGGCGGTCCTCGATGGCGGCATCGCGGGGCGGCCGGAGAATGTGCTCTTCTATGCCACTTCGAACCGGCGCCACCTGATGCCACGCGACATGATCGAGAATGAGCGCTCGACCGCGATCAACCCGTCCGAGGCGACCGAGGAGAAGGTCTCGCTCTCCGACCGGTTCGGCCTATGGCTTGGCTTCCACCCCTGTGACCAGAACGAGTACCTGCGGATGATCCGGGGCTATTGCGATCACTTAGGCATAGCAATTGACGACGAGCGCCTGCATGCCGAGGCGATCGAATGGCGCCAGACCCGCGGCGCGATGTCCGGCCGCGTCGCCTGGCAATATGTGCAAGACCTCGCGGGCCGCGAGGGGGTCAGGATTAACCTCTGACCCCGTGGTAGGGTGCGCATTCATGCACACCTTTGATCGGCTATTGTACGGTTCGTCAGAAATACCCTTCCGGATCCAGCCCTTCGGCGCCGCGGCGCAGCTCGAAATGCATCCGTGGCTTGGGCGAGGGCGAGACGACGCCAATCTTCTGGCCTGACGACACCAGGTCGCCCTTGCCGACAGTCACCTTCTCGATTCGGCCATATACCGTTAGATAGTCGTCCTGATGACGCACCAGCACAATGGTGCCGAGGCCCCCAAGCGATTGGCTGACCAGGGCTACCTCGCCGCCGGCGGCCGCGACGACGGGCGCGCCTGCGGGCGAGGCGAAGTCGATCCCATCGCTGCTGCCACGGCCGCCGCCCTGACCGAAGCGCTTGACGATGGGTCCGGAGACCGGGCGCATGAGCTGGAATGCACCGGATGTAGCGGGCGCGGATGCAACCTGCTGATCGGGCTCGGGTTCAGATTGCGGCTCTGGTTCCGGCTGGGTCGCTGGTTGCGGTTCGGGTTCGACCACTTGCTCGGATGGCGTCGTAATGGTTTCCACCGGGCGCGGCGTGGGCGACACCGGAGCTTCTGTGGTCGCCGCTTCCTCGGTCGGCGTCACGTCCAGTGGTAACTGCCCTTCCGTCGGTTGCGGCTCTGGCTCGGTGACAGGCTCGAGCGGCGCTGTCGCCTCTGTCTCGGCGGCTGGCTGCTCAACCGGGGTCGCCAGCGCCAATTGCCCGGATTGCTGGCCCCGCGGTGTCTGATACTGGCGTAATTGCGGTGATTGAAGTTCGCCCGGCGCCTGAGGCGAAGGCGGCAGTGGCTCAGCGTTGCTGGGAGGTAGTGCCAGGTTGCCGTTCTCATCAAGGCCGGTCGGTTGAGCCGAGCGGTCGATTGCCGCCGCCGCCAGATCGGGGGTCCACGATGCCGCGGGCGCCTGATCGGTGGCGCCCGGTACGGCGCTTGGCGCTCCCTCGATCGGCGCGGATTGCACCCCGGTATCCGCCAGTGCGATCTGTTGGCCACCGGTTAGACCGGTGTCGTAACCCCCAGGCTTTGGTGGCAGAACCAACTCATCGCCCGAACGCAGGGCGTGGGCAGGGGCCAGACCATTATAAGCGCCGAGTTCGGAGCCAGAGAGGCCAACCCGGTCGGCGACGCTGGCAACCGTGTCACCATCGCCTGCCACGGCGGCCTGATATCCGTCGTAGGTGACGATCCCCGTGCTGTCCGGCGCGCTGCCCGCCGGCGGCGTGCCCAGCGAGCCATCGGCCGCAGGCGCGGCGGCGGACGCGCTGGCCGCAGGGTCCGATCCTTTGATCTCGACCGTCGGCGGGCCGTCCGGTTCATCGGTCGCGCAAGCGCTCAGCGCCAGCGCGGCCGCGATGGTGAGGATGATTCGAGTTTTCATGTTCATTGCTTCCTGCCTCGTCTCGCCTGCTTGGACGTGCGCCCGATTATATCCGATCGTCGTCGGGCAGTCCCTCGATCAGGGGCACGAACAACACGTCACAGAGCTCGCTGTATTTCGGACCGTTTTCGGTCTTCTCGATCTTTATCAATTGCTGGACCTCGTCGGTCTGACCGACAGGCAATACCATTATGCCACCGGGACGCAACTGTTCCAACAGTGTGGTGGGTGTGTCGTCCGCCGCCGCCGAGATTAGAATCCGGTCGAACGGCGCCTGTTCGGGCCAGCCGCGGGTGCCGTCCCCGGCACGTATCGAGACATTGGCCAGGTCCAGCTCGGCAATCCGCTCGCGCGCCTCCAACGCCAAGTCGCGGTGGCGTTCGATTCCATAGACCCGCCGCGCGAGCCGGGCCAGGATCGCGCAGACGTAGCCCGAGCCGGCACCAACCTCCAGCACCTTGCAGCGTGGGGTCACTTCCAGCGCCTGGATCATGATGCCAACGATTGCCGGCTGTGAAATCGTCTGACCGCACGAGATCGGCAGCGCCCGGTCCTCGAACGCCCGGTCCTTGAAGGCCCGCTCGACGAAGTTCTCGCGCGGGGTCTTCTCGATGGCTTCAAGCACCGCCTGATCGCTGACACTCTGGCGCAGCGTGAGCATCAGCTGCATCAGGTTTTCATCGCGGGTGGTGGGCTGCATCGCGTCGGTCTCCGGCCTTCTGGTCGCGAGACTAGACGCTTCGCAGAGTGCTGTCAGCAAAGGCTTTCGTCGAGCACGGCGCGGGCTTCATCCATCAGGTCCTCGGCAGTCAGTTGGGGCCGCAGCGGTGTAATCGTGACCCAGCCTTCCAGGCAGAGCCGGGCGTCGCTCCCTTCGGGTGCCGAGTGGTTGGCGATTTTGTGCCGCGTGAACAGGAAATCGCGTCCGTTTGGCGCTCGGTAGGGCACCACCTCGAAGGTGGCGTCCGCCCGGATGCCTTGCGGGCAAACGGTGATCCCCTTGACCGCCTCTGGCCGGACAGCGGGAAAATTGATCGAGTAGAATGCCCGTTCCGTGAATGGCATCTTCAGCACCGCGCGAACGCTCTGCAGCGCGAAAGCCCTTGCCGGGTCCCAGATATCGGCGGGAGCATCCTCGGAGACAGTGTAGAACTGGCTGAGCGCAATTGAGGGTATTCCGTTTAACCCGCCCTCCATCGCGGCGCCAGCGGTGCCGGAATAGACCACGTCCTCGGCCACGTTGTGCCCGCGATTGATGCCCGAGAGGACCAGATCCGGCGGATTGTCCTTCATGATCGAGTTCACGCCGACCAACACACAATCGGCGGGAAACCCATCTACGGTAAAGCGCCGCGGCCCAAGCTGGGTCGTGCGCATCGGGCTGGTGTAGGAGATTGCGTGCGAGACGCCGGAACGCTCGAAATCTGGGGCCACCACCCAGACCTCGCCATCGGGGCCGGCAAGGTCCGCCGCGACCTCCTCGGCCAGGGTCAAACCCTCGGCCGTGATGCCGTCATCGTTGGTGACCAGAATGCGCATGATGCCCGCCCCGCTGCCTCGATCGCCTTCTCTTAGGGGGCCGGGGGCGCCGCGTCCATGTTTGACTGATCCTCGGCGTCGATCGCGCGCAGGATCTGGTTTTGGGCCTCAAGATAACCGTTGGCAGTGCGCTTCAATGTGTGTTCGATATCGTGCGTCATTTCCGCGAGCCGGTGGAAGGGGCCGTCGGTGCCGCGTGATGGGCCGTGTGCCAGGGCATCTCCCAAGCGAGCCAGCGTATCGCCCGATGGCAAAAAGTCGTGCGGGTGTTGTCCAGCATGTCGGGGACCAGTGGACACCCGGTATGCTCAGCTAAGAGATACGCCCGCATGAAGGGCTGACCCAGGATCGTGGGCACCAGCCACAGCGTTAGGACAAGCGTCGAACCCGACAACGCCGACGCAATGACTATTGCGGCGTAAATCATCAGGTAAGCCCTGGCTTCCCGGATTACCCGGTCTCGCGCACGCGCCGGCACATAGCCGGGCAAAGGTCGTCCCAGCGCCGTCTTGACCAGGCGGTTCGGCTGCCCGGTCCAGAAATACCAGCCAGAGAGGTAGATCACGTATTGCAGCCTGGTCTTCGGTTTGGGGATGCCCAATTCCGGGTCGTGCTCCGGATCCTGGGTGTATCGATGGTGTGCGAAGTGAAAATAGCGAAAGCCAAGCGGCGGCTGAATAAAGGTGAACCCCGCGACGGCGGCGACCAGATCGTTAAGCCAGGGGGTGCGAAACGCGGTGCGGTGGATCGACTCGTGGAGCGCCGAGAAAAGAAATACCAACAGCACCCCATGCGCGAGTTGCGCTGGCAAGCGCCACAGGCCCTCGAGCGCCAGAACGGTCCAGCCAGTCACGCCCAACGCGCCCAGATGGACGCCCAATCGGGTCAGGCCAGGCACGTTCGAGAGCACGGCGAGCGCCGCGACCCGCTCTTTGCCCAGGGCGGCGAGGACCGCCCTGTGGTCTAGATCACTCGAGGCGTCCATCGGGCGCGATGCGGGCCGCATTCCGCATGTAAGGCTTCAGCGCATCCGGGATGGAGATGCCGCCATCCTGGTCCTGGTAATTCTCCATCACCGCGATCAGGCTGCGCCCGACCGCCAATCCCGAGCCATTGAGGGTATGCAGGAATTCCGGCTTTGGGTCGGCGTCTCCGTCCGTCTTGACCGGCCGGAAGCGCGCATTCATCCGCCGCGCCTGAAAGTCGCCGCAGGTCGAGCACGAGCTGATCTCGCGATACGCGTTCTGACCCGGCAGCCATGCCTCAATGTCATGGGTGCGGCGAGCGCCGAAGCCCATGTCGCCGGTGCATAGCACAACCGTGCGATAGGGGACATCCAGCCGCTCCAAGATGTTTTCGGCGCACCGCGTCATGCGGTCGAGCTCATTGAGGCCGTCCTCGGGCCGGCAGAGCGTCACCATCTCAACCTTCTCGAACTGGTGCTGGCGCAGCATCCCGCGCGTGTCCTTGCCCGCCGAGCCGGCCTCCGAGCGGAAACATTGGGTCCAGCCGGTCATGCGCCGGGGCAGGGCGGCCCCGTCGACGATCTCACCCGCGGTGAGATTGCTCAGCGTCACCTCTGCCGTCGGGATCAGCCACCAGCCATTGGTGGTCTGATAGCTGTCCTCGGCGAACTTCGGCAATTGTCCGGTGCCGATCATCGCCTCCTCGCGCACCAGGACCGGGGTCCAAACCTCGGTCAGCCCGTTCACGTCCACATGCGTATCCAGCATGAACTGAGCCAGTGCCCGGTGGAGCCGGATCAGCGCTCCCTTGAGCACAACGAACCGAGCGCCGCTGAGCTTGGCCGCGGCCTCGAAATCCATGCAGCCCATGGCCTCGCCCAATTCGTAGTGCTCCTTCGGGTCGAAGGTGAAGTTGCGCGGCCCGCCGTGGCGATTGATCTCAACATTGTCGTCCTCGCTATCCCCATCCGGCACGGTGTCGAGAGGGGCGTTGGGGAGCCCGAGCAAGATGTCATTGAGTTCCGCATCCTTGGCCTCGGCCTCGGTCTCCAGACGGGCGATCTCGTCTTTCTTCTCGCCCATCAGGGCGCGCAGGCGGTCGAACTCGGCATCGTCACCCGCGGCCTTGGCATTGCCGACGTCCTTCGAGGCGGCATTGCGCTCTGCCTGGGCCATCTCGGCGGCGGTGATGGCGGCACGGCGCGCGGCATCGATTCTCAGAATATCCGAGGCCATCGGCGAAAGTCCCCGGCGCGCCAGCACCGCGTCAAATGCGTCAGGGTTCTCGCGGATCATGCGGATATCGTGCATGGGACCAGCCTCCAGTTTCGGTCGGGCGGGTTATGCACGATCAGCCGGGGCATTTCCAGATGCCCTTGCCAATCATGCCATCACCGCACACAGCCCGCCTTGCACGGTCCAATACCAGCGTTTATATGCCGCTGAGCCCGGTTAGCGCCGGACTGAAGAAAAGCGGGACAGCAGAGAAGGATCGGCCATGTTCGTCACCGATGCGTATGCCCAGGCTGGAGGGGGCGGCGCCGAGCCGAACTTCCTGGCTTCGATGCTGCCGCTGATCCTGATCTTCGTGATCTTCTATTTCCTGCTGATCCGCCCGCAGCAAAAGCGCGCCAAGTCGCATCGGCAGATGGTCGAGAACCTGCGCCGTGGCGACCAAGTAGTGACCGCGGGCGGCGTGGTGGCCAAAGTAACCAAGGTGGGCGAGGGCGACGAGATCGAGGTCGAGATCTCGAGAGACGTTAAAGTAAAGGTGATCCGGTCGACGATCTCGGTGGTGCTATCCAAGACCGAACCGGCCAACGACGGCTAAGTCCCGCGAGGGGCGGGCAGGACGGACAACCAGAACAAAGGCACGGGCATGCTGTTCTTCCCCCTCTGGCAACGGATACTGGTGCTTGGCATCTGCCTGGCCGGCATTATGCTTGCCTCGCCGAACCTGTTCTACGAGACGGCGGATTCCTACAACCGCGCGCCCGGCCAGATTGAACGGTTGATCGAAAAGGGCGAACCGGTGCCGGAAGAGCTGCGTCAGGCAGCAGACGCCTGGCCAGGCTACTATCCCTCGGATGTGGTCAACCTGGGTCTGGACCTGCGCGGCGGCGCGCACTTGCTGGTTGAGGTGCAGATCCCGGAAGTCATCACCGAGCAAATGGAACAGCTGCGCGAGCGGGTGAAGGACGCGCTGAAGGAAGGTGGCGTCCGCCGGCGCACCGGGCTACGCGCCATGGACGACCACGTAACCGTCCGAATCACCAACGCAGACGAGGTGGCGCGCGCGGGCGAGATCCTGCGTGGCCTGGCCCAGCCGGTGAATTCCTTCCTGCCTGGCGGTTTCGGCATGGGCGGCGGGATCGGTGGGGTCGATTTGGCCGTCGAGGAGGCCGGTGACCAGACCTTCCGCATTTCGCTGACAGAACCGGCCGTGGCGGCGCTGACCGACCGGACCATGAGCCAATCGCTCGAGATTATCCGGCGGCGCATCGACGAGGCGGGCACGCGCGAGCCGTCGATCCAGCGCCAAGGCGCTGATCGTGTACTGATCCAAGTTCCCGGCATCGGTTCGGCCGACGAGCTTTTGGAACTGATCGGCAAGACCGCGAAGTTGACGTTCCACGAGGTTTTCGGGTTCGGCGATGGAGTTGGGACGCCAGGTCCGGGCCAACTCATCCTGCACGATGTGGACGATGGTCAGCCGTTTCTGCTGGGCCGCGCGCCCATTCTGACCGGCGATTGCCTGGTCGACAGCCAAATGGGCTTTCACCACCAGAACGGTCTACCGGTGGTGAATTTCCGCTTCGATTCCACCTGCGCCAAGATCTTCGGGGAATACACCGCCTCCCACGTAAACGATCTCTTCGCCGTGGTTCTCGACAACGAGGTCATCACCGCGCCGCGTATCCAGTCGCCAATCTTCGGCGGTGCTGGGTTCATCGAGGGAAACTTCACGGTCGAAAGCGCGACGTCGCTGGCGATCCAGCTTCGTTCCGGCGCATTGCCCGCCTCGATCGAGGTTCTGGAACAGCGCACGGTTGGGCCCGACCTGGGCGCCGACTCGATCGCCCAGGGTCAGAATGCAACTCTGATCGCGTTTGCGGCCGTGCTGGTCTTCATGGGGCTCTACTACGGGCTCTTCGGCCTTTTCGCGAATATCGCGCTGCTTCTGAACGTCGGCATGATCTTTGCGCTGCTCTCTGTCATTGGCGCGACGCTTACCTTGCCGGGCATTGCGGGCATCGTGCTGACAATCGGCATGGCGGTCGATGCGAACGTGCTGATCTTCGAGCGAATAAAAGAAGAGCTTCGAGGGGCAAAAAACGTCCCCCGCGCCATCGAGCGGGGCTACGAGAACGCCTATAGCGCCATATTCGATGCGAACATCACTACGCTAATCGCTGCCGTGATCCTGTTCGGCATGGGATCGGGCCCGGTTAAAGGCTTTGCCGTGACGCTCGGCTTCGGCATCGTCACCTCCGTTTTCACGGCGATCATGGTCGTGCGGCTGATGATCGGCGTCTGGGTTCGGTGGAAGCAGCCAAAGACGCTGAGGATCAACCTGATCCAGGTGTTGCCAGAGAAGACGAAGATCGTTTTCATGGGGTTGCGCAAGGTCTGCGCGGGCATTTCGGGGTCCGGCGTCGTCGCCGCAATCTTGATGGTCGCGGTCCTGGGGCTTAATTTCGGGATCGACTTCCGAGGCGGCACCTTGGTCGAGGTGCGCACCCAGCAGGCGACGGATCTGGGCGAGATACGCGAATTGGTCTCGTCGCTCGAGCTTGGCGACGTCCAAGTCCAGGGTTTCGGCGAGGAAACGGATGTGTTGGTCCGGATCGAGGAACAACCCGGCGGCGGCGATGCCCAGATGGCCGCGGCGGCGGAGGTGGGCCAGGTCCTAACCAACGAAATTCCCGGCACCGAGATCAGGCGTGTCGAGTCTGTCGGCCCCGAGGTCTCCGGTGAATTGCTGCAGGCCGGCGTCCTGGCTATCCTGCTGGCGGTGGGCGCGGTGCTGTTCTACATCTGGCTGCGCTTTGAATGGCAGTTCGGCGTGGGCGCCGTTATCGCGCTCGCCCACGACGTGGCGCTGACCATCGGAATATTCGCGATGACCCAGATCGAGTTCAACTTAACGACCATCGCGGCAATCCTAACCATCGTCGGCTATTCGCTGAACGACACCGTGGTGGTCTATGACCGGGTGCGTGAGAACCTGCGCAAATACAAAAAAATGCCTTTGGCGGATCTTCTTGACCTGTCCCTGAATGAAACCCTGCACCGCACCTTGATGACCTCGGTCACGACGCTGATCGCGCTTGTCTCGATGTTCGTGTTGGGCCCCGAAAACATCAAGGGTTTCACCTTCGCGATGATCTGGGGAATCGTGATCGGAACCTATTCCTCGGTTTTCGTCGCTGCGCCGGTTCTGATGTGGCTGAACGTCAAGCGCGACTGGTCGGCATCGGACGAGACAAAAGCCGGCACCCAATTCGGTGGGGCGCAGGTCTGATCCCGCATTGGGAGCGCCAAGATGCGCATGAACGAAATCCTGCTCGGCGACCGGCTGCCCATCGATTCCTATGGCCCTGGCGGCTTTCGGATTGACGGCGCTTGGCACGACGGATCGCTGGTCCTGACTCCCGCAGGCAGAGCCGCATTCTCGGCTCCGGTGGATCGAGCGTCTCTCGTCCCGGTTCTAGCGGAGGCCGAGGCGATCGACGTGGTTCTAATTGGGCAGGGCGCCGAGATCGCGCCCCTGCCAGCCGGATTGCGCGCGGCGTTCGAGGATGCTCAGATTGGCGTCGAGATTATGAGCACCGCCTCGGCCTGCCGCACCTACAATGTGCTTCTGGCCGAAGACCGCCGCGTCGCCGCCGTACTGGTCGCGCTCTGACCCTCACAAGAGCAGCATCGCGATCACCGAAGCGACAAGCAGCACGCCGAAGGTGATGTTTAGAATGCGGCTTGCCCGCGGGTCCTGCATCATCCTGGTCAGCCCAAAGCCCACCTGCATCCAGGTAAGATTGATGATCAGCGCGCAGGCGCATAACAGCAGCGCTTTGACCACCGTCTCGTTGACCGGGCTACCTGCAATCAGCGGAAAGCCCGAGAACAGAGCCCCCATCGCCCCATAGGCCTTCGGATTGGCGATACCAATCAAATAGCCTTCGATCGGGCGCGGCGCCTCGCCGCCGCTCTCAAGCGCACCGAGCGGTGGTGCCGTTGCGATCCGCCAGGCGAGGTAGAGGATATACGCCCCGGCCGCCGCCGCGATTGCGGGCGCGACGAAAGGCAACGACATCACCAACCCGCCGACCCCCAGCGCCACGATCGCAATCACCGTCCAGGTGCCGGTGGTGGCGGCGACGACGAAACGCGCGGCCGCACCCCGGTCAAATGCCGCCCCGGCCGCAGCCGAAGCCAGCGTCACCGGGCCCGGACTGCCCATCAGGGCCAGGATCGCGGCCATCAGGGCAAGCAGGTTCTCCATCGCCGGGATGCTTGCGCCTATTCGCGCAGCCAGTCCAGCGCCATCCGATGCATTCCGCTTTCATCGCGGGACAAAGGAACTATAGTCCGGTCAGAGGGGTGAACCCCCGCGTGATCTGCGAATGGCAACCCAAGACCCCGAGAGGAAACGACCAATGGCTTTCGAACTTCCCGATCTCCCTTACGCCCACAATGCGCTCGCCGATGGCGGCATGTCCGAAGAGACGCTGCAATTTCATCACGACCTGCACCACAAGGCATATGTGGACAACGGCAACAAGCTGCTCGAGGGCTCGGGGCTCGAGGGCAAGAGCCTAGAAGAGGTCGTCACCGCCACCTACAACGCGGCGGACAAGGCAGGCTTGTTCAACAACGCCTCGCAGCATTGGAACCACATCCAGTTCTGGGAAATGATGGGACCGTCGGGCCGCTCGATACCCTCGGAGCTGGGATCGCGGATCACGGATTCCTTCGGCTCGGTCGACGCCTTCAAGGAGCAGTTTGTCGCCGCCGGCGTCGGCCAGTTCGGCTCGGGCTGGTGCTGGCTGGTTAAGGACGGAGATGCGCTGAAGGTCACCAAGACCCCGAACGGCGTGAACCCGCTCTGCTTCGGGCAAACCGCGCTGCTGGGCTGCGATGTGTGGGAGCATTCATACTACATCGATTTCCGCAACAAGCGCCCGGTCTACATCGAAAATTTCCTCGATAACCTCGTGAACTGGGAGAACGTGGCCCAGCGCTTGGCGGCCGCGGGGGGATGACCTGCGTCATCGCGAAGAGCCGAGGGCCCTAGTCCCGAAACCAGGCGGGGCGCCGCAGCCGTGGCGCCCGCGCTCATCGAGCGTCGACCGCGCTACGGTTCGCCCTTAAAGGCGACGCTCGACAATAACCACGCCGGGGTCACCGGGCATCGGTTTGATCGAGAAAGATTGATCACTCATTAAATCCAGCATGGGTCTGTTGTCGGCAAGCACGAGGCCTTCCATCGTTTTCAGCCCGTGCCCGCGCGCGGCGCCGATCAACGACCTCATAAGGCGGGTGCCAATGCCCAGATTCTGTTTCCGGTCGCTCACGACGATGGCGAACTCGCAGCTCTTGCCGTCCGGATTGATCACAAACCGCGCAACGCCAAGCTGGAGCTGGCCCTCTCCTTCCGGGACTGTCGCGATCAGCGCCATTTCGCGGCTGTAGTCGATCTGGGTGAACTGGGACAGCATCTTCGGGGTCAGCTCTTTTATCGATTGCATGAAGCGGAAACGTTTGGATTGCGACGAGAGATCACGCACAAATGCCCGCTCGCCCTCGGCATCCTCGGGCCGGATCGGGCGTATGGTGATCGGCGTTCCATCCGGGAGGAAGCCGTGTTCGACCAGGTGCTTTGGATAGGGAGCGATCGCCATGTGCTCGTTTTTCGCGGCCCCACCCGATGGGCGCGCGATTTGGATCCGAGCATCGACCGCGATCACACTGTCGGGACTGGCAAATAGCGGATTTATGTCGAGTTCCACGACTTCGGGCAAATCGGAAACTAGGTCGGAGACCCTGAGCAGAACTTCGATGATCCCGGAGCGGTTTGCCGCCGGACGGTTTCGGAAGGCGTGAAGCAAACGCGAGACGCGGGTCCGGTCGATCAGCCGCTCGGCGAGAACCGTGGTGAGTGGCGGAAGCGCGACCGCGCTGTCGCGCAGCACCTCGACCATCGTTCCACCAGCGCCGAAGACGATCGTTGCTCCGAAGACCGGATCCCGGGTCACTCCCACCAGAAGCTCACGTGCGTTCTCGCTGGTTACCATCGCCTCGACAGTAACGCCGCGGATCTCGGCTTCGGGCCTTGAAGCCTGCGCCTGTGAGACGATCTCGGAGAACGCGGCCCGCACGTCCGCGGCCGCTACGATATTTGTGCGCACGCCGCCAACGTCCGACTTGTGGCTGATCTGGGGCGAGTTGATCTTCATTGCGACCGGGAATCCGAGCGTCTCGGCGGCCACTAGGGCCTTGGCGGAGGTGTCCGCTTCAAGGGTGGTGTTCGACGCAATTCCGAACGCGCGTAGAACCGCCTTGGACTCGATATCCGAGAGCATTCCGCGACCCTCGGCGAGCGCGGCATCGATAATCATCCTTGCGCCGGTAACGTCATGTCCGTCCGAGAAAATCTGTGGTCCCGGGGTCTCGAGGGCAAGCCTTTGGTTCAGTTCGTGACGGGCCAAATAAGAGTATGCCTCGACGGCGCGTTCGGGTGTCGTGAAATCTGGAATTCCTTCGCTGGACAGAAGTTGCCGCGCATCGGTAACCGAGCTTTGTCCCATCCAACATGCAAGAACGGGCTTCGTGTTTCCCGTCTTGGCGATGTCCAGTATCCTCTCGGCCGCCCGTTTGGCGTCGGTCATGGCCTGAGGGGTCAGCATCACCAAAACACCGTCGAAGGCCTTATCCGCGAGACAGGCTTCGGTGGCCTTCGCGAAGATCTCCGGTGTCGCGTCACCCAGGATGTCGACGGGATTTGACCGCGACCAGTACTCCGGAAGGAACGCGCCTAGCGTCTTGAGCGTTGCTTCCGAGGGTGGCGCGAGTTCAAGCCCAAGATCCTCTGCCCGGTCAGCAGCGAGAACGCCGGCGCCACCACCATTGGTGACAACGCACAACCGGTTGCCGCTTGCACGTCGATGCGCCGACAGCATCTCTGCGGCGGCAAAAAGCTGGCCGAAGGTCATGGCGCGCACCGCGCCCGCGCGCTCTAGCGCTGCCTCGAACGCGGCATTCGAACCGATCAGCGCGCCCGTATGAGTGCTCGCGGCGGTTGAGCTAATTTGATGGCGGCCGGCCTTCAGCACGATCACCGGTTTTATGCGCGCCGCCGCCCGCAGTTCGCTGATAAACGAACGGGCATCGTTTATTCCCTCGACATAAAGCAGGATCGCCTCGGTCCTGGGATCGACCGAAAGGAAGCTAAGCGCATCTCCGAAGCCAATATCGGCTGAGTTGCCGAGGGAGATGAGCGCGGAAAAACCCAGATGGTTCGGTTCCGCCCAATCGGCAATGGCCGCGCACAGCGCACCGGACTGCGAAACCAATGCCAGCTTGCCGGGCGGAGTAGTGCCGCGCAGGAAGGACGCATTCATGCCCAACCAAGGCCGCACTAGCCCCACACAGTTCGGTCCGATGAAGCGCATGTCGTTGTGCTGCGCGAGCTCGACCAACCGTTGCTGCGATTTGCGACCCGCCTCTCCAGTCTCGCCGAAGCCTGCCGACAGCACGACCGCGTTGCACACGCCCACGGCACCGCAATCCTCGAAAATTCCGGCAACGGTGCGTGCGGGCGAGGCGATCACCGCTAGGTCGACAGTCTCGTGAATCTCGCGGATCGATCCGTAGCACCGCTGCCCGAGTACACTTTCGTGTTTTGGGTTTACCGGAAAGATTGAGCCTTCGAAGTACGAGTCAGTGAGATTGGCGAACACCCGCCCGCCCACTGAGTCGCCGGATTCGCTGGCTCCGAACACGGCAACTGAGCGTGGATTGAAGACACCTTCGAGTTGATGTCGCGCCTTCATTTCTGGCTCTTGAACTGCATCCGTCACACGGTCGAACTCGAGGGCTTGGGCCGAGCTGCGCGATTGGGCCATGATCTACGTCAATCCGGCGTTTTGCCGGAGACCACTTTGCGCAAAGCGCTGTCGAGAATGCCCTCGGCAACGATCGGCGCGCGGCGGAAAAATGCGCCGGATTGGCCCCGTTCCGCGAGCCTTAGTACACCCGAACCGTACAGATTTTGCGTGGTTTTTCGGAATCTTGAGGCAGAATCATCGTTTCGATTTTGAACCTACATAGTGAAGGTTTGTTTACATAACCCTATATTCCTGAGATAGGGTGCGCCGAAAGAGCGTCTTCGAGAGCTGGGGGCGTGTGAAAGGCGTAGAGTCATGAGTAATTCGGTGAAATTGATATCCGGGCTCGCTTTAGCGGCGTTCGTGATCTTCCTGGCATGGTGGCAGTCGGAGAAATTCCGCGAAGAGGCCCGGAAGTTCGCCATGCGCACCGACGACGCCAGCCAAACCGACGCAGCAACCTCCAGCGAAGGTGCCTCGGGCCAAGCCTCGACAGAGAGCACGACGACAGGCGAGACGGCCGCAGAAAGCACGGCGGCAGGCGATACAGCGTCGGATCAAGCAGGAACCACCGAGGCGGGAACCGAGGACGCCGGAACCGAGACTGGCGCGACGGAAGAAACCGAAACTGCGGCGGTATCGCAGTCCGAGTCCGAACCAGAGACCGCAAAGGCACCCGAGCCGATCGCGCCCGAGATCGACATCGTTCGGGTCTCTCCGGTCGGTCAGGCCGTCGTCGCTGGACGTGCGTCCCCGCGCCAAGTTGTCGAGATCGTCCTCGACGGCGAAGTGCTGGCCGAACTGACCGCGGATGAAACCGGTCAGTTCGCGACGGTGCTCGACCTGCCCAGCGCTAGCGAGCCACAGCAGTTGATCCTGCGCACACTTATCGATGGCGAGGTCGCCTAGTCGACCAGCGTTCAGGCCGAGCCTGACCCGATTGCCGTCGCGCAGGCCGAAGAGGCCCGTAAGGCCGCGGAGCAGGCTGCCGCTGAAGAAGCCGCTGCTACTGCCGCCGCCGCGGAAGCCGCAAAGGCCGCGGCCGAGGCGCAACGCGCAGCCGAGCAGGCCGCCGCCGAGGCCGCCGCAAAGGCCGCGGCCGAAGAATCCGAGCGCCTCGCCGCCGAGGAGGCCGCCAGGATGGCCGCCGAAGAGGCCGCGCGCCTGGCCGCCGAGGAAGCCGAACGCAAGGCCGCCGAGAGAGCCGCGCGGCTGGCCGCTGAGAATGCGGAAGCCGAGCGCATTGCCGCCGAGGCGGCCGCCGATCCGGCAGCCGGCAGCACTGAGCCAAATGTCGTGGCGAGCGCTCCCGTCTTCATCCTACCGCGCCCTGAGGCCAGCGCCGCCCCAGTTCTGGTCAAACCCGGCGCCGAGGACATCTCCCTTCTCCAACCGGCTCAGGCCGAGCCTGCATCGAATATCACGCTCGACCGGCTGACTTATTCCGATGCCGGTGCTCTGGTTGCCGCTGGCCGTGGCCGTCCTGGCTCAGTTGTGCGGGTTTACTCCAACGCCGAGTTCCTCGATCAGGTGGTCTGCGATGCCGCCGGCGAATGGCGGATCGCAATCGAGACCGACGTCGCTTCGTCGACGCAGCTGTTGCGTTTCGACTCCATCGATGCAGACGGCAATGTGATCGGGCGGCTCGAAACCCCATTCGAGTATTCGCCCGAGGCGGTGGCGCAGGAACTGAAGCAGCGCGAGATTGTCGTGCAGCGCGGCGACTATCTTTGGAAGTTCGCCGAACAGCATTACGGCGAGGGCTGGCGCTATAGCGTGATCTTCGGTGCCAACAGTAATTTGATCCGCGACCCCGACCTCATATATCCAGGGCAGATCTTCAAGGTCCCCGAATTGGTGCAGACCCAGTAGGGCGCCGACCTCACCGGAGCATGGGCCATGCGGCGCAGCCTTCGCAGGCGATCCTCGACCGAAGGATCGCCTGATCTACAGATCATTGCCCGAGTCGCTCCGGACCTCTGGCCGCGCGAGCGCGCGGATTTGCGGCTGCGCGTTGTCATCGCATTGATTCTTCTGGTCCTTGCGAAAGTATCGACCATCGTCACTCCATTCTTTTACCGCGCCGCTGTGGACGGCCTGGCACCGGTGACGGCCGAGCTGGTGGTGGTCACGCCGATTATGATGGTGGTGGCCTACGGCTTCGCCCGCCTGATGGGGACCGTCCTTCAACAGCTGCGCGACGTGGTTTTCGCGCGCGTCGGGCAGCATGCATTGAGGGGCCTCGCGCTAAGGTGCTTCACCCATATCCATCAGCTTTCGCTCGCCTATCACATATCGCGCCGGACGGGCGCGCTCAGCCGGATCGTCGATCGCGGCATCAAGGCGATCGACTTCCTGCTTCGCTTCCTGATCTTCAACATCGTGCCGCTGATCGTCGAGTTGATCATCGTCGCCGTGATCTTCTGGGTCGAGTTCGGCTTCTGGTATTTTGCCGTCCTGCTGGCGACCATCGGCGTCTACACGCTCTTTACGTTTTGGGTCACCGAGTGGCGCGTGAAGATCCGGATCCGCATGAACGAGCAGGACCAGGATGCCCACCAGAAGGCGGTCGACAGCCTGCTAAACTACGAGACGGTCAAGTATTTCGGCGCCGAGGACCGCGAGGCGGCGCGCTATGACGGCGCCATGCGCGGCTACCAGTCGGCGGCGATCAAGACCGCGACATCGCTCGGCCTGCTGAATGCCGGACAGGCACTGATCATCGTCGCCGGCCTGGTCGCCGTGATGGCGATGACGGCGCTCGAGGTCCAGGCGGGCACGATGACCGTGGGCTCGTTTGTCATGGCTAATGCCTTTGTGATCCAGATCACAGTGCCGCTTAATTTCCTGGGCACTGTCTACCGCGAGATCCGTCAGTCGTTGATCGACATGCGCGAGATGTATGGCCTGATGGATGACGCACCCGATGTGATCGACGCGCCGGGTGCTAGTCCCTTAGCGGTGAGCGAAGGGTGCGTGACCTTCCGTAACGTGGATTTTGACTACGGGCCCGATAGGCCTACGCTGCGCGACGTCTCGTTCGAGGTGCCGGGCGGCGGCAGCTTGGCGGTGGTCGGGCCGTCCGGCGCCGGTAAATCGACAATCTTCCGGCTGATCTTCCGACTCTATGACATCACCGGCGGTGTGGTGGAAATCGACGGCCAGGATATCCGCGGTTTGACACAAGCCAGCCTGCGCGCGGCAATCGGTGTGGTGCCCCAGGACACGGTGCTGTTCAACGACACAATCGGCTACAACATCGCCTATGGGCGCGAGGGGGCGGGCCGAGACGAAGTGATCGCGGCAGCCACAGCGGCGCGCATCCACGATTTTATCGAGAGCTTGCCCAACGGCTACGACACACAGGTCGGCGAGCGCGGCCTCAAATTATCGGGCGGCGAGAAGCAACGCGTGGCGATTGCCCGCACGATCCTCAAGGATCCACTGATCCTAATCCTGGACGAAGCGACATCGGCGCTCGACACGCCCACCGAGCGCCAAATCCAGGCTGAATTGAAGCGGTTGAGCGAAGATCGCACCGTCTTGATGATTGCCCACCGGCTGTCGACCGTCGTCGATGCGGACGAGATCGTCGTGCTAGATCATGGCCGGGTGGTCGAGCGCGGAACCCACGCTGCGCTTTTGGCCCAGGGTGGCCAATATGCCCAGATGTGGGAGCGCCAGGAGCAAGAGGCGGCCAACGCTTAAACGATTGCCGCCTCGGACCTGGGTCACCTATGCTGGTGGTGATCTAAGGAGGGCGTCATGACCAAACGCAAGGGCCGCTGCCTCTGCGGCGCTGTCAAATTCGAATATGAAGGCCCAGAGAACTGGATTGGCCATTGCCACTGCCAGAGCTGCCGTCTGAACACCGCGTCACCCTTCGCAACCTTCATGGGTGTGCCGAACGAAGCCTATCGGCTCACGGGCAAGACGCCTGCATCTTATGGTTCTTCGCCAGGTGTCCGGCGCCTCTACTGCCCGGATTGCGGAGCGCCCGTCGCTTATGACGCCGACAAATTCCCAGACGAGATCCACTTCTATCTGTCGGCGCTCGAAGATGCCTCCGGCCTTGAACCCCAGTTCCACGTTTTCACCGAGGAAAAGGTGCCCTGGATTACGCTCGGGGACGATCTGCCGAAGTATGCAAAGGGCTCCAGTGGCCCACTCCTGGATCTCTGAGCGTCACTTCGTTGCGCGATTGCTTAGTCGAACCAAGAAAAGGAGCTGTTCACGAACATTAGAAATGCGCCCCAGACAATTCCGGCAAGCACCACGACGGCGCCAGTCCAGATTAGAAACGGAATGGAGAAATGCGTGCCGGCGCCGACAATTGCCGCGCCTCCGAAGATAAGCGCGAAAGGTGCAAAAAGGCCAACCAGGAAACGAATTAGATCCTTCAAACTACCCTCCCCGAACTGCGCCGAACTGGGGATGACGTAGTGAGATTCCTCGGCGTTAGAAGTGGATTGACTGGCCGGGTTATCCGACCGTGTCAAATTCGCATCAATACAACGCCAGCTAGGATCAGCCCGGCCGCTGCCCAACGCCAGAAGCCCGCGCGCTCACCAAGCACGAGTACCCCGATCAGCATGGCGAACAGCACGCTGGTCTCGCGTAATGCCGCGACCATGGCGAGCGGGGCCTGGGTAAAGGCCCAAATCGCGATCCAATAGGCGCCAAGCGATAGGGCGCCCGCCACGACGCCGCCACGCAGGGCCGGGCGCAGGGCTGCAAAGACCCCCGGTCCGCGTGCGGCGGTGGCGCAGGCCGCCATTCCAGCGGCATCCAGGGTGAACATCCAAAGCGTAAACCCAGACGCGGTTTGCGCGATCCGCGCGCCGACGCCGTCGACCAGTGTATACGCGGCGGTGAAGCAGGCGGTTCCCAATGCAAATCCCAAAGCTGCGCGTGTTAACCGGTCCGTCCCTCCGATGCCACGCGCCATCAGGATGACGCCCAGGCCGATTGCGACCACAGAGGCGGTCTTGCCTAGTGTCATCGCCTCGCCCAGGAACATTGCACCCACCACCGCGACGATCAGGGGAGCCGTGCCACGCGCCAGCGGGTAGACCTGGCTCAGGTCCCCATGACTGTAGGCCCGGATCAGGAACAGCTTGTAGCACACATGCAGCGCCGCCGAGGCGGCGATCCAGGGCCATGCCGCAGCCACGGGCAAGGCAAAAAAAGGCAACAGGATAACTGCCAGCATGCCCTGGACAATCGACAGCAGCAGGATCGACGAGAACCGGTCCAGTCCGACCTTGACGATCGCGTTCCAGCCCGCATGCATCAGCGCGGCCGCGAGAACGGCGAGAAAGACAATTGTATCCAAGGCGGGGACCGCTTTCGATGACGGCTCTATGACAGGATGTGATCCTTCATATCCGCCTGGCGACGCCGCACAAGGGCGCGGCTACTCGGCCGCTTGGGTAACTTGGGGGTGTGGCCGTGGTGCGCCTTGCGGTTCGTGCCAAATGATCTCGGGCAGCGGCCCCCGTGAAAGGCTGCGCCTAAGCGAGCGGTCGCGCATGTGTGCCGAGCGGTGTGGCCCACTTCGGAACAGGCCTGCAAACGTGAACCACGCTGTCAGCGTTCCGGTGCCCAGGAATTGCTCGACCCAAACCCGGGCGGCAAGCGCGGCCGGCGTCACGACCAGAGTCAGAACCGTCGCTATCCCCAAGCCGAAGATGACTGCGGTGGCAAGCTGCACCCACCAGAGCGCGGTCGGCGCTCCCCAATTGATCCCGCCGTTGGTGAAATCCAGGCTGACCGCCAACATCATTGGCGCCAGGCCCGCCATCGTGGTGACGGTGGTAAGGATCACGGGCCGGATTCGCGCCTCGGCGGTTCGCACCACGGCCTCCAGGCGGTCCATCCGACGGGCCAGCTCCTGGTAGGTATCGATCAGCACGATGTTGTTGTTCACGACGATCCCGGCCAAAGCGACGATCCCGGTCCCCGTCATGATGATTGAGAATTTTTGCCCCATCACCAGCATTCCGACTAACACACCGGCCACCGACATGACCACTGCGCTCAGAACCAGGACCGAATTATAAAACGAATTGAACTGAGCCAGCAGGATCACGAACATCAGTCCCAGCGCACCCGCAAATGCCTTCATCAGGAAGGCCTGGCTCTCCTCCTGCTCCTCGCGGTCTCCAGTGAAGCGGGCGCTGACGGTTGCCGGGAAGGGGGCCTCCTCGGCGATCCAGCGCTCGAACTCTTCGATCGTTGCGATGTCGGAAGTGTCTTCGTCCACACCGGAGCGCACCAGGAAAAACCGCTCACCGTCCCGGCGGTTGATCTCGCCCAGCTTGGGCGCCGGTGCGCGCTCGATGAAGTTGGTGACCGGTACCAGGCCGCGCGGTGTCGAAATCTTCAATCCGTCAAGCGTCGAGAGAATCCGGTCGTCCTTCGGGAAGCGGACACGGATCTCGAGCTCGTCATCCGAATCCGCTGGCCGGTAGGTGTCAAAGACCGCCCCGCGCGTGACAGCCTGGACCAACGGACCAATGGTCGCCACGTCGGCACCGAAGCGCCCCGCATTGGCGCGATCCACATCAATCCGCCAATCGATGCCGGGCAGGGGCCTGGTGTCGTCGATATTGATCAGCCCCGGTGTTGCTTCGAACCGATCCAGCGCGATCGCAGCTGCCTGATGCAGGTCTGCCCAGTTGTTCGACCGCAGTTCAAGCTGCAACGGCTTACCCTGCTGCGGGCCATCCTCCTGGCGTTTGATTTCAGCGATCACGCCCGGGATTGCGGTGATCCGGCGCTCGATTTCGTCGATGACCGCCCCGCCAGGCCCGCGCTCGTACCACGGTGCCAGCTCAAGCTGCACCTGACCGACGGAATCGGGCGGGCCTTCCTGACCGCTGGCATCGGCCAGGCCGCCGCCGCCGGAGAAGGCGAAAACCGACTTGACGCCGGGCACATCCATCACCGCCCGCTCGGTCATCTGCACCATCCGGTCGCGTTCGGCCAGGCTCAAATTGCCGCGGGCGCGCACATAGACGATGGCCCGTTCCGGGTCCGTGTGAACGAAGAACTCGACCCCGTTACTGTTAGCTCCGTAGTATGTGAATGTGCCGACAATCACGGTCAGCGCGACGCCCAGCGCGAAAAAGGGACCGATTGGGTTCAGCACGATCATGCTGGTGAGCTTCCCGAACCAGGTTCGGCGATAGATCGCGGCCTTCGGCGGAGGCGCACCCATATAGCCGGTGAGCCGGGATTGTGTGCGAGCCAGCATGCGCGTGATCCGCCCGAAAACCCCACCCAGGATCGGCAGATAGATCAGCGCCACCACCAGTGATGCGCTCAGCACGAAGATCAGCGTCACCGGAAGCTGGCCCATGAATTGCCCCGGCATGCCGGGCCAGAAAAGCATCGGCAGAAAGGCGCAAAGTGTCGTAGCCGTCGACGAAATGATCGGCCAGAACATGCGCCGTGCGGCCTCTGTGTAGGCGGTCATCGGTCCAACGCCTTGAGCCACGCGCTTGTCGGCGTATTCGACCACCACGATAGCGCCGTCAACCAACATGCCGACGGCCAGGATCAGACCGAACATGGTCATGTTGTTGACGCTCATCCCCAGCGCGGCCATCAGCCCGAACGACAGCAGGAACGAGCAGGGGATCGCGATACCGACCAACAGTGCCGAGCGCAGGCCCAGTGCCGCCAACACAACGATCATGACCAGGATGACCGCAGTCATGACGCTCGATTCTAGCTGGCTGACCATGTCGGTAACCCGCGCGGACTCGTCCATCGAGAAGTCCACGTTCACGGCCTGCCGCAGCGGTTCTGGCCAAGTTGCCACGCTGGAATTCACCGTGGTGCGGACGGCGTCCACGGTCGCGATGATGTTCTCGCCGATCCGTTTCTTGACTTGGAGCGAGATCGATTTCTCGCCGTTATAGCGCGCGCGGCCCTGTGCGTCCTCGAAGGTCCGGCGCACTTCTGTGACATCGCTCAGCCGCACAACGCGGTCGCCGTTCACCTTGACCGGCAAGTTGCGCACGTCTTCCAGCGTCTCGAACGAGCCCGGCACGGTGACCGAGAAAGCGGCGCTCTCACTTTCGACCGCGCCGGCGGCAATCAACTGGTTGTTCCGGTTGAAGACCGCCAGCAATTCCTCGGTGGTGACGTCGTAGCTCTCGGCCTTCAGAGGGTCGATCAGAACCTCGACCATCTCGTCGCGATGGCCTGTCAACTCGGCCTCGAGCACCGTCGGCACGGATTCGATCGCGCGCTGCAGGTCTTTCGAAAGCTTCAGCAGCGTGCGCTCCGGCACTTCGCCAGACAGCGAGACGACCAGGACCGGGAACTGGGAGAGGTTGATCTCACTGACCGTCGGCTCCTCGGCGTCATCCGGGAATTCGGCCTTTGCCTGATCGAGACGGTCGCGCACCTCGGCCAATGTTGCCTGTTTGTCCCAACCGAAGTCGAACTCCAGCAACATGCCTGCGTGGTTCTCGGCGGCGAAACCGGTCATCTCCATCAGCCCATCGAGCCCCCGGATCTCGGTCTCCAGCGGTTTGATCAGCAAACGCTCGGAGTCGCGGGCCGAAACCCCAGGCAGCGGCACCGAGATGTAGAGCACCGGCACGTCGATATTCGGCGCACCTTCCTTCGGAAGCGAGACATAGGAAACCAGCCCGGCGCCGACCGAGACGGCCACGAGCGCCAGCACCATTCGGCTGCGCGCTGCGGCCCAGTCGACCAGGCCCCTCATTGGCTAAGCGTCCGGTCGAGCGGTGCGGCGATGATGGAACGCCCGTCGCGGACGAATTCCTGACCGACAACAATCACCGTCGATATCTCCGGCAAGCCTGCCACCCAGACCCCGTCGGTCTCTTCCCCGATAACGCGGATCGGCACGAACAGCGCCTTTCCGTCATTGGCCAACCGCACGCCCAACCTGCCGACGTCATCCAGCGTCAATGCGTTCTGCGGGATCTTGTGGGCGATCTCCGGCGGCAAGTCGATCTCCAGTTCGGCGGTCATGCCGTCGCGAATCCGCCCATCGCCGTTCGGCAAGGTCACCTCGACCAGGTAAGTGCGCGTCTCGGGATCCGAGACCCGGCTGATGAACGAAATCTGACCCGAGATCTGACGCCCGTTTATCAACTGTGCTTCGGCGTTCCGGCCAACGGCAATCTGGTCCACCTCCTGCTCGGAGACGTAGCCCGAGACCTTCACCCCGCTCAGATCGATAATTGTCGCGCAGGTATCACCGGTGCCGAGGCGCGAGCCGATTTCGGCGGAATCGGTCTCCAAAACTCCGTCGAAGGGCGCGCGGATCACCAGCCGTGCGATGTCGAGCCGGACTAGGTTGACCTGCGCTTGGGCGGCTTCCAATTGTGCTTGACGAGCCTTTAGCGTTGTTTCGGCGGCGAAACCCTTTTCGCTCAACGCCGTCGCCGCCTCCGCTTCGACCCTGGCCTCGGCCAACCCTGCCTCGGCTTCCAGTAACAGCGCCATCCGCGCGCCTGGGTCGAGCCGGCAAAGAATGTCGTTCTCAGAAACTTCTGTCCCCTTGCGCAATGGCTGCGAAATCACCAGCCCCGCGGTCTCGGCCGGGACCGAAACGTTGCGCACCGCGACCGTGCGTCCGCGTAGGATGAGCTGTTTGCTGGTCGGCTCGGCCCGGCTCTCAAGCACCATGACCGGTACCGGCTTGTCTGGGGCGGATTGTGCCACGGCACTGGTTTGCTCCGACGAAGCGGCCTGGGACGCGGGCGTGGGATCAGCGTCTGGTCCGCGAATGCCGAACCAGTAGGAGAGCCCTCCCACGAGGAGGGCTGCCAGCAACAGCGATGTCAGGCGCATCAGAACCTCGCGCACAGTCCACTATGGGCCGAGAAGCGGCCCTCAGACCGGGAATTCAACGTTGAAAAGAAGATAGGCCTGTTCCGCACTGTGGAAAAGGGGTGACGCAACGTCGAGTCCAGTCACGTGGCCTGAGTATAACTGCCAGAGAAGGCGCGTTTCGGGGTCGATCAGCCCAGTGTAATGCCCTTGGATTTGTTCCGCCTGTGCTTCAGCGCGAACAATACTTGCTTGTGGAGTGGCAATTTCGGAATTTCGAAAGCCTGGAAAGGCGTTTCCACCACATAGTTAATGTAACGCCTGATCCGGTCGGTGACCGGCCGAGGGGTCACGCCGTGCAGGCTTGCCGGTGAATTGACGAAGCCGACGAAACGGTTGGCGGTGTAGCCAACCACTTCCGTCTCCTCGATCTCTTCAGGCTGGGCGTAATGCCGCCAAAACGGGCGCCACCCTGCTTCGGGCGGTAGAGGGCCAGATCTCCGCCGAGCGTCGGGTCGTCCTCGGGCTTCATGTAAAAGAGCCCGCTGAAGATCTTGTCCGTCGCGTCCACATGGGCCGGGCGCACCGAGCTTTCCGACGTCACGGCCGTATTGATCACGAAAAGCAGGTCCAAATTGATCTCGGCCGACCCGCCGCTGCCGCGCAGCTGAGCGCGCCATTCCTCGAACGGTTTTCCGACTTTGTCCTCCAAGGCCGGATGCGCAGCGCGGAGCTGATCGCCGAAGACCCGGACGATGTCGTCCCAGAAGTCCTGCGATGTGTGATAGCGGAAAAATTCGCGCCACTCCGGCGAAAATCTGTCGCCTTTCAAAACCTGCGAGGCAGGTATCCGGACCGCCTGGTTATTCCCCACTTTCTCGAGGTCACCCAGGAACCAGTTGACCGGGGGAAAGGTCTCGGCCAGCCGGTCATAGATTCCGGTCGCAATCGGGCTGTCAGCGACGATATGAGCATAAGGATCGGTGTTTACATCAGCCGGCGAGACACCGCCCAGTACTGACCCGACCCGCTCGATGGTTTCCGCTTCGCTGGGCATCCTGCATCCATCCTGCCAATTGATTCGCTCTTTGGTGCAACTTTAGCGCTGCCGCACCCGCTCAGCGAGTCTGCAGCATGTCGCGCCACCTTCCGCCTGCGCTACACCCGCGCTAAGGTCGCGCCGTTACATGTCTCTCAGAGAGTCATCCTATGTCGACCCAAAGCACGATCTCGAAGAAGGCCGCCATTGCCGATCCGGATTCCGGTGCCAAGCGCAAGCGCATGACAGTCCCAGATTTCATGGCGCGGAAGGGAGGCGAGCCGCTGGTCTGCCTGACGTCCTACACCGCCCATGTGGCGCATATCTGCGATCAGGTGTGCGATCTGCTGTTAGTCGGCGACAGTCTGGGGATGGTGATCCACGGCATGCCGAACACGCTGGGTGTGACGCTGGAGCACATGATCATGCACGGGCAAGCCGTGGTGCGCGGCGCCGACAAGGCGCTGGTCGTCGTGGATATGCCATTCGGCTCGTTCGAAGAAAGCCCCGAGGTAGCGTTTCGAAATGCCAGCCAGGTGGTCAAGGAGACCGGCTGCCATGCGGTCAAGCTTGAAGGCGGAACCGAGATGGCACCCACCATCCAATACCTCTCGCGTCGTGGCATCCCTGTGATGGCCCATATCGGTCTTATGCCGCAATCGATGAACACGGCGGGCGGCTTCAAGGCGGTGCGTGACGAGGCGCACTATGACGCTGTGATCGCCGACGCCCGCGCGGTCGAGGAGGCCGGTGCCTTCTCGGTGGTCGTCGAGGGGGTCGCGGCGCCGCTTGCGGACCGAATCACACAGTCGGTATCGATCCCCACGATTGGCATCGGCGCGTCGGCCCAATGCGATGGCCAAATCCTGGTCTTCGAGGACATGGTGGGTCTGATGCCCCGTGTCCCCACCTTCGTGAAGCGCTATGGCACGATGGAAGAAATGATGAAGGACTCCGTGGCGCAGTATGCCGAGGAAGTGCGCGCGCGTAACTTCCCAGCGAGCGAGCACACCTATAAGCCGAAATGATCGCAAAAAGAGCGCTTTGCATCCGCTCGCGCGGGCGTTAAACCACGGCGCGCGGGGCCGCCGGCGTGAAAGCAGCGTGGCCGGTAGGCGAGGAGACGACAGTTGAGCGAGACAGACTCCTTTATCCAGGAGGTCACGGAGGAAGTTCGCCAGGACCGGATGTTCCGGCTCTGGAAGAAATACGGACCCTACGCGGTCGCCGGCGTCATCGTGATCGTCGCGATTGCTGCCGGCCTAAACTGGATGAATCACCGCGAGGTCCAGGCCGCGCGCGCGGTCGGTGGCGCCTTTCTCAACTCGGACATGACGTCGGTCGAGGATCAGGAGGTGCTGCTGGGCAGCGTCGAGGGTGCCGCGGCCGAGATCGCCAAGATGCGTCTTGCCGCTGCCAAGGCCACCGAGGGCGATGTCGAGGGTGCGGTTGCACTCTATGACGAGGTCGGTGCATCTGGTGCGCTCGGTGAATTCTATACCCAGCTTGCCCAACTGCAGGCCGTGCGTGTGCAGGCCGCGTCGCTTGAGACGGATCAGGCCGAGGCACGGCTCGCTCCATTGGTGGCTGAAGGTGCGCCATACCGCTTACTGGCGTTGGAGTTGCGCGCGTTGATCCTGCTGAATGGCGGCGAGACGGAAGCGGCGCATCAGGATTTGGCGGCGATAGTCCGCGATCCGCTGGCGACCCGGGCCTCGCGTGAGCGCGCGATCGCCTTGCTGGCCAGCAGCGGCGGCGACTTGGCTGAACTGACACAATAACGACGAGGTTGAGGCATGAGTGACGTCGCGAGACCTGCGGGTCGGTTTGTCGGATTGATACTCGGAACCGTCCTGCTTTCCGGCCTCTCGGCCTGCGGCCTGTTCGACGACGAGGAGCGGCTCGAGGGCGAACGCATCCGCCTGCGTACCGAACCCGCCGCAGCGACACCTGCCGAGGCCAGCGCCGTGCCGTTGCCGCCTGAACAGACGAATTCCGACTGGACCCAGACCAACGGCGCGCCGACCCACAATCTGGGACACCTCTCGGGCGCAACCTCGCTCAACCAGATTTGGCGGAGCGATGCCGGTCAGGGCAACAGTGCGAACAGCTGGATCACCAGCGCGCCGATCGTGGTGGGCGGCAACGTCTTCACTCTCGACGCCGCTTCGGTGCTGACCTCGTTCTCGGCTGGATCAGGTAGCCAGAACTGGGAAACCAGTCTGGCGCCTGAAGGCGAGGATGGCGACGAAGGCTTCGGTGGCGGACTGGCCGCTGATGGAGGCAAGATTTATGCGACTACTGGGTTTGGAGAAATTCTCGCAATCGGCGCTTCTTCCGGCGAGATCCAGTGGCGCAAGAAGTTTGGCGCTCCGTTCCGGGCCGCTCCCGCCGCATCCGGCGGCTTGATCGTCGCGGTCACGCGTGACAACCGCGCGGTTGCAGTCAACGGCGCCACGGGTGATCTGGTCTGGGAATTGCCCGCCGCGTCGAACGAGGCAGGTCTTCTGGGTGGAGCCAGCCCGGCAATTGCCGGGCGCCTTGTGCTGTTGCCGTTTGCCTCCGGCGAATTGGCCGGCGTCGACGGTGTTTCCGGCCGGCGGCTTTGGAATGCGGTGATGAGCGGCGGTCGGCGCGGCCTAGCCCGCGCGGCGATCACCGACGTCTCGGGCGATCCGGTTGTTGTCGGCCCCTATATCGTCGCCGCTAACCAAAGCGGTCGGACGCTGGCAATCGACGCACGCAGTGGCCGCCGCGTCTGGACTCGCAATTTTGGCTCGGCGGGACCGATCTGGGCGGCGGGCGACACCATTTTCGTGGTCAGCGACAGCGCCCAGGTTCTGCGCGTCTCGGCGCGCGACGGGCGCACGCTCTGGTCGGTGCAACTGCCTGAGTTCAAGGATCCGGACGACAAGGAAGATGCCATCGCCTATTCCGGCCCGGTCTTGGTCTCTGGCAAGCTGTTGGTGACCGACAGCCGAGGCAACCTAATGACGTTCGATGCCCTGACCGGCGCCGAGGGGGCGAAGATCGACATCGACGACGGATCGCTGACCGGCCCCGTGGTGGCCAATGGCACCGTTTTTGTCCTGACTGACAATGCCACGCTGAGCGCCTATCGCTGAAACCGGGCCGGGCGCCGTAGACCCGTGAGACTGCATGCCGTTCACCGTCGCAATCATTGGGCGCCCCAATGTGGGCAAGTCGACCCTGTTCAATCGGCTGGTCGGGCGGCGGCTTGCGCTGGTCGATGACCAGCCCGGCGTCACCCGCGACTTGCGTGAGGGAGAGGCCCGGCTCGGCGATCTGACATTCACGGTGATTGATACGGCAGGGCTGGAGGAGGTGACCGACGACAGCCTGCCCGGCCGGATGCGCCGTCTGACCGAGCAAGCAGTGGATCAGGCCGATCTCTGTCTGTTTTTGATCGATGCGCGCGCGGGCGTGACACCATCCGATCAGGTTTTCGCCAACATCCTCCGCCGTCGTGGCGCCACCGTCATCTTGGCTGCCAACAAGGCAGAGGGCAGGGCCGGCGCGGCCGGTATGTTCGAGGCCTATGGACTAGGCCTTGGCGACGTGATCGGGATCTCGGCCGAGCATGGCGAGGGGATGGGCGAGCTCTACGCCACACTGCTGCCACATGCCGAGCGTTTGGCCGAAGGCTCGGGCGGTCTCGGCAACTCCGATCTCGAAGCGGACGCGCTGGCTGAAAACCGGCCCTTGCAGATAGCAATTGTGGGACGCCCCAATGCGGGCAAGTCGACACTGGTCAATGCCATCCTGGGCAAGGATCGGATGCTGACCGGCCCCGAGGCCGGTATAACACGTGACGCGATCGCGGTGACCTGCGACTGGGGTGACCGCGCGTTCCGGATTTTCGACACGGCTGGCTTGCGCAAGAAGGCGAGGGTCCAGGAGAAAGTTGAGAAGCTCTCCACCGGTGATGCGATCCGAGCGATCCGGTTCGCCGAGGTCGTCGTTGTCCTGATGGACGGCGCGATGGCCTTTGAGACCCAAGACCTGCGGATTGCCGATCTGGCCGAGCGTGAGGGCAGGGCGGTCGTGGTCGCGGTCAGCAAATGGGATCTGGTCGAGGACAAGAACGCCCAGTCGCGCGAACTGCGCAAACGCTTTGAGGAGTTGCTGCCTCAATTGAAGGGCGCTCCGCTGGTGCCGGTGTCGGCCCTGACGGGGCGCGGGCTCGACCGCCTGCGCAATGCGATCCTAGATATGCACGAGATCTGGAACCGGCGCATTCCCACCGCGCGGCTAAACCAATGGTTCGGCGGCGCGGTTGACAGCCATCCGCCGCCAGCGGTTTCGGGACGGCGCCTGAAGTTGCGCTTCATCACACAGGTCAAGGCTCGGCCACCCAGCTTCGTCGCTTGGTGTTCGCGGCCAGATGCGGTGCCTGAAAGTTACCGGCGCTATTTGATCAACGGGCTGCGGCAAGCCTTTGGCTTGGACGGAGTGCCGATCCGGCTGGCGCTCCGTCGTGGCGAGAACCCCTACGCCAAAAAGAAATAGGCCGCGGGCAACGCCCACGGCCTGTCATTCACGGCATTTGCGATGCCTCAGCCGTTCGCGGCCCCGCTGGCGGCAGGCGCCGGCGACGTGCCGGTCGACGATCCAGTCGATGACCCGCCATTCTTTCGGCTTGCGCTCTGGCTGTTACCGGAATCGCCCAGCGGATCCTCTTGGCGCTGGACCGAGCCCTCGAAATGGGCCCCGGATTCGATGGCGATGTTCTTGTGAACGATGTCGCCCTCGACCCTGGCGGTCGACGTTAGGCGCACTTTCAGCCCGCGCAGGCGCCCGACCACGTGGCCGTTCACCACCACGTCATCGGCGCTGATTTCGCCTTTTATCTTGGCGGCTTCGCCAACCGTCAGCAGATGCGCACGGACATCACCCTCGATCGTGCCTTCGATCTGGATGTCGCCACTGGTCAGCACGTTGCCTTTGATCGTCAGGTCACTCGACAACAACGAAGGCGATGCCTTGGGCTTCGCCTGGAATGATCCGCTGGGCGCATCGCTCTTCTTGACCGGTTCGGGTGTTGCGGTTGCAGGAGCAGCTGTCTTCGACACGTCGCCTTCGGGCGCGGCGTCTCCGATCTTTGGTTTAGAGAACATTTCTCGGTGCCTCGATGAATTTCCTAGGGTTGATGGGCCTGTTGCCGATACGGACCTCGTAATGCAGATGATTGCCGGTGCTTCGTCCGGTACTGCCTACATCCGCAATGCGATCACCACGCGACACAGTTTGCCCAGCCTTCACGCGAAGGCGGCTGTTATGAGCATAAAGGGTTTCGAACCCGAATGCATGTCTTACCTTCACGAGCAGTCCATACCCGCGCTGGCGTCCTGCAAAGGTCACTACTCCATCTGCGGTTGCATAGATGGGCGTGCCGCGCGGTGCCGCGAGGTCCTGTCCATTGTGCATCGCCCGGCTGCGCCGCCAGGGATCGCGCCGGATCCCAAAACTACTGGTTTTTCTGCCACTTGGCACCGGATTGCCCAGCGGCATCCGATCCGCGGCGAAGCGCATCAGGCCAATCGATTCCAGGTTCTGGAGCAAGAGACCGACCCGTTTGTCGTCTTCCCATGTCTCACCGCCTGGTTCGCCCGCAGGTTCAAACAATCCGCCTGTTCCTACAAAATCGCGCCGGGCCTGCGTCATAACCGAGCTCAAATCGATTGGCAGACGGCCAAATAGCGTCTCAAGCCCTGCAAGGCTGATTTGAGCGGCCTCTTCAAGCTGCGTCACAAGACGTTCGTGCCGGTCTTCGTAGCGCCCGATCTTCGAATGCATCCGAACCAGCTCGTCGTCCAACGTCGCCAGCTTCTCGGATGCGTTATCTCGTTCGGCAATAACCGAGTCGATCGCGCTCGTCAGACCAGTCAATGCCCCGTCCAAATTGGATTTCGACGTTTGTGCGTTGGTCAGGGCGACCTGAATCTCCGACAGTTGCGACTCCAGCTCGGCAATTCGCGCCCGGTCACTGTGCCGTTCGACCACGATGGTCTCGAACTCGGCCCGCAGTACTTCCAGCTCGCCGTCCGCGGCGCGCAGGTCATTGGCGGTCTCGACCAAGCGCGCTTGTTTCTCGCTCAGACGCAGGGTGATCTCATCGCGGCGCAAGTCGGCTTGGTTGGCCTGCTCTTCAAGCCCGGTCTGCTGGCGTTCATACGCGGCGATCCGTGCCTCGTAGGCTTCGGTCACCGTCTCCAGCTGGATCCGCGCCGCGCGGCCGTCCAACGCATTCTTAACAAAGGCGGAGGTTGCGTATCCGGTCCATCCCAGCACCGCGGCCACCAGCGCTAGCACTCCGGCTTGGGCGACCGGTGAGAACGCCATGTAGCGCGTGTTTACAGACGAGCGGATATAGACCCGGCGTTCCGGAAACAGTTTGGACAAAAGCCCGGGCGAAGACCGTGGCGGTCTGCTTGGCATGGCTCCCCTCAAGTTACGCTTCCTCCAAGAAGGCGCGCACGACTTTTGTTTTCTTTTGCAACCGCGCCTTACAAAAACCTATACGGAAAAGCCGGGCTTGGCGCAACGGGTATTCCCGCCCGCCACTGCGGCAAATGCGGCTTATCCTTATGATTTTGCCGCGCTTTGTTCGCTGCCGCCCGTCTAGAGCGTGCGCGCTGCAGCCAATACCTCTTCCGCGTGTCCGGGCACCTTCACCTTGCGCCAAACCCGGTGAATATGGCCGGTTTCGGCAATCAGAAAAGTCGCCCGCTCGATCCCCATATACTTCCTGCCATACATCGACTTTTCGACCCAAGTGCCGAAACGATCGCAGATATCGCCGTCTTCGTCCGACACCAAGGTGACGCCCAATCCATGCTTTGCGATGAACTTGTCATGCTTCATCACGGAATCCTTCGATACGCCGATCACCGAGACGCCGGTCCCCTCGAATTCCTGGCCCATTGCGGTGAAATCGAGCGCCTCGCGCGTGCAGCCTGATGTGTCGTCCTTGGGATAGAAATATAGCACCACCTTCTTGCCTTTCAGGCCAGCCAGCGAGACGGTCTTTCCCCCGTCGGCCGGGGCGTTGAAATCCGGGGCAAGCTCTCCGGCTTGTGGTCCTGGTGACTCAGTCATCGAGCGGTCCTTTCCACTTGTTCGCATAAGCTGACGATCGGGCTTGAAACGCACCGAGTTGGGGGTCACGTTAACTATAGAGCGCTGCCTGATAACCGGCCACATGTACACCTGTGAAGAAACAAGTAACGGCGCGCGAGCGAGGAGCGATGGCTTTCGCAAGGCGAGGCAGGGCAGAGAACAGGGCGCCGCGCAGATTTCTGCCGCGTTTGCTCAACTCGACCGTTTGGTTCCTCTTTGGCGGAATGACGGTCGCAGTCCTGGCTGCAGGGGTGCTTTATCTGCGCTTGTCGCAGGGCCCTGTCCACGTGCCTTCGCTGGCGGATTTTGCTGTGAAGATGTTCAACCAGGACTCCGAACGGTTTCAGGCGCGGATTGGCAATGCGATCCTAACGCTTGGGGATTCCGAGGCCCCGTCCGGGCTGCAATTTGTCGATCTCGAAATTCAGGAGAAAGGCGGACAGACGCTTTTTGCAATCCCTAGGATCTCGGCGCGCTTCGACACCAAGGCGCTGGTCCGCGGCGAGGTGCGGCCAACCGAGATATTGCTGATCCAGCCACAGGCGCGACTTGTGCGCGCCACGGATGGCAAGTTCCAATTCGGCCTTGGCGATCCGGTTGACGGCCCGGCAAAGCCGGCCGCAACCACCGAGGACGCCAACACGGCCCAGGTCGCGGCGATCGGGCGCATCTTCGATGGTTTGGCGGGTGACGCGCCGTTGACGCCCGAACTTTCACTTTTGCGCGAAGTGCGGATCGCCCGCGCGAGCTTTACCTACGAGAACGCGGCGATCGATCGAAGCTGGCGGACGCGCGGCGCAAATCTGGTGCTCCGGCGCACGGGTGATGGGCTCACCGCGCGGATGACCTTGCGTTTGACCGATGGTGCCAAAACAGGCGCTGGGGTGGTTTTGACGGCCGAGCGAAAACAGGGCGCAAAGGCAAGCAATGTCACCGCGAAATTCACCGGTCTGAGGCCCGAGCACCTGGCCGAGCAAGTTGACCAAATGCAGTGGCTCAGCCTCTTTGACGCACCGCTCGATGGGACCTTAAGCGCAAGCCTTACCGTCGATGGCGTGCTGCAATCGCTTTCCGGACAGATTGCCGCCGGGGCCGGCCGCGTCTTGGCGATCGAGGACGAAGGACAGCCCTTCGACGGCATGACCCTGGAATTTGCCTACGAGCCCGGTCTCGAACGCATGAGAATTGGCGGCTTCGATTTGGCCTCGCCTGCAATGGATGCAGAATTCGCTGGCTTCGTCGATCTGCGTCGCGATGAAGATGGTTTGGTAACCGGGCTCGCGGGGCAGTTCGAGGTAATTGACCTGGATGCAAACGTGCCGAAAGTGTTTGCCGAGCCAATTTCCTTCGCTGGCGGGCAAATCGTTGCTCAACTGGACCTCGACACAACCCGGATAGATGTCGCGTCCGCCTTCCTGCGTACGGGAGAGCTTGTGTTCGACGTATCGGGCGCCGCCTGGCGCAACGGCGACGCCTGGCGGACAGATTTGCGCGCCGAGGGGCGAAACCTGAGCGTCGCGCAATTGGTCCAGCACTGGCCGATCATCGCTGCTCCCAACCCACGCGCCTGGGTCGAGAAGAATATACACAGCGGTTCGGTCGATCACGTCATCGCGCAGATGCACCTCGGCGGCGACGAGGATCAACTGAGCCTCGATTTCCGGTTCTCAGACCTCGTGGCGTCGTATCTGGGCGAGATGAGCCATATTCAGCGCGGAGACGGGCAGGGCAGCCTGACCCTGGATCAGTTCCGGCTTTGGGTCGAAAGTGGCGAGGTCGAGCCAGTCGAGGGATTGGCAATTGACCTAACCGGTTCTGATTTCCTGGTCAGGGATATCCGGAACCGCCCCTGGCCCTCGGTTGCGACGATCCGCGCGAAAGGGCCCACACGGGCAATTCTGGCGCTGATCAACGAACCTCCGCTTGGGTTCCTAGACAAGCTGCGGCTGCGCCCCGACGTCGTCAAAGGCAACGCCGAAGTTCTGGCCGAAGTGCGGCTTCCCCTGATCAAAGGGTTGAAACTTGGGGACGTGGAAGTTGGCGCCAAGTCCCAGCTCAGCGATTTGCGGCTTCCGTTCGAGATTCCGGGCCGGGTCCTGGATGTCGCGGGAAAGCGGGTCGCGCTCGACGCAAGTAAGGAGGCTTTGCGCTTCGCTGGCCCTGTGACCATCAACGGCAAGCCCGTGGTACTGGAATGGAACGAGTATTTCGGGCGCGGCGCGGCCGAGCGGACAATCGATCTCCGGGGGCAGGCTACCACCGAGTTGTTGGCGGATTTCGACCTGACCAACGACTATTACGCCGGTGGCGAGGCGCCAATGACGCTGCGCCTGACCGAGAGTGGCGCCGCCGACATGACTTTCGATGTGGACGCGGATTTAACCCCCGCCGTGGTCATGATCCCGGAATTTTATTGGACGAAGCAGCCCGGCACCGCTGGCCGTCTGCGAGCGGATGGCATCTTGGGCGAAACGACGAAGGTCTCGTCCTTTGCGGTCGAGACTGCTGATTTGGTTGCCTCTGGTTCGGCGGAATTTAGCGGTGGCAAGCTGCGGCTTGCCAATGTCGAGCGCGTCCAGTTCAAGGGCTTGGCCGATCTCTCGATCGGCGCTCAGCGGCGCAGTGACAATGGCTATAACCTGGCCGTCGGCGGCCGTCGCCTGGACCTGGCCCTGTTCGACACGCCAGAGGGGGCGGGCAACGGTAGTGACGGACCGGCCACGCCCTTGGATGTGACTTTCGAGATCGGCGAGTTGGTTATCACGCCGAAAGCCGTGGCGGGCCTGGCCATCGGCACATATTCCCGGGACTCAGCGCGCGAGGCGAAAGCCAATCTCGAAGCGCGGCTTGGCGGCGAGGTTCCCTTTACCGCCGATTACACCAAGCCCGCCGGCGAACCGGCCGAGGTTGAAGTCGTCTCGGAGGACGGTGGAACCCTGCTGACCACTGCCGGGCTATTCCCTGGGGCGACGGGTGGCAGGTTCCGTATGCGAGCAAAAATCGAGCCGGAGCCCGGAGTCGAATTGGTTGGCGTCGCGCGATTGCGTGACGTACGCATCCGCGGCGATGGGACTTTTCAGTCGATCCTGGACGAAGGCGCCTTGGACGACGCGGCCAGCGCCGCAAAGGAAGAGGGTCTGGCCTTCGGCAAAGTGAAGGTGCCGTTCGAGCTGCGCGAAGATCTGATCGTCCTAGGGGATGCGACTGCCGAGGGAACTTTGCTGACCATCAAGGTCGAGGGCACCATCAATGAGGCGACGGATCAGATCGACCTGGTTGGCGTCATTTCACCGCTCCAAGCCTTGTCGAAACCGATCGCGCAGATCCCGTTGCTGCGCGAGATCCTGACAGGCGGCAAGGACGAGGGCATCTTCGCTATGACTTTCCAAGTCGAGGGGACGCTTGACGAGCCGGATTTCAAGGTTCAACCGCTGTCGCTGCTGGCGCCAGGTATCTTGCGCAAGATCTTCTCGGGGCGGACCAAGAAGCCGAATGAAAAGTTCATCGAGAACCTGTCGCGCGATGACAACTAGGGATTCAATCTAGACCTACGCGGCGAAAGATATCCACGGATTCAATTCCGCCCTGCCGCAATACTGCCAACGAATGGGCGTGGTCGCGCTTTGCCAGGCGTTTCCCGGTGTCATCCCGGATCAGCCGGTGATGGTGGTAGACCGGCGCTGGCAAGCCCAACAGGCGTTGCAACAAACGATGAATCGGAGTTGCGGAGAACAAGTCGCAGCCGCGCGTGACATGTGAAACCTCCTGCCATGCATCATCGATCACCACTGCTAAATGATAGGCCGGGGCGCCGTCTCGGCGCGCGAGAACCACATCACCGGCGCTCTGGATCAGGCTGTCGCACTCGATCTCGATCCGCCCGGTCTCGCCATCTGGGCCGCAGCCTGTCTCCTCGAAATCAAGTGCTTCTCCGCCGAGCGAGCCGATCGCCTTTGCGATATCCAACCTGATCGCGAAAGGCGCGTCGGATGGAGCCACTCGCTCCCGGCAGGTGCCCGGATAAATCGGGCCATCTGGGCCAGCCACAACAGCGCCTTCTTGCGGCGCGGCGATGGCCTCGGCGATGTCGCGCCTGGTGCATGCGCAGCGGAAGGTCAGCCCCATGGACATGAGGCGATCAAGCGCCGCGCGGTATGCATCCTGACGCGTGGATTGAAATACGACCTCCCCGTCCCAGTCGATCCCAAGCCAAGCCAGATCTTCATAGATCAGATCGACGAATTTCGACCGCGCCCGGCTTTGATCCAGGTCCTCCATCCGTAACAGGAACTTGCCGTCGGCCGCACGCGCCCGGTGCCATCCGGTCAGTGCCGAGAAGGCATGTCCCAGATGCAGCTCTCCGGTCGGACTGGGGGCGAAGCGTTCGGTATGCACGCTACCCGCTGGCCGCGGCGACGATAGCGGTGAAATCTGCGGCTTTCAGGCTGGCGCCACCCACCAGACTGCCATCGACATTGGAGAGCGTAAAAATCTCCGCTGCATTGCCAGGCTTGACCGACCCGCCATAGAGCAGGCGCATATCGTCGGACGCAGCGCCAAAGCGCGCTGACAGCTCGGCACGCATAAAATCATGCATTTGGGCAATATCGTCATTTGACGGTGTCCGTCCGGTTCCAATTGCCCAGACCGGCTCGTAGGCGACGACCATGTTTGCTCCGGTCGCTCCATCAGGGCAGGAATAGGCCAACTGGTTGCCCACAACTTCCTCAGCCTTGCCCGCATCCCGTTCTGCCTCGGTCTCGCCGACGCAGACGATTGCGGTCAGGCCCGCGCGCCAGGCTGCCTCGGCCTTGGCGCGGACCTGGGCGTTTGCTTCGCCATGATCGGTTCGCCGCTCGGAATGACCGACGATCACATAAGCCGCACCGACATCGGCCAGCATCTCGGCCGAGAGATCGCCGGTATGAGCGCCGCTGGCCGCCGCGTGGCAGTCCTGACCACCGATTGCGACCTGGCTGCCCTTCGCGCGTGCCGCGAACGCTGTGACCAAAATCGCCGGTGGACAGATCAGCACGTCGGCCGACGCTCCGGCCGTGCCATCGATTAGGGCGTCCAGCTCGGCCATCGAGGCGGAAAGCCCGTTCATCTTCCAGTTTCCAGCGGCCAACTTCCGGCGTGCCATCAGGCCCCCCGTCTCAGGATTTCTTCTTTTTCGTGGCTTTCCTGGCCTTGGCGGCGCGCTTCTCAGCAGCGGCCTTCTCGGCCGGTACAAGCGAGCGCCGCGCCCAGTCCAGCGCCTCGTTCGGATTGTCCATCGCGGAGTCAGGCAGCCGCCAATAACTCATCTCGATGGTCTTGCCATGGCCGGAATAGACGAAGGGCTCGGACCCAGCGTCCGCGTAGGCACGGGCCAGATCGTCGTCAGTCTTCATGTAAATGGTCTCATCGCCGACCAGCGCGTCGTCAATGAAGAGGCCCGCGCCGCCGAACATGCGCCGGATCGTCAGTGTACCCAGACCTGCGAAGAGGTCACGGACATGCTCGGAAAACTCGGGGCTGACCGCCACTCAGGCGTCCTTGAACTTAATCGACTCGCCGCAGCCGCAAGCCTCGGACACGTTTGGATTGTTGAAGACGAAGCCGGATTCAAGCAGCGATTTCTTGTAGTCGATCTCGGTGCCAAACAGGAACATCTGCGCCATCGGTGCGATCATCACCCGGGCCTCACCTTCCTCGACAACCGCATCGTGCTCGCCGATCTCGTCCGCATGTTCCATGGTGTATTCCATGCCCGCGCAGCCGCCCTTCTTGACGCCGATGCGCAGCCCTTTGATCGAGCCATCGGCCATCAATCGCTCGATCTGCTTGATCGCAGCGGCGGTAAGCTTGATCGGTACTTCGCCGGGAATTTCGAACATCTGACGGCTACCTCCTAGTGTCGAAGATAGGGTTTGAGCCAAGTTTTCTCAAGGGATTCGCAGGTTTGCCCAGTGTTACATGAACCCCAATTCCAGGCGCGCCTCGTCCGACAGCATCTCCATGCCCCAAGGCGGCTCCCAGACCAGCTGGACATTTACAGTTTTGACGCCTGGCAGGGGTTCCACTGCATCCGCGACCCAGCCGGGCATTTCGCCCGCCACCGGGCATCCGGGCGCGGTCAGCGTCATGTCGATCTCGATATTGCCCTCGCCGTCGATGTCGATCCGGTAGATGAGCCCCAGATCGTAAATATTTACCGGGATCTCGGGATCGTGGACTGACCGGCAGGCCTCGACCACCGCGTCGTAAAGCGGATGATCGGTGGTGGAAGGCGCGATAATCGGCTCTCCCGCCTGCATGTTCATGGCACTGGCCCCTTTGTTTTCCCAAAATACCATATAGAAAGCCTCAACAATTTCGTCCAGAGAAACCGGCCCGTTTAAATGACCGCCTTCAGCTTCAAAATCGAGGCCCGCGACGGCCGTGCGCGCCAGGGCAGGGTGGTCACGCCCCGGGGCGAGATACGCACGCCCGCGTTCATGCCCGTGGGGACAGCAGGGACGGTAAAGGCAATGCTGCCGGAAAGTGTTCTGGCCACCGGGGCGGACATCATCCTGGGCAACACCTACCACCTGATGCTGCGTCCCGGCGCCCAGCGGGTCGCGGATTTGGGCGGCCTGCACCAGTTCATGAACTGGCAAAAGCCGATTCTTACCGATTCTGGCGGTTTCCAGGTCATGTCTCTGGCAGAGCTTAGGAAATTGACCGAGGAAGGGATCCGCTTTGCTAGTCACATCGACGGCGCGCGCCACATGCTGAGCCCTGAATCCTCCATGGAAATCCAATGGTTGCTCGGCTCGGACATCGTCATGGCCTTTGACGAATGCACACCGTTCCCGGTTGAAAGGGATCTGGCCGCGACTTCGATGCGGCTCTCCATGCGCTGGGCGATACGCTCGCGCGAGGCATTCGGCGACAGGCCTGGCTACGCGCTCTTTGGGATCCAACAAGGGAGTGTTTTCAGCGATTTGCGGGAAGAATCGGCGAAGTCACTCCGGGAAATTGGCTTTGAAGGCTATGCGATAGGCGGTTTGGCCGTCGGTGAGGGACAAGGGCAGATGTTCGAGGTGCTGGATTACGCCCCCGGAATGCTGCCTGACGACAAGCCCCGCTACCTGATGGGCGTCGGCAAGCCCGACGATATCGTCGGCGCGGTTTTGCGCGGCGTGGACATGTTCGACTGCGTTTTGCCCACCCGATCTGGCCGGACCGGCCAGGCTTTTACACGCCACGGGGTCGTCAATATCAAGAATGCCCGCCACGCTGCCGACCCGCGGCCGCTGGACCTGGACTGCGCTTGTCCGGCCTGTCGAAACTATTGCCGTGCCTACCTGCACCATGTGTTCAAGGCTGGCGAAATCATCGCTTCCATGCTGATGACCTGGCACAACCTGCACTACTACCAAGAGCTGATGGCGGGGATGCGCGCAGCGATCGCGGAAGGTGACCTGACCGGATTTGCCAGCCGGTTCGAGGCCCAGCGCGCGGAAGGTGATTTGGAGCCGGTCTAGTCCGGCTCCAGCGAACGCTCAGAAGCGGATGCTGCCGCCGACCGAGAAAATGTGTGCGCCGCCGTCGTATTCTACCTGACTGCCGGCCATCGGGCCGTTTCGCAAGGTGACATCCGCGTCACCCAGCGCGTGCAAATAGGAATACGCCGCATCGACGCTCATCCGGTTGGTGATGCCGTACGAGGCGCCGACCGAAAGCCACAAACGATCCTTGTCCGGCACACGGACCGTCCGGAACGCATCCGTGGTCGGCGTTTCGTCATAAGCCAGGCCGCTGCGCAGGGTCAGCCGGTCGGTGATGTCGTATTCCGCGCCGGCTGCGAAGAAGAAGGCATCCTCATAGTTCTGCACGTCCTGGACAAAGGCAAAACCGCCGGCGCCGGGTGTCGTGATATCGATTGAATCGAAGCGTGACCAATTGATCCAGCGTCCCTCGGCCATGACCCGCAGCTCGTCCGAGACCTCTTGAGTGATTCCGATCTGGATCCAATTGGGCAGGCTCGCCTCCACCTTGCCCGGCAGGCCGCCGAAACCATCCGTTTCGACTGAAAGGTCGTAGCCATGGTGGTAGGCCGCGCCAATTTGCGTGCCATCGACCGGCTCGAAGAGACCGCCAACCGAGAAACCAAAGCCGAAATCATCGCCCTCGAGCGCGACCGCCGCACTGGTCAGCTTTGCATCCACGTAGAGGACGTTGAACGAAGCGCCCACCGTGAAGTTGTCTGACACTTCGTAAGCGACCATTGGCGACATGCTGACGCTCAGCAACTTAGAGTCGATCCCGTCACCGGCAACCGGTGAACTGGCCGCGTATTCTTTTTTAAGGCCGAAGGGCGAGTAGGTGGACAGGCCGACGATCAGATCATCGGTCAACCGGAATCCTGTGGCGAAGGCTGGAACTAGGCCAATCTCATCCGCGTCCAGCGTCGTGCCAGCCGCGGCGCCCGTTCGGATCGTGGCGTCTAAAATCGGCGAGATCAGCGAGAAATTGCCGCCGACCTCCATATGATCGACCGTGGTCAGGGCCGCGGGATTGAACCCGATATAGGTCACTTCGCTCGCCGACGAGACCGACCCGGCGAAGGACGCGCCCTGCGCCGGTGCCGAGCGTTCGTTGATTTGAAACGCGCCGGCGTAAGCCTGAGGCACGGCTAGTATGGCAATGACGATTCCGGACAGAGCCGTCCGGGAACGCGAGCGCATGGGATACCTCCTGGTGCTGTCAATTTGGCGCGCCGATAATATGCCAGAGCGACCAATGCAACGATGACGTGATGGAACGCGGGCGTCGAGCGCGAAATTACGAACAGGCGGTTCTGAAAGGGCCAGAGCCGGCACCGGCCACTGGACGGGCAAGACCCACTCGGCCATAGTCCGGGCGCGGCAATGAGGAGTGAGTCGGATGGGTATCCTGACCGAAATCTTCACTTGGTGGAACGGGCAAACCATTGGCACGCGGCTCTATACCAGCCGCAACGGCCAAAAGGTGGGTGAGGACGATCAGGGCAACCAATTCTACCAGACCGCCGATGGTGCGCGGCGTTGGGTTATCTACAATGGGGTCGCCGAGGCGAGCAGGGTCTCGCCCGACTGGCACGGTTGGCTGCACCACACCTTCGACGCTCCGCCCAGCGACAAACCCTTGGCGCGCAAGGAATGGGAGAAAGACCACATTCCCAACATGACCGGCACGGAATCCGCTTATCGGCCGCCCGGCAGTGTCGTCACCCCGGCCCGTCGGCCTCGCGTCGCGGGCGACTACGAAGCCTGGAAACCGGAGTAACGCACGATGGCTAGTCAAGCGGCAGAAACCCTGATTGGCGCGGTCGTCTTGGTCGCGGCCGGCGGTTTCCTCCTCTATGCGGGCAACGCCGCGGATGTGCGTGCAGGCGGATCGGGTTACGAACTGGTTGCGAAGTTCCGCAAAGCCGAGGGGATCGATGTAGGCGGCGATGTTCGCGTCGCTGGGGTAAAGGTCGGCTCGATCTCCGAGATGGAACTCGATGCCCAGACTTACTTTGCCAAGGTCACCTTCACGGTCGACGGCAAAGTCAAGGTGCCCGATGATTCGCTGGCCAAGATCACCTCGGCCAGCCTGTTGGGCGATTCCTACATTGCGATCGATCCGGGCGCCTCTGACTTGATGCTCGAACCGGGCGAGGAGGTAACCTTCACTCAGGGCTCGCTCAGCCTGACCGACCTGATCCTCAAGTTCGGCGGCGGCACGGGTCCGACAAACAGCGAGTAAGCGCGCGATGCGTTGGCCAGCCGCCTTGCTTTCCGCCGCCCTCGTTGCGGCGGCCGGCCTTCCGGTGGCGGCGCAGGAAGTTGGTGGCGGGATCACCACGTCCGAACTCGAACCGCTCGAGCCAACTGACCCGAGCACCGAAGGCGAGAAAGGCGTCGAGCGGGTTGACCGCTTCAAGACCGCCCCGTTCCAGACAGACGGCCCGGCGCGGGCCCCGATTCTGATCGATCCCATCGCGACCGCCGAGCGCGGTGGCGCCACAATCCGCCAGCTCGACAAGATGACCGGGCGCATCACAACCTTCGACATGCAAGTGGGTGCCGAGGAGGTGATCGAGCGGCTGCGCGTCCGCCTGGACAGCTGCCATTCGCCCGAGGGCAACGCCCAGCATGGGACCATCGCCTATCTAGAGGTATGGGATACCAAGGACGCAGATGGAGAAGCGGTCTTCGCTGGCTGGATGTTCGCCGAAAGCCCCGCGCTCTCGGCAATGGATCATCCGCGCTATGACCTCTGGGTGATTAGCTGCACCACGTCGTCCGGCGGGACAACGGCGGCCAAGGAATAGAAATCTCCCTGCCGCGACAGTGCGGCATCCAGCAGTTCGTGGTATCGCGCCTTCGGTACCGTGTGCGCTCCAAGCGCCTCGAGATGCGGGGTTGTGAATTGAGTATCGAGCAGGCTGAAGCCGCCAACCCTCAACCGCGCAACCAGATGCGCCAACGCGATCTTCGATGCGTCGCGCATTTTGCTGAACATGCTTTCGCCAAAGAAGGCTCCGCCTAGACGGACGCCATATAGACCGCCCTGAAGCTCGCCATCGAACCAGACCTCGACCGAATGTGCATGGCCCATGCGGTGCAGCCCCGTATAGAGATCGCGGATCGTTTGATTGATCCAGGTTTCCGGCCGGTCCGCGCAGGCATCAATCACCCGGCTGAAAGCCCTATCGATCTGGATCTGGTAACCGCCTCGCAGAATCTTCTTGCGGAGCGACCGAGACAGGTGGAACTCGTCGAGCGGCAGCACGCCACGCTTTCTGGGGTCGACCCAGAAAACATCCTCAGCCTCGGCATTGTCCGCCATCGGGAAGACACCGGCTGCGTACGCCCGCAAGACGAGGGCCGGATTGACGGCCAGGTCAGGTGATTCTGCGTCCTTCATGGTGGCAGGTTAACAGATTCCATTCTGTGAATGGAGAAGTCTTAAAGGCAAAAAATTCAATAACCTGCTGATTATGAATGCAATATTGCCAATGCCGATTATTCTCTGACGCGTCACGCCGTGGCGAGCAGTAGAATGGATTGTTCGAAAGCCGGCTTGTCCCAGCCTAGGCCAGGTCTTCCGCCAGCCACTTCTCGAGCCAATGGATGTTGTAGTTGCCGGCTTGGATATCGGCGTTCTCCAGCAGCGCGTGGAAAAGCGGTGTCGTCGTATCGATCCCGTCGACGACCAATTCGCCCAGCGCCCGCTTCAGGCGCATCAGGCAGTCCGGACGATCGTGGCCTGATACGATCAGCTTGCCGATCAGGCTGTCGTATTGGGGCGGCACCGAATAGCCGGAATAGAGGCCAGAATCCATCCGCACGCCCAAGCCACCCGGCGAGTGATACGCCTTCACCATGCCGGGGCAGGGCGCGAAGCTGGGGATGCGCTCTGCATTGATCCGGCACTCGATCGCGTGACCCTGTGGGATGAGGTCTTCCTGAGAGAATGACAGCCTCTCGCCCGCGGCAATCCGGATCTGCTCGCGCACCAAATCGACGCCGTAGACCGCTTCGGTTACCGGATGCTCGACCTGCAGGCGCGTGTTCATCTCGATGAAGTAGAACTCACCGTCCTCGTAGAGAAACTCGATCGTGCCGACCCCGCGATAGCCCATCTCGCGCACAGCATCCGCACAGATCTTACCGATCCGGGCCCGGGTCTCCTCGTCGATCACCGGAGAGGGGCATTCCTCGAAGACCTTTTGGTGGCGGCGCTGTAACGAGCAATCGCGCTCGCCCAAATGGCAGGCGTTGCCGTGGGTATCCCCGATTACCTGCACCTCGATATGCCGAGGCAGGGTCAGGTACTTCTCCAGATAGACCGCGTCATTCCCGAAAGCGGCTTTGGATTCGGATCGCGCCTGACCATAAGCGTCGGCCAGGTCCGCCGCCGTCTTGGCCAGCTTCATGCCGCGCCCGCCACCGCCGGCTGCTGCCTTGACGAGAACCGGATAGCCGATCTCCGCCGCGATTTGGCGGGCGTCTTCGAAAGAGGTCACTTCACCTTCAGATCCTGGTACACAGGGCACGCCAAGCGCCTTCACTCTTTCCTTTGCGGCGATTTTGTCGCCCATGATCCGGATATGCTCGGACGTCGGCCCGATGAACGCGATCCCGTGTTCTTCGACGATCTGGGCAAACCCCGCGTTCTCGCTCAGAAAGCCATAACCCGGATGGACGGCCTCGGCGCCGGTGATCTCGCAGGCCGAAAGGATCGCGGGCTGGTTTAGATAACTGTGCGTGCTTGCCGCTGGCCCGATGCAGACGCTTTCGTCGGCCAGGCGCACATGCATCGCCTGCGCGTCAGCGGTCGAGTGTATCGCTACGGTGGGGATGCCCAGATCCTTCGCAGCCCTATGGATGCGCAGGGCAATCTCGCCGCGATTGGCGATGAGGATCTTATTGAACACGGGCGCCGGCTCCGCCGTCAATCAATGATCATCAGTGGGTGGCCGAACTCGACCGGTTCCGCATTCTCGACCAGAATCTGGCGCACCGTGCCGGCGCGCTGGCTGGGAATCTGGTTCATCGTCTTCATCGCCTCGATGATCAGAACGGTCTGACCCTCGGTGACCTGGTCGCCAACCTTTACGAAGGGCTCCGCCTCGGGCTCGGAGGCCAGGTAGGCGGTGCCAACCATCGGAGACGTCAAAGCGTTTGAAAGGTCTGGACCACTCTCGGTTGGGGCCGACTGACCCGCGGACACGGGTGGCTCCGGCAGTGGAGCGGGGGCTGCAACCGGCGCGGGCGCCGCCCGCGTCGCGGCGCGCGACAGGCGCACATGCACCTCGTCGTTGTCGCCGTATTCACGCACCACCTCGATCTCGGTGAGGTCCGACTCGTTCAACAGATCGGCGAGCGCGCGGATGAAGGCCACATCCTGTTCGGCGTTCTTGTTCATGATCCCCCGTATCGCTCAAAGGCCTGTCGCAGGCGCTCCGCGATCAAGCCAACGCCGCGTTATACGAAAATCCCAGGCGGGCGCAAAGCATGCGTGTCGAGATTGTCAGTTCGTGGCTTTGCGCGCCTCGGCGACGGCGCTGAGCATCTGTTCGATCGGCAGATAGCCGCGAATGATCCGGTCGCCCAGAATAAAGCTGGGGGTGCCTTCGAGCTCGAGGCGACGCGCAAGAGCATAGGTGTCGGCAATCCGCGCCTCGACCTCGGCGCTGGCGGCGCGCTCCTTCAATTGCACGATGTCGAAGCCAACGCTCTTGGCAATCTGGTAGACTGCGGCCTCGCTCAGCGGCCCCTCGAAGCTCATCAGTGCATCGTTTAGCGAGCCATAGCCATTGGCGTCGATGTCCAGCGCCGCCGTCGCCACCCGGGCGGCGGCGATGGACTCGGGACCCAAGATCGGGAACTCCTTGACCACCAAGCGGATGTTGGGATCGCGCTCCAGAAGCTCCTTCAGTTCCGGATGCGCGCGCTTGCAGTAGCCGCAGCGATAGTCCGAAAACTCCACCAGAGTTACGTCGCCTTCGGGGTTTCCGCCGACCCAGGAATTCGGATTCTTGAAGATCTCCTGATAGTTGCTCGAAATGAGCAAGGCATCTGCCTCGGTCGCGGCTGCTTCGCGCTTGGCCTCAAGAATTTCGATCGCCTCCATCAGGACTTCCGGATGTTCCAGCAGATAGGCCCTGACTTCGTTGCGGAACGCCTCGCGCTCGATATCGGTCATGTCGGTCAGCGAGGGCCGTGACTGCTCCTGCGCGTTCGGCAGGCTCGGCGCTAGTGCCAAGGCCAGTGCAACGGCCCCGAGGGCAAGATGGATTCGCATGGACGTTTCTCCGTTCTTCGCGGCCGCGACGGGTCAGTTGAGTTTCATAGACAAGATGTCCTGCGCCCTCAACCAGCCGGGCGATCCGTTTGGGAGGACATCCGACGCGCGTCGGGCATGGAGCTGGGCATCCTCCATCCGGCCTGCAATGGCAAAGCGCTCAGCAGTGGCGAGCGAGGCCATACCCTGATCTCCGGCACGCGCATAGGCCGTGGCAAGCGCCCTCAGGCCAAACCCATCGCCGAGATCTCGGTTTCGAGCAGCCTTCAGCACCCTCAGTGCCTCGGCATCGGCTTCGGGCCGATCTAGCGCTAAGAGCGCGCGGCCCAATCCAGCCTCTAACAACGGCTCGCCCGGCGCCAACTGTGCTGCCCGGCGGTAGAGTGGAACCGCAGCTTCGGCATTGCCGCTTTCAAAGAGAATTTGACCCTTCAGCTCGATATAGAAGGGATCGTTTGGACGCATCGCTATCAGCCGGTCGGTGGCGGCGATCGCTTGCTTCAAGTCTGGGAGCTTATAAAGCGCGACCGTCTTCTTGTAGAGCGAGATTTCGGTTTCAGGCTTGCCCTCCAGCCGGTCCAATACCCGTTCAGGCCTATCGAGGAACCCGATCAGCTTGGCCCGCATCCGGGCGTGCCAATAGTCGCGGTCGGCCCGCTCTGGGTAGGTTCTTCCGGCGGATTCATCTAGCCGCCGCTCAATCAGCTGCAATCGCTCGGTGCTGAGGGGGTGGGTTTGCAGGAACGGATCGCGATTGCCACTTATCAGGACCTCCTGATCGCGGAACCGGGAAAACACATCATAGAGACCCCGTGGGTCGACCTCCGCGCGCGCGAGGTAATTCAGCGCCGCCTGGTCGGCGGACGCCTCCTCGCCGCGGTTATAGCGCAAGAGGCCGCGCAACGTGGCGCCCTGTCCACCGGCGATGATGGCCGAGCCAAGCTCGGGCCCGCCAACGGCGCCCGCTGCGATACCGGCCAAAAGCGCAACCAGCGCCGGGCCCTTGGCGCCGCGCACGGTGATTTGGCGGCGCGATTGGTGTCCGCCGGCGATATGCCCGGTCTCGTGGGCGATCACCGCCATCAATTCTTCGGGGCTCTCCAGGATCTGGATCAGCCCTGTATGGAGGAACATGTTCGAGCCGTTGGCAACAAAAGCGTTCAGGCTGCGGTCGTTCAGGATGTAGATATCGATCCCATCGGCGCCGTAGCCTGCGGCCTGAAAAATCGGTGCTGACATCTCGCCCAGCGTGCGTTCGATCTCGGCGTCGCGGATTAGACCGCGCGCCGAGGCCGGGTCCGCAAAGGCGGCTGCGGCTACGAGCGCCGAAGCCGCCGCGAGACTTCGCGCAAGATTTCGTGCGGAATTGCGAAACACTGCTGCTACCTCGCTTTTATGGGCGCTCCGCCCAGCATCCATTGTTCCCAGGCGGCCGCACCGGCATAAGACCATAAACGCCGGCCCAATGACAGATAAGGAAACTGATCGTGAGAATTTCAAGCCGCAGCCAGACAGCGCCCTTCATTGCCATGGACGTTTTGGCCGAGGCGCAGGCAATCGAGGCGCGGGGAGGAAGTGTCATCCATATGGAGGTCGGCGAGCCCGCTTATGGAGCACCCAAAGCCGCGCGCGAGGCCTTGGCGGCGGCACTCGGTCGGGGCGATACCCTTGGTTATACCAGCGGGCTGGGCCTTGCCGCGCTACGCCAGGGAATCGCGGCGCTCTACCAACAGCGCTATGGGTTGGAGATCGACCCCGAACGTGTGGTGGTGACTTCCGGCTCGTCGGGCGGGTTCATGCTGTCGTTTCTTGCGCTTTTTGATCCGGGCGAACGGGTAGCGATCGCCGATCCGGGCTATCCCTGCTACCGCAACATCCTCGGAACACTCGGGCTTGAGCCTGTGCGCATCGAGGCTGAACTTTCCTCGCGCTACCAGCCGACGCCTGCGCTGCTCGATCAGGTCGAGGGGCCGCTGCAAGGGCTGTTGGTCGCCAGCCCGGCCAACCCGACCGGCACAATGCTGGACCGTCCGGCGCTGGGGGCTTTGGCGGACTATTGCCAGGGTCGCGGCATGGCATTGATTTCGGACGAGATCTATCACGGGCTGACCTACGAGGCGCCCGCCGTCTCGGCGCTCGAGCTGACCGACCAGGCCTTCGTGATCAACAGTTTCTCGAAATACTACGCGATGACCGGATGGCGGATCGGCTGGCTGGTCGTTCCCGACCGCTTCGTGCGCACGCTTCAGAACCTCGCTCAGAACCTTTTCATCTGCCCCAGCCATGCCAGCCAGATCGCGGCGCTCGCAGCGCTGTCCGACGAGGCGGAGGCAGAGGTTGCGGGACATATCGATGAGTACGCCCATAACCGTGCAGCCGTGATGTCGGTCTTGCCGAAGCTCGGCTTCACCGACATCTCGCCCGCTGACGGCGCTTTCTATGCCTATGCTGGGGTCTCGCAGCGAACCACTGACAGCCGCGACTTCTGCTCCCGGCTTCTGACCGAGGGCGGCGTCGCCGCAACCCCCGGCCTGGATTTCGATCCCGCCCGGGGACACGCGACCATGCGGTTTTCCTTCGCGCAGCCGCGCGACAAGATCGCCGAGGGGATCGCGCGCCTGACCCGGTTCATCGAGAGCAGGGGCTAGGGGCTCAGCCCCTGGACCACCAGCCACGGCGCTTCGGCTTGGCCGGTTCGTCGGCTGGCTCGGGCGCAGGCTCCGGCGCGGCGGCCAAAGGCTCGATCTCCTCGGCCGTGTCGCTTGCCGTCACGTCCGCCTCCACAACTTCAGCATCAACCGCTGACGGACCGTCTGACGGCGCCTCGGTAGTTTCCTCGGACTCAGCCTTGGGGGCAGGGGCCTCAGGCGTCTCCACCTCGGTGCTCTCGGCAACCACAGCGGCGGCGTCTTCGGACGTCACATGCTCGGGAGCGGGCTCCGCCACATCGGTGTCCGGCAGGGCTTTGGATTCGCTCGCTTTGGCTCCGCTCTCCTCGGCGGTCGCTTCCGCCGCTTCCTGGCCGTTCTCGCGCCGCCGCGAGCGGCCGCGGCCACCCCGACGGCGGCGTGAGCGACGCTCCTTGCCTTCGGGCTTGGCGTCGCCATCGGCTTCCTCGGCAGCTTCGACCGTCTCGGCCTGACCCTCACCACCGTTCTCGTCATTTTCACCGCGTCGGCGGCGCTGGCCACCACGCTTTCCCCGGCGGCGGCGCGAGCGGCCTTCGCCATCCTCGCCATCGCCGTCGTCGGGAGCCGGCGTAGCGCGCGCGGAAGGCGCATCCGTCGCCGGGCCCGAAACCAAAGGCTCGGGCGTCACCGCAGTCTCGGCCCCGTCAGGCGCGCGTGAACGGGATTTCGACCGCTCGATCCGGAATTCTGGGCTGATCAGCATCGGATCGCCCAGGACCGAAACCGCCAATCCATAGCGGGCCTCGATTCCAGCCAAATGCGGGCGCTTCATGTTCATGATGTAGTTGGCGATACCGACGGGTGCGGTCACCGTGACCTCGGCCGATCGGCCGCGAACGCCTTCTTCCTCGACCTCCCGCAAGATCGACAACGAAAGGTTTTCGTCCGAACGCACAATCCCTTGGCCTTGGCAGTGAGGGCAGGGCTGTGTCGTGGCTTCCAGCATGCCCGGACGCAGGCGCTGGCGCGACATCTCCATCAGACCAAATGCCGAAATTCGACCAACCTGGATCCGCGCACGGTCGGCCTTCAGCCGGTCCTTCATGCGTTTCTCGACCGCCCGGTTGTTGCGGTTGTCCTCCATGTCGATGAAGTCGATTACAATCAGACCAGCGAGGTCACGCAATCGCAGCTGACGGCAAACTTCCTCCGCCGCTTCCAGGTTGGTCTTGAGCGCGGTCTCCTCGATCGAAGACTCCTTCGTCGAGCGGCCCGAGTTCACGTCGATCGCAACCAGCGCCTCGGTCACACCGATCACGATGTAGCCGCCCGAGCGCAACTGAACGACCGGGCTGAACATCGCATTCAGGTAACTCTCGACCTGATAGCGTATGAACAGCGGAATCGGGTCCGTATATTGCTGCACATGCCTGGCGTGGGACGGCATGAGCATCTTCATGTAGTCCTTCGCCTCACGGTAGCCGTCCTCGCCCTCGACAAGGATCGTGTCGATCTCCTTCGAGTAGAGATCGCGGATCGAGCGTTTGATCAGCGAACCTTCCTCGTGGATCAGGGTCGGCGCGATGGAATTCAGCGTCAGGTCGCGGATCTGCTCCCACTGGCGCAGCAGAAATTCGTAGTCACGCTTGATCTCGGCCTTGGTCCGCTCGGCGCCCGCCGTGCGGACGATCAGCCCCATGCCCTGAGGCACTTCCAGATCGCCGGTGATATCGCGCAGGCGCTTGCGGTCCCCGGCCGAGGTGATCTTGCGGCTGATCCCGCCACCGCGGGCTGTGTTGGGCATCAACACGCAATAGCGGCCAGCCAGCGACAGATATGTCGTCAACGCGGCGCCCTTGTTGCCACGCTCCTCCTTGACGACCTGGACCAGCATGATCTGTCGGACCTTGACGACGTCCTGAATCTTATAGCGGTGACGCCGCCGCGCGCGGACCCGCGCAGCTTCTTCCTGGGCGTCGTCCGGCTCGATCGATTCAACGGATTCGGTTTCTTCGTCACCCTCCGATTCGTCGGATTCACTGGACTTGGACCGCGGCTTTGCGCCCTCTGTCCTATCTGTGTCCTTGGCGGCGGTGTCCTTCGCCTTGCCCCGGCTCCGCCGACGCCTGGTGCGGGCTGGCTTCTTCTCGTCGCCCGAACCATCGTCGGAATCTTGGCCGGCATCCGCCTCGGCTATGGTCTCCGACGCTTCACCGCTTTCCGATGTATCGGCTTCCGGCTCGACCTTCTTGCGACGCGAACGTCTCTTCGGTTTGTCTGTTGCGGCGACCGGCTCGTCTTCGTCGGCGGCCTTTGCGGGAACGTCGAGGACGTCCTCGGAAATCGAGTCGTCGCTGTCGTCGAGTCCCGCGGCCTCGGCCAGGCTCTTGGGCGAATCCGATTCGTCGCCGTTCCCCCGGTCATCGGCATTACCCGATTCATCATCTGCCTCGGGCGTTACTTCGACGACGTCATCGGCCCGGACTTCCGTGCTATCCTCGCCCGCTTCCTCAGCGACCTCCAAGCCGGAGACCTCGGTGGGGGCCGTCTCGGTCTCCTCGGGCTGGTCGAGGTCGATGACCTCCAACCCCTTGACCTCGCCATTCTCACTCGCCTCGGCGCGCGGCGCCGGCTTGGCCTTTGAACGGCGCTTGCGGCCACGCTTCGGCTTGTCGGAATCGCCATTCTCCTCGCGCTCCGCCGAGCGCGCCTGCTCGGCCGCTTCCTCGGCCAGCAGTGCTTCGCGGTCGGCGACCGGGATCTGATAATAATCTGGATGGATTTCCGAGAAGGCTAGGAATCCGTGCCGGTTCCCGCCATAGTCGACGAACGCCGCCTGCAACGACGGCTCGACCCTTGTTACCTTCGCAAGATAGATATTTCCTGCTAGTTGGCGCTTGGTGATCGACTCGAAGTCGAACTCGTCAACTTTGTTTCCGTCTGCCACGACGACCCGAGTCTCCTCGGTGTGCGTCGCGTCGATAAGCATCTTTTTTGCCATGTTTGGTTACGTCCGCCCCCGCTGCGGTCCGGCCCGTCCCGCCCGAAACCGGGTGGTCCATGCCGGGGCATCAAGGGCTGACATCTTTCATATTGTGCGCGCAAAGCCCGATACGTGACCGGCGCGTTCGCGGTTGCGGCCAAGCGGGCCACATTCCGGTTACGCATCCATTGGGTCTCGCCTTGGATTTGCATCGCTATCTCAGTCGAGGCGCCGGCAAACCGGCGCAGTGAACTCATCCGTGCGGAGCACGGCATAGAGGCCAATTTTCATCCGATCCGGCGGCCAACCCGGTGCGCGACAAGACCAAAGGAACTCGTCAAATGCAGCGGCGATAGCCCCGGACCTGATGCGTTGCACCGGACCCAGGGACTCGCAGCTTACTCAACCTAAAGCGGAAAATCTGGTCCGGGCAGCTTGGCCCGATACCCAGCATATAGAGAAGCACACCCGGTTACACAAATGGAATATTGCACTTTCAATGAGGGGTTAGGGTGTTTTTATCCCATCGACGCTGACCCGCACTGCCTGCCTAAATGTCTGGCGCCAGCCCCGCAAAAGCCTTAAACCCTGCCCAGCGGCGCCCTATCTATCGGTTCTGGCGCTTTTGGGAGCACGGAAACCTTGCGGTGGCAGCGGGTATGATCCGGTTCATCGGTGGCATTTTCAGTTTCGCCTGCACCAGCGCGATCTTCGCGTTGGGCGGGATCGTTGCCGTGGTTCACGTCTATAGCCGGGACCTGCCCGGGCACGACGACCTGGTGGACTACCATCCAAAGATGCTCAGCCGGGTCTATTCCGGCGAAGGCCAGGTGATTGCCGAGTTCTATGACGAGAAGCGCGTCTTCGTGCCGATCGAGGAAATACCCGATCTGGTCAAGAACGCCTTCATCTCGGCCGAGGACAAAAACTTCTACAGCCATCCGGGTGTCGATGCGACGGGCATCGTCAAGGCCGTTGGCCGCTTTGCCATCGCCAAGGTTCAGGGGCGGGGAACGCGGCTTTCCGGTGCCTCGACCATCACCCAGCAGGTGGTCAAGAACTTCAAGGTCGGCGCCGAGCGCAGCTTCGAGCGCAAGATCAAAGAAGCGATCCTGGCCGTGCGCATTTCGGGTGCATTGTCGAAGGATCACATCCTCGAGCTTTATCTGAACGATATCTTCCTGGGGCAGAATACCTATGGCGTGGTCGCCGCGGCCCAGCGCTATTTCGGCAAGACGCTGGAAGAGCTGGCGCCCGAGGAGGCCGCCTATCTGGCCGCCCTGCCGAAGGAGCCGTCGAACCTGCACCCCGTGCGAAACCGCGACCGCGCCACCGCGCGGCGAAACTATGTGCTCGAGGAGATGGCGCAGAACGGGCATCTGGCGCGTGCCGAATCTAAGATTTCAAAGGACCGGCCGCTGGAGACGCTGATCGGCGAAGCGCGGGCGCCCGTCCTGGCCAATGCGGGGCCAAGTTATTTCACCGACGAAGTTCGCCGCCAACTTTCTCGCGAGCTTGGCCGTGACGAGCTGTTCCAAGGGGGCCTCACGGTTAGGGCCACGATCGAGCCCAATCTCCAGGCTGTGGCATCGCGCGTTCTCCGCCAAGGCCTCGAGAAATATGACCGGGGCAGGGGCGTCTATCGCGATCCGGTCGCCCGGATCGAGGAGCTTGGCGATGATTGGCGTGCCGCGCTCGAGGCGGCCGAGGTGCCGCGCGATATCGACGGTTGGATGCCAGCGGTCGTGTTGGAGACCGGCAAGACCACAGCTCGGGTCGGCGTTGAGGGCCTCGAGGGCGAGGGCATCGCGCGCCTGAAGCTCGCCGAAGCCAAGGAATGGATCGTCGCGGTCCAACGTGACGGCGCACGCCGGGGCGCGCCGAAAAACCCGACAGATCTCTGGCAGCCGGGCGACGTCGTGATGGTGGCCCAGAACGGCGAGGATTGGGTTCTGAAGCAATTACCCGAGGTCCAGGGTGCCTTCATGGCGATGGACCCGTTCTCGGGCCGGGTGTTGGCGATGGAGGGTGGCTTTTCGTTCCAGACCAGCGTTTTCAACCGGGCGACCCAGGCCTTGCGCCAGCCCGGATCGGCCTTCAAGCCGTTCGTTTATGCCGCGGCGCTGGACGCGGGCTACACGCCCGCCACGGTGGTTCTGGATGCGCCCGTGGTCGTCCGTCAGCAGGGCCAGAAGGCCTGGCGGCCGAAGAATTCGTCCAAAACATTTTACGGCCCGTCGCCCCTGCGCCTTGGGTTGGAACTATCGCGCAATCTTATGACCGTGCGGATCGCGCAGCAGGTAGGGATGGACCGCATCGCGCATTATGCCGAGCGGTTCGGCGTCTACGAAAACATGCCTTACCACCTATCCTACGCGCTCGGCGCGGGTGAGACCACGCTCTACGACATGGTTGCCGCCTACGGCATGTTCGCCAATGGCGGCAAGCGGGTGCGCCCGACCGTGGTCGACCGGGTGCAAGACCGCTTCGGCAACACGCTCTATCGCCACGACCCGCGTATGTGCGAAGGCTGCACGGGTGATGAAGCCGGGTCCGGGCCGCCAGCCCTCTACGACCAGCGCTCGCAAATCATGGACCCGGTGACGGCCTTCCAACTGGTCTCGATGTTGCAGGGCGTCGTGCAGCGGGGCACGGCCTCGCGCACCGTCGGCGGGCTGGACTTCCCGGTCGCTGGCAAGACCGGAACCACAAATGAGTCGCGCGACGCCTGGTTCATCGGCTTCACCAACAACATGGTGGCAGGCTGCTACATTGGTTACGACAATCCGACCCCAATGGGCCGCGGCGCCTATGGCGGCACGCTATGCGGCCCGGTTTTCAAGGAATTCATCGCCGAGGCGATGGTGGACCGCAGCCCGGGCGATTTTCGCGAACCTGGCCGCGGCGGCATGATCCTGGTCAAGATCGACCGCGAGACCGGTGAGCGCCTGCCCGACGACGCCAGCGGGGCGAATGTCATCAGCGAGCTCTTCATGGCGGGAACTCAGCCCGAGGTCTACGGGACCGTCTCGGCGATCATGGGAGATGACGTGCTGTTCGGGGGACTGCCCTCCGATCTGTTCTTCGGTATCAATGCAACGGATCTGCCGTTCGACGAAGAAAACTCGATCCGCGACCCGAACACCGTCAGCGCCGTTGACGCGCAGTCGAGTGACGCCGACAGCGCTTTGCCGCGGCCGCCGCCCAAGCCTTCGGGCGGCATCGGCACCGGAACCGGTGGCCTCTACTAAGCCTCCCGCTGCCAAGACGGACTGGGAACCGACCCGCGTTTAAAGCATTGATGCGTCTCCACGGGCGCCAGCGACAGTTCGAGATCGTTCAGGAGTCATGTCATGAGGGCCAAAGTGCTCGCAGCCGCGCTCTTTGCGGGCACGTCGCTCGCCATTCTGCATCCCCCAATCCCCGCTCATGCGGCCGAAATCGAAGCGCCGAACACGGTGGACCCTGCGGAGTCGGTCACGGTCCGCGTGCCCTCCGCGCCGTCCGGTGGCACAATCGAACTCTGGGGTCCGGTGACAATGGCAAGCCGGGGCGTGCGCCTTGAGGCGTTTCCGATAACCGGCGGCAACGCGACGATCCTGGCGCCGGATCGGCCTGGCAGCTACGAGCTGCGTTACATCACACCCGCCGGGAAGGTCGGTGATAGCACGGCCTTCGATGTCGCCGCCATCCCAATCTTCCTGTCAGCGCCACAGGGGATCGGCACGGGTATCAAGGCGCCCATTCAATGGCGGGGGCCATCAGAGTTAGGCGACACAATCCAGGTTTTCGACCCAACAACGGGAATTGTTCTGGCCGAGGCGCCCGCGACGGGTGCCCGGGGCGCTCTCAACACCGTGCGCCTGCCTGGCCCCGACCGCGTGGGAACCTACGAACTGCGATATTGGAGTGCCCGCAGAAACGTGGCTCTCCGCCGCCTGACCGTCACCATAGGCGAGGGCGACGGGTGGCTTCGCGCACCCCTGGAGGTGACCGTTGGCGAAACCTTCCAGGCCGAGTGGAAAGGGCCAATGGGACAAAGCCTCGCCTATCGGATCACCGAGGCCAGTTCGAAAGTTGTCCTCACCGAAGCGCCGGCCGTTTCCGCCGGGCCGGTGAGGCTGAAGGCGCCGGCGCGCCCGGGCGCCTATCGGATGCAGTTCGTCAATCTGGAAACCGGGTCGGTGATCGCGGATCTGCCGCTCGATGTCGACGATGACTGACTATCGCAGGCCCGACTTTACCTGACGCCACGTGATAGCTATCTAAACGGCGCGGGCTTGGCCCCGCTTCCAAGACCAAGCGGACCAATGATGGAGCCGAAATGAAAGCCGACACCCAGAACCTTGTCGCCGAGATCGAGAAGTCGCTCGATCTGTTGCGTCAGCGGCTGGGCTGGGACACGGCCGAGCACCGGCTAGAAGAACTCAACGCACGCGCCGAGGATCCGGACCTCTGGAACGACCCCGCCCATGCCCAAAAGGTGATGCGCGACCGCCAGAAGCTGGCGGATGGCATCGAGGGCTACCAGGCGCTTGCGACCTCGCTCAGCGACAACGTGGAACTGATCGAGCTTGGCGAGGCTGAGGGCGACGACGAGGTTGTGACCGAGGCGGAAAAGGCGCTGGCCAAGGTCAAGGACGAAACCGCGGCCAAAGAGATCGAGGCGCTGCTGTCGGGCGAGGTCGATGGCAACGACACCTTCGTCGAGATCAATTCCGGGGCAGGGGGCACTGAAAGTTGCGACTGGGCCTTGATGCTGGCGCGCATGTATGTGCGCTGGGCCGAGGCGCACGGCTACAAGGTCGAGCTGATGTCCGAGACCGCGGGCGAGGAAGCAGGCATCAAATCAGCCACCTACCAAATCAAGGGCGACAACGCCTATGGCTGGCTGAAAACCGAATCCGGCGTCCATCGCCTGGTCCGCATTTCGCCCTATGACAGCCAGGCGCGGCGGCACACGTCGTTTTCCTCGGTCTGGGTCTATCCGGTGATCGACGACACGATCGAGATCGACGTCCCGCCGAATGAGATCCGGGTCGACACCTACCGGTCCTCGGGCGCAGGCGGCCAGCATGTCAACACGACAGACTCGGCGGTCCGGATCACCCATATCCCGACTGGGATTGTGGTCACCTCGTCCGAGAAATCCCAGCACCAGAACCGCGCCAATTGCATGGCGGCGTTGCGCGCTCGGCTCTATGACTTGGAGATGAAGAAGAAGACCCAGGCGATCCAGGACGCGCACGATTCCAAATCCGACATCGGCTGGGGACACCAGATCCGGTCTTACGTTCTGCAGCCCTATCAAATGGTCAAGGATCTGCGCACCAAGCTCGAGACCTCTGACACTCAGGGTGTGCTCGATGGCGATCTGGATGCCTTTATGGCCGAGGCGCTGGCCCAGGACGTGGTCGGCAAGGCGCGTCACGAGGTCGATGACGACGACGCGGCTTAATTCAATTCACTGTTGATCGCTCGGGAAGTGTGGAACAAGTTCCACCATTGAGGTGGCCCGCTTTCCGGGAGGTAAGGGTTGGCGGATATCGACGATCTGACGCGCGACGATGCCGCCGCCGAGATCGCGCGGCTGATGGCCGAGATCGCGGACCATGACATCGCCTATCATCGCGAAGATGCTCCCACGGTCTCGGACGCGAAATATGATGCCCTGAAGCGGCGCCTTATCGCGTTGGAAGCTGCGTTTCCGGATCTCGCCGCGCCGGACAGCCCAACGAAAAAGATCGGCGCGGCGCCGTCCGAGACCTTCTCGAAGGTGCGTCACCGGGTGCCGATGCTCTCGCTGGGCAATGCGTTCTCGGACGAGGACGTCGCAGATTTCGTCGAGCGCGTGCGAAAATTTCTGAATTTATCATCAGAAGCGATTGAATTCACATCGGAACCAAAGATCGATGGCCTGTCCCTCTCGCTCCGCTACGAGGATGGCGCCTTGGTCGAGGCGGCGACACGTGGCGACGGCGAAGAAGGCGAGAACGTCACCGCCAACGCCCGCACAATCGGTGATATTCCCGAACGATTGGCCGGCGTGGTGCCCGCAATCTTCGAGGTGCGCGGCGAGGTCTATATGGACCACGCCGACTTCGCGGCCCTGAATGAATCCCAGACGGAGAAAGACGCCAAGACCTTCGCCAATCCCAGGAACGCCGCCGCCGGCAGCCTGCGTCAACTCGACAGCGCGATCACCGCTTCTCGTCCGCTGCGGTTCTTTGCCTATGCCTGGGGAGAGACGACGGACCTGCCCAGCCAGACGCAGATGGGCGTGTTGAATGCGCTCGACGGTTGGGGGTTCCGGGTCAACCCGATGACCAAGCTCTGCGCCTCGGTGGAGGAAATGCTGGGGCACTACCATCAGATCGAGGAGGATCGGGCAACGCTCGGCTACGACATCGACGGGGTGGTCTACAAGGTCGACCGGCTCGACTGGCAGCAGCGACTCGGCTTCCGCTCGAACAACCCGCGCTGGGCGGTCGCGCACAAGTTTCCTGCCGAGGAAGCCTTCACCATTCTGGAAGGCATCGACATTCAGGTCGGCCGCACTGGGGCGCTGTCTCCGGTGGCGCGCCTGAAGCCGGTGACGGTCGGCGGTGTCGTGGTCTCGAACGCCACGCTGCATAACGAGGACTATATCGCGGGCCTGGGTGCCGACGGCACACCGCTCCGCGAGGGCAGGGATCTTCGCATCGGTGACACGGTCACCGTCTACCGCGCGGGCGACGTGATCCCTAAGGTGATGGACGTGGACTTGGCGCGGCGCCCGGCTGAAGCCACGGCATACGTCTTCCCTGAGATTTGCCCCGCCTGTGGAAGCCCGGCCGTGCGCGAGGAAGGCGAGGCGGTGCGCCGCTGCACCGGCGGGCTGATCTGCCCAGCCCAGGCAGTGGAACGGCTGAAGCATTTCGTCAGCCGGAGCGCGTTGGACATCGAGGGGCTGGGCACCAAGCAGGTCGAGGCATTCAGTGAAGAAGACCTGATCACCGAGCCCGCGGATATCTTTACTTTGCATGAAAAGCGCGCGGCGCTCGAGCGCCGCGACGACAAAGGGCGCGTCACGAACCGGAAATCAATCGATAACCTGATGTCGGCGATCGACGACCGCCGCAGCCCTGACCTAGCCCGTTTTATATTTGCCCTCGGTATCCGCCATGTGGGCGAGACCACGGCACGCATGTTCGCCCGGCAGTATCTGACATGGGACACATTCGCCCGGGCGATGGCTGAGGCGGCCAGCGACCCGGCCGCACGTGACCATGTCGTCGCGATCGATGGCGTCGGCGAGGTCTTGGCCGACGCCGTGATCGCCTTCTTCGCCGACAAACAGAATCGGACGGCCCTCGACCATCTGCTGACGCAAGTGACGCCACGAGATGCCGAAGCGCCCCAAACCGAGGGCAGCCCGGTCGCCGGCAAGACCGTGGTCTTCACCGGCACGCTGGAAAAGATGACCCGGGCCGAGGCCAAGGCGCGAGCCGAGGCGCTCGGGGCCAAGGTTTCGGGCTCGGTCTCGGCCAAGACCGACCTGGTGGTGGCAGGGCCGGGGGCAGGGTCGAAACTGAAAAAGGCCGCTGAACTCGGGATCGAGACGCTCGACGAGGATGGCTGGCTGGCGCTTATCGCCAGTTGATCCCGGCTGCCGCTGGACGCATCCTGCGCTCCATGTCGCGCCCGCCAATCCTGTTCCCGCTCTTCGCCGAGGTCACCGGCCTACCTGGGATAGGGCCGAAATCCGCGCAACTCTACGAGCGGCTGGGCGTCCGGAAGATCGCCGACCTGTTGTTCCTGTTGCCCACGGGCGTGATTGACCGGCGCCCGAGGGAGAGCCTGGTCGGCGTCGAGCCGGGTCTGGTCGTCACCGTCGAAGTTGAGGTCGGCGAGCACCACAAGCCACGGGGACGAAACCAGCCGTACAGGGTCCATGTGCAAGGCGGAGGCGTCTATCTGGAGTTGGTGTTCTTCCATGCAAAAGACAATTGGGTGACGCGCGCCCTTCCACAGGGCGAGCGGCGCGTGATCTCGGGCCGGGTAGAACTCTACGAGGGCCATCTGCAGATGGCCCATCCGGATCTGATTCTGACCCCAGCCGAGGCAAAGGACCTGGCGCCATTCGAGCCGGTCTATCCGCTGACCCAAGGTCTGACCCAGCGGGCACTGGCCCGGGCGATGGCTGGAGCTTTGACCAAGCTCCCGGATCTGCCGGAATGGCTGGATCCGGCGATCCGCGACCAGCGCGGCTGGCCCGGATGGGCGGAGGCGGTGCGCGCCGCTCATCAGCCCGACGGGGTCAAGGCGATCAGCTATGGCGCGGCCCCACGTCAACGGCTGGCCTATGACGAACTCCTTTCGCACCAGCTTGCCCTGCAGATCGCCCGCACGAGGATGCGCCGCGGCAAGGGCCGTCCCAGCACTGGCGACGGGACATTGCGCAAAGCTGCGGCGCGCGCATTTGGCTATGCGCCCACCGGCGCCCAGACCCGGACCACCGGCGAGATCGAAGCGGACATGGCCGCGCCCGAACGGATGATGCGGCTGCTGCAGGGCGATGTGGGTTCGGGCAAGACTTGGGTCGCGCTGATGGCGATGCTGATCGCGGCCGAAGCAGGCGGGCAGTGCGCCCTGATGGTGCCGACCGAGATTTTGGCCCGTCAGCACACGGCCGGGCTCGAACGCGTGTGCGCCGAGGCCGGGGTGAGCCTGGTCCTGCTGACCGGCCGGGACAAGGGCGCGGCGCGCGAGGAGAAGCTCGCCGCCATCGGCGACGGCTCGGCTCAGGTGGTCATCGGAACCCACGCGCTGTTCCAGCGGGACGTCACGTTCCATGACCTGCGCCTGGCGGTGGTCGACGAGCAGCACCGCTTCGGCGTACGCCAGCGCATGGAACTGACCGCAAAGGCGCCGGGCGGGGCGGATGTGCTGGTGATGACCGCGACGCCGATCCCGCGCTCGCTGGCATTGGCGGGCTACGGCGATCTCGACATCTCGATCCTGGACGAGAAACCGCCCGGCCGCCAGCCGGTGGACACCCGCCTGGTCTCGATGGGCCGTTACGACGATGTAGTGGCGCGGCTGAAAGCGGCCATCGGCAACGGCCAGCGCGCCTACTGGGTCTGCCCGCTGGTCGAGGAAAGCGACATCGTGCCCCTGATCGCCGCCCAGGACCGGCACCGGGCACTGGCCGCAGCCTTGGGAGCCGACAACGTCGCCCTGATCCACGGCCAGATGCCGACCGAGCAGAAGGACGCCGCGATGGCCGACTTTCAGTCCGGCGCCCGGCAGGTCCTGGTTGCGACCACGGTGATCGAGGTCGGCGTAGACGTGCCCGAGGCCACGATCATGGTCATCGAGCAGGCCGAGAGCTTTGGCCTCGCCCAGCTCCACCAATTGCGCGGCCGGGTTGGGCGCGGGGCAGGGCAGTCCTACTGCCTGATGCTTTACGCGCCCCCTTTGGGTGAAACTGCGCGAGCGCGGCTGGAAATCATGCGCCAGACCGAGGACGGCTTCCGCATTGCGGAAGAAGATCTGAAAATCCGCGGCGCCGGTGACGTACTGGGCACCGCCCAATCGGGCCTGCCGCGCTTCCGCATCGCCTCACTCGATAACGATGCCGGGCTGATGGCTCTGGCCCGCGACGATGCCCGCCTGGTGATGACCCGCGATCCGGAACTCACTACCCAGCGCGGAAGGGCGCTTAGAACACTCCTTTATCTGATGGAACGCGATGCCTCGGTCGTGATGATGAAAAGCGGCTAGCCCGGCGTAGAATTTTTGTTCTCAAATTGTTCTTGATTTATAGAAGAACCTATGTAGAACATTACATCAACACAGCGGAACGCATCCATCGGAGGTTGAATCATGACGACGTTACTCAAAGCCCGGAAACTGGCCGCCAACGCACCGCGCGAAGCGCTGATCGACGCGGTCGGCTTTGCCGCCATCTGCGCCCTGATCTTCGCCGGTTTCACGCTGCCGGCCTTCATGTGAATTAACCAGTCGCCTGCGTCCATTGGCGGGACATCGATCATCGGCTGCCCCTGATGATCACGGATGCCGAGTTTGATTAGGCAACCACCACCCCAGATCCAGGTCTCCCTCGTCCTGGATACCGACTTGTCCCAGTCCCTCTGGAACGCAACTGAGCCGCCGCCCGCAAGGGTAGGCGGCTCTTTTTTGCCTTTGGGGCCTGAGGTTGGGCCTCGTCAAAGATTTGATTCGAGACCTCGAGCCTTTGCTTCCGCCGCGATACGATATTCCGGCACCTCAAGGCCCCACATCAAGCACGGGACACAGGAGGGTGCGCTATTCGCATAAGATATATTATGTTAAAAATTAATTGTAGTTGAATCGCAAATAACTTCTCAATCAGATAGATTTAATGAATTTTTCTCAACCATTCCCCGATACCCTCGCCGATCACCGCCCCGGAATCCTCCTGAATGAAGTGGCTCCCGCTGACGGTGATTTCACTCTGGTTTGGGAAGCTCCTGGCCGTCTCGCGCATCGGCCCGGTCAAAATCGCCCCTGGCTCCGCGTTGACGAAAAGCTTCGGCACCTGAGCCTCCGACAGCCACGCCGAATACGCGTCGACGATCTTGGTGACGTCTACGGGCTCGCCACCTAGCGGGATTTCCCGTGGCCAGGTCAGCGTCGGCCGCCGTCCTTCGCCAGGTTCCATGAACGGCCGCCTGTATTCCGCTTTCTCCTGATCGCTCAGCTCGCGCACGATTGAGCCGAACAGGATCCGCTCGACGAAGATGTTCTTCTGCAGAACCATCTCTTCGCCGGCCTCTGATCGCAGCCCTTGGAACAACTCCCGGATTGCCTCGGGCCATTCCGACCAATCCATTGGTCTAACAATTCCCTCCATATATATGATTCCACGCACGCGGTCAGGATGCCGCTGCGCCCAGTGGAACCCCAGGGCCGAGCCCCAATCGTGGATCACCAGTGTCACAGGGCCGTCTGGGATTACCGCATCAATCCAGGCGTCGAGATAGTCCCGATGCTCGACAAACCGGTACGAGCCCGGCCCTGCGTCAGGCAGCTTGTCGCTATCGCCCATGCCGATCAGATCCGGCGCGATCAGCCGTCCGGCGCCGTCCATCGCTGCCATCACGTCGCGCCACAGATATGAGGACGCGGGATTGCCGTGCAGGAACAGGATCGAGTCGCCGTCGCCCACCTCGACACGCGCCATCCGGCGGCCCAGAACCTGGGTGAACTGTTTTCGGTCGCGCCAGGCGGTCATCCGCTCCTCCCATGCATCAGCGACATGATGCTTCCCTGGCTACATCAGAAATCCGGTTCTCGGCCAGAAACGGCTTCGTTATAGCGGAAAAAAGCCGCGCGCCGAGGGCAACATGATCCCACTTCTTGAAGGCATCCGGGTGATCGACCTGACAAGCGTCGTCATGGGTCCCTTCGCGACCTATCAATTGGGCGCGCTTGGCGCCGACGTGATCAAGGTCGAGCCACCGGAGGGCGAGCAGGTGCGCCACATCGCGCCCGCCAAGCACCCGGGGATGGGTGGCATGTTCCTTAACGTGAACCGCGACAAACGCTCGCTGCGCCTAAACCTGAAGGATGCGCGGGCCCGCGCCGCGCTGAATAAGGTGGTCGCGGGGGCCGACGTGTTGGTTCATAACATGCGCCGTCCGGCCGCCAGGCGCCTCGGGCTCGATCCGGAGACTCTTTGCCCGCACAACCCAAACCTGATCCACTGCGCCGCGATCGGCTTCGGCCAAGGCGGGCCTTATGCCGATGACGGGGCCTATGACGACGTGGTCCAAGGCCTCTCGGGCTTTGCTTCGGTCAACGCGGACGCTGATGGTGCGCCACGCTATGTACCGCAGATCGTGGTCGACAAGATTTCTGGCCTATTCATCGTCGAAGGAGTGCTGGCCGCGCTGCTGCACCGGGCGCGCACCGGGCAAGCGCTATCCTTCGAGGTGCCAATGATGGAATGCGCCACGCATTTCCTGATGGTCGAGCATCTGAGCGGCCAGATTTTCGATCCGCCACTATCCAGCCCTGGCTACCGGCGCCTCCTGAATCCCTATCGCCGCCCCTACCCTACAAAGGACGGTTATATCGGTGTGCTGCCTTATGCGCCCAAACACTGGACACGGTTCATGGAGATTGTCGGCCGCGCCGACATAGCGGCTCAGCCCTGGTTCCCGGACCCGGTCGCGCGATCCGAGCGCATTCACGAGCTTTGTCAGGTGATCGACGAGGCGATGCCCACCCGCACCACCGCCGAATGGCTGACCGAACTGAAGGCAGCCGACATCCCCTGCGGCCCCATCAACCGGCTCGAGGACCTTTTCGACGAGCCGCACCTGAACGCCAGCGGCTTCTTCCAGATCGAGGAGCATCCGACCGAAGGTCCCCTGCGGGTCACTCGCCACCCGCTGGCATTTGCCGGCGTCGATGCCCAGGCTAGCCGCCCTGCCCCGGCCAACGGCCAGCATAACCGCGAAATACTGGCCGAAGCCGGCCTCAGCGAGGCCGAAATCGCCGCGTTGGAGGAAACGTGAGGGCCGCCTTTTATGACGAGACCGGCGCGGCGGCGGACGTTCTGCAGATCGGCGAGGTCGACGATCCGGTGCCGGGCGGCGGCGAGGTTCTGGTCCGTGTCCATACTCATGGCGTAAATCCGACCGACTGCAAACGCCGGGCTGGCCAGCGCGGGCGCTTGCCGTTCCCACGCATTGTCCCAGGCTATGACGGTGCCGGCATGATCGAAGCAGTTGGCGCCGGGGTGGATCCGGGCCGGGTCGGCCAGCGGGTCTGGCTTTGGGAAGCCGCGCACCAGAAATGGGACGGCGCGGCCACAGAATTCGTGCGTCTGCCCGCCTCGCGTGCCATGGCGTTGCCCATGGGCGCAAGTTTCGCCGACGGTGCGTCGCTGGGTGTTCCTGCGATAACCGCCTGCCACGCCCTGATGCTTGGCGGACCGTTGGAAGGCGAGACCGCAATCGTCACCGGCGCTTCCGGGGCGGTCTGTAACTACGCTGTTCAGCTTGCCAAGTTCATGTATCGAAACATCCGGCTCAACGGCGTCGCGATCTTCGAGGTGCCCGAGGCCGACAAGCAGCGAGCGGCTGCTTTCGTGCAGGAAAGCCTCGAGGCGAGTTCCCTTTGGCATCGCGTGGACAGCCGCTATCCGCTCAGTGCCAGCGCCGAGGCGCATCGGCGTCAGGAAACCGGTCGGCCAAGGGGTAAGGTGCTGGTAGAAACCTGATATGGCGGCTCCCGCCATTCTTCGTTCGGGCCTACTTAACTGTCATTCTCCACAACGGTGGAGGACCTCGCATGGCACCAAAAAGAATATTCCATTCAGATTAATGTTAACCTTTTATCATAATCAATACAAACCCTTACCTAGATTCTCACATGTGAGCATTCCACCCTTCTCACCCCGCTGGCCCGCCCGCCAGCGCCGCCAATTCCGCCCGGTCGAGCCCTTTCGCGGCTCCCGTCGCCAGAATGCTCTCCCACGTATCCGGGGCCAGCGGTAGACCCCCTGCCCTGCGCTCGGCCCGGCGATTGCGCTCGGGATCACCCGGGATCATCACCGGGGCTTCCGGATCGGCCGGCGGGCAGCCACGAACTTCGGCCAGATAGTCGGCCACCGTTCCGGCCCAGCCATGCCCGTCATCCATCAGTTTCGGGTCCAGATAGATCGACATCATCCCATTGTGAACGGGCATCGACTCATCGACTGCCACGCTTGACCCGGTCAATGCCCCAGCAAGAAGCTCACATGCGATACCCAGGCCCGAGCCCTTATGGTCGCCCATCGGCGCCAGCGCCCCGGCGCCATCGCGCGGATTCTCGACTTTACCCGCCTCGGGAGGTCCGTAGAGCGCATCAGTGTCTCGCGTCAGGCGGCCGCCGGCGTCAATCAAACTGCCGTCGGGAGCCTCGACACGGGCCTTCCTCGCCACCAGTACTTTGCCCTCGGCCACGCGCGAGGTGGCAAAATCCAGAATGAAATCTCCATCCGCATTGGGCACGCCGATCGAGACCGGCGCCGTCGACATTCGCCGGCCGGCCCCGCCGAACGGCGCGACGAGGACGCTGTTGGCAACATTGACGAAATGAAGCGAGACCAAACCCTCGGCGCAGGCGGTCTCGGCGAACGCACCGATCCGGCCAAGATGCCCTGAATTGCGCAAGCCGGTCAGGGCGAAGCCGCGCTCCTTGGCCATCGCCATGCCGCGTTGGATCGCCTGCGGCCCGATTGTCTGACCGAACCCGAACTGGCCGTCCATCAAGGCAAACCCAGGCGCCTCGCTGATCGGCTGGACCGATTGACCGAACCGCACCGAGCCCTCATCGGCCCAATAGACGTACCGCTCGGTCCGGATCACGCCATGGCTGTCATGACCCGATAGACTGGCCTCGACCAGGTTGGCCGCGATGGCATGGGCTTCGGTTTCGCTGCCGCCCGCCGCCCCAAATATGCGGGTCAACGCCTCGGTCAGCCCGTCCGCGTTTACATGAATCATCGCGCCCCTCGCCGGATTGTTCATCCCATGGAGGATAAGCATGGTGACCCGGCCCGGCGCAACGCCCCGCGCGCTTGCGGGGCGTGAAAAACTCTGATGAGGCTCGGCCCATGACCGAATTCCGCGAGAACCCGCTGCCGGGGCTGATCAACCTCTGGCAGGCAGCCCCACCCGTGATGCGCGGGATCATGCTGATGTGCGTCTCGACCGTGCTGTTCTCGGCGATGCATGTGCTGGTGCGCTACGTGGCGCAGGACGTGCCTCCGCTACAGGTGGCGTTTCTGCGAAACATCTTCGGCGTCATCGTTTTCCTACCGCTTCTGATGTCGACCGGGTTCGGCTTCATGAGGACCGAGCGGCTGGGGCTGCACTCAATCCGTGGCATCCTCAATGTCACGGCAATGCTGATGTTTTTCACCGGGCTCGCAATGACACCGGTGGCGCGCGTTACGGCACTGGCGTTCTCGGCGCCGCTGTTCACAGCACTCCTTAGCGTGATCTTCCTGGGCGAGCGGTTCCGTTTGCGACGGTGGAGCGCATTGATCGTCGGCTTCGGGGGCACGCTGATCATCCTGCGCCCTGGCATGATCCCGGTAGATCTGGGATCGGCCCTGGTGGTGGGATCGGCATTGCTGTGGGGGATCACGATGATCGTGATCAAGGTGCTGGCCCGCACCGAGTCGAGCTTTGCGATCACAGCCTACATGAACATCTTCCTCAGCCTCTTCTCGCTTGGGCCAGCCCTCTGGGTGTGGGTAACGCCGCCGCCGCAGACATGGGTCTGGCTGATCGCCATCGGAATCCTCGGCACCATCGCACAACTGGCATTGAGCCAATCTTTGAAGGAAACCGAGCCAACGGCGGTAATGCCGTTCGATTTCCTGAAGCTCGTCTGGGCGGCAATCCTGGGCTTCTGGGTTTTCGCGGAGGTGCCGGACATTTTCACCTGGCTGGGCGCCTTCGTGGTCTTTGGAAGCGGGTTCTATATTGCCTGGCGCGAGCACCAGGAACGGAAGAGAGTGCCGACAAACTAAGGGCCCGCCGGTGGGTGCCTCCACAGGAATCGACGCGCCTGCCGGCCTTCTTGAGAACGCAGTTTCAGAATCGACCAATCATCAATTTCAAAACTCCGCAGTGATCCGGATCAATGAGACGACAAGGCCCGGGGCTAAGTTCTGCCTGGCGAGAGTGGGCAAAAGCTCGTTGGACGCTCCACAGCAGATCCGGAGTGCGACCGCAATGGCTGGTTGGCAATCTAGAACCTACGTGTCGCCCGGGAAGAACCTGGCGCTGACACTTCTGCTTCTTGTCGCATCACTTTGCTGGCCGCCACCGGCAGCGGCGCAGGACAATCAAGTGACCGCGCATGTCTTCTGGCAAAAGGGATGCCCGTATTGCACCCGAGCTAAAGATGCATTGCGCGAAATCGCGAAAGGTTCGGACAGTGTCTTAATCGATGAGATCGAACTCGGCGTCGACCCCAGAAATGACGCTCTGTTTTCGCAGATGCTGAGCCTGCTGCAGATTCGGGAAGTCGCAGTTCCATTCACTGTGATCGGCGAGCGATACATCGTGGGCTTCTCTGTCGCCGGCCAGACCGCGAACGCTTATCGGGACCTGATCGAGCGTTGTCAGAAAAGCGCTTGCATCGACCTGACCAGCGAAGCCAGGCGGCTGTCGGAGCTCGCTTCAGGTCGCGCGCCGGAGGGTCGGTCAGCGCCTCCAACCGCGGCCAACGGATTGCCGGCTCCGGTGTCAGTTCCCTGGCTGGGCGAAATACCGATTGCCGATCTATCGCTGCCGGTCTTGACCGTCGTTCTGGCCGGAATTGATGGATTCAACCCTTGCGCTATGTGGGTTCTTGTTCTGTTGATCGGCCTTTTGATTGGCGTCGCGGACAGCCGCCGGATGTGGACACTTGGTCTCGTCTTTCTGGCGGCAACCGGAGCGATGTATTTTGCCGTGATGTCCGCGTGGCTCAATATCGTGCTTTGGCTGAACGCAGTCATCTGGTTGAGGATGGCGATTGGCGCGCTGGCCGTCGGAGCCGGGATCTACTACCTGAGGGAGTACTGGACAAATCCGGAAGCGATGTGCCGGATTTCTGCCGGCGGCAGGCAGGGACGCTTTTCGAGTGCATTTCGCCGAGCGGTTGAACATCCCAATCTCGCGGTCGCCATAGTAAGCATTGCGGCCCTCGCAGTCGTCGTCAATCTCGTCGAACTGGCCTGCTCGGCCGGTGTGCCCGCCGTTTACACTCAGTTCTTGGCGATGCATGACCTGCCGCAAACCGGCTACTATGCCTACCTGGCACTCTACCTGCTCGTCTTCCTGCTGGATGACACAGTGATCTTTATCGTCGCCATGGTGACTTTGCGTGAGACAGGCTTAACCGCGCGCTTTACGAACACTGCCCATCTCATCGGAGGGGCTGTTCTGCTCGCGTTGGGTTGGGTCATGTTGCTGCGGCCCGAGTGGCTGGGATGATCTCCATGCAAGACTTGGCGTCTCGTCTTCCGAATTACTGGCGACCAAAACGCGACAAACGCACAAGATTTGCACGTCGTCATACGTGACTCTACATCGCTGGAGCGGGCTTCGCCGTCGTCCCTCAGTAGGATTTCGGCAGGTCCAGCACCCGCTCGGCGATGTGGCTGAGGATCAGTTGCTGGCTGACTGGGGTCAGGCGATTGATCCAAACCTCGCGCAAGAGGCGCTCCACATGGAATTCGCGAGCGTAGCCCATGCCGCCATGGGTCATAACCGCACGCTCGCAGGCGTGGTAACCGGCCTCGGCGCCGAGATACTTAGCCATGTTAGCCTCGGGGCCGCAGGATTGGCCCGCATCGTTGAGACCGGCGGCGCGCAAGGTCGCCAGCCACGCGGCTTCCAACTCGGCCCAGCTTTGAGCCAACGGATGCTGAATTGACTGGTTCTGGCCGATCGGGCGGCGGAACACTTCGCGATCCCGGGCATAGGCCGAGGCGCGCGATAGCGCCTGACGGCCGATCCCCACCGCCTCGGCGGCCAGCAGGCAGCGCTCGGGGTTCATGCTGTCGAGGATATAACGGAAACCCCGGCCCTCTTCACCGATCCGGTCACGCGTGGGCACCCGCAGCCCGTCGTAGAAGACCATGTTCGAGTTTACGGCGTGTCGCCCCATCTTGGGGATTTCGCGGATCTCCACATGGGCTGGGTCCAATTCGGCGAAGAACAGCGACAACCCCTTGGTCGGGCGGGTTTCATCGTAGGCCGCGGTCCTGGCCAACAAGACGCATCGCTGCGCCTGCTGGGCAGTCGATGTCCAGATCTTGCGGCCGGAGATCACGTAGTCGCCGCCATCGCACCCATTATCGCGTCGGGCCTCGGTCTTGATGCGGGTGGTGTCGAGCCCGGCGTCGGGCTCGGTCACCCCGAAGCACGTGATTAGGTCACCAGCGATGATCGGCGGTAGCCAATCCTGCTTCTGCTGATCAGTGCCGTGCTTCACGATCGCTTGCGGTCCGAAGATGTTCATGTGGATGGTGCTGGCCGCCGACATGGCGCCTGGCGAGTTCGCAACCGCCTCCATCATGATCGCCGCGTCGGTCACACCGAGGCCAGAGCCGCCATATTCTTCGGGTAGAGCAATCCCCAGCCAACCACCCGCTGCCACTGCCTGGCGGAAGTCGTCCGGGAACGCGCCGGTCGCGTCCCGGTCCAGCCAGTAGGCATCGTCGAAGGATTCCATCAGGCGACGGATCGCGTCGCGGATCGCCTGCTGTCCCTCCGTCAGATCGCCCGGAATCATGTCTGTCTCTCGCGCCAGCGGCCGGTTGCCAGTTCCTCGATTAGCCAGAACTGTGCCATGCCGATCAGCATGGCGGCAATCGCCACGCCGAAGCCCCAATCGTAGCCGCCTGTGACTTCGTAAAGCCATCCGGCAACCCAGGCCCCGAAGGCACCACCCAGGCCCATGCCGATCATGATTGCCCCGAACACCGCCCCGACCTGACCCGGAAAGAGCTTGGCCACGAGCGACGACACAATTGGCCCACGCGACCCCATCGCGCCGCCAAAGCCCAACAGGAACAGGCTTAGCAGCCATGGATTCGGCCCGATGGCGAGGGCCGATAGGGCCAGGATTCCGATGATCGAACAGGTGAAAGTAGCCGTCGCGATTGCGCGACCGCCTAGCCGATCGGCCAGATATCCGGCGCCGACGATACCGACAAGGGCGGCGAAGCTGTTCAGGCCGAAGAAGAATGTCGCCGTGATCGGCGCATACCCTGCTTCCTCCAGATAGACCACCGCCTGGACCTGGATGGCGTAGGTTGCGACCGAGGCCGTGAAGAAGACCATGAACATGCCCCAGAAGGCCGCCTTCGATAGATATTGCGGCCTCAACGCCATGGGTTTCGGCCGGGGCGACAATTTGACCACCGCACCGGCGCCGATCCGCTTCCACGGCAGGATTAGGATCACCGCGCCAAGGATCAGCATGGCTGTGCCCAGCACTTCGTAGGCCCAGCGCCATCCATGGGCATCGATCATCAACCGCGCGGCGGGTGCCAGCATCATCGCGCCAGCGGCCAGACCCGCATAGGCGACACCGGTGGCAAGTCCCAGGTTGCGGTCGAACCAGCGCGCTAGCACGCCGGTCGCGGGTGTCATGCCGGTGGCGGCCGCGCCGATGCCCACAAGGACACCGAGGCCAAGATAGCCTTGCCAAAGCGCCTCCATCCGGCTGGCAATCAGAAAACCGACCCCATAGGCCGCGAGCCCGCCCACGTAGACCACCCGGCCACCCAATCTGTCAAAAGCCATCCCGATAAGCGGGCCGCCGATGCCGATGCCAATCATGAAAACCGAGTAGATCGACGAGACCTCGGCCCGGCTCCAGGCGAACTCATTCAGAAACGAGCCATAAAAGACCGCGAAGGTTTCTCCGCAACCGCGGGCCAGGGTGTTCAGAACGAAGCAGAGCAGCACAACGCCGATGGCAGCGGACGTGAACTCGCTGGGTTTGGCCGGGGCATGGTCGGTCATTGCCGCATCCTCGCCCTGCCATCGGCGCCACGCCAGCCTGGAGTGGGAAGGATCAGGTAGCGGATGGGCCGCGGAGCAATGCTCCGGCCCCCAAGCTGGGGCCTCACGTCGCCGCATCTGGGCCATTGGGATTCCGGTCAATTCCCGGACATCAGAAACCGATCACCCTCGCAACAATGCCGGCAGCCAGGTGACAATCTCGGGGAACATGACCAGGCCCGCAATCGTCATTAGGTCGGCAATGAAGAATAGAAGGATGCCGCGGAACACGTGGGCCAATGGGATCTGCGGCTGCACCCCGTTGACCACGAAGCAGTTCAGCCCGATTGGCGGCGTGATCAGGCAGACCTCGGCCATCTTGACCACAATGATGCCGAACCAGATCGACGCCTCAGTCGCGTCCAGCCCGAATGAGGAGTCTTCGCGGGTTACGTAGTCCCCACCGTTCAGCGCCATCACCGCCGGGTAAAAAATTGGCAGCGTCACCAACAACATGCCGATCGCGTCCATGAACATGCCAAGTACCGCATAGCCGATCAGGATCGCGAACAGGATGACGTAGGGGTTGTACGGCAGATCGACGATCCACTGGCTGAATGCCTGGGGCACGGTCGAGTAGTTCAGGAAGGTGACGAAGATGAAGATGCCCCAGATCAGGGTGAAGATCATCACCGTCAGGCGCGCGGTGTCCATCAGCGCTTCCTTCAGGCCGCTGAACCGCATGCCTTGCGTCAACGCGATGACCAGCACCACGAAGGCCCCCAAGGCGCCCGCTTCGGTTACCGTCGCCCAGCCGTCGTAGATCGCGGTGATGATGATCATTGCGACGATGACAATCGGGATGACGCCAGGCAGCGAGCGGAACCGCTCGGACCAGGTGAACCCAGTGACCGGAGGTCCGGCATCGGGCTTGAATTTCGCCCAAAGGACAATGATTCCCGCATAGACAAGCGCCGAGAAGATGCCCGGCAGGAAGCCTGCCAACAGCAGCGCACCGACCGATTCCTCGACGATCAACGCATAGATCACCAGGATCGCCGACGGTGGGATTAGGGTAGCGAGCGTGCCCCCCGCCGCGACCACGCCAGCGGCCAGCTTGGTGTCGTAGTTGAACCGCAGCATCTCGGGGATCGCGACCCGGCTAAAGACGGCAGCGGTCGCCGTCGAGGCGCCGGAAACCGCAGCAAAGCCCGCCTGCGCCATAACAGTCGCCACCGCCAGCCCGCCCGGCAGCCAGCCGATCCATTTGCGGGCCGCATCGAAGAGCTTCGAGGTCATGCCAGCATGGAAGGCCAGAAACCCAATCAGAATGAAGGGCGGCAAGACCGAAAGCGCATAGAGCGAGGTTTTGGCGTAGGGCACCGTGCCCGCCTGCGCTGCGCCTGGGGTAAAGCCGATCATCTCGACCAGGCCGACAAAGCCAGCGATCGCCGCGGCGAACGCAATCCGCACGCCCAACAGCGCCAGCCCGAACAACAGAACGATACAGATGACCCCGACCAGCAGCGGCCCACAGGCCGCCCCGGGTTCGGTTTCGGTCGCCGCGAAAAGGCAATAGTCGAAATTATAGCCAATGCCGAAAAGCGCGCCCGGAAGATCTGCCTCGGGCCCAAGCAGCCATTGGATCATGATGCGTCCCCATCCGCATCTCCCAGGGCGTCGCGAATTTCCTCCTGCGCCTGTTCGGCAATGTCCATCTGAACCACAACACCAACCGGGGTGAGACCCGGATTGATCGCCAGGCGCAAGGCGCCGACGGTTTGCACGAACATCCGGAAGGAAAGGAGCGCGAACGCAATGGGCACCAGTAGCTTCGACGGCCAAGTATCGATTTCAGCATCCGTCGTGGAATCGCCGATCTGGTAAGCATCTAAGAAGAAGTTCCACGAGAAGATCATCAACAAGACCGCGATGATCATCGTCATCAGTGCAGCAAACGTCTCGACCGACCACAAAAGCCGCCCATCAAAGCGCTGGATCAGGATGTCCATACGGATGTGGGTGCCGAGCCGCTGGCAATACGAGATCCCCAAGATTGCCAAGATTGGCATCGCCAGCTCGATCATGTCGATGTAGCCGAAGATCGGGCTATTGAAGAGCCATTTGGCGTTCAGTACCACCTGGACGACGCCCAACAGCACCAGAAAAAGGGTCGCCGCGGCCGCCAGGAAATTCATCAGGTTCTCGGGCGCCCGGATCACCCGGTCCAGATGCCACACCAGACGGCCCAACCCATCCGGGGGTGGGTTGGGCAGCACGCTATCGTGGCCGGAAGACATGGATTGCGTGGGTCAGGGGCGAGCCAGTAGCCCGCCCCGTCCGAGGATTACTGGAATTTCTCTTGAGCTTCCTCGACCAGTTCGAACAAGCGCTCGAGCACCGCCTTGGCGTCGGTCGTGTCTTTGTAGTCCTCGATGAACTTCTTATAGACCGGCTCGCCCGCAACCTGCTTGAATTCGGCGATGGTCGCGTCGTCGTAGACGATCTTTTCCATCTTCTGCTCGAAGGCCGGCAGGTTCTTCGCGTCCGCCTCTTCGTATTTGTCGATCATTGCCTGGGTGACCTCGTCCTTGAGGCTCATCAGCAGGTCCTGATACTGTGACGGCAGCTTCTCGTATGCGGTTTTGTTGAAGACCATCGGGCACTCGGACGAGCCTGGCTGCAGGTTCGCGGTATACCAGGTCGCCAGCTCGTTGATCTTGTAAGCCGCGTGGGCGTAGCTGAACGGGAACGAGACCGCATCAACACCGCCGCGCTGCATTAGCGTGTAGGTCTCGGCCGCTGGGACCGTCTGCCGCGTGGCGCCCAGCACCTCCATCGCCTGGCCAACACCGCCGCCCGCACGCACGCGCATGCCCTTCCAGTCGGCCAAGGTCTTCGGCGCCTTGCCGGTGCCGAGGAACTCGTACTGGGGCAACAACGTCGAGGCATATGCAATGGCGTTCCACTGCTCCATGTCCCGGACCATCGCCGGGTGCTCCATCAGTTTGTTGCGCACATAGGCCGAGACCCGGAAATCGCCCAAGGGCACGAAGGGCATGGAATAGACCATGAAGGCAGGGTTTTTGCCCGGACTGTAGAAGTTGCAGAACATCGCACCTTCGAAAGCATTGTTCTTCAGCCCGTCCAGGTTCTCACGGCTTTTGGCCAGCTGCCCGCCATAGAAGATCTGGATCTTGAATTTGCCGCCGGTCTCGGCCGAGACGCGTTCGGCCAGCTTCTCGACGCCGGCGGTAAAGGCGCGCGGTTTGCCCCAGGTCGACCATTTCCAGAAGACGCTGGGCCCGTCGAAATTCTGAGCACTGGCAATACCAGTCGAGGCCAGCGACACGGCGGCGGCCAACAAGGCGGATTTGACCAGGTTCTTCATCGTGTTTCCTCCGGATATTTTTCTATCGTTGCGATGCCTCGCCACCGAACCCGGCGCGAGGGTCCCGGCCACTAAACCCCAGCAATCGTGAAATTACAACGCCGTGACGGGGTTAGAGCCGCTTGGCAATCTCTTCGAGCATCACTTCGGTGGCTCCGCCCCCGATCGAGTGGATTCGCGCATCGCGGTAGAGGCGCTCGATCTCCATGCCTCGCATATAGCCCGAGCCGCCATGGAGTTGCAGACAGGTATGGGCGACATGCAGGACCATCTCGGCCGAGTTTGCCTTGACCATTGAGACTTCGCGGACACAGTCAATTCCTTGGGCGTCGAGCCAGGCGGTGTGATGCACAAGCTGCTTGGCCGCCGCCACGCGCGTCGCGCAATCGGCCAGTCTTTGGCGCACCGATTGCTTCTCCCAAAGCGGGCCACCAAAGGCTTGGCGGGTGCGCACAAGCTCGAGCGTAATCTCGATTGCGCGCTCCGCCTCGCCTACCGCCATAGCGCCGATCACCAGGCGTTCGTTCTGGAAATTCTCCATGATCTGGTAGAAGCCCCTGCCCTCTGCGCCCAGCAACGCGTCAGCCGGAAGGCGGCAGTCCTCGATCCGAAGCTCCGCAGTATCCGATGAATGCCAACCCAGTTTGTCGAGCCTGCGCGCCACTTCGAAGCCTGGCGTTCCACGCTCGACGATGAAGATTGATAGGCCACGCGAGGGCTTTGCCTTAAGGTCAGTACGTGCGGCGACGAAATAGAGGTCCGCCAGCGCGCCATTCGTTATGAACATCTTGGCACCGTTGAGCACCCAGCCGTTGCCAGAAGGCTCGGCCCGCGTGGTCAGGCCCGCGACGTCCGACCCGGCCCCGGGCTCGGTTACAGCGATGGCGGTAACCATCTCTCCCCTGACGATCGCGGGCATGTAGCGCGCCTTTTGATCATCACTGCCAAAACGCGCCAGGTGGGGCGAGGCCATATCGGTGTGAACCAGAACCCCGGCCGCAAGCCCAGAGAGGCCGGCCCGGCCAAGCTCCTCGGCCAGCACGATGCTGGCGAAGACATCCATCCCGGCACCCCCGAACGCCTCATCATAGCGTACGCCGAGAAAGCCCAATTCTCCCATTTGGCGGAAAACTGATCGGGGCACCTCGCCTGCCGCCTCCCATTCCTCGGCACGAGGACGGACTTCCTCGACGGCGAACCGTCTCATTTGGTCGCGGAAAAGGTCATGTTCCGGTGAGAAATAGATCGAGCTCGCCTCAGACATCGAAAACCTTCCCCGGGTTGAAAATACCTGCCGGATCGAAGGCGCGCTTCAGGCAGCGCATCATCTCGAGCTCGACCGGGGACTTGTAGCGCGCGAGTTCACCCTTTCGCAGGCGCCCGACGCCATGCTCGGCGGTGATCGAGCCGCCCATATCAGCAACGATATCGTGGACGATGCGATTGACCGATTCGGTCTCGGCCTCCCAGCGTTCCCGCTCCCAATTTAGCGGCTCGATCGGATTGTAATGTAGGTTCCCGTCACCGGCATGACCGAAGGTGCAAGTGACATGACCGGGATAGGCCTTGGCCAGCGCCGCGTCCGCCCGCGCGACGAAGTCTGGAATTGCTGAAACCGGAACCGAGATGTCGTGCTTGATCCCGAAGCCCGCTCGGCGCTGGACCTCGGCCTGTTCCTCGCGGATCGCCCAAATAGCATCCGCTTGGGTGCCAGAGGCGGCGATGATCGCGTCAGTCACCAGATCCGCTTCAAACGCGCTGGCCAGCACCTCCTCCAGTGGCTCGCGCAGGCTGCCGGGCGCTTCCTGACTCGTTACGTCGAGCAGAACGCGCCATGGGTGCACGCCCTCCATTGGGTCGGCATGTCCCAGGGTTTCGGTCGCGAGCGAAAAGCAATTCCGGTGGATCAGTTCGAAGGCGCTGAGCGCCTCGCCCATTGCGCTTTTCATATGCGCGAGCAGCTCGATCCCCGCCTCCACGCCGGCAACCTCGGCCAAAGCGGTTTGACGCTCGCGCGGCCTGGGGAAGAGCTTCAGGACTGCGCCGGTGATGATTCCGAGCGTCCCCTCCGCCCCGATGAAAAGCTGTTTCAGGTCATAGCCCGCGTTGTCCTTGCGCAACCCGCGCAGGCCGTCCCAGACCTCGCCCCTGCCGGTCACGACCTCCAACCCCAGAACCATGGCGCGCGCATTGCCATACCGCACCACATGAATTCCACCGGCGTTGGTCGAGAGGTTGCCGCCGATCTGGCAGGTGCCGCGCGAGCCGATGGAAAGCGGGAAAAGCCGGTCTACTTCTTCGGCCGCTTGCTGCACAGCCTCCATGGTGACGCCAGCCTCGACGGTGATCGTGTCGTTCAACGGTTCGACCGTGCGGATGCGGTTGAGGCGAGCCAACGATAGGACCACCTCGTTGCCCGAGCAATGCGGTAAGCCCGAGCCAGTCAGCCCGGTGTTGCCGCCCTGGGGGACGATTGGGGTGCGCGTCTCCGCGCAGAGCGTGATCGCCGCCGCGACCTTCTCGGTTGTGTCGGGCAGAAGAACCAGGGGCGTCACGCCGGTCTCGCCGTCGCGGAACGGCGTGCAATAAGCGGCAGTGTCGGCGGGCTTGTCTAGGAACCCGCCCGGTCCAACGGCCCGCTTTAGCCCGTCGAGGATGCCGCTTTCGATCATATCTTGGCGAACTTCGCCATGGCTTCGCGGAACGTCAGACCCTGATCCAGCTCGCGCATCGCCTGTCCGTCATCGGCTGCGAAGGCCGTCGCCAATTCAGCCACCTCGGCTGCGCGATCCGCCGGAATTGCGACGATGCCGGTGCCGTCCGCGACGATCGCATCTCCGGGATCAACCCGGATGCCCGATAGCGTAACGGGCACACCAATCGCCTCGACCCGGATGCGGGTTTTGCCGGTGGTCGGGATCATGTGACGGGCGAAGGCCGGAAAGCCGATCTCGCAAATCTCCTCGCGGTCCCGAATGCCGCCATCGACGATCAGCCCGGCGATCAGTTTCAAATGCGCCGCGTAGGACGCTGTTCCACCCCATGTCGAGATCGGCGCACCTGCATTGGCAACCACGACTACGTCGCCTGGTCCCGCCGCGTCGATCATCTCGCCAACCTTGAAGTCCGAGGCTGGAAAGGCACCTTTGGGTCCGGTCATCTCGAGCACCGTCACTGCACGCCCGACACAGCGCATATTCGTCCCAGCAGGTGAGAGGCCGGTGATCACGGCCTCCAGTCCCCGATCCTCGAGCGCATTGGCCAGCGTGGGCGTGTTCAGTTCCTGCAACAGACCGAGTGTCTCGTCCGATACGGTCATTTCTCCCCCTTGCCGCCGCGCAACAGCACGGCGATGACGCCCAGGTTTGCGAGCGCGATGATGATATAAGGCACCACATAGCCGCCAGTGAATTCGATCAGCGCCCAAAAGACCGGCGCCGCCCCCATCCAGCCGATCGAGAGGAATGAAAACGCGCGGCCATTCATCTCGGCCAACTCTTCGTCAGCCACCTCGAAGCTCATGGCGGTGACGAATACGGGGTTCCAACATTGACCGGAAACCCCACAAGCCACCGCCAGCGGCACCAACAGCCAGACTGGCGTGTCAGGCCCCACGTTCAAGACCGCTACAACCGTTACCACTGTCACCATTGCAATGCCCGCCAGCACCAAGTGGGGGCGCCCAGTTTGGTCGCACAACCAGCCGAGCACGGGCCGCCCGAGAAGTGCCGTCAGATGAAGGTTCGAGGCAAAAATTCCAGCCGCAATCGGGTCAAGACCCGCGACCTCAAGCAAATAAAGATACGAGAAGAAGGTCACCGCCGTCTGAGTGACGGCGAAGACCTGACCGGCGCTCCAAAGGAACCGCAAATGCGCTGGCACCCGGAACCGGTCGCGGATCCCATGCCAAAACGAGCCGTGACTGGCCACCCGCGCCCGTCCCTCGCTGCCCAACCGAAACAGCGGGCGCGCCGCCAGAGCGAATACCGCGCCCGCGGCCAGTACCAGGGCGACGGCGTAGACTCCCATCTGCCAGCCTGCGATCAGCATCAGCGGCGGAAGGAGCCTGCCGATCACCGCGGCTGCGGCGGGCACCGAGGAATGGCGGATCGACAGGAAGAGACCGCGCATCCGGCGCTCGGCGTTTTGGGTCACCAGAGTCATGCTGACCGCGCCCTGCGGCCCATAGAAGAGACCGAAGATGAAGGCCGAGAGCATGGTCGCGCTCCAAAGCGCGGCCAGGTTCAGCATCATTGCCACCGCCATGCCGATCAGCACCATGGCAATCGCCCCCATGCCGCCGAACCGCCCCGCCAGAAGCCCGGTAAAAGGGCTCGAGAAGAAAGTGCCGAGGAAGATAAAGCTGACCGCGAGCCCGAAATCGCGCTCGTTCAGCCCGGTTTCACGTGCCAACTCCGGTGCCAGCAAGCTATAGGCCCAGAACCCTACGGCGGCCGCACCTTGCGTTGCCATTGCGCCCAGCAGCACGGCCACCGGGCGCGGACTCGTCGGCTTCGCGGCGTCGGTCTGGCTCATGCGGCACGTCCCTTGGGCACTGGCGGGGGCCGTGCTAGCGTATACTGGAAACGCCGCGCCCAAGGGGCGAACGGCAGCCACCAACAAGGGTATCACAATGGTGATCGCCGAGGCCCAATCAGTGCCGCGGGTAACCGGCGAAGCGGCCGAATGGATCGCTTCGGGAGCCCCGCCATCAACGACCGCCCGTATCAGGGCGCGTCACGCCCTGCTCGACTGGCTGGTGGTCACGATCGCCGGTGCGGCGAACCCTTGGTGGCGATCCTGCGCGAGGAGATTGCAAGCCCGGGATCCTGCGCCCTGATCGGTGGCGGCTCGGCCGACCCACACGGCGCCGCGCTGATCAACGGGGCAGCGGGCCACGCGCTCGACTATGACGACGTTGTCTCGGCGTTAAACGGTCATCCGACAGCGCCGGTCGCGCCCGCCGTCTTGGCCCAGGCCGAAGAAGCCAAGGCAAGCGGCAAGGCGGTGATCGACGCGCTGATCGCGGGCGTCGAGGTCGAGGCCGCGCTGGGCGCCATGACTGGCGGCTCGCATTACGAAAAGGGATTTCATGCGACCTGCACGCTCGGCACCATTGGCGCAGCGGCAGGTTGCGCCAGGCTGATGGGCCTAGATGAAGTGCAAACCGGTTGGGCACTGGGCATCGCCGCTTCTCAAGCCGCTGGGCTGAAATGCAATTTCGGCACAATGACCAAACCCTTCCATGTGGGCAAGGCTGCGGCCAATGGCCTGCTCGCCGCGCGCTTGGCGGCCCGTGGCTTCACCGCCTATCCCGAGGCCATATCGCCGCCCCGGCCGGCCTGATGTGGACCCAGGCACCGTGTTTCACGCCCACCCTGTTCCGGCCCGACCCAGCGGCGCCGATGCATGTCGAGCACGTGCTCTTTAAATATCATGCAGCATGCTATCTGACCCATGCACCGATGAATGCGATCATCGCACTGCGCAAAGCCCACGGGATAAAGCTCTACGACATGGCGGAGATGACCATCACGGTCAGCCCCGGGCACCAAGACGTCTGCAACATCCAAGACCCGACAACTGGGCTGGAGGTAAAATTCTCGCTGCGCCAAACCGGGGTCATGGCGCTGGCCGGAGCCCAGACCGCATCGCTCGACGCCTATACCGACGAGGCCGCATGTGATCCCGTGCTTACCGCTGCGCGCCAGAGGACCCGCGTCGTCATCGACCCGGACCGGGACTGGATGACCGGCCACGTTGTGATCCACCTGACAGACGGGCGCGTACTGACAGCGGAGTCAGATGCCGGCCAACCCGCATTGGATACCGATGCTCAGTGGGATGCCCTGACCACGAAATTCTCAACCCTGGTATCTCCGATCCGCGGTACTGATCGGGCGCAGGCCTTGATCTACGCCATCTCCGGGATCGAGCAGATGGAGGATATCGCGGATCTGACGGGCCTGACCCGTTGACCCCTGCCCTGGGTTCAGCGCAACTCGGCCCATGACCGGAAAACTCGAACACATCCACATCACCCCAAAGGGCCGATCGCCGATGCAGCCCTTGACCGAGGAGAACCTGATCGCCGGTCAGGGGATCGAGGGTGATCGCTATCAACGCGGCACCGGCACCTATTCGATGAAACCGGAGCCCGGCCGCCAAGTCACACTGATCGAAGCGGAAACGCTGGAAGCCCTTGCCCGCGACCACGGGATCGAGTTGACAGCGGACGAGCACCGCCGAAACCTGACCGTCAGCGGGGTTGCGGTGAACCATTTCGTCGGCCGCCAGTTGCGGATTGGCGAGGTTGTCGTCGAAGGCGCGCGCCTCAATGTCCCCTGCAAGTATCTAAAGTTGGTGACCGGCAAGGCGGTCTATCAGCCCCTGCTCAATCGCTCGGGCCTCAATTGCATCATTGTCCATGGCGGCACTATTCGCCTGGGCGACCCCATTGCGCCACTTTGAGATTGCCCATGACCAACCTGCCTCAGATCGATGCGAACCGCCTTTGGGCGCGGCAGACCGAGATGGACCGGATCGGCGCGACCCCGGGCGGCGGTGTCCACCGGTTGGCCCTGGGCGAGGCGGATATCGAGGCCCATAGCCGCCTAAACGAATGGGCGCGCTCGCGGGGCTGGGCCGTTCTGCTGGACGACATCGGCAATATGTTTCTGCGGCGCGAAGGAACCGATCCTTCGTTGCCTCCGGTCGCCAGTGGTTCACACACGGATAGCCAGCCCATGGCCGGGCGTTTCGACGGCATGTCTGGCGTGCTCGCGGCGCTCGAGGCCGTCGAGACCATCGACGATGCGGGAATCGAGACCCGCCACCCAATCGAAGTCGCGATTTGGAACAATGAGGAAGGCCCGCGCTTCACACCGGCCTGCATGGGGTCCGCCACCTATGCCGGGGTACAGCCGCTGGAACTGATGCTGGCGGCCGAAGATCCGGACGGGGTTACCATGGGTCGATGTGTCGCCAGGCTGAAAGCGGCCCTGCCTGATGCCGGCCGCCGTGAATTGGGCCAGCCCTTAGCCGCTTTCATCGAGGCCCATATCGAGCAGGGCATCACACTTGAAGGCAACGACAACGTCATTGGCGTGGTGACGGGCATGCAAGGCTATCGCCGGTTCCGTGTCGAGGTTTCGGGCCAGGACGCCCATTCTGGCACCACCCCCCGCGCGCGCCGCAGGGATGCGTTCGTGGCCGCGACACAGATGGCCGAGGCGCTCCGCCGGGCGTTCTTGGACGAGAGCGACACGATGCGCTTCACCATCGGGCGTTTCGAGGTCCTGCCTGGCGGCATTTCAGTCGTGCCGGGCCGCGTGGTGTTTACCATCGACATGCGCCATCCCGCCCCCGGGACCCTGGCGGCCGAAGGCGACCGCGTGGCGGGTATCTGCGATGACCTAAAGGGGGATTGCGAGGTCTCGGTGACCGAGTTCATCAACTCGGCCTCGATGGAGTTTCCAGAGGAGATGCGTGCCCGCATCGAAGCTGCCGCCACCGCTCGCGGCTTTCCGAACCAGCGGATCTACTCGGCCGCCAGCCACGACGCGCGCCACATCTCGCGCCTGGGCCCAGCCGGAATGATCTTCATCCCATGTTTGGAAGGGATCAGCCATAACGAGGCAGAGCGCGCGACCAAGGACGATTGCGCTGCTGCGGCCCAGGTCATCGCCGATGTCCTGATCGAATTGGCAGTTTAACGGCTTTCGGTCAGATCTTGCGATTGCTGGTTCACGTCATGCCCGGCTCAGAAACGGATATTGGGGCATCGGGCACCGGATCTTCGGGTCACGCCCGCAAAATGCGGATGCGAAGCGGATTGGGCCTGTCGAAACCAGCCGTGGCGGCTCAAACGGAAGCCGCTAGATCATCCCATCGCACGATCCGCGGCGGATTGATCCAATGGGATCGATCGCAGCCGGAATAACGGTCGAGCCGGGGGGCAGATCAGGCCATGACCTGCTGATCGGCGGTCTCGGGCATGGGCTGCGGGTCGCGAAGCACATAGCCACGACCCCAAACCGTCTCGATGTAGTTCTCGCCTTCGGTCGCAACGGACAACTTCTTGCGGAGTTTGCAGATGAAAACGTCGATGATCTTCACTTCGGGTTCGTCCATGCCGCCATAGAGGTGATTCAGGAACATTTCCTTCGTCAGCGTGGAACCCTTGCGGAGCGAGAGAAGTTCCAGCATCTGATATTCCTTGCCTGTCAGGTGCACGGGATGCCCGTTTGCCTCGACCGTCTTGGCATCCAGATTGACCGCGATCTTGCCCGTGCGGATGACCGATTGCGCATGTCCTTTCGAGCGGCGGACAATCGCGTGAATCCGGGCCACCAGCTCTTCCTTGTTGAACGGCTTTGTCAGATAGTCGTCAGCGCCCGCGCCGAAGCCTTTGATTTTACTGTCAGTTCCTTCCATGCCCGTCAGGATAAGCGTGGGCGTCTCGATCCGTGCCAGGCGCAATTTGCGCAGCACATCATAGCCGTCCATGTCAGGAAGGCTGAGATCGAGCAGGATGAGGTCGTAATCATACAGCTTCGCCAGCTCGATCCCCTCCTCACCGGAATCGGTAACATAGGTGTTCAGCTCGGCCTTTCGAAGGATGAGTTCGATACTCTCAGCCGTCGACGGATCATCTTCGATCAACAAAACGCGCATGGGCTTCTCCGCAGGGTCCCGCAACGATCATCGCCAAAGGTTAATCGCAACGAGGTAAACGGAAGGTTACCGCCTCAGGAATTAACGCGGAACTTCACTCAGAAGTTCGGCGCCGCTGTGATATTTTCGTGACCCTGAGGCCCCGAAGGCCGTGCTCGCTGAGCCCGGACTTCCAACATTCGAATTCTTCGTCGCTAATTTCACAGCGTTCGCAGGCCTACTCGCGGGAGATAAGGCCGCCTTCCACGGCCGCCACGACCTTCGCCTTCCGTCGCGGCACCCAGCGCCGGATCGCCGCGGGCGGCAAATCTGCGCAGGTCATCCTCTCGCCGTCTGGTCCGATCACATAGGGAATCGTCTCGTGATCATCCATTTCCACCCACACTCTCAGCAGTCAGACGGCGTGCATCCTATGTCCCTCGCATTAAAGAGGAATGAAAAGACCCTTGCTTGCCTGGGAGTTTTCTTTTCAGCACGATCCGGCTATGACGCGATCCATGTTGAATTCCGCGCTTACGACGAACAGCCTCGGCTTCGCCAAGGCTCCCGCCGCGACCCGCGTCGTCGTGGCGATGTCGGGCGGCGTTGACAGCTCTGTCGTCGCCGCGATGCTGGCGCGCGAAGGTTACGATGTGGTCGGGATCACCCTGCAGCTCTATGATCATGGGGCCGCGCTGGCCAAGAAGGGCGCCTGTTGCGCAGGCCGGGACATCCACGATGCACGCCGCGTCGCGTTGGAATTCGGCTTTCCGCACTATGTTCTGGATTATGAAAATCAATTCCGCGAAGCGGTAATCGATGAGTTTGCAGACCAGTATTTGGCCGGCGCGACTCCGATACCCTGCATCCGATGCAACGAGAAAGTGAAGTTTCGCGACCTTCTGGCCACTGCAGAGGAGCTTGGGGCGGATTGCCTCGCGACCGGTCACTACATCCAGCGGCGCGATGGACCAAAGGGACCGGAATTGCACCGTGCGGCGGATCCGCGGCGCGATCAGTCCTACTTCCTGTTCACAACCAACCGCGAGCAACTTTCGTATTTGCGTTTTCCTTTGGGGCACCTGGCCTCGAAGGCCGACACCCGCGCACTTGCCGCCGAGTTCGGCCTCGGCGTCGCCGACAAGCCCGACAGTCAAGACATCTGCTTCGTGCCCTCGGGCAACTATGCTGCTGTGATCGAGAAGCTTCGGCCGGGTGCGGCGGATCCGGGCGAGATTGTTGATCTGGGCGGAAACGTCGTCGGACAGCACGCGGGCGTCATCCACTACACGGTTGGTCAGCGCCGGGGCCTGGGGATCGGCGGCGGAAAGCCGCTCTATGTGATCCGGCTCGACCCAGAGGCGCGCCACGTCGTCGTCGGCCCGCGCGAGGCGCTCGCCACAAGCACGATTGCCGTCTCCGGCGTTAACTGGATCGGTGACGCGGATTTCGGGGCTGCTCCAGCAAACGGCTGGGAGACGCTGGTTAAGGTCCGCTCGACGCGTCCACCGGCGCCGGCGCTGATCCGTCCCACCAGCTCGACCAGGGCCAAGGTCGAGCTTGCAACGCCCGAGGAAGGCGTCGCACCTGGCCAGGCCTGTGTTTTCTACGGCCTCGATGGCTCGCGAGTGCTCGGTGGTGGTTGGATCGGGCGGGACTAATGCACTACTCGCCCCTGACCGATCCCTGCCCCCTGCCCTACGACCCATTCAAGAGCTGCACCGTGCCGCGGCCGATCGGCTGGCTCTCGACCGTGTCGAAAGAGGGCATCGCCAACCTCGCACCGTTCTCGCAGTGGCAAAACCTGACCTTCGACCCGCCGATGGTGATGTTTGCCGCGAACCAGTCGACTCTGGGCGGGCGCAAGGACACCGTGGTCAATTCCGAGCAAACGGGCTGGTTCGTCTGGAACATGGCGACGTGGGATCTGCGCGAGGCGGTCAATATCTCCGCCATGGCCCTGACGCCGGATGAGGACGAATTCGAACGCGCGGGTGTCACCAAGGCGCCCTGCATAGACGCGCCTGGCCCCCGCGTTGCCGAAAGCCCCTGCCATTTCGAATGCGAATATTTGCAGACCGTCCGCGTGCCCGGCAATTCCGAGGTCGGCACGGTCGATATGATCATCGGCAGAGTTGCGCGAATCCACATCAACGAGGCGATCGTGGGCGACGATGGTAAGCTCGACATCGCAGCAATCCAGCCGATCGCGCGCATGGGCTATTTCGACTACGCAGTGGTTCGCGAGACCTTCGAGATGAGCATCCCTGGCGCAACCGGTGCGGAAGCTGCGGGGCTGGAAGGCAAGACCTGAACCGGGTATCGCAGTATATTCGCTGGCGCTGCGCGCCAGAGCCCGATTCACGTTCCTGCAAGGATCTTTTTGATGGCTGATCTCGCCCCTATTCTCTCTCATCTCGATGCAGATGCCGACCAAGCGGTCGAACGCCTGTTCGAGCTGCTGCGCTTCCAATCGATTTCGACAGATCCTGCTTATGATGCCGAGTGTCAAAAGGCGGCGGAGTGGTTGGCAAAGGATTTGAAGGGCATCGGCTTCGAGGCCCGTGTCGCTGAGACGCCAGGGCACCCAATCGTCGTTGCTCACGACATGACCGCGGACGGCCCGCATCTATTGTTCTACGGCCACTACGATGTGCAGCCCGTCGATCCCCTGAACCTCTGGAACATCGATCCCTTCGACCCAGGCATCCGCAGCCGCGACGACGGCTCGCGCTTCATCTCGGGCCGGGGCTCGGCGGATGACAAGGGCCAGTTGATGACGTTCATCGAGGCGTGCCGCGCCCTGAAGGCAGTCAATGGCCAACTGCCCTGCAAGGTGAGCATGATTCTGGAGGGCGAAGAGGAATCCGGCGGGGCGAGCTTACCTGGCTTCCTGGAGCAGAACCGCGAGGAACTGGCCGCGGATATCGCGCTGATCTGCGACACCGGCATGTGGGATGCGCGCACGCCTGCCATCACCACCATGCTGCGCGGGAACTTCGCCGAAGAGGTGACCGTGAAAGCGGCCAGCCGCGACCTCCATTCCGGGATGTATGGAAGCGCGGCCGCCAACCCGATCCATATCCTGACCCGCATCCTCGCCGAGATTCATGACGGGCGCGGTAAGGTAACGATCCCGGGCTTTTATGACGGCGTCGAGCCGCTGCCGAACGCGCTCAAGGAGCAATGGGAGGGATTGGGTTTCGACCATGCGGAGTTCCTGGGCGATGTAGGGCTTTCCGAGCCGGCGGGCGAAACCGCCTATACCGCGCTGGAGCAAATATGGTCGCGCCCGACAGCAGAGGTAAACGGCATCTGGGGCGGCTATACCGGTGCGGGCTTCAAGACGGTGATCCCCGCCGAGGCCAGCGCGAAGATCAGCTTCCGCTTGGTCGGCAAACAGGATCCTGAGACCCTGCGAACCGCCTTCCGCGACTTCGTCACCGAGCGGCTGCCACCCGATTGCAATGCGGAATTCATCGCCCGCCCGGGTGGCGTTGCCTCGGTCATGCCGGTCGAGGATCCCGCCTTCGAGAAGGCGCGCCAAGCCTTGTCGGACGAATGGGACACGGAAGCCGTCTTCATCGGAGAAGGCGGTTCGATTCCAGTGGTCGGGGAACTGAAGGACATCCTGGACATGGATTCGCTGCTGATCGGTTTCGGCCTCAAGGATGACTGCATCCACAGCCCGAACGAAAAATACGAGCTAAAGAGCTTCACAAAGGGTGCCCGAAGCTGGGCCCGGGTGCTCGCTGCACTGGGCGCATGAAGCCGGCGCTCATCTACACCGGAGGCACCATCGGCAGTGCGGGCGAGCCGCTGGTGCCGCTGGCCTACAGCGACTTCCAGGCGCTTTGGCAACACCATGTGGAGCCCCGCCTGGGCGTACCACGGAGCTGGCATTGGATCGAGCGACCGGTCGATTCGACCGAGGCGGCGCCTGGGAACTGGCTCGATCTCGCCCGGCTGGTTCTCGATGCGGGCGCCAATGGGCCCGTGATCATGCTGCACGGGACGGATACACTGGCCTGGTCCACATCTGCCCTTGCAATGCTTTTAACGCTATTGGATAGCGATGCGGTCCCGGCCGGCCGCCACCCACACGGCGTGGTCGTCACGGGTTCTCAACGCCCCCTGTTCTCAGGCGAAGGCATCGCGCCGGATACAGACGCCGTGGCGAATTTGGAGCTGGCTTATGGCGTTGTTTCTGGTGCAGGCGCCGGCGTGACGGTCGCCTTCGCGGGCGAGACGCTGCCCGGCGCCCGGGTAATGAAGGTTTCGGCCACCGATGACCGGGCATTCGCCTGTCCGCGAGGTCGAATGCCTACCCCAGGCCTGCCTGACGCGGGGGCATCTGAACTTTCTGCGCAGCTCAACCTCCTTACCCCGCATTTCGGCAACAAGATCGTCCTCCCAATTCTTGCAGCACCGACCGACCCCGATCTGCATCTTGGCCTCGTCGACGCGGCGATCCGTTTCGCGGGCGATCGTCTGGGCGCCATCCACCTCCATGGATTCGGGATCGGCAACTTTCCGGCAGGCTCGCTACTGACGCCGATACTGGCCGCGGCCCATCAGGCTGGCGCGTTGATCGTCGCCGACAGTCAGACTCCGGGCGGTGTTATGGATCCAGGCACCTATGGAGCGGGTAGCTGGCTGACAGATCTGGGCGCGCTGAGCGCCGGCGACATGACGCCGGCGGCGGTCGATGCCAAGCTGCACCTGACACTAACCCTGGGCGTGGCGCATTCATGGTCGCGCGAGCAGATGGAGTCATTCTTCCTGACGCCAGTGGCGGGCGAGCGCAGCTAGACAGTCATCGAATCCATCCACGCGCGGTCACCGATCACTTGGTGACGCCACACGCCCCTCTCGGGCATCACCTTCAGCGGCAAGGCATTCGGCATGCGCGGCAGGTCCGGGTCGACGGCCACATACCGGCGTGCCGAGATCCAGAGGCCCCCATGCGCCACGATCAGCGTGTTCTGTCCCAAAGCCACGGCGCGCTGCATGGCCACCCATGTCCGCGCACAGAATTCATCGAAGGTCTCTCCGTTCGGTGGAGCGTACTCCCCCCGGAAATAGGCCTGTAGCCAATCCCCGTGCGGCTCGCCTTGCCGGTCGCCCAGATGGCACTCCATCAGCCCGTCGTCCGTTTCGACACCCAGATCCAGCACCGCGGCGACCGCCATCGCCGTGTCATGGGCGCGGCTGAGCGGGCTCGATACGATCCGCGCGATCGGCTCGTCCCTCAGTGCCTCGGCCGCCGACCCGGCCTGGGCGCGGCCGGTCTCGTTCAGCTTCGAGTCGGTCTGACCCTGAGTGCGCTTCTCGCGGTTCCAATAGGTCTCGCCGTGACGCAGAAAGTAGAAGGGGTGGGCAAAGGCCATGCCGTTCGGCTCCGGTGCTATGGGTGTCAGCGCGGCGCTTATGCCATGCCCGGTGTCGCGAGGAAACGCCTAGCGAGAACCCTCGTCGTCGCCTTCGAATTTCAGCGCGGCACCGTTGATGCAATAGCGCTGGCCGGTCGGCTGGGGGCCGTCCGGGAAGACATGGCCCAGATGGGCGTCACAGCGGGCGCAATGCACCTCGGTCCGGGTCATGAACCAGCTCCGATCCTCCTGCGTCTCGACCTGGTCGCCCTCCGCCGGTTGGTAGAAGCTGGGCCATCCGGTGCCCGAATCGAACTTGTGCGCCTGGTCAAACAGCGGCTCGCCACAGCAAACACAGAGGTATTTGCCCGGCTCATTCGGGAAATTTTCATTGGTGAACGCCCGTTCGGTCCCGTGTTTACGGGTAACGCGATAGGCCTCATCCGAAAGCATTTTTCTCCATTCCTCGTCGCTGCGGGTCAGTTTCTCGGCCATCCGGGCGTATCCTCTTCGGCTTGAATCCGTTTGCGTCATACTCATGTAACCACTCGGAACGAGAATATAGGGCAGAACCGAGAAGAGCGAACCCATCGCCGAGTTCACGTCGCTAGGCAGAAGGCAACGCGATGCCCCTATTTCGCTCCGGGCGCTACAGGGCCCGGCTCGCTGACGGCAAGGCAGATATCGTGGCCTGCCAACAGCTTCGCTACCTGGCATTCATCGGTGAGCGCGGATTGGCGCGCCGAGGCGGATCGGCACTTGACCAGGACGCCTACGACGACGCTTGCCACCACGTCATGGTGGAGGAGGTTGCGACAGGCAAAATGGTCTGTTGCTTCCGCATGATGGCGCTGGACGGATCTCGGATCTCGCAATGCTACTCCGCCCAATTCTACGAGCTTTCCAAGCTCAAGGACTATCCTGGTCGGATGGTTGAAATGGGCCGGTTCTGCATCCACCCGGCCTATAAGGATCCGAGCATCCTACGCACAGCCTGGGCCGCGATGAGCCGGTTCGTCGACGACGAGGACGTCGCCCTGATCTTCGGCTGCTCGTCGTTCCATGGGACAGAGGCGGAAGCCTATATGGACGCCTTCGCCCTCCTCAAGGAACAGCATCTGGCGCCCCGGCGCTGGCTGCCCAGGGTCAAGGCACCGGACGTCTTCCGCTTTGCCCGCAACCTGAAGTTCAAGCGGCCTGACAAGAAGTTGGCCCTGCGCTGCATGCCGCCCCTCTTGCGCTCTTACCTTGTGATGGGCGGATGGGTCTCGGACCACGCGGTGATCGACCGCGAGTTGAACACCCTGCACGTCTTCACCGGCATCGAGGTCAAGCGGGTGCCCAAGACCCGCGCGAAGCTTTTGCGCCGGACGTGAAGACCGGGCGGACTTGCCCCGGCGGGTCCGGAAGATAATCTGGCGGACCTGAGAGCAATCAAAGGGCCGCTATGACCGACGCCGCCGACCCCTTCGAGACCGCCGCGATCAGTGACGAGACCGCCGCGTTTAACCTCTGGCTTGAGGATGAGCTGTCCAAGATCAAACCAGTCCACGAGGTGCCGCCTGAGTTGACCCGCCAGGCGCGCGCCGAGGGCAAAGGCGTTTTCCCGCGCGCGGGGCCTTGCGAGGGAACCGATTGGATTACCTTTCCTGGCGCACCCGGTGGGCCCGGCCGTGCGAGGCTCTCGATGCCCGACGGCAAACCCCGTGGCACCTATCTCCACATCCATGGAGGCGGCTGGACCTTGGGCTCGCCAGACCAATACGACAGCCATAACCAGCGAATCGCGACGGCGAGCGGGTGCCGGGTGATCTCGGTTCAATACCGGCTCGCACCCGAGAACCCATGGCCGGCCTGTATCGAGGATTGTGAGGCCGCCATGCGTTGGGTGCTGGCAAAGTTCGATGGCCAGGTTGTGATTGGCGGCGAATCTGCGGGCGCGCATCTTGCGGCCCTGGTGCTGCTGCGATTGCGGACACATGGCAAATTGGACGCATTGGCCGGCGCAGTCCTGAACTATGGCATCTTCGATCTGCGCATGACCCCTTCGATGGCAAATTGGGGGCGGCGCTATCTGATCCTCTCGACCCCGACGACCAAGTGGTTCTGCCGGAACTTGGCCGGCCCGGCGCCGGAGGATCCGGCGGTATCGCCGCTGATGGCAAATCTTGAGGGCCTCCCCAGAGCTTTGATCCAGGTCGGCACCTCAGACCCCCTTCTTGACGACAGTCTGTTCCTAGCCAATCGATGGCGCGCGGCTGGAAACCGGGCCGTGCTCGCGGTCTATCCTGGCGGCGTGCATGCCTTCGATATGTTCGATCTAGCGATCGCGCGAGCGAGCCAAGCACGTCAAGACGCCTTCATCGGCCAATGCCTGGCAGGCGACTCTCCCCCATAAAGTGTGTGCTCCGGGTGAAAAGTATTAAAAAACACTTGGACTTCCCGCGCTGCACCACTAAATAGGCGAGAAGCCTGGTTCAACTAGGTGGACCCATCAGATGCCATCGAGCGGGAGGCGCGCGTGTTTCGCGACACCGAAGCGATCGCATTCGTAAATGATCAGGGTGAGCGGGCGCGCAAGCTGTTCTCGGCGGTCGTGCTCGCCGCACTAGACGATGCGATCAGGGACGAAAAACTAAACGGCACCGGGGCTGATGCCCTGGCCCGCTGGGCGCGTTCACGCGACGGGCGCGAAGTGCTGAACTGTGCCGGCATCGACCCCACCGATCGCGCGATCGAGGGCATGGTGGCCTTCGTCCGCCGTGGCATCCGCGTATCGTCGGCGCTCCGCCGCGGCGACAGTGAAAGCGAAGACGACATAGCGGCCTGAGCCGCTAGCCATATAGCAGCCAAAGCTGGGTCACGGCGACTATCAGACCGACAGGCACTGCCGCGCGCTCCCAGCCCTTCACGATCATCAGGAACAGAATGACGCCGCCAATCAGCACGGGCCATAGCGTCCCTGCGATGGCGGTCGCATATTCTAGGATTTCGTCGCCGTAGAGATCGACCGGACCGCGCGCGTCGGCACCAGGTGCTTTCTTCGTGTTGGTCGCCACGCCCCAACTCCACAACCAATTCTCGCCGACACGAGATACTACCAGGTGGTTTCACCACCCGCTCAGCGCTCGCACGCCTTGCTATCCCGTATTAACAAACAACCCCAAATGCCAGGCCTGCAGAGCAGCCGTCATAATGATGATCATAAACATCAAGAACCGCGCGCCCCTAAACAGGACGACGAACAACAGCAGACCGCCGACGATCGTCGGCCAGAACCGCGCTACAAAGGGTGAATTGAAGAATGCCTTGATGTCGTCAGGGCTCAGAAGATCCATGACCTGCCTCCGGCACTAAACCGCTTATTGCATCACGCTTCCCGGGGTCCTCCGGGCGCGCCCGGCTTCTAAGTCCGAGCACGGCAATCATGCCGCGAATCCACTTTTCAGGCAACCGACAAGCACTGCATCCCCGGGCGAACCGCGGCCCAATGATTCGCTTCATCTGCACCCGCAATGGTTGAGCCATGCAGCCCAAAGTAGAATGTTTTTACCCATGGTTGAGCGGCATCGGACGATTGCTCGCATAACTAGCACATTTGCCTTAATTCCGAAAATTTCTTAGCGTTTTCAGTATCTTTTCTGCTACCTTTCAGTTGTTGAATCAACGTGCTCGGCAGGGGCCGAGATCGATCCTCCAGAGCCGACCCTGGCGCCAACTGATAGGGAGACCGCAATGACCGACGTCATGAAAATCGCGAAAAACCATCGCGATCGTCTAAAAGCCGAAATCAGCAAGATCGACGAATTCATCGCGATGGCCGAGGAACTCGCCCAGCGCGTCGGCGGTGATACCGCCAGCGCCAAGCAGGCCGCCGTTGCGTCTAAGGAAGATCCGCCGATCGAACTGGCTCGGCGCTCGTCGAACGGCGCTGCGGCAAACTAAGTCCCTCTGAGGCAACTACCGCCCGGCCAGTCCGCCAGGGCACATACAGGCAAGACGTAACCGCCCGCCATGTACGCATGGCGGGCGGTTCCTTCGTTAATGCAGTTCAAAAGCCCGGCTTAGCTGCCGCTCGCCGAACATCCGACGATATCGGCGGCAAAGTCGTTCGCCAAAACGGTCATCCTGATATCGGACCGATCAAGCCAGCTTGACCCATCCAAAAGCGACAGATCCGCCCGCACCGTGATCGCCCCAGCATCGTCGGTCGTTGTCTCGCTGGCGGTGAACCAGGTTTGCTCGGGGCCTTCCAAGACCACCTCGGGCGACGACGGTGGGTTCTCGAATTCGAGGGTGGCCTCAAACGCACGTTTCGTGCCCGCACCGGTCAGGCGGCAACTGACCGAGCGCAATCCCTGTGCAGCGCCCGGACGTGGCACCAACGCCATCGCTGCGCGCAAAAGCGCACCGCCGGTTTCAGGTGCGCCGGGTGCGATCACGGCGCCGATGGTCGCCTCCTCCAGAACACAGATATCGCGGCAAACGCCTAGGGCGACCTGCACGGTTATGTCCAACGGCGCCGAATGGTCTTCCGGATTCAACCGAACCGGGAACACGACTTGCCCACCATAGCCCAGTGTCGAAAGGCCGAAGCTGTCAAAGCGGACGGGGCGAGGCCACATGACCTCGGCGGTCAGAAGGTTGTGCGAGGCGCTCCAATCGAAACTGGGTGGAATCCCTGCAGCTCCTGGATTGCGCCAATAGGTTTTCCACCCCGGCGCCACGTCGATAACCAATGCAGCAAGGCGCGAGCCGTCGTTTTGGGCGCTGCCTGGTAACAGACGCAATTCGACAAAGGATTCGCCGGACGAGACAACGGATTGGGCGTGCACAGGCCCTGTCGCGGCGCTTGCCGCAAGCAACGCCATCCCCCCGGCGGCAAATGTCAAAATACCTCGCATCGCCACTAACATAGTCGAATATGTCAGGAGTTTCAGCGGCTAAACAATAACAGTTACGCGATTTCTTGCGTGATCGTCGCTTTGCAGCCATCATTGACCAATGACGGACGAGCCGGAAACTGCGGGTGCTGACTGCGCTCAAGACGATGAAGGTAAGGCCGAATTTCTGAGTGGCCAAATCCTGATCGCGATGCCGGGGATGCAGGATCCACGGTTTCATCGCTCGGTCGTCTATCTTTGCGCACATTCGCACGAAGGCGCTATGGGGCTGATCGTCAACAAACGGGCGGACGATCTCAGATTAAAGGATCTCTTCGAGAAACTCGAGATTCCGGCCGCTAAGACACCCGGAAAGGCACCAGTTCACTATGGCGGCCCGGTCGAGACCGGGCGTGGCTTCGTGTTGCACTCGTCCGACTATTTTGTGGATGAGGCGACGATGCAGGTCGACGATGAAACCTCGATGACCGCGACGTTGGAAATCCTCCACGCAATGGCGACCAATGATGGGCCAAATCAGGCGATCGTCGCATTGGGCTATGCAGGATGGGCGCCTGGCCAGTTGGAAGCCGAGCTGCAAGGCAATGGATGGCTGGCGTGCCCATCCGACGAAAACCTGCTTTTCGACGATGACGCGGAGGGTAAATGGGACAAAGCGCTGGCCAAGATCGGTGTTCATCCGGCCATGCTGTCATCGCAGGGCGGCACGGCTTAACCCGCTCATTTCACGTCAATCGCGGACGTGCCCGCTCCGATCCGCCCTCAGCGAGGCGTAAAGCACATGGTCGCGCCAGCGTCCGCTGATCTGCAAATACGCCCGCGCAACACCTTCGTATTGGAATTCACACCGCTCAAGCAGCCGGCGCGAGGCGATATTGTCCGGCAGACAAGCGGCCTCGAGCCGGGAGAGATCAAGTTCGGTGAACGCAAAATGGCGGAGCGCATTCAGCGCTTCGGTCATGTAGCCTCGCAAGGAGTAATCCTCGCCTACCCAGTAGCCGAGCGTGCCCGTCTGAGCGGGCTGGCGCCTGATGTTCGAAAGGGTCAGCCCGCCGACGATTTGACCGTCCTTCTGCCGGAACAGAAAGAACGGATAGGCATCGCCCTGGCGCATCGAGCGTTCGGCCCAGACTACCCGATTACGGAATGCGCGCGAGCTGAGATGGTCATGAGACCAGCGCGGTTCCCATGGCAACAGGAACTCGCGGCTGTCGCGGCGCAACTTTGCCCATTGCTCGAAGTCGCGCACCTGCGGCGGTCGCAGCAAAAGGCGCTCGGTAAAGAGCTCGCTCTCCCCGCTCTTGCGCCGCGCGAACATCTTCTCAGGCCACCAGCCGCGCCGCGAAGGCGCCATCCGGTCCCGCCTGGCCCACCGGGCCGTAGAGCACCAGCCCCGGCTCCGCCCCCGCCAATCTTTCGGCGGCGGCGCGCGCTTCCGTCACCCCGACCGCGTCGATCCGTTCCACAGTCTCTGCTAACGGCGGCACACGGCCCCAGATCGACAGCATTGCCGCCAGACGCTCGGCCCGGGCCGAGACGCTCTCGAGCCCCATGACCAGGCCAGCCTTGGTCTGCGCACGGGCGCGCGTGACCTCGCTTTCGCTCAGATCCTCCGCGACACGCCGAATTTCATCTGCCGTCAATCTCACAAGCTCCGGCAGTTTCTCGTCTCCCGTCCCGGCATAGATCGTCATCATGCCTGCATCCGCCCAAGCAGCGCATTGAGCGAATATTGTATAGCACAGACCGCGATTCTCGCGGGCCTCTTGAAAGAGGCGCGAGGACATTCCGCCGCCCAGTGCGACAGCCAGGATTTGCGCTGCGAAGAATTGCGGATCGCGGAATGACGGTGCCGGCAGGGCGATCGCCATATGCGCCTGTTCCAGAGCCTTCTCGGTCCGCAGTTCACCGCCTGAATAACGGGCGGGATGCGGCTTGGCGGGACCAGCCGGCGCCATGTCCCCGAAAAGCTTCTCTGCCAAATTCACGATCTTCCCGTGGTCCACATCACCCGCGGCCGCAAGGATCATCCGCCCGGGCGTGTATTGCCTCGAGATAAATCCTCCCAGGGCTTCCCGGCCAAAACTGCGCACGCGCTCCGGCGGCCCAAGGATTGCCCGTCCCAGCGGTTGGTCCGGAAAGGCAATCTCCTGCAGCCAATCGAAGATGATGTCATCGGGCGTGTCGAGTGTCTGACCGATCTCTTGCAGGATCACCCCGCGTTCGATTTCGATCTCGGCCGGCGACAACAGGGGATCGCGCAGGATATCAGCGATCAGGTCCATCGCCAGCGGCACATCGTTCGCAAGAATCCGGGCGTAGTAAGCAGTGCGTTCGCGCGACGTATAGGCGTTCAAGTAACCACCCACATCCTCGATCTGCTCGGCGATCTGGCGGGCATTACGTCGCGGCGTACCCTTGAAAGCCATGTGCTCGAGGAAATGGGCAATGCCGTTCTCGGCCTCCGCTTCGTGGCGCGAGCCGGCATCGACCCAGACACCAAGCGAGACCGATCCGATCCCAGGCATCGGCTCGGTCACCACACGGAAGCCGTTGCCGAGGGTTTCGAGCTCGACCGTCATGCGCGCCGCTCCCGGATCAGCCCTTCGACAGTCGCCAAATCATTCGGGACCGTCACGACCCGCTCGTCGCGTTCGTAGAGGTCGGCCATCCGTGCCGGCAAAGCGGGACGCGTGCCGCACGCGTCCTCGACTGCGTCCGGGAACTTCGCGGCATGAGCGGTGCCCAGCGTGATCATTGGCACAGAAGGATCGCCCCGCTGTGCCTCGGCCGCGATAACGCCAACAGCGGTGTGGGGATCGAGAACCGGTCCGCCTTCCCGGCAAACGCGTGCGATCAGCCGCTTTGACGCGGCGCCATCGGCCATGCTTGAGTCAAAGCCCTCTCGCAGCCGTGTGAGTGCTCCTTGGCTAAGCTGGAAACGCCCGGTCTCGGCGAGCTCGTCCATGACCTGGCTCACGGCCGCGCCATCTTCGTCGTAAAGCTCATAGATCAGCCGTTCGAAATTCGAACTGACTTGGATGTCCATCGACGGCGAAATCGTCGGTGTCACGCCGCGTTTCTCATAGATCCCGGTCTCCATCGTTCGATGCAGGATATCGTTCTCGTTGGTCGCAATGATCAGACGGTCTATCGGCAACCCCATCCTCCGCGCGACATGGCCCGCGAAGATGTCGCCGAAATTGCCGGTCGGCACCGAGAACGACACTGGGCGATGCGGCGCGCCAAGCGAGACGGCGGCGGTGAAGAAGTAGACAACCTGAGCCAGGACGCGGGCCCAATTGATCGAGTTCACGGCGGCCAACGCCACCTCGTCCCGGAAGGCAAAGTCATTGAACATCGCCTTCACCAGCGCCTGGCAGGCGTCGAAATCGCTCTCGACCGACAGTGCATGCACATTCGCCTCCGCCGGCGTGGTCATTTGGCGGCGCTGCACCTCCGAGATCCGGCCCTTCGGAAACAGGACGAAGAGATCGACCGCCTCGAGCCCACGGAACGCCTCGACCGCCGCCGAGCCCGTGTCGCCAGATGTCGCGCAGACGATCGTCAGCCGCTGGCCGCGCCGCTTAAGCACGACCTCGAACATCTGGCCGATCAGCTGCATCGCCACGTCCTTGAAGGCGAGTGTCGGCCCATGATGCAGCTCTTGCACCCACTCGTTCGGCCCGATCTGGCTCAGCGGGCAGCGCGCGGGATGATCGAAGCTGGAATAGGCACGCCCGATGATCGCGCGGAATTCAGAATCGCCGAAGCAATCGCCTATGAACGGGCGCATGACCAGGAAGGCCGCGTCCTCATAGGAAAGTCCCGCGATGCCGGCAATGTCGGACGCGTTGATCTGTGGGAAAACCTCGGGCAGGTAGAGGCCGCCGTCGCGTGCCAAGCCGCTCAGCATCGCGTCCTCAAAGGACAAGACGGGCGCCTGGCCCCTGGTACTCAAATACCTCATCGTCGTTCGGAATTCCCTTGTGCGTCAGCGCTCATACCGCAGCGGCGCGCGGGGAACAATGTCAAGGAAAGAAACGGCAAAATCATGTTCCGGGTGCCTGGGCATCAGGCACCTTCGCGCCGCTCACGACGCACTAGAAGTACGCTCATGACCGCCCAGATCAGCGCCAGTGAAAACCATGTAATCGCATATTGCAGGTGATCGTTCGGTAAGTTGACACCAACCCGGCGCGGCCGCGGCCACTCGCCGCCGCCATGGCTCTCGGCGATGATCATCAGAGGGTCGGTCTGCAGGGCCTCGGACATCGCCTCGAGATCACGGGCGAACCAGATGTTTTTGGCGTGGTCGGCTTCGGGCGTGAACCCGTCCGTCTCGTCCGGCCAGTAGAGCGCGCCGGTGACGGTGATCTCGCCGATCGGCAGGTCGCCACGGTCCTTGCGCTCCTGCCGGATGTATCCCAGATCGACCAGCACCCGGCGCCCATCGGCCAGCGTGACAGGGGCAATCACCCGGTAACCAGGCCCAAAAGGTTTTACCGACGTCAGCACGTGCAGCGTCGGCACCCCTACCCGGCCTGTCACTTGAACACGCAAAAAGGCGTCTCGCACGGCATCTGCGGCCCCGGGCAGTCCCACCGGAGGCGCCGCCAGTCGCTCCTCCAACCGTGCGATCAGCGCCTCTTTCCACGCAAGCCGTTGAATTTGCCAGACACCCAAGCCAACCAAGGCAGCAACCCCGGCAATCCCAAAGATGAGGGCCGCAGTGGCGCCGAGGCGCATGTCAAACTCCCCAAAGCGAACCGCCGCCCCGTGAGGCGGCGGCAGATCTCACGTCAAGGGCCCTGGGTCAGCCGCCCCAAATGTAAATGCAGGCAAATAGGAACAGCCAAACCACATCGACGAAGTGCCAATACCAGGCGGCGGCTTCGAACCCGATATGCTGCTCGGGCGAGAAATGCCCCTTCGAGGCGCGGAACAGGCAGACCGCCAGAAAGATCGTGCCAACCAGGACATGGAAACCGTGGAAGCCCGTCGCCATGAAGAACGAGGCCCCGTAGACGTTGCCAGAGAACGCGAACTGCGCATGGCTGTATTCATAGGCCTGGAACATAGTGAAGATCGCACCCAGCCCCACCGTCAACACCAGCCCCCAGATCAGCGAAGGCCGTTTTCCCTCGATCAGCGCATGGTGCGCCCAGGTAACCGTGCAGCCCGACAGAAGCAGGATCAGTGTGTTGATCAGCGGCAAATCCCAGGCATTGAAGGGAACCACGCCGGCCGGCGGCCAGGGGCCGTCGGCAGCATCCGCAGTGATCATCGTGAGGGTGCTGATATCCGGAATCGGTGGGAAGATCGCGTGCTTGAAGAAGGTCCAGAACCAGGCGGAGAAGAACATGACCTCGGACATGATGAACAGGATGAAGCCCATTCTCAGCCCGAGACGAACCACCGGCGTATGGTCGCCGACATGCGCCTCGGCAATCACGTCCGCCCACCAGGCATACATGGTGTAAAGCACCATGATCAGGCCGATCACCGCGATCCACGGGGTTACGTCGTGGAACATCAGCACCGAGCCAACCAACATGGTGAAGGCTGCCACCGCACCCAGGAACGGCCAAAGGCTGGGGTCTATAATGTGATAGTCGTGTCTTTTCTCGTGGGCCATCAGGTCCTCCGTCCCCCCGGCGCCGTCATTGGACGGCAGCGGTCGCGTTTTCTTGTCTCAGCCCGGCCTGGCTGTCGAGTTCGGCCTCGTAGAAAGTGTATGAAAGCGTAATTGTTGTCAGTCCCCGGGTCTCGGCATCCTCAACCATCTCTGGGTCCACATAAAACGTCACTGGCATCATCACTGTCTCCCCCGGTTGCAGCACCTGCTCGGTGAAGCAGAAGCAATCGATCTTGGCGAAATAACCCCCGACCGAGAATGGCGCGACGTTGAAGCTGGCGGTGCCAGCAACCGGCCGGTCGGTGGGGTTATGCGCCTCGTAAAAGGCGAGCGCGGTCTCTCCGATCTGCACCTTCATAGTCGGCTGCGCGGGTCGGAAATCCCAAGGCATACTGCGGCTAAGCGAGGCATCGAAGCGCACTGTCACGGTCTGGTCCAGCACCCTTTCGGAACCCTCAGTCGCGATCTGAGTCGTGCCCCCATAGCCGGTGACCCGGCAAAACAGATCGTAAAGCGGAACCGAGGCCCATGCGAGCGCGGCCATACCCAGACCAACGGCAACCAGCGGGATCGCCTTCCGGCGCAGATCAGGACGCTTACGATGGTCAGTCATCCCGCCTCCTCAGCCCCAGGGGTTGCCCACATTGGCCATCTTGACGATGGTCACCCAGTACAGTAGCGCCGCAAAGGCAGCCAGCGCCAGAAAGACGCCGACATTCCGGCTGCGCCGGCGCCCGTGAAGTTCGTGGTCTTTTCGCATGCCCGTCTTCATCTCAGAGCCACACTGGCCAGGTCAGCCCGAATGCAGTCTTCAGCGCGGCATCGACGATGAAAGCCGAGAAGAGCGCAAACAGATAGACGATCGAGACGCCGAAGAGCTTCTTCTCGGCGCGGTAGCGGTCGGCTCTTGCCATCGCCGCGTCGCGCCCGGCAATGCGATGGGCGCCCAGAAGGAAGGTTGCATTGGCGACGAGCGCCACCGCCAGATAGACTGGCCCGCCCGCCTCGGTGAACGCCGGCGCAATCGAGATCGGCGCAAGCAACCCGGCATAAGCTAAGATCTGCCGCCTGGTGGAAGCCTCGCCCACAACCGCCGGCATCATCGGAACGCCGACATCCGCATAGTCGTCGTTCCGGAACAGCGCCAAAGACCAAAAATGAGGGGGCGTCCAGACAAAGATAACCAGGAACATAAGAAGCGCCGCACTGCCAACCTCGCCGGTCGCAGCAACCCAGGCGATCATCGGAGGGAACGCCCCCGCTGCGCCCCCGATCACGATGTTCTGCGGCGTCGATCGCTTAAGCCACATCGTGTAGATCACCGCGTAGAAAAAGATGGTAAACGCCAACAAAAAGGCGGCCATCGGATTGGCAAAGACCGAGAGCATCAAAACCGAAATCAGCGACAGGCCAAGCCCCAGGCCAAGAGCCTCGCCCGGCGCGATTAAGCCGCTGGGGATCGGGCGTTCACAGGTGCGCGACATGACCGCGTCGATATCCGCATCATACCACATATTCAGTGCGCCCGAGGCCCCTGCCCCAACCGCGATGCAAAGCAGGCTGGCCAAGGCCACAACCGGATGCACCGAAACCGGAGCCGCAACCATCGCCGCCATCGCGGTGAAGATCACCAGCGACATGACCCGCGGCTTCATAAGTGCCACATAGTCCAGGAACTCGGGCTCGGCGCCCCTGACCAGGCTGGATGTGGAGATATCGGTCACGATTGCGGCTCGGCCCTATTTGGTCGATGCCAATTTCGTCGACCCGCCATCGTTGGCCGCGGTCTGCTGTGCGACCCAGGCGTCGTAATCCGCTTGGCTCACGACATCGACGACGATTGGCATGTAGGTGTGGTCCTTGCCGCAAAGCTCGGAACACTGGCCGAAATAGCGGCCCACTTCTTCGGCCTTGAACCAGGTCTCGTTGATCCGGCCCGGGACGGCGTCAATCTTCGAGCCGAACGAGGGAATCGTCCAGGCATGGATCACGTCCGAACCAGTTACCAGCACATGAACCACCGCATTGACTGGCACAACCACCTGCGTGTCGGTTGCGAGCAGATACTCGTCGGGCTGATAGCCCGCATCCGCCAGTTCATCCTTCTGCAGCATCACTGCGTCGAAGCTGATCCCCTGATCGGGGTATTCGTAGCTCCAATACCACTGATTTCCAGTCGCCTTGATCGTCAGATCCGGCTCGGGCACGTCGAGTTGAAGGAACAGCAGCCGCAGCGATGGGATCGCGATCACGACCAGGATCACAACCGGGATCGCAGTCCAGGCGATCTCGAGGCCCACATTGTGTGTAAAGCTTGCCGGGTTCGGATTGGCCTTCCGGTTATACCGCACGATCACGATCAGAAGCAGTGCCATGACGAAAAGCGAAATCACCGTAATGATCACCAACAGGAAATCATCCAGCCACTGGATGTCACGCGCGACCTCGGTGACGCCGCGCTGAAAACCGGTGCCGTCGGGAATAGGCTTTCCGGCAACGTCTTCGGCAGCGCTCGCTGCGTTGCCCGAAAGCGCCATCAATCCAGCCATCGCCCAAGCGCCGAAATTCGCGATCCGCATGATAGTCTTCCTGTCCGTTTTCGTTCAGCCGTTCGATCCACCGCTCTTCTGGTCGAGGTGCCGGCTCGATTTGCCTTTTCACAGTCTGTCTAACACCATAATGACGGCCTAAGGGCAAGCAAGGTGTTTGCGGCAAGACGCCGCTCTTGGGTCCAGACCGAGGAAAGGATGACCGTGATGGCCGGGGAAAGTGACGGGTTTCACCCCTTCGAGACCGACCTCGACCGCGAACGTGCGCTCGACATTCTGCGCGAAGCGGTTGCCGGAGGCGAGGATGGCGAGCTTTTCCTCGAGCGGCGGCGTTCCGAGTCGCTCGCCTTCGACGACGGGCGTCTCAGAAACGCCTCCTACGATTCGGGGACCGGACTCGGTCTCCGCGCGGTCGCGGGCGGTCAGGCCGGCTATGCCCATGCCAGTGAGCTGACAGAAGCGGCGTTGGCGCGCGCCGCCGAGACGGCCCGGCTGGCCGCGCGCGACGGAGGCGGCGTGATGGTGCCTCCACCCCAGGGCACCAACCGCCAGCTCTATCAGCCGGTCGATCCGGTCTCCGAGCATCCGCTTGAGATGAAGATCGATCTCTTGAAGGAAATCGATGCCTATCTCCGCCAAAAGGATCCACGCGTGGTCCAGGTCTCGGCCTCGTTGACCGGCGGTGTGCAGGAGGTCGAAATTCTGCGTCCCGAGGGCGGGCAACTCCGCGATCACCGCCCGCTCAGCCGGTTGAACATCTCGGCGATCGTCGAGAGTGACGGCCGGCGCGAGAGCGGCTCGTCCGGTGCCGGCGGACGCCACGGCTACGACCGGCTGATCACACGCGAAAACTGGCAGACCATGGCAGATGAGGCCCTGCGCATCGCGCTGGTCAATCTCGAGGCGGAGGACGCGCCAGGCGGTGCAATGGAAGTGGCGTTGGGCCCCGGTTGGCCGGGAATTTTATTGCACGAGGCGATTGGACATGGGCTTGAAGGGGATTTTAACCGCAAAGGCACCTCCGCCTTTACCGAGTTGATGGGTAAGCGGATCGCCGCACCCGGGGTCACTGTTGTGGACGATGGAACGATACCCGACCGGCGAGGGTCGCTCAGCATCGACGACGAGGGAACTGCGACCAACCGGACTGTGCTCATCGAAGACGGCATCCTGACGGGCTATATGCAAGACCGCCAGAACGCGCGTCTGATGGGAGTCACGCCGACCGGGAATGGACGGCGTCAATCTTACGCTCATATTCCGATGCCGCGGATGACCAACACGATCATGCTCAGCGGCGACGCAGCGCCTCAGGACGTGGTTGCCTCGGTCAAAGACGGCATCTACGCCGTCAACTTCGGCGGCGGCCAGGTGGACATCACCAACGGGAAATTCGTTTTCTCCTGCACCGAGGCGTACCGGGTGCGCGACGGCAAAATCATTCACCCGGTCAAAGGCGCGACCCTGATTGGCGATGGCCCCTCCGCGCTCCGGCAAATTCGCGCCATCGGCAATGACATGGCAATGGATCCGGGCATCGGTACATGCGGCAAGAACGGCCAGGGCGTGCCTGTCGGCGTCGGCCAGCCGACGTTGCTGATCGATGGATTGACCGTGGGCGGCGCGGCGTAGCCTCGCCTGCAGCGTTCAGTCGATCACGTCCGCCGTGTAACCGGCGGTGCGCAGCAGATCCAAGGGCGCATCCAAGGTCACACCATGGGTGTTCCGGCTTTGGAGCGTCGACGGTCCACCGAACGGGATGCTTATGCCGATTGACACCACATGCTCAGTCACGCGCTCGTCGTTGCTGGTCATGCGATGTCCGTTGTATCCGAAATAGCCGTAGAATGGCATCGAGGTGCCCAGCCCGCGCGTGTAGCGGAGCCCCCATCCATAGACATCGATATCAGCGGGAGTTCCCTCGGTGCTTTCACCATCACCATAGATACCCTCGACGGAGATCGAGGAATCCGGTGTGAAAAAGTGGCGTGCGACACCGCGCACAAAATACGCGTCCGTCAGCGTCTCGGCGTCATTCTCGGACGACTTGAACCCGCCGACCTGACCGTAGAGCGTTGTGTTCCCGAAATGATACTGGCCCTCGATCCCGCCCAGGATACCGAGTTCGTCGTCGTCGTCGTTGATCACGGCCTGCCCGCCGCCCCCGAAAAGACCGATCAAGTATGCGCCAGGCTCACGATAGCTGACATGGGCAACCCCTTGGAAAGCGCCGTCATAGCTTTGATTGTTACCCGCGACTCCGGCCTCTTCATCGCCAAGGATGTTGAATTCACCCTGGACATCGAATTGGACCGAGATGTTGTCGTCGATACCGAAATTGACGCGCGCGGCGCCATCAGCGCGCGGCACGCCGAATTCCAATTCGTCCTGGTCAACATTGGAATCCAACAAAAAGGCGTAGCTCGCCCCCAGATCAACCACGACTTGTGTTTGAAGCTGCTGCGCATTCGCAACGCTTGAGATTGCAAGCGCGGAAGCACATGCCAAAAGAACCGTTTTCATTTGCCCAACCCCAACTGCTCTCTATTGCGGTTAAGATACAACGTTATCCCACCGGGAAAAAGAAATAATTCGAAGCGCTAATCGCCGACAAAAGCGGGAAGATCAGCTAGGTTCACAGACAATGAAGCGCGGCAGCGGTGCAGTGGACTCCGCGGTATTGCATATCAACCAGCAGTTGATCGTTCGGTGGCGGCACGGCGCGAACTAGTCCCTTTTTCTGGTCTTGGCGAGGTCGATCAGGAATGCGCCACAATCGCGCACATAAGCGCTGCCATTCCAGAGATCACAATCCACCAAGCCTCCATAATTCATATTCGTTTCAATCAGATAGATCGTGCCTTTATGTGTCCCGATATCCAGCGAGAGATTATCGAGCCCCGCCTTCTCCGCAATCTTCTGTGCGAACTCCGCCTCTGCCTCCGTCAAGTCTGCGGGGCGAATCCGGCCGCCACCCTTGATGTTACTCTTCCAACCTCCGGCGGGCGGGATCCGCAGGTAGTGACCAATGATCTTGTAACCGCCAGCGACCTTGCGCTGGAGCAGAATCCGTTTGTCACCTGCCGTGAACCCGGACAAAAATGGTTGCACAATTACCTCACCCAGCCCCCCGATATCACGCTCCAACAATGCTTCGGCCACATGTAAATCCGACAGGTCAGTCACGCGCTCGACACCATCGCCCGCGTGATTGAGTGGATCCTTCACGACGATGTCGCCGCCGAATTCCACAAAAGCATCGGCGAGGTCCGCTCGGTTTCGCGCGATACGGGTGGGTGGAATGGCCCCCGGGAAATCTTCGATATAACTGCGCTTGTCCTCGGATCGCCAAGCCTTTTCACTGCGTGGCGAAACCGGGACGCCGAGGCGCCCTGCGACAGCGTCGATCGCGCTAAGCGTCTCGCGTCGTTTGGCCGATAGTAGATTGAGGATCAGATCCGCGCGCGCGTCCGGCTCAGGGATGGTGATGGCCTTCCGGTCAAGGAAGCTGACCGAGATCCGATCGAAGACAGTCTGCAAATAGCCAATCAGGTATGCCCGGTCGTCGGGGATCGCCTCGTCCGGCAGCAGCACCCAGAGGTTCATCGGTCGTCACTCACGACCGCGTCTGGCGCCGCCGCGTCCGGCCTCTCGCCGGGGCCACGCCGGCCGCGGCCTCCGCCAGCAGCACGCTCATCGGATGGTCGGGCCTGACCACTGCTAGGTCTTCATGCAACTGCTTTGCAGCCCCGACCGGGTCGATTCCAATTTCCAGGCCCATGGCCCAATCGAAAAAAATTGCCCGGCACTCCTCGGGCCCGATCCCATCGATGCGATAGGCCTCATGAATCAGATCGCGCGGATCGCAGGGATGTTTGCCAATGCCTCTCATGGGCACGAACCTGCAAGGGCGTGGGTCCGCTTGTCCAGACAATCCGTGTCCTCACGCAAGCCATTTGCGGCTTGCTCTAGATCAAAGCGATCTGGTTCGGCGCGCCTTATCAATGTCAGACATGAACCCCAAATTGGAGGCCAGGCATGCTGTCCATCCCGTTATCGACACTTGGCTGGATCATCGTGAAAGCGCGCGAGTTCGACGTCAAAGACGTCGATACGGACGACGAGCATGAAGATACAGAGAACCCGCTTGGCGTGCTCGAGGATCGTGCGGACGACCCGACCGAGGAAGAACTGACAAGTTGGATCAACGACATGACCAACCGGCAACAGGCCGAGTTGGTCGCCCTCTTTTGGTTAGGGCGCGATGACGGTGATCCCTCCGATTTCGCCGAACTGGTCGCGCAGGCCCTGAGAGAGCAACCCAAGGGCACATCGCGTTACCTGCTGGGATCGCCGCTGCTGGGGGACTACCTGGAAGAAGGCCTCGAACGCATGGGGATCGACACGTCCGAGGTCGAAAGCGCCCTCGGCTAGTCCGGCGCCGCGCAGGCGGCGAGCGCGCTGGCAAGCCCTTGTTTCAGCGCGATCACATCTGCACCAATCGCAACCAGGTCCGCGCCCTCGGACAGCAAGCGCGCTGCATCGGCGCTTGGCCACGGAAAGGCGGCGGCCAGCTTGCCTGCTTGATGTGCCGTATCGGCCATTGAACGGTAAGCCTGCAATATCGCCTCACCATCGCCGATTGGGTCAAGGCCGCGGTCAGTCGCGAAATCGTAAGGACCGAAGAACAGGATATCGGCCCCTTCCAGCGCCGCGATGTCCGGAGCCGCGGCCAGCCCCTTGCCGGTCTCGATCATCAATGCCAGGAGGCCCGTGTCATTCCAACGCGGCCCGTAGTCTGGATCGGCGCCGAACCCTCCTGCTCTGGTGACGATGGTCGCCGTGCCGCGCTTGCCACGGGGTGGCAGATAGAAGGTGTCGATCGCGGCGCGCGCTTCCTCGACGCTTTCCACATAAGGCACAATCACGCCCACCGCCCCGCCGTCGAGCGCGTACTTGATCGACCCAGGGGCCGCATCGCCGACCCTAACAATTCCGGGTGTGCCCGAAAGCTCGAGCGTGCGGAGCATCTGCACCATGGTCTCCGGCCCGATCTGCCCGTGCTCCGCGTCGACGACACAAAGCTCGGCCCCGGCTTGACCGGCAATCTCAGCGGTCATCGCCGATGGAATGTCGAGCCAGATGCAGCGTGCCGTCTCGCGGCCGATCAGCGCCTTGAGTTTTTCCTTGGGAGAGATCACGCGGACAACAGTTCCATCACTTCATCCGACATGTCGAAATTGGCGGTCACAGTCTGGACGTCGTCGTCGTCGTCCAGCGCCGCAAGCAGCTTCATCAGTGTTGCGCCGGAACTTTCATCCACCTCGGTCAGCGTCTGAGGCTTCCACACCAGTTTGGTGGACTCTGCCTCGCCAAGCGCCGTTTCCAACGAGCAGGAAACCTCGCTCAGATCCCCTGCCTCGCACCAGATCGTATGGCCATCATCGCCGGACTCTACGTCCTCCGCCCCTGCCTCGATCGCCGCTTCGAAGATCGCGTCCGCGTCGCCCGCTCCAGGCGGATAAACAACCTGCCCCTTGCGGTCGAACATGAACGAGACCGACCCGGTCTCGGCTAGATTGCCGCCAAACTTCGAGAAGAGCGAGCGCACGGTCGATGCGGTGCGGTTGCGGTTGTCGCTCAGCGCTTCGACGATCACCGCGACGCCATTTGGACCATAGCCCTCGTAGCGGATTTCCTCATAATTCTCGGCATCCCCGCCCTGGGATTTCTTGATCGCACGGTCGATCACATCCTTCGGGACCGAGTTCGATTTCGCCTCTTTCACCGCCAGGCGCAGGCGCGGGTTATTATCAGGGTCCGGGTCGCCCATCTTGGCGGCGACCGTGATCTCTTTCGCGAGCTTCGAGAACAGCTTCGAGCGCGCCGCGTCTTGGCGCCCCTTGCGGTGTTGAATATTGGCCCATTTGGAATGGCCGGCCATGGCACGCTCTCCGTCGGTTCGTCTCCGGCGGTCTTATAGGAGAGCGGTCAGCCGCGTTTCAATAGTCGAGCCAGACCAGGATGTAGGAACCAACAAAAATGATGATCCCCGAGATTGCGGCATCGTGGGCGAAGACCCAGCGGCGCAATGCGTGGTGGCGGCGGATGGTGTCGCGCCCAAGCCGGCGACGCGACGATAGCACCCGCACCGGAGAAAGTTCGCTGACCGCAGACTGGTAAAGCGCCGGATCAACATCCCGAAGCGTCGCGATCGCCCGCTGCCAGGCCACCAGAGAGATCACCAGCAGGGTCAATACAACCACAGCGTATATCAGAAACAGATCATACATTTTCTGGTTGTTTCCATGCCATTAGAACCTTTTGCAGTGTAGTATGGATAGCCGATTTGCGCAAGTTTCGCTGCTGGGGCAAGGATTGACCGGCGCGGGCTCATCAGCCAGCCTTGGCGGGAACCGCGCGCACCACGTCCGGAGTTGCCCTTGCCCAGCGTCTACGACCTGAAGCCGGCTTTTCAGAATTTGCTGCGCCCATTGGCCAATCGACTGGCTGGGGCCGGAGTTTCCGCAAACCAGGTGACGGCGGCCGGCCTCGTGATCAGCGTGGCTGCCGGGGCGGCTATTGCGCTGACAGGCGCCTCGACAACAGTACTTTGGCTGGTGCCAGCTGTCCTATTCCTGCGCATGGGACTGAACGCGATCGATGGAATGCTGGCGCGCGAGCACGGACAAGCCAGCCCGCTTGGCGCGCTCTTCAACGAATTGGCTGACATGGCATCGGACGCGGCGCTCTACCTGCCCTTCGCCCTGATCCTCTGGCCCAGCTGGATCGTCGCCGTGATTGTCCTAGCGATGATCGCGGAGGCGGCGGGAATTCTGGGGCCGATGATCGGCGCGTCACGGCGCTATGAGGGACCGTTCGGGAAATCCGACCGCGCGGCGTCCTTCGGACTGATCGCCGTGCTGCTGGCCACCGGAGCTGCCGGCCCCGGCTTGATCAACTGGATCTTACCCGTCATGGCGGCGCTCGCGGTTTGGACGGTCATCAATCGTGTGCGCCATGCGCTGGCGGAGGTGGCACCATGAGTACTTCGTTGGGATTGGCGCCCGAGGTGACCATGACGTTGGGCGCCCTCTTCGCGGTGCTGATCGGGGCGACGGTCCTTGTGCGCCTGATCGAGCCTGATCCGCAGGGCGAGCTTCGCCAGCGCGTTTGGTCCTGGTGGATCATGATCGGCATTTTCACGCTCGCCATCGTGATCGACCGCGTGGTCTCGACGATCCTCCTTGGCTTGGTCTCCTTCCTGGCGCTGAAAGAGTATCTGTCACTGATCCCAACCCGGCGGATTGACCGGTTCGTCCTGCTCTGGGCCTATTTGGCGCTGCCGGTTCAATTCTACTGGGCCCATACCAGCTACTACGGGATGTTCATCGTCTGGGTGCCGGTTTGGATGTTCCTCTTCCTGCCGGTGCTCATGGCCCTGATGGGCGAGACCAAAGGCTATCTGACCGCCATCGGAACCTTGAACTGGGGGCTGATGATGACGGTCTTTGGCCTCAGCCATACCGCGATGCTGTTGGGACTCGACCCGGCGCTATCGTTCTCCGCGGGTGGTGCAGGCTTGCTGCTGTTCCTTGTCATCGCAACGCAGTTCAACGACGTGGCGCAGTTCACATGCGGTAAGCTGATGGACCGCCGGTTGTTTAGGAACCGGGGCATCGTGCCATCGGTCAGCCCGAAAAAAACCTGGGAAGGCTTTCTGGGCGGCGTGATCGCAACCGCAATCCTGGCCGCTTTTATGGGCCCCTATTTGACCGACATGGTTCCGTTGTGGTCGGCGCTTGCCGGCGCGATGATCGCGGTCGCGGGATTTTGCGGCGATATCACCATCTCGGCGGTGAAACGCGATCTGGGGGTCAAGGACGCAAGTCATCTGATCCCCGGCCATGGAGGCATCCTCGACCGCGTCGACAGCCTAACCTATGCGGCCCCAGTCTTCTTCCACTTCTACTTCTATTTCTTTTTCTATGGATTTGCCGGATGAGCGGCGTCCTGCGCTGGCTGTTCTTCGCGCTGATCGTCCGGCCAGTTCTGCTGCTGGGGCTCGGCGTTCACGTGCGCCGGCGCGATCTGCTGCCAATGCAGGGACCGGCAGTGATCGTCGCAAACCATAACTCGAACCTGGATGCGCTGTTGTTAATGGCGCTCTATCCGCTGGCAAAGTTAAAGATTTTGCGGCCAGCCGCGGCAGTCGACTATTTCCTGACCGATCCTGTACGCCGTTTCGTCGCCGAACAGATCATCCGCATCCTTCCAATCGAGCGTGGCGGGGCGCGGGCGGGCCGCGACCCACTCACAGGCTGCTACGATGCGCTGGACCGAGGCGAGATCGTGATCATCTTTCCGGAAGGCTCACGCGGGGAGCCGGAGACGCTACAGGAATTCAAGAAAGGCATCGCACATCTGGCACGCGCCCGGCCCGGGACGCCGTTCAACCCGGTTTTCATGCACGGGCTCGGCAAGGCGATGCCAAAGGGCTCGCTTGTGCTTGTGCCCTTCAAGGTGGATGTCTTCGTTGGCCAGGCCTATCAATGGGAGGGCTCTATCGAAGGCTTCATGGCGCGTACCGAAGCCTCGATGGCGGCGCTGGCTGCCGAGGGAGATTTTCCCCCGTGGGAATAACCCTCAGAACGACCAGAACAGCGGGATCAGCAGCGCCGCCAGGATGCCGACACCCAGATTCAGCGGAACCCCCAGCCGCATGAAGTCGGTGAACCTGTAGCCCCCTGGCGCATAGATCAGTGTATTGGTCTGATATCCGATCGGCGTCGCGAAACTGGCTGACGCGGCGATCATCACCGCGACCACGAAGGGCCGAGGATCGACGCCCAATTCATGCGCCAGCGAGATGGCGACGGGTGTCACCACCACCGCAACCGCATTGTTCGAGACCAGTTCCGTCAGGCAAGAGGCCATCAGAAACACAATCCAAAGTACTAATTGCGGCGGCAATATCATCAGCCACGGCGCCAACGCGCCGACGATCAGCTGAACTGCACCGGTATGTTCCAAAGTCAACCCAATCGCCAGCATTGCGAAGATCAACGTCAGCAACCGCACCTCAACCAGCTGGAAGGCCTCCTCTGCGTCGATGCATCGCGTCAGCAGAACCAGCGCCACGCCGATCACCGCCAGCGTCGCGATCGGTGCCAGCCCCAGGGCGCCCCCGACCACGACCAATCCCAGCACGGCCAGGACAAAGGGCGCCCGCGTGCGCCGGTAGGGCCGCTCGGACGGTTGGGTCAGTTCCGCCAACCCCTGCTCCTCGGCCAGGCGATGAATGTCGTCAGGGTCTCCTTCCAGCAGAAGCGTGTCGCCAACCTGAATCCGCGCCTCGTCCAGCACCGCGCCTACGCGCTCGGTCCGCCGGTGGACCGCCAAGGGATAGACGCCGTAGCGTCGGCGTAGGCGCAGATCACCCAGGAACCGGCCCACCATTCGACAGCCGGGAGAGATCAAGGCCTCGACGGTGGTCGTCGTCTTCTGACCCACCGCGTCGATTTGGCCGGTCATCTTGAGCTCGGTATTCTCGCGCAGCGACAAAAGCTCGCCAACCGCTGTGCGGATGACCACATGATCTCCCGCAGCCAGCTTGACCTCGTCCATCTTGCGCCGAAGCGACAGATCCCCCCGGATCACATCGATCACCGTCATCCCGTCGCGGGTCAGATGCTCGACCTCCAGCACCGGTCGGCCGATCAGGCCCGAGCCATCGGGGATCACGACCTCGGTGAAGAACTTCAGCTTTTTCCTGCCGGTGAGAAAATCGACCATCGCGCGGCGCACGGGCAGCACCCGGCGCGCAACCAGCGAGATGAAGGTCAAGGCCACAGCCAAGATCACCAGTGCGATCGGCGTGATCTCGAAGAGTGAAAACGGCGCCAGGCCGTGTGCCCTGGCGACGCCATCCACAAGTAGGTTGGTCGAGGTGCCTATCAGGGTGCACATGCCCCCCAGTATTGCTGTGTAGGAGAGCGGGATCAGCAATTGCGAAGCCGGCACATGCAGCATTTTTCCCAGACGCACCGCGACGGGCATCATCATCACGACGACCGGAGTGTTGTTCATGAAGGCCGACGATATGGCGGTGAATCCTGCAAACCCCGCAAGGACGCGTCGCGGGTTCTTCTCGACACCGACGGTCAGGCGTCTGGTGGCGGCATCCAGCGCGCCCGTTCGGATCAAGGCGCCGGTCAGGATGAACATCGCGCCGATCGTGATCGGGGCCGGGTTTGCGAAGACTCTCAACAGGTCTTCCACCGGCAGAATGCCAAGCGCCAAAAGCAGCGCGGCCCCGCAAATCGCCACCACTTCGGGCGGGTGGTCTTCGCGGATAAATGCCGCGAACATCGCCAGGACTACTCCCAGCGTGACGATCGCTGGCCAGGGCGCAGTCCAGGCATCGGCGAGAAACGTCATATGGATCCCGTCTTCTCCGGGATCATGGTCTCAGTATTTGACAGTCAGTGCAACCGGCGCTGTCAATCCGCCGGATACCAGACCGGTTTGCGTTTCTCGAGAAAGCTCATAAGCCCCTCTCCCGCCTCATCATCGAGACGTTTTAGCCCGTGTGGGCGTGCGAGATCGTTCAATCTCGCATCGTCAAAATCGAGACCGCCAAGGCTCAGAATTCCTGCCTTGCTGTCCGCCAAGGCTTGCGGCGGGCAATGCAACAGGGCATCGATCACCGGGGCCAAGGCCTCATCGAGGCTACCCTCGGCGCAAACCTCGTCCACCAAACCAATGTCGAAGGCGCGCCGCGCATCGAACCGCTCGCAAGTCAACGCGTATCGGCGCAGGCGCCCAGGTCCGATCCGGGAAAGAAGCTGCGGCATGATCGGCAGGGCGGTGAGCCCCCAGCGCGCCTCGGTGATCGAAAATATCGCGGTCTCGTCCGCGATCACTATATCGCAGGCAGCGACAATGCCGGTCCCGCCCCCGAAACAACCCCCATGAACAAGCGCAACAACAGGCTTGGGCATCTTCGTCAGACCGAAGACCGCGTCGGCCGTACGCCGCGAAACCGTGATGCTGTCCTTGGGCGAGAGGCTGCGCAACGAGTCGATCCAGACGAGGTCGGCGCCTGCCTGAAAGTGCCGCCCTTCTCCGCGGATCACCACAACGCGGACGCCTGGATCCTCGGCAAGCGCTGCGGCGCCCTCGGTCAATTCGGCTATCATTTGGGCGTCATATGCGTTGTTCCGCTCGGGCCGGGCCAACCAGATGGTGGCGATCCCGCGAGTGTCCCGCTCAATTCTCGTTACCGAACCTGCCATTTGTTGCCCTCTCAGTCCGCCACGGAAATGATCGTGGCAAGCCTATTCAGGCCCGTATCCGAAATCCACTTGCCAGAAGCGCGCGGACGCACATCGGCACCGGTTCGGACTTTGGCATCTGGCGGCGGCGTGCGGCATCGCTCTGGAATCTGCCGAGCGCGACGATTCAGACCCGCCAATCGGCCCCCAAAATGCACGGGTTATTTCGCCTGTTGGAAAACGACAGGATCACAGCAGAGATCCAGAACGAACCTCGCCTCTCCGGTGGCATACCAGTATGCAATTTCACTTGCTTAACACTCCGTTATCGGCAAATGTCCGCCAAAGCTCGGATGGTAACAGCCAGCCGAACCGGTAAGAATGAGCGGCAAACGCACACAGTCACCGTTCGGTCGGGGGCACGGGAGGGAACGCATGGGAGCCAGCATCGCGATGCTGATCGGGAAGCAGTGACGAAACTACTCGAGATCAACAACCTCAAGACGCAATTCTTCACCTCGGCCGGTGTCGTTCAGGCCGTGGACGGCATCACCTATGACGTGGCGCCGGGTGAGACGGTTGCGGTGGTTGGCGAGTCCGGCTGCGGGAAGTCGGTCAGTGCGATGTCGATCCTACGGCTGATCCCCGATCCGCCTGGCAAGATCGTCGATGGTTCGATCATGTTCGACGGCAAAGATTTGCTGGAGCTCTCGGATGCCAAGATGCGCGAGATTCGCGGCCGTGACATCGGCATGATCTTCCAGGAGCCGATGACTTCGCTGAATCCTGTGCTGTCCGTCGAACGCCAGTTGACCGAGACGCTTGAGGAACACCTAGACGTCACCCGCGAAGCGGCCCGCGCCAGAGCACTGGAGCTGTTAAATCTGGTCGGCATCTCCGAACCCGATCGACGCCTGAAACAATACCCTCATCATCTTTCGGGCGGCATGCGCCAGCGTGTTATGATTGCCATGGCGCTGGCCTGCGAACCGAAGCTGATCATCGCCGACGAGCCGACGACGGCCCTAGACGTGACGATCCAGGCACAGATCCTGGAGCTGATGAAGGATCTGACCCGCAAGCTGGGTGTGGCGATGATCATCATCACCCACAATCTGGGCGTCGTCGCACGTTATGCGGACCGGGTAAACGTAATGTACGCGGGCCGGATCATCGAGAGCGGTAGCGCCGAACAAATCTACCACAACCCGAAGCATCCCTACACGCTGGCGCTGCTGCAATCGGTGCCGCGCTTCGATCACACGCGCGGAGAAAAACTAAAGCCTGTCATAGGCCAACCGCCCGATCTTACGAAATTGGATGACGGTTGCTCGTTCAGGCCGCGTTGCGCATTCGCGACCGAACAATGCGCCCAGGCCAAGCCGCCGCTGGAGGCGGTCCAGGAAGGGCACATCTCCGCCTGCTGGGAGAAGAGCAATGTCGGCCTTGAGGAGAGCGCCGCATGAACGAGGCGAAATTAATGTCGACGACCGACGCTCCACCGCCTCCAAGGGTTGAGGGAACGGACGCCCTAGTCCGGGTGCGCGACCTCAAGATGCACTTTCCAGTGACCGAAGGCGCTTTCATCAGCCGCGTCGTGGCTCATGTGAAGGCGGTCGACGGGATCGACTTCGACATTCGCCGGGGAGAAACGCTGGGCTTGGTCGGTGAATCCGGCTGCGGCAAGACCACGACCGGGCGCTGCATCCTGCAATTGGAGAATGCTACAGGCGGCGAGATTTGGTTCGATGGCCAAGACCTGAACCAGCTCAACAAAGTTCAAATGCGCCCGCTCCGACAGCGGATTCAGGTGATCTTCCAGGATCCCTATTCCTCGCTCAATCCGCGCATGAAGATCGGTCAGATCATCGCCGAGCCGATGATGGTCCACGGAATCATCAACGAAGCGGATAAGCGCGACGCGCGTGTGCGCGAGTTACTTGATCTGTGTGGCCTCAATCCGAAATTCGCCGATCGCTATCCGCATGAGATGTCCGGCGGCCAGCGCCAGCGCGTCGGCATTGCGCGGGCCCTGGCGGTGAATCCTGAATTCATAATCTGCGACGAGGCGGTCTCGGCCCTCGACGTGTCGATCCAGGCCCAGGTGATCAACCTGCTCGAGGATCTGCGCGACGAGTTCGATCTGACCTACCTCTTCATCAGCCACGATCTCAGCGTCGTCCATCACCTCTGCCATCGGGTGGCCGTGATGTATCTGGGGCATATCGTGGAACTCGCCGAAACCGAGGAACTGTTCCGCAATCCGTTGCACCCGTACACGAAGGCACTGCTCGAGGCGGTGCCGATCCCCGATCCGACGGTCGAGAAGGCCCGGGCGCATCAAATCATCAAGGGCGAGATCCCCAGCCCCATCAATCCACCGCCGGGCTGCGTGTTCCACCCGCGTTGCCCAATGTCGGTTGATGGATGTAGTGTGAACATGCCATCATTCCGCGAGGCAACACCGGGCCACTGGGTGGCCTGCACAGAGGTCTGAGAGACAGTGAGTGAACCCCCGGGCACAAGGGGGACGAAAAGGCAGGACCGAGTGAATTTGTCCTGAAATCAACGGTGAGCAAACCAGGGAGGAACTGATGCGAACCAAGATGTGGAAATTTGCGCTGGGTGCCGTGGCGGCCGCAGCCATGACCACCGGTGCTGTCGCCGAGACGCCAAAAAGCGGCGGCACTCTGAATTTTGTCGTCGGCTCGAAGATCCCGTCCTATGACGGTCATATCGAGACGACCTTCGGCATGATCCATCCGATCTCGCCGTTCTACAGCCTGCTGATCCGGGTCAATCCGGACAATCCGTCCGAGAATGACTTCCAATGCGATGTGTGTTCGAGCTGGGATGCCTCAGCAGACGGCCTGACCTACACCTACAAGATCCGCGACGACGTCAAGTTCCATGACGGAACGCCAATGACGGCGCAGGACGTGCTGGCGACCTACAACAAGATCGTCTTCCCGCCGGAAGGCGTCGCCTCGTCGCGCAAGGCCTTTTACAAGATGGTCAAGTCGATGAGCGCTCCGGACGATACGACGTTCGTCATGAACCTCGAATATCCGTCGGGTGCTTACCTTCCCGCCATGGCGTCGCCCTTCAACTACATCTACTCGAAGAAGGACCTCGACGAGCATGGGATGAACTGGCACCAAAAGAACGTCAACGGCTCTGGGCCGTTCAAGTTCGTCCAGCACCAGCCTGGCGCCTTCGTCGAAGGCGTGAAGTATGATGGCTACCACCATGAAGGCCGTCCGTATCTCGACGGTTTCAAGGCGATCTCGGCGCCGAAGATGTCCGCCCGCGTGCAGGCCATCGAGGGCGACCGCGCGTCGATCGAGTTCCGCGCCTTCCCGCCGAAGCAGCGTGACGACCTGGTCGCGGCACTTGGTGACAAGATCACCGTGCAGGAAAGCGACTGGAACTGTGTGCTGATGGCTACACCGAACCACGAGCGTCCGCCGTTCGATGATCCGAGGGTTCGCAAGGCACTTACCCTGGCGATCGATCGCTGGGGCGGCTCTGAGTACCTCTCGAAGATCGCGATCGTGAAGACGGTGGGCGGAATTGTGTTCCCCAACCATCCGCTGGCGGCAACTGAAGAAGAGTTGTTGCAGATCGCCGGCTACAGCAAGGATTTGGAAGCGAGCCGCGAAGAAGCCCGCCGCTTGCTGAAGGAAGCTGGGGCTGAAGGTCTGAAATTCACCTTCAACAACCGCGGCGTTGATCAGCCGTACCGCGTTGTTGGCACCTGGCTGGTGGATCAGTGGAAGCAGGTCGGCCTTGAAGTGGACCAGCAGGTCAATCCGTCGCCGGTGTTCTACGACATCCTGCGCAAGACCGGCGAGTTCGACGTGTCGATCGACTTCAACTGCCAGTCGGTGATCAATCCGATTGCGGACGTCTCGAAGTTCCTGCCGTCGGCGGGCAACAACTACGCCAATTTTGAGGACGCCGAGATCGAGGCACTCTACGACAAGCTGGCTCGTGCCGGCACCTTCGAGGAACAGCGCGCTCTGATGCGCGAATACGAGACGATGGTGCTGAACGACAAGGCGACCCAGGCGATCACGCTGTGGTGGTACAAGATCAACCCGTACCGCTCATACGTGAAGGGCTGGAAAATCGCGCCTAGCCACTATCTGGGCCAGCAACTCGACCAAATCTGGCTGGACAAGTAAGCACCTAAACCTGAAATGGGACGGCCCCTCCGTGGGCCGTCTCTGCCCGGCCCTGCTGGGACGGTGTGACCGGCGGTAGCAGCAAGTGGATATGGGCTGATGTGGCAATACGTTTTCAAGCGCCTCCTCTTGATGATCCCGACGGTGCTTGGCGCCGCCTTCGTGATCTTCTTCATGCTGCGGGCCATGCCGGGCGACGTTTGCGAACTGAAACTGGGCGGTGAAGGCGCCTATGTGGACGAGGCGCAAATCGAACTTTGCCGCGAACAGCAGGGGCTCAACGATCCGCTGGTTGTCCAGTTCACCAATTTCGTCGGCGGTCTGGCCGTGCTGGACTTTGGCACCTCGATGTGGACAGGCCGCAAAGTCGCCTACGAGATGGGCCTGCGGTTCGAGTTGAGCCTCCAGGTGGCGATCATGGCCACCATCGTATCAATTGTGATCGCAATCCCGTTGGGGACGCTCTCCGCAGTCTACCAGAACTCTTGGATCGACTATTTCGTTCGCTCGATTGCAGTTGCCGGAATCGCCGTGCCGTCGTTCTGGCTCGGAATCCTTATTTTGCTCGCGCTGCTTAGTGTCTCGGACGCACTCACCGGAACCAGATGGACACCGCCGATAGATTACGTACCGCTATGGAAGGATCCGGCCTACAACCTATCGATGCTGATCTGGCCGGCTCTGGCGACCGGATACCGATACTCGGCGGTTGCAACCCGCATGATGCGCTCGGCCTTGCTCGAAGTGCTGCGGGAAGATTATGTCCGCACCGCTCGCGCCAAGGGTCTGACCGAGACTCTGATCGTCAATCGCCATGCGCTGAAGAACGCCATGCTTCCGGTCGTGACCGTGATCGGCATCGAGTTCGCATTCCTGATGGGCGGGCTCGTGGTGACCGAACAGGTCTTCAACCTGAACGGCCTCGGGCGTCTGCTGGTCGATTCAGTGACGCAGGTCGACTACACCATGACCCAGGGGATCGTGATGTTGATCGTATTGATCTTCGTCTTCACCAACTTCCTGGTGGATATCCTCTATGCGTGGCTCGATCCGCGCATTCGCTACAGCTAGGACCGAACCGATGAGTGACGTAACGACGGAACAACTGGAAGAAATCCGAGATCGGCCCGGCCTGCTGTCGCAGATCGCGACCTTCGCGCGCAAACAACCTTTGGGAACGGGCGGCGCCGTCGTCGTGATCCTCTACGTGCTGATGGCAATCTTCGCCCCGTATCTGACCGCGTTTGACCCGACCGCAAACAGTTACGATTCTCAATTCGTCGCGCCGAACGCGCAATTCCCAATGGGTACCGACGAATGGGGCCGAGATATCCTGACCCGGGTGCTCTATGGTTCACGCACCGCGCTCTTCGTCGGTTTCACCTGTGCGATCGTCGGGTCGACAGTGGGATTGGTTCTGGGCGTTGGCAGCGCCTATTTCGGTGGCATTATCGACCTGATCTTTCAGCGGATCATGGACGTCTTCATGGCTTTCCCGCTGATCATCATGGCGCTGGCGATTGTCTCGATTACCCAATCGCTGCAAGTCTCGCCGGAAAGCTCGGTCTATTTCGTGATCATTGCGATCACCCTGCCGCTGATTCCGAACTGTGCGCGGGTCGTGCGCTCCTCGGCGCTGGCGATCCGCGAGATCCCGTATGTGGACGCGGCTCGGGCCAACGGCTTCTCGGACACCAGGATCATCCTGCGCCATATGGTGCCGAACGTTATGGCCCCTTATCTGATCATGATTACCGCGTTTGTCGGCCAAGCGATCCTGCTGGAAGCGTCGCTGTCATTCCTGGGCTTGGGCGTGCAGGACCCGGTTCCTGCTTGGGGCTTGATGCTGAGGAACGCACAGGAGTTCATCCGCACCGAGCCCTGGATCGCAATCTGGCCTGGTGTGGCGATCACGTTGGGGGTTTTTGGCTTCAACCTGTTTGGCGACGCGGTCCGCGACGCTCTCGATCCGAAGCTGCGCTCGCAGTAGGCAAACCGATCCGCTAGAGTATTCCGGCTGTCCCGACCAGGGGCGGCCGGTTTCCGTTTCGGGAGGCGGGATTGTATCGCGAAGCCCCGCGCATCGGCCTGGTCCACGCAACGCCCCTGGCGATCGAACCTGCGCGCGCAGCTTTCGAGGCGCACTGGCCCGAGGCGCAGATCGTCAGTCTTCTGGACGAATCCTTGCAATCGGACGCGGCAAACTCGGCCTATGACGGTCCGGCATTTTCCGAACGGATCGTGACATTGGCCAAGTATCAAGCCGCTTGCGGGGCCGAGGGGCTGCTCTTCACCTGCTCCGCCTTCTCGGATGCGATCAAGGCGGCAGGCCGGGCTCTCGATGTGCCGGTTCTGCGGCCAGACGAGGCGGCTATCGAACAGGCGCTAGGGCTCGGCAAACCGGTGCGCATTCTCTGTAGCTTTGCGCCGACGGTTCGGGTCGTGAAGAAGCTGGTCGAAGAGTTTCGCGAGGATCCCGACCAGCCGGTGGCCTTCGAACTGGTCGAGGGCGCCATTGACGCGCTGAGGGCGGGCGACACCGGGCGGCACGACTGGCTGATCGCGGCCGCCGCCGAACGGGCCGGCGAGCAAGTGATCGTTCTCGGACAATACTCGATGGCGCGCGCGGCCGGATTGGTCGAGCGGCAATCGCAGCGCCCAGCCATCACAGGACCCGCCCACGCAGTTAGAATGCTCAAAAAACTGGTCGATACGCGGCGAGAACAGGTGTGAGGACAGCTGAGCCTCTCACGCGACAATAGCTCTCAAGCGGTCGGGTTTCAGGTGTCGACTCCATTCGCCTGAAGAGCGTTGTCCCAGGAGAATTCAACGGCATCAGAAAAGAACGCCTTGGCCGCGGGTTGAACCGCCTCGGCGTTGGCGCGCGCGATCGTGATTTTCCGGCGGCCGGATAGTGGCCCGGAAAGCTTTCGCCATCCGACCCTTCGGCTGATCACCGAAAAGCGCGGCATGATGCTCACGCCAAGGCCACGCGAAATCATTGCTTGGATCCAGTCTTCCCTGGCGCTGCTGCACGCGATCCGGAGCTCAAGGCCGTTTTCGCTCATGAACTCGCAAAAAGGCTGCCTCAGCTCACAATTCAGGCGGTCAAGATAAGGTTCCTCGGCGACGTCGAACAATGTGATGTCATCCATCGTGGCGAAACGATGCGTCTCGCCGAATGCAACTCCCATCGTCTCCTCGAACAGAACCTGAGCGGAAACGCTGTTGCGGGCCTGATCGCCGTGTTCCGCCACGAAGGCCAGGTCCAGAGAACCCGATAACAACAACCTTGATAATGCTTTCGGTTCGATGTCGTGGAGAATGAGCAAGACGTCGCGGTTGCGGATTCTGAAATCATCGATAAAGGCCGTCAACACGTCCGGCCCGATCGTGCACATGATGCCCACGTTCAACTCGGCCGCACCTGTGTCCACAAAACTTTTCGCAGCGGCGCGCGCCAACTCCCGCGTCGCCTGAATGCGCTGTAGATGCTCACGCATCAAGTCGCCTAGCGGAGACAACGTTACGGCTCGACCATTTCGGACGAATAAATCTCCGCCGAACTCGTCCTCAAGTTTTTGAATGGCGCGCGTCAGGGCGGGCTGGGACACGTGGCATTGTTCCGCCGCGCGCGTGAAATTGAGGTTCTCAGCGGCCTTTAAGAAATAACGTATCTGGTGGAATTCCATAATCGGTCCCCGAACCAAACCGCGCGCATTGAACCATAGTTAATCGGCATTGGACAGCACCGGACGCGAGCGTCTACCGAGACGGACTGGTCGGCGCGTCCCGGCCCGAGCGCCGACAACAGATCATCTCCGCGCTTCGCGAGTGAGGTCGCTCATGAGAATAGCGTCAAAAACACACTTTCATTCGCTACTTGGGTTCGGGATATTCGTCGCGTCGATATTCCTATGCTTGTCAGCGCATGGAACGTCCTCTGCAGACCTGACGAACGCCAACAATGCCCGCTCGCAACGCGATTTCGCGATTGCGCATGTGGCTTTGGGAATACGCTTCGAAGAGGTCCTCACCGTCTATCCGAATGCCCAACCCGAGCGCGCCGCGCCCAATTGCCATCGCTTTGGACAACCAATCTGACTGCCCGAACGGACGCCCCGCGTAGTCCGCCACAACATCAGATCGGAAAACCTGGCGTTACACTTTGATGCACCGGCTGAAGGCGGCAAGCTTAACCGCATCGAATACGATCGCCCTGTTGATCCAACGACGTTCAATATCCGGACATTTATAGACCGGCTCGAAAGTCGGTACGGTCCCTACGACTGGCAGCTCTTGCGGCGAAAGATGGAGCCCGCAGGCAGGGTCATCGGATTCGAATGGCGGCAGCTCGGTCGCGCCACTCTGCGGGTCGAACTGCGCGAGGACCACAGCGAAGACGACAACTATTTTCGTTTGAAGTCTCTCGCCTGGTCGACGGTTGAACGCCAGCGGCATGACGCCATGAAGAAGCAATCGCCGTGTAGCATTCCTTAATTCCGGGATTGAATTCTCGGTTCATTCTCAAAGCTGTCGCAAGCCAGGAATGCACACTGCGCTAGATGCATCGCGACATGCTTCATCGGTATTGGACGCAGCGCCTCCTCGAACAAGATTAAAATCACAAAACGGACTCTCCGTTCGCAGGCGCGACCCGATAGCTGCCATCGCGGCCGCATTCATAGGAGCAACCAATGTCTCATCGCATCGACCCACGGAACCCGAAGCTGCGCTCTATCCTCCTTTAAAGCACCGTTGTCGTCGCGCTTTCCTTGGTCGTCGCAGACGCCCAGGAGGCGACCTACGCGCCGGAGTTCACCGCCGACAACATGCTGAAAATTCCCGATGGCAAGATCTGGCGTGAATGGCCGTTCGTGGGGAGCTTGGTCACGCCGAATGCGCTCAACGATGGTGAGGCGCCGTTCCCCGAGCATCATATCGTTTACATCGATCCGGCGAGTTGGGCGCATTTCAAACGGACTGGCGAGTTTCGTGACGGCACAGTCCTCGCCAAGGAGCTGACGTTCATTCGTGCGCCCGATGGCGCAAATGACGACGGATCGACCGACGAAGTCAGCGGCACCGGATATTTCATGGGCGACTATTCTGGCTTTGAGATCACCATCAAGAGCAAGGCGCATTTTCCTGACGACCCAGGGAACTGGGCCTATTTCAGCTTCGGCCACAAGCCCGAGCCCTACAACGCGACGGCAATGAAGCAACCATACGAGGCGTGCAGCGCGTGCCACGAGGCCATCGCCGCCGACGATTTCGTCTTCACACAATTCTATCCCGTGCTGCGCGCGGCGAAGCCGGAGTAGATGGACCGCCCGCCCTCGCGCGAAAGCCGTGCAGTCTAGTCTTCGGCCAAGCAAAACGAACAAGTGAGCACGGCAGCCAATGGCTGTCGTCGCTTAATCGTTTTTAGCGATTTATTATTTCTTCAACTAAAATACTAATGCCACCTTTTACGCATCTATTCATGAATTATCGGCATTGGATTCAGTTCTCCATTAGCCACATATTTGGCAAGCGGGAGGGAAACTCTCGCAGACCTAAATCGAAACTACGTCGATTTCACCAGAAAGGACATGCAATGAACCGGAAAATCACGCTCGCCTCGATCGCGTTGGCCAGCCTTGTCGCGACTGCCCCCACCGCATTCTCCGCCGACGAGAACAACGTCTCCGCTGGCCTGACGGCCGCCGGCGCTCCGCTCGGTCTGCACGGTGTCGATCCCGTCGCGTTTATCGACCTGGACAACCGGATCGAGGGCACCGCACGCCACGCCGCGGTTCATAACGGCGTCGCATACTACTTCGACACCCAGGCCAATATGGATGCCTTCACGGCCAATCCCGCGGCCTATGTGCCCGAGAACGGCGGCTTCTGCACCTTCGGCGTCTCCGTCGGAAAGAAGTTTGACGGCGACCCGCAATACGCCGAGGTCATGGACGGGAAACTCTACGTTTTCCTGAACGAGGACATCTTCCGCTTGTTCCAGAAGGATCGGGCCGGAACCATCGCGAAGGCCGCCGAGAACTGGAAGCAGATCGAGCACACCGCAGCGGCCGAGTTGTAAGTCGTTTGCGAAGCCCCGGGGGCCCAGGCTCCCGGCCCGCTCGATAAATTTGACAATCAAATCGCGGCGCGATCTATCCATGCAGATCGCTGCCGCGATTGGATATACGATATGGCGCGAGCAAGCACCCATTCGAAGGGAACTAGACAGTGAAGAGAAACTTTCTGGACGCGCCAAAGCAAACCCAAGAGAATTCTCACGGTGGGCGCGGCGATGTCAGTCTCTACGAGATCTGGGGAAAGTCTGATTTCACGAGCGACGTCGATTTCGTGGACCGCGTCGTCATCCCGCCCAACTCGACAATTGGGCACCATCGGCATGGCAACAATGAAGAGATGTATATCGTCCTGGAAGGCCAGGGAACGATGACCGTGGGCGATGTTCCCGTTGCTGTGAAAAAAGGCGACATGATGCTCAATCCAGCCTTCGGGGAGCACGGGTTGGTGAACGATTCAGATGCTGACATCGACATATTGGTCATCCAAGTCGGCATCCGCAGCCCCGGCGATTAACCGGAGATTGACACCGAGACACGCCAGTTATCGGCGCCCTGCGCGTCCGATCTAGTGCGCTGAATCGATAAGTCATGACGCACGCTGATTTGCCGCGACCAGCGCAGGCTGTGAGTTCAGGATCGGATAGTGCGCAATGAACTCATCCCAATCAGCTCCGAAGATTACCCAATATATACAGCACCTTGAGCCGATTTGTTTGAAACGCTTTTAGCACGCCGAATGTCATCCCCCGTAATTCGACAATTCGCAGATCATATGTCGTGTCGCCGACGTTCCACACCCGCAATGTCGCCAAAATCCGACCGGATACTCCACTCAACCGTAGATTGTGTTTGTCAAAGCGGGGAATCTGCAATAATTTTGAGATATTAAGCTGTAAAGGGGGTATCGGTCGCCAAAGTACTGGAGGCGCAGACTGCTTTTGGCGCGCTGACGGATGTTTAGGGTGCCGCAAGTTGCACCGATGATTGACTTGCTTTGCGTGGCCTCGTGAGAGTGGATTTGTTCAAATGGTTGCTCAAGCACTAAAAAAAATTGATCATTATATTGTTCCTTACTTCAAGGTTTCGGGCAAAAAGTCACCCTTTACGCAAGCAAAAGAAATGTGGAGCCTTTACCGCAAATACGAGTCTTTGCCGACTCAGTATATGGTCAGCTCACTCTACCGAAATGAGGCGACGCGCGACGTTATGTCGTTCATGCCATCGAGCCTGTTGAGGAGTTTTCAAGAGCGTGTGAACAATCCGGCCGCGCGGGATCTCGTCGATGACAAGCATCTTTTCCGGGTAACGCTCGAGGCGCATGGTTTTCCAGTGGTCCGCGAACTTTTCCGGATACTGGAAAGCGGCGAGATTCGTGATGCGGATGACCGCGTGATCGATCAGAGCGCCGCGCGCGATATCATTGCCGTGCACAATGCGCCGGTTTTCGTCAAGCCAACGTTGGGCACGCGTGGAAAGGGAGTTTTCATCTCGGCACCAGGCGACGATGTGAAAAGGATTTTCCAATCTAGTGCCGGTGTTCTGGTGCAACCGGTTCTCAAACAGCACACCACAATTGCCGCCATCAAGCCTGGTGTGATCAACTCGGTCCGCATCGACACGCTTTTGGCCGACGGGCGGTGTGTGAACAGCTCGGCGGTTCAAAAGCTAGGCCAAGGAAATGCACCGGTCGACAATGGCGGGCATGGCGGTCTGGTCGTCCAAGTTGACCTCGAATCCGGCCGACTGGCCCGGCTCGCGAAACAAAAGGCGCGGTTCGGCCCCGAGGCATTTTCAGCGCATCCCGATACCGGTGTCAGCTTCGCCGGAACGCAGATACCGTTCTGGTCAGAGCTGCGCTCAATTGTCTGTCGAGCTGCGTTTGCATTGCCAACATTACCAACACTTGGCTGGGATGTGGCAGTGACGCCAGACGGCCCGGTTCTGATCGAGGCAAACTGCCGCTGGCACATCGACAATATGCAATACGGCGATACCGGCATTGGTGACACGCCGGTCGGGAGGGCTGCGCTTCAAATGAAGCGGACCGGGCAGTTCCAACGCTGAGCCAAACTGGCGGCCAGTGACCTCATCACACTAAGCCGGCAACGTGTGCAAGCCCAAAGGCCGCCGTTGCCTGAGCCGTCGGTTTGCATATTTCTGGATGGAGTGTCTCCCCATATCCGGTGGATCGCACAAAGCCGCATCGAACCTAGAGATTCGGCTCACGCAACCCCCGCTTGGGTCAGCAGCGCGGCGTTGCCACCGGCGGCGGTTGTATCAACGCAGACATGGCGCTCGAGGCTGAAAAGCGCGGCCTTTGATGACTCGGTGATCAAAGGCACGATCATTCCGTCATGGGAGGCCAGGGCCACGCGCATACGGCGAAGCGTCGCTGCACCGGCTTGGCTCGCGACCGCATCGAGGCCGGTCAGGTGCGCCAGCGCCTCGGGCGCCAGAACGCCGTCCAACGCCGCGATTGCGCCACCGGGCGCCAGGGCCTGAGCGGAGGTACCTGGCGCGACGATCAGTGCTGCATTGCCTGCCGTTAAAGCCGTGTCGGCCTGCGCCATGGCGGTGGCCAAGCTGGGGCCGAGACAAAGAACCTTGCCGCGGGGATACGCCGCCAGGCGGTTCGATTCACCAGTCGGGCCCGGCAAGCTGTCCGCCTCGGGTGCCGCTACGGGCACCTCCAGGCCGTCGAGCAGCGCCTGCACGGCCTTCCCGTCTACCGCATCGCCCTCGGCCATCTCTTCCGTCGCGCTGTCCGTCAGGAATCGAGCGACGTAGTGGGGTCCGCCCGCCTTCGGCCCGGTTCCGCTGAGACCTTCGCCGCCGAAGGGCTGCGAGCCGACCACCGCGCCGATCTGGTTGCGATTGACATAGACATTGCCGCAGCGCACCCGCTCGACGATGTGCTGCACCCGGTCGTCGATCCGGGTGTGCAGCCCGAAGGTCAGCCCATAGCCACGCGCGTTCACCGCATCGACGACCGCGTCAATCTCGTCCGCCTCGAAAGTCGCCACATGCAGAATCGGGCCGAAGATTTCCCGCTCCAGATCCTCGATCCCATTCAGCCGGATCACCGTTGGGGGCACGAAAAGACCTTCATCCGGGACAGGCAGCCTCTTCACCACGCGGCCAGCCACCTCATGGGCCACTATGTGCGCCAGGACGCCGTCCCGCGCCTCGGCGTCGATCACCGGTCCCACATCGGTCGCGAGTTCCCAAGGGTCGTCCAGGCGTAGCTCGTCCATGGCGCCATGGAGCATTTCCAGCACCCGGTCGGCCACATCGGCCTGCACATAGAGCATGCGCAAGGCCGAACAGCGCTGGCCGGCGCTTTGGAAACTGGAGGCGAGGATGTCGCGCACCGCCTGTTCGGGCAGTGCAGTGGAATCCACGATCATCGCGTTCAGCCCGCCTGTCTCGGCGATCAGCGGGGCGCGGGGGTCCAAATGTTCGGCCATCGCCCGATTGATGATCTGTGCCACCTCGGTGGATCCAGTGAAACAAACACCGGCTACGCGCGGGTCGGCGGTCAGCGGCGCGCCCACTGTCGGCCCGTCACCAGGCAGCAGTTGGATCGCGGCAGCCGGCACCCCGGCCTCGTGCATCAGCGCCACGGCGCGGGCGCCGATAAGCGGGGTTTGCTCGGCGGGCTTGGCAATGACAGCGTTGCCCGCCGCGAGTGCGGCCGAGATCTGCCCGGTGAAGATCGCCAGCGGAAAGTTCCACGGGCTGATGCACGCGATCACGCCGCGCGGTTTCCCGGTGCCTTCCAGCCGCTCCGCCTCGGACGCGTAGAAACGCAGAAAGTCCACCGCCTCGCGCACCTCGCCCACGGCATCCAGCATGGTCTTGCCCGCCTCACGCGCCGCAAGGGCGAAGAACTCGCGCGCGCGGGTCTCGTAGAGATCAGCGACGTCACGCAGGACTGCGGCCCGGTCATGCGCGGTCATGGCCGACCATTCGGCGAACCCGTCCGCCGCTGCGTTAAGTGCTGCCTTGACATCTTCGGGCGCCGCGTCGGTGACCTGGCCGACAACATCGTCTGGCTTTGCTGGGTTCGTGACCTCGCGCGGTGCGCCCGCCGCCCCGGCGCCCGCGATCATTGGGCCCGCCTGCCATTGGTGGCCGCGAAACGGGTCTCGCCCTGCATCAACGCCTTCGATGGCCACCGGATCGGTGATGTCCCACCCCTTGGCATTCTTGCGGCCCGCGCCGAATATCTCTGCCGGGCGCCGGATGCCTGGGTTCGGAATCGCGCCGTCCAATTCGGCCATGGCATCGAAAGGATCCTGGGCAATCACCGAGGCGGGAATGCTCTCATCGACGATCTGGTTGACGAAGGACGAGTTGGCCCCATTCTCCAAAAGCCGCCGCACAAGATAGGCAAGCAGATCCCGGTGCGCCCCAACAGGTGCATAGATGCGACACCGCGTGCCTTCCTCGGCATGAACTGCCTCGTGCAGCGACTCACCCATCCCATGCAGGCGCTGGAACTCGAAAACGCTCCTGTCTTTCGCTGACCCCAGAACGGCGGCAACCGTATGAGCATTGTGAGTCGCGAATTGCGGGTAGATGCGATCGGTCATCTTCAACAGCTTGTCCGCATTGGCGATATAGCTGATGTCGGTTGAGATTTTGCGAGTGAAGACCGGGAACCCGTCCAGCCCAAGAACCTGGGCGCGCTTGATCTCGGTGTCCCAATAGGCGCCCTTGACCAGGCGCACCATGATCCGGCGGTCGAGGCTTTGCGCCAGCGAATGAAGCCAGTCGATTACATGGCCGGCTCGTGGACCGTAGGCCTGGACCACGACCCCGAACCCGTCCCAACCCTTCAGCGCCGCATCGCCAAGCACAGCCTCGATGACATCCAGCGACAGGTCGAGCCGGTCTGCCTCCTCGGCGTCGATGTTGAAGCCCATATTGGCGGATTTGGCCAGAAGCGCCAGCGAGCCGGTGCGCGCGGTTAACTCGGCCATCACCCGGTCGCGCTGGCCGAACTCGTAGCGCGGGTGGAGCGCGCTCAGCTTAACCGAGATCCCGGGGTTCTCGCGGATATCGTCCGACGTGCACGCGCTCGCCAAGGCTGTGATAGCGTCCGAATAAGCCAGGTGATACAGGCGCGCATCCGCTTCGGTGCGCGCGGCTTCGCCCAGCATGTCGTAGGAATAGGTGTAGCCCTTCTCCAAATAGACTTGAGCGTTCTTCTGCGCCTCCTCGATGGTCCGGCCCAGAACGAAGTTGCGGCCAAGTTCTTTCATCGCCTGCCCGACCGCAGTGCGGATCACCGGCTCGCCCAACCGTTTTACCGCTCCCCTCAGAATTCCCGCCAAGCCGTCGGGCTCGGCCAGCACCTTGCCAGTCAGCATCAGCGCCCAGGTCGAAGCATTGACCAATGGGGACGAGGAATGCCCCAGATGCTTGCCCCAATCCGAGGGCGCGATCTTGTCCTCGATCAGGGCGTCGATGGTTTCGGCGTCCGGCACCCGCAGCAGCGCCTCGGCCAGGCACATCAGCGCCACACCCTCGTTGGTCGAGAGACCGTATTCCGCCAGGAAGCTCTCCATCAGGTTTGGGTCGGTATTGTCGCGGACCCGGCGCACGAGATCCGCCGCGCGTTCCGAGATCGCCTGACGTGCCACCCTATCGAGCCCCGCCTCGCGAGCCAGCCGGGCCACTACCTCGGCCTCGTCTGGCAGGTAATCGGCGCGCATCCTGGCGCGAATGTCATCGAGCAGATCGGGCATGGCGGAACTCCGCAAAAAGGGGAACGGCCTCACTCAACCAGCTTCTCCCTGGCGTTACGTTTTTACAAGCGGACGCGATAGATGTATCGGCCTATTTCGGACCACACAGGCAGCGATTGGCGAGAACGTCTGATTTCGACTTTACGTCGAGTGCAATCCAAACGGCAAAGCCGAGCCGGCGCGGTCGAGTGATTCAATACTCTGCGATCAACCGATTTCCCACGGTCCGGTCAATTTCGCTTCCCGACGCAGTGTTCTCCTGGACGCCCCGGCTCACAGATTCCAATTTGCGAGTGGTATATTTTGTCGAGAAAGGACGGGAGGCCAGCCTGCCATGAAATCTGAAGCCACTATCGTCACCGGCGGCTCGAACGGCATCGGCGCGGCGATTGTCGAGGCGCGCGCTGAGGCCGGCGACACTGTCATCAACGTCGACCGTGACCAGCCGCCCGCAGGCGCGCCTGGGAGTTCACTGCGCATTGATCTCTCCGATCGCTCGGCTTTGGAGGAGGTGCTGGTGGAGGTTACTGCCCAGCATGACGTCACCCGCGTCGTAAACAATGCCGGGGTCGCGCTTCTCTCTGCCATCGAGGAGTTCAACGCGGATGACTTTGACGCCACGATGGCGGTCAACGTCCGTGCGCCCGCGCTGATCGTGAAGTATTGCCTGCCGGCCATGAAGGCGCGCCGCATTGGGCGGATCGTCAATATTGCCAGCCGTGCCGCGTTGGGCAAGGGGTTGCGAACTTCATATGCGGGCTCAAAAGGCGCGTTGATTTCGGCAACCCGCGTCTGGGCGCTGGAACTTGCGCGGCACGGCATCACAGTCAACTGTATCGCACCAGGGCCGATCGGGACCGAGCTGTTCCATCGCGTGAATCCGCCCGACAGCCCGGTCACCCGCCAGATCATGGAGGGCATCCCGGTGGGTCGCCTGGGCACGCCGGAGGATATTGCCCACTCGGTCGATCACTTCCTCAGCCCGCGTGCCGGATTCGTGACCGGCCAAACGATCTATGTTTGTGGCGGCATGACGGTTGGCGTCGTCCCAATCTGAAGGGATGCCGCGCTCGAACGGGACGAGCACCGCTCGATGTGCGACAGTCAGTTCCAATTTAACTGGCTACGTCTCCGCCCCGCCATTCACCTGGATCAATTGACCGTTGATGAAGGCGCCTTTGCCGGATGCGAGGAGCGAGACCGCCGCCGCCACTTCGTCAGGTTCGCCCAACGTGCCTCTCGGCACGCGGGCGGCCATCTCGGCGATATGAGCAGTCATTGCAGGATCGTCGTGGTCCGAGCGGATAGGCCCAGGCGAGACGCAGTTCGCTGTGATGCCTTTTGGCCCGAATTCCTTGGCTAAGGATTTGGCCAGCCCCCAATTGCCGTGCTTCGAGACCGAGACATGGGCCCGGCCCTTGTAGCCATGGATCGCATTCATTCCGGCCAGCGTAACGATCCGCCCCCAACCCTTCCTGACCATGCCTGGTAGGCATGCGCGGGCCAACCAGAAGCTTCCAGATAGGTTGATGTCCATGACCCGGCGCCATTCAGCTTCGTCCATCTCGAGGAACGGCGAGGACGGCCGGATCGCCGCATTATGGACCATGACATCAACGGCACCAAAGCGCGAAATCCCGATGCCGGCCATTTCGCTGCAACCATCGGCGGTGCCCGCATCTCCCATGGCCACAACTGCCTCGACCCCATGGGCGCGGCAAGCCTCGGCGGTCTCCTCGCATGCGATCCGCTTGGTCAGGCCGTTCACCACAATGTTGAAACCATCGGCGGCCAGGGCCACGGCGATCGCCCGGCCGATATTCTGACCCGATCCGGTGATCAGCGCCGTGCGGGCCGCACCGCTCATTCGGCGGCCTGTTGGTTGGGGTCAGCGAAACGGGTTCTCAGCGCATCCCACTCATCCGCCCCGGCACGGGCAAACAGCTCTTTGACCTTCAGCCCCGCTGTCTGGTCCGGCAATTCGCCCCGTGCAATCCCGGCCAGCGTCGTCTCGCAAACCATGACGATTTCGCGCCACAGCACGTCGGGCATAATGGCCAGCCGGAATCCCATCTCGGCGATCTGATCCAGGCTGACGACCGGGGTCTTGCCGCCGTAGACCAAGTTGAAAAGGCAGGGGCCGTCGACCAGTTTCGGCACTGCCGCCAACTCCTCCACGGTCTGGGGCGCCTCGACGAAGGCGATATCGGCGCCCGCCGCCATGGCTGCGTTGGCCCGCTTGACCGCCTCGTCGAAGCCGACAGGCGCCCGGGCATCGGTGCGCGCGATGATCTTGAAATCCGGGTCCTGTCGCGCCGCCACCGCCGCGCGGATCTTTGCCGTAAATTCAGGCAGCGGCACGATCTCCTTGTCGTCCAGATGGCCGCATTTCTTTGGGAAGCCCTGGTCCTCGATATGGATCGCAACCACACCGGCGCGCTCGTATTCACGCACGGCACGGGTCACATTCAGCTCGTTGCCGAAGCCAGTATCCGCGTCGGCAATCACGGCGATATCCGCCGCCTGGGCGATCCGCGCCGCGTTCGCAACCATCTCGGTCATGGTCATCAGGCCGTAGTCCGGCAGGCCGTTGCTGATCGCCGTGCCGGCACCTGTCATGTAAGCGGCCTTGAAGCCTGCCCGCTGCACCAGCCGGGCCATGATGCCGTCATAGACGCCCGGCGCCTGGATCAAGTCGCCATTGGTCAATGCCTGGGCGAACCACTGTCTGGGGGTGGCGTTCATAGCGGGGCTCCCGTTCGATGTCGGTGGTGCGAAAGATGCTATGGCGGCGGACCAGAGGCAAGGTAAGGCTTGCCACCTGCCGGAAAGGGGCAGGATTGCCCTACCCCGGGCGCGGGTTAGGCTCGGACGCAATGATACCCGCCGTCGACACCCATGCCCATGTCTTCGATCGCACTTGCCGTCTGGTCGAGCCACGCCGCTATTCCCCGGACTACGAGGCGCCGACAGACGCCTATCTGGCCGAGCTCGACCGAGCGGGCGTTTCCTACGGGGTGCTGGTGCAGCCGTCGTTTCTGGGAACGGACAACACCTACCTGCTGGCGGCACTAAATCAACACCCGAATCGGCTGCGCGGCATCGTCGTAGTGGCACCCGAGGTGACAGATGCGCAACTCGACACGATGGCGGCGTCTGGCGTGCGCGGCATCCGTTACAACCTGTTCGGGCTGGACCCTGGCTTGATTGCCCGGCCCGAGATGCGCGCACTGACCGCCCGCGCGGCGTCGCGCGGATGGCTGGTGGAAGTCCATGCGCCCGGCCCTGCCCTGCCCAGCGCGCTGGATACCCTGGTCCATGACGCGGATCGGATCGTCATCCACCATTTCGGTAGGCCAGAGGCCACACGGACCACCGATGATCCAGGCTTTCGGCGGTTGATGGAGTTCTCGAGCGGTGACCCGGTCTTCATCAAGCTCTCGGCGGCCTATCGTCTATCCGGTATAGACCCGGCGCCCTATGCCGCTGCCTTCCTCGACCGTTTCGGGCCACAACGTCTGCTTTGGGGCAGCGACTGGCCCTGGACCCAGCATGAGGATGAAACGAACTATCAGGGATGTCTTGATGAATTCGCCACCCGGCTCGCGGGCGATCTAGAGAGCCTGAAAGCCATCGACCGCGCAAGCCGCGCGCTCTACGGCTTTGCGATCGGATCGTAAATTCTCGACCGCAGCCAATCGGCCAACGCATTGGTCGCCGGTCCCAGTATCAGGTTCGCTTGGTCCCTTGGCACATGCGTGTGCGTCGCCTTGGCAAGACGCCCAAGCGGGACCGGGACCGGGCGTTCGGCGATCTCGAGCGCCGTCATCGCGATCGGAGTCAGCGCCGCGAGCGACTGCACGAGCAGTTCTCCCGCCCGCTCCTGCTTCGACCAGGCGAGGAAGACCGGCGAGGCGACGTCGTTCTGACCGAATCCGCCAGATTCGCTGCCTGGGATCAGGGTTGCGGTGGCCAAGCTGCGCGCCTCCTCCTCGTAGCCGGTGATCGCCATGGGCAGGCAGCCGAGATAGGGCCGCCCCTCACCGGCCCCGAGCTGTGGCGGCAACAACGAAATTGAACCGTCCATGGTCTTGGCCGCCAGCCGCCCGGCCAGGCAGCAAAGATTGGCATAAGCCGCCGTCACCATGTCCATCACCATCGGTGCCTGGGCGTTGTGAAAACCACCTGTCGAGACCGCGCGGCCATTCGGATTTTCCGGATCGGGCGGCAACAAGACCGGGTTGTCGCTGACCGCGCCCAGCGACTCCTCGGCGCATTGCAGCAATGTGTCGGCGGCAAGCCGCGCCTGACCTAGGATGCGTGGGATAATGCGGAAGCTGACCGGTGCCTGATACGGCCGCCGCTCGCCCGCATGTCCGCCATCCATCAGGACCCGGACGCGCTCGAGCGCCCAAGCGTCATATGGGTTATTCCAGTAACCTTCGAGTTCCTCGACATAGTGGCCGAGCGGCGCGTTGAACCCCTCGGTGGCCAACGCCAGCACCTCGGCCGCGATCTCAATCCGGCGCGTGGCGGCCAGGGCTGCATCCACCGCCAGACCAGTGGCCGACGGCGAGCCATTGATCAGCGTCACCGTTTCCTTTTCGGCCATGTCGCGGTTGGCGGCGAGATCCATGAAAAGATGCGACAGCGACAAGATTTCGCCCGCGCCGCCCTGCCCACGCGCCGGGATGACCGGTAGGGGACGGCCGTCCAACATCTTCGCCACCGCCTCGGCCAGATCGAGGCTAACCCCTCCGTGACCCTCGATGATATTGGCAATCCGCGCGAACAGGATCGCCCGGGTTACCCGCTCGGGCAACGGATCGCCCCACGAGGCTGCGGCGGGCAGAGGTGGGCGGTTCGCGTGGCTCTTTCGCTCCTCGGCGCTGAGCCGGATTCTTGCGTTCTGACCATAGCCGCTGGTCACCCCGTAGATGGTGATCTCCGGGTCTTCGATCAGCCGCTCGAACCGAGAACGAGCCTCGACGATTGCCGCCTGCGAGACAGGACCGAGTTCGACCCCCTCCCCCTCCCAGGCAACTTGGCGGGCGGTATCCAGCGTAAAATCGGCAAGCGAATTGAGCGTGATCATCAATAGGACCTCGGCAGGCCGAGCACATGCTGGCCGATATAGGCAAGTATCATGTTGGTTGAGATCGGCGCGGTCTGGTAGAGGCGGCACTCGCGCCACTTGCGCTCGATCCCGTATTCGCGGGCAAAGGCGAACCCACCAAAGGTCTGCATGGCGGCCTCGGCGGCTTTCCACGCGGCCTCCGATGCCAGCAACTTGCCTACATTGGCCTCGGCGCCGCAGTCCTCGCCTGCATCGAAAAGAGCGGCGGCCTTCTGGACCATCAGTTCGGCCGCCTGCAATTCCGCATGGGCGCGGGCGATCGGAAACTGAACCCCTTGGTTCCGGCCAATTGGATGACCAAAGACGACGCGCTCGCGCGCATATTCCGTCGCACGCTCGATGAAATACTTGCCGTCCCCAATCGATTCATGGGCGATCAGAATGCGCTCGGCATTCATGCCGTCCAGGATATAGCGGAAGCCGTTTCCTTCCTCCCCAATAAGGTTTTCCGGTGGGATCTTAAGATTATCAATGAAGACTTCGTTGGTGTTGTGATTGATCGCCGCATCCAGCTTGCGGATCTCGACCCCGTTTCCAACCGCCTCACGCAGATCCACCAGAAAGACCGAGATACCGTCCGAACGGCGTTGAGCCTCATCGGCGGGCGTCGTGCGCGCTAAGAGCAGCATGAGGTCCGATTGCTGGGCACGCGAAATCCAGACCTTCTGGCCGTTCGCCACATACTGATTGCCCTCGCGCACGGCCCGGGTCTTGAGCTGGGTCGTATCCGACCCCGTGGTGGGCTCGGTCACTCCGAAGGCCTGCATTCTGATTTCGCCCGAGGCGATATCGGGCAGGTAGCGACGCTTCTGTTCTTCCGAACCATGCCGCAGCAACGTGCCCATCGTATACATTTGCGCGTGGCAAGCGGCGGCGTTGCAACCCGAGGCATGGATGGTCTCGAGGATCGCGCCGCCGGCGGCAACGGGCAGACCTGCGCCGCCATATTCCTCCGGGATCAGGGCAGCTAGATAGCCCGCTTCAGTCAGGGCATCCACGAAGGCGTGCGGATATTCGGCTTCCTTGTCGAGCCGTGTCCAGTAGTCGTTGTCGAAGCCCGCGCAGATCTGCGCAACGCCCTCTCGGATGTCTGTCCATTGGTCAGTGAGGGGGATGCTCAACACGGCCAAATGGGTTACTCCGCCACGATCGCCGACGATTGAACGAAGCCCTTCGGCAACCCGGCCCGCAGCACATGGCCATGCTTCGGCTCGTCCGCCAGCGCCGCCTCGACGATGGCGCAGGGCTTGGCAAGTGCGGCGATGTCGATACCGGTCCTCAACCCCTCGGCCTCGAGCAGGAACACCAGATCCTCGAGTGCGATGTTGCCGGTGGCACCCGGCGCAAACGGACAGCCGCCCAGCCCCGCCAATGAGGCGTCGAATCGGGTACAACCCGCCTCGAGCGCCGCGAGCGCGTTGGCGATTCCAAGGCCCCTTGTGTCGTGGAAATGAGACCAGAGCGGCACCTCGCCACAGATCTCCGCGGCCTTGGTGAAGATCGAGCGCACTTGCGCTGGGTGCGCGTAGCCAACCGTATCTGGCAACGCCACCTCGTCCGCGCCCACTTCCAGCACCTTCTCCAGCCACCTCAGAGACTCCGCCTCCGGCACAAGGCCTTCGAACGTGCAGCCGAGCGCCGTGGCGAGGCCGATGCCAATCGAAACGCGGGGATACTCGGCATCGCGGAGCGCGATGATCGCCTTAAACCCTTCGAGCGATTCTTCGCGCGTTCGCCGCACATTCGACTGGTTGTGGGCCTCGGAGACCGACATGACGAAGTTAATCTTCTGGATCCCGGTTTTGAAACCGATCTCGGCTCCCTTGAGGTTGGGCGTCAGCGCAGAGGCGATGAAGCCGCCCATATCCGCAGCTCCGGTCGCCACGTCGACCGCATCGGCGAATTGCGGGATCACCTTTGCCGGCACGAACGAGCAGACCTCCACCTCGGGCAAGCCCGCCTCGCGATCCGCCGCAATCCAGTCGAGCTTGACTTGGGTCGGCACCACGGTCTTGACCAGTTGCAGCCCGTCACGGGGGCCGACATCGCGGACGGTCACGTCTCGGGTCATCAGATTCTCCGATTGGAACGTCAAAGGTTGGAAAGGCGCACTGCCGCGGCCTCGCAAGCCTCGCGGCGCGCTTCGTAGAGCTTAGATCCCGCCGCACGCATATCGCTCAGAAGGCCCGGCGGCGCGGTATGGGGCGAGCCAGCGCGGGTCGGCGGTTCAGGCTGATATTCCATTCCCAGTTGGATGCGCTCTGCCAGTTCGCGACCATGCAGCAGCTCGGCCAGCGCCAGCGCGCCGTCTATCCCCGAGGTCACGCCCGCCGCCGTCAACCGGTCGCGGTCGATCACCACCCGGCGTTCGACAGGCGTCGCGCCCAGAATGGCCAGCAGGTCATGGCAACTCCAATGGGTCGTCGCTTCGTAGCCGCGCAACAGCCCTGCGGCCCCCAGCACTAGCGAGCCGGTGCAGACGCCCATCATCAATTGGGCGCCCTGCGCCTGCTTGCGCAGGAACCCCAGCCAGGCCTGATCGACCATCAGATCCTGCTGCCCCGGCCCACCAGGCATGACAAAAAGGTCGTATTGCGCCGCGTCCGCCAGCGCCACATCCGGCGCGATGGTCAATCCCCGGTCCGTCGTCACCGGCGCGCGCCCGGCAGCAACCACATCGACCTGGGCGCCCGGCAGGCGCACCAACACCTCATGCGGTCCGGTCATGTCGAGCTGACAAAGCCCGGGAAAAAGCGCGAGGCCGATCCGCATACGTCAGCGCCCCTTGAATTCGGGTTTGCGCTTTTCATTGAAGGCGCGCACGCCCTCCAGCCGGTCCTCGGTCGGCACGGTCAGATTATAGGCGGCGATTTCAAAATCGTAGCCGGTGGCTCGGTCGAGCTCGGTCGCTTTGTCGAGCGCTTTCTTGGCCGCACGCACGCCGATGGGTGCGTTTCCGGCGATGACGGTCGCGGTCTCCATCGCCGTGTCCATCAACTCGTCGACCGGGCAGACCAAATTCACGATCCCCCAGCGCAGGGCATCCTGGGCAGAAAACGGCCGACCGGTCAGCACGATCTCCTTCGCCCGTCGCACCCCGCAGGCGCGCGGCAGGTTCTGCGGTCCTGCAGCCCCCGGCATGATGCCACGCGTTACCTCCGGAAAGGCGAAGCGTGCGTGATCGGCGGCGTAGATGAAATCGCAGGCCAGCGCGATCTCCAGCCCCCCGCCCATGGCGACCCCATTCACCGCCGCAATAATCGGCACCGGGCATTGGTGCATGGCACGGATGAACTGCTCGACGATGGCGTGCTGGCGGCGCCAGACCTCGTCGCTCATCCCGTCACGTTCCTTCAGATCGGCACCCGGGCAGAACCCCCGCTCTCCCGCTCCGGTCAGGATCATGCAATTGGCGAGATCGGGCTCCACATAAAGCTGGGTGAACAGCGACCGCATCTCGGTCATCATGGCCGTGTTCATCGCGTTCAAACGGTCGGGCCTGTTCAACGTCAGGACCAGGATGCCCGGGTCGCGAAGCTCGAGTTGAATGGTCTGAAATGTCAAATCCATGGGGCGCGTATCCAGCGTTCTGGCGGCAACTAGGGGCCTTGCCTGCTCTAGCCAGTCTACCGTGCGCAGGTCCATCGCCGGAAGCGTATTATTACAATTGGGATGCATCGTTCCCGGCAGCACGCTACCGTCCGTCCTTCAAACTTCGATCAGGGGGCAGAATGGTGGAGCAATTCAGTCTGGAGGACTTGCCGCTTAGGCACTACCAGCACCCGGCTTGGGACAGCGGTCGCTGGGCGGGATTCGCGCCGCGGCCCGCGGACATCCTGGTCTGCACGCCCTACAAGGCCGGCACCACCTGGATGCAGATGATTTGCGCGCTGCTGATCTTTCAGCGGACCGAATTCGACCGCCCGCTGGCTGAGATCTCACCCTGGATGGATCTCAAAGGCCACGCGGCGGAGGATGTCCACGCAACCTACGCGGCTCAGACCCACCGTCGGTTCATCAAGACCCACACGCCCCTCGACGGTCTGCCTTGGTACCGCCAAGCGCGCTATATCTGCGTCCAACGCGATCCGCGTGACGTCTTCATGTCGATGCTGAACCATTTACGGAACTGGAATCCGGACTCGCGTGCTCTCTTCGCGCAGGAGATGCGTGAAGCAGGCGCCACAAAGCCGGACGTGCCCGATGACCCCAACGAGTTTTTCCGAGAGTGGCTGACCAATGGCAGTTTCGATTGGGAGGAGGACGGTGCCCCCTACTGGTCGGTCTTCCGCCATGGGCTGACCTTCTGGCATCACCGCGACCGCCCGAATATCGAGCTGGTCCACTAAGCCGACTTGAAGCGCGACCTGGAGGCGGGGATGCGCCGGATCGCCGAGTTCCTTGAGATCGACGTGCCCAGCCATACCTGGCCCCGCCTGGTCGAGGCGGCCCGGTTCGAAAACATGAGGAAGAACGCCGATCGGACAGCACCAGACACCGACATGAACATGTGGAAGGACAGTGCCCGGTTCTTCAACAAAGGCACGTCGGGTCAATGGCAGGGCGTTCTGAACGCTGACAGCATGGCGCTCTTGGACAAGGTGACGGCGAAATATCCAGCGGATTATATCGACTGGATCTTCAACGGTCCCGGGTAGGTTCACCTATGCCCCGGGCTTGACCGGAACATCGCGGAACTCCGATCACCGTCGAGGCACCGAATCGAGTCCGGAGCTTCCGAAGACACTGATGCTAAGCCAATATCACCAGCGCGATCCCTTTTTCCTTCCCGTCCAGCCCGCCGACGCGTTAGATCGCGGACATTGACGATGACGCCCTGCCCCTTTCCGGCATCCGTGTGGTCGAGATCGGCCATTCGGTCGCCGCCCCCTATGGCGCGCTGATTCTGGCGGAACTCGGCGCCGATGTGATCAAGGTCGAGCGTCCTGGAACAGGCGACGATGCGCGCGGCTGGGGACCGCCCTTCCACGACGGCATGGCCGCGGTCTTTCACGCGCTGAACCGATTGAAACGCTCAGTGACGCTGGATCTCAAATCGCCCGAGGGGCTCGACAAGCTGAAACGCCTCGCCCGGCACTCGGATGTGGTGATCCAGAACCAGAAACCCGGGCTGGCCGAGCGTCTTGGGTTCGGGCCCGAGGCGCTGACGGCCGAGAACCAGCGCTTGATCTACGTCTCGATCCACGCCTTCGGCAAGGAAGGCCCGCTAAAGGACCGGCCCGGCTACGACCCCCTGATGCAAGCCTTTGGCGGGCTGATGAGCGTTACAGGTCATCCAGGCCAGCCCGCGGTGCGCACGGGAACGTCGATCATCGACATGGGCACCGGCATGTGGGTGGCGATCGGGGTCCTGGCGGCACTTTTGCGCCGAGGCGTCACTGGCAAGGGCGGGGTCGTCGATACCGCGCTCTTCGAGACGGCACTCGGCTGGATGACATATTTCCTGGCGACCTGGAGCCTTTCCGGCAAATCGCCCGGCAAGGCGGGATCCGGCACGGTGATGATCGCGCCCTATCAGGGCTTTCCGACCGCGGACGGCGAACTGATCATCGCGGCAGGCAATGACAACCTCTTCCGCCGCCTGGCCGAGGCTCTGGGGCACCAAGAATGGGCGGACGATCCGCGCTTTCGGTCGAACGGGTCGAGGGTTGAAAACAAGCCTGCCCTGGTCGAGCTGATCTCGGAGGTCACCCGGCAATCACCCACGGCTCGGATTGCCGAGCGGCTGGACAATGCTGGGGTTCCAAACGCGCCCGTCCATGACACATCCCAAGTCGCGGCGCATCCTCAAACCGAAGCCTCTAGAATGACACGGACAGACGGTCCGATCCAGTCATTCAGCATACCGATCAGCCTCGACGACACCCGCCTGGCGCGTGCGGCCCCTGCCCCGCCGTTGGGGCAAGACAACGATTGGCTAGAGGAGTTGCTGGCGAGCGAGTGACGACCCGCGCAAAGACCAATGCCTCGGCCACCAATTCGGCGCTTCGACAGATCATCGGAAACCCGTGAGGTCCCGGGTCGAGCCCGGGACACGTTCCGACATCGAAAAATGCAGCGCGGGCTCAGGCGTCAGAGGAAATTGTTTGGCCAGATCATTGTGCGCCACATATGGGCGACCGGGCTTTGGTCGAAGCCCAAACCCTTCTCGGGCTGCTGGAATTCGCGCGCGATGATGTCCTCGAATTCCTCGATCTTCGGGTTGACGCTCGGATCGAACGCATAAAGGTCGTTCATCGTCACCTGACGCGCCGCCATATACCATTCGTGCGCCTTGGCGTATTCGTAGTCCGCCTTGATGTAGGCGGGCGGCACATAATCCTCGCCAAACCATTTCAGGTATTTCTCAGGGTATTCGTAGCCCACATCCGGGTCCGGGAAGAACCGCAGCGCCTGGTGATAGCGGATTGCGAAGGCGACCAGTGGGTGCACATAAGGCTCCACCATCTGCGCCGCCCAATAGCCGTGATCGGTGCGGATCAGCCCGTGGACCGAAACGTCGTGCAACAGGCAGGCGAGCACGATGCGGTCGGAAAATCCGTCTCGGCGCGCCAGCGCAGCGCTTTGCAGAACATGACTGGCCGGCGCCCAGCGGAGTTTGAAGAAGTCGATCAGCGTCGGCTTCTCAGGCATCTCGGGCAGGCGCGGCTCGCGGTGCATCAGCACCGTGCCCGTCGGATTGTCGTCGATCTGGACCGGGAATTGCGGGGTGGCCAGCGCGCTCGGTGGCACAGCAAGGGCGTCGAGTTCCTCGCTCAGCGCATCCTCAAGCGCATCCGCCTTCTGTTCGACGGTCATTTCTTCGGTGATTTCGCCTTCCGCCCGGGCCATCGCCCGGCGCACCAGGTCGTCTTGGCTGCTGCTCGGCATGATTTTCTCCTTGCTTATAATCTGGGCCTGGCGGCCCTGCCGATCAACATGGGAATTTCTCTACATCCCCTTCAAATTCCACTGACCGGGGCGCGGCACCGCTATATGGTCGGGAAAAATCAATAGGAGCGCACATGTCCTGGTCGATCCATCATGTCAACTTGCAGGCCCACAACGTGCGTCGCACGACTGCGTTTTTGCGCGACATGATCGGCCTGACCGAAGGCGAATGGGTCTATCCGCCGGCCGACGAGTTGGGGCAGATCGGCCACGACGCGGACCATGTAGGGTATTTCGGCTCGGGCAACCGCGGCGTCCATGTGGTTTTGCCAATCGCCACCTTCCCGCGCGACAACGGGTTCCTACATAACCCCACCCTGGGCGGCCATGTAGCGATCACCGTGCCGGACGTGCATCGGGTTGCCTCGAATCTCAACAAGGCCGGTATCCCTTGGTCCGACGCAGGCACTTACGCGATGCGCGGGGTGCACCAGATTTACTGCTACGACCCCTCGTGGAACGTGGTCGAATTCAACCAGGTGCTGGACACAGAAGAATTGACCGAAGGGGTTCATCCCTGGGAACGCGATTGGGGCTGGGGAATCCACCATGTGAATCTTCAGGCAATCGACGTGCGCGAATCCGTCGGCTTTTTCGCCGAGATGGTCGGGATGAGCGAGGGCAGCTGGGACGCGCCTAAGCAGATGGGCGATTTCTCGATCGACCCGGCGAAACTCGCCATTCTGTCGTTGGGCGAGGGCAATAGGGGCGTCCATCTGATCGAACCCGATGCGGGCTTTGCCCAGAGGAACGGATTTGCTCACAACCCCTCGCTTGGCGGGCACCCGGCCTTCTGGGTCAAGGATTTGAAGGCGGTCATGGCGCGGCTCGATGCAGCTGACTGGTCCTATTCCGATGCCGGGGTCTACGCGATGCCGGGAATGCATCAGATCTATTGCATGGACCCCTCGGCCAACATGCTGGAGATCAACCAGTATGTCTGACACCATGCGCCGTTGGGCCGATGCAACATCCTAGTCCATGGGCAGGCCGGCGGCGGAGAGCGCGGCAACGTCATCTGCCAGGCCGACCTTATCAGAGCGGAATTGCGTTCTCTCCCAAACTAATATTATGAAGTCCTGACGAATTGAGAGAAGTTCACGCGCCAATTTCCGCGCCTGGTCTGGATTGCCATTCTGCTGATGGATCAACACCAGGTCCGTCAGCCCAAAACCCGGACTCCGTTCATGGAAGGCCTGGAAGGTTGGAATTGCGTCGTCCAGCCTGCCGGACAGCCGGTAAGCATTGCCCAGAATGCCGAGATAGTAGCTCGGATAATGCGGGCTCAGATCCATCGCCCGTTCCCCGTGATCCACCGCCTCGCCCGGATATCCCGCGAAAGCCAGGACGAAGCAGGCGAACATCGCCACATCCGCCGAACCGGGCGCCAGCCGCGCAGCCTTGCGGGCATAGGTCACGGCGTCCTCGTAGGCGCCCTCGACCAGAAGGATCAGGCTGTGCATGATGTTCGCGTCCGGGCTCTCCGCGTCGATCTCCAGCGCCCGGTCGACATAGGCACGCGCCTTCGCCAGGGCGGTCTCGCGGTCGTCCCACCAGCCAAACCTGGCATCCGACCAGTGCTTGATGCTGGCCATCGCATTGAGCGTCGCCGAATCCGGATCCAGCTCCAGCGCCCTTTTCCAGTTCTCCAGCACCAGGGCGGCATTTTCCTTGGTGACCGGCTGTCGGAAATAGGCGAGGCCTTTCACCCAATAGGTCCAAGCCTCGACATTGGTCGTCGTTTGGTAGCGTAGGCGCGCCTGCTCGCCCTCGGTTAGATTGACCTGCATTTCGGTCGCCAGCACCAGGGTGATCTCGTCCTGCACCGCGAATATGTCGTCGAACGACCGGTCATAACGCTCGGCCCAAACATGGCTGCCCGTGGTGGCGTCAATCAGCTGCGCGGTGATCCGGATGCGTTTCCCACTCTGCCGGACGCTTCCTTCCATCACAAAGCGCACGCCCAGATCGCGCGCCACGTCGCGCACGTCCACCGACTTGCCCTTGTAGGTAAACGTCGAATTGCGCGCGATCACCCTGAGGCCGGAAAGCTTCGACAGCGTCGTGATGATGTCCTCGACCAGGCCGTCGGCGAAGAACTCCTGGTCCACGTCACCGGACATGGCGTCGAACGGCAGTACCGCGATCGATGGTTGATCGGTAGGCGTGGCGGTTCTCCGGGGCGTTTGCGCGTGCGGTTCCGTACCGTCACGCCATGACCAGGCGCGCACCGGTGCGGCGATGTTCTTGAGCGTCAATGGCCCGCGGTCGGCGAACGAAATCGCGCTCTTGCCAGCGAGCTGCGCATGAATCGAGTCCGAGACCAGAACGCCGCCCCCGGGTGCCTCGGCCTCCAGACGGGCCGCTACGTTGACCCCATCGCCCAATATGTCCTCACCGTCGATGACGATGTCGCCCAGATTGATGCCGATCCGGAACTCGATCGGCTGCGCATCCGCCCTAGCGCCATTGAAAACGGCCATCGCATGCTGGACCGCGACCGCGCAGTCGACCGCGTCGACGGCGCTTGCAAATTCGACCAATGCGCCGTCACCCATCTTCTTGACGATCCTCCCGCCATGGGCGGCAACCGCGGGGTCGAATTGCCGTCCCCAGACCTGGCGCAGCACCGCAAGCGCGTCGGCCTCGTCCGATCCGACAAGACGGGAATAGCCGACGATATCGGCGGCGAGGATCGCGGCAAGGCGGCGTTGGGTTCTGGGTTCCGACATAGGCTGCGCCGATAGGTCAAATGCGTCTCGCCGCGAGGTTAAGGCCGCGCGGACGGGAAGTATACGGATTGCCGACACGCCGCATTGTTCGACTTTCTGGCGATTTTGCCATATGATCCCCCTCGAATTAACCGGCCATGCTATTGAGATATTGGATGGAATTTTTCTGCGCGAAAACTATGAACCATGTCTCCGACGCCGAACGGCGCCGCCTCTGCGCCGCGTTGATGATTTTGCCGGTGCTGCTGGCCGCGAAACCCGCGCAAGCGAAAAACGATTTCAACGAGGCGATCGGCTGGCTCAGCCTAACCGAGGGACTGATTGCAGCGCGCGCGGTTTCGAAGCCGATCTTCCTGCTGATCCACGCGGATTGGTGCCCCGCCTGCCGCAGTTACACCAGGCTGTTTCACAGATCCGCCGTGGTCAGCAAGCTGAGCGCCTATGTGCCGGTCCTGATCGATGGCGAACGCGACAAGTCGGCCGAGCGGCGCTTTCGCCCGGATGGCAGCTATATCCCACGTTCACTTCTGCTCTCGCCCCAGGGAAAGCACTACAAGGACATCACCGGACCCCACAAATCCAAATACTTCCTTCCCACCAAGAAAGAGGCCCATCTGCTGGATTACCTGGACCGGGGCCTCACCCGGGCCTCCGGCGGTGCCGTGCCACGCAATGGAGCGGTGCGGCGCTCGGTGCCGGGTGATGGCGAGGGGCCGTCGTTCAAACGGCCCGACGTCAAGACACGAACCGGTGACGGAGGGCCAAAGCGGTTGCGCGCGCCTGGGGCTGACCAAGCGCAACCTGAACCCCAGTCGAACCTGGCGCCGTCACCCACACCCGAAGCCAGCGCGCCTCCAAAACCGCCCGAAGCAGAAGATCAGCGTAGCCTCATCCAAAGGGCGCTTGGTTACTTCTTCTAGTGCGGCAGCCCCTTCTGCAGGGTGCGGATATACGACGCCGAGAAGACTGTTCCAGGCCGGTGGTCATAGCAGAACAGCGCCACGACGCGGCGGCGGTGGCCCTTGACCGGGGTTACGCGGTGAAACGACAGGTCGCCAAAGAAGACGGTTAGGTCGCCGATGGAAAGCGGCGCCTCAATGGCATGGGTTCCGGGATCGGCGATGACATCCGCTACCGCGTGATACCTCTCATCCTCGCGCGTGCGCAGGTGCGGCGCATACTCGAAGGAACCGCCAGCCTCGGGCGCCTGGAGAAGCAGCGAGAACACAACGTCATTGGTGTCGAAATGCCAGCCATCGGTGTCGCCCTCGCCCGCGATCTTCGCCGACAGCGCCAGATGCGGGCATTCGCTGCGATAGAATGTCTGATATCCGCAAAGCTGGCGCAGGAACTCGGCTAGGGGCTGCCAGTTGAAGATCCGTCGCAACGGCGAGTCATTGCCGATCTGATAGTTCAGCACCTGGTGGTATCGGCAAGGATGCGCCTGGTTATGCACGTGATCCGGCGGCAGTGCTGAATCCGCGTCAAAGTATGTGATGCGCGGTTTGTCATAGCGGACCGCGACAGGCACCAAATCCTCGATCTCACGCGCCATCGGCGCGATCATCTCGGGACGCACGAACCCCCCGAGTGAGAAAAGCGCACGATCGCGCAATGCCGCCTGCTCATCTGTCATAAGTGACCTGTAACCATCGCTCGCTGGTTGGTCGAGCGGATAGCGATCCAGATCGATGATCTCGGCAATCCGCGGTTCTACCATGGTCGTTCTCCACCGTCTTGATTCTCCAGGATTGCTACGCCTTGGCGCCCCGTGCTTTGTGATCGGCGACATAGTTTGTCGCGGATGGTTCCGGCATTCGCCTTGCAAGGCCGGTCGTGGCGCGGCAAGAGGGCTCCATGCCCAGCATCACCGACATCCGCAACGCGGTCGTTCCGATCTCGTCCCAGATCGCAAACGCCTATATCGACTTCTCGAAAATGACCGCCAGTGTGGTGGCTCTGGTCTCGGACGTCGTCCGCGACGGCAAGCCACTGGTCGGCTACGGCTTCAACTCGAACGGCCGGTATGCCTGCAAGGGTCTGTTGGACGAACGGTTCATTCCCCGGCTGAAAGTCGCGGATTTGGGTGGCGAGATCGACCCGGTGTGTGCCTGGGACGCGATGATGGTCAACGAGAAGCCAGGTGGGCATGGAGAGCGCTCGGTCGCCGTCGGCGTCCTGGACATGGCGCTCTGGGACTTGGCGGCGAAGATTGCGGACGTGCCCCTCTGGCAGTTGATCGCAGACATATGGAATGACGGCGCGCCGCAGGGCACTGTCTTCGTCTACGCCGCTGGCGGCTACTACTATCCAGGCAAGGGCCTCGCTGAGCTCCAAGCCGAGATGCAGAGCTATCTCGACCGGGGTTACCGCGTCTGCAAGATGAAGATCGGCGGGGCGCCGCTGGACCAGGACGTCGCGCGGATCGAAGCGGCGTTGGAAGTGGTCGGCGAGGGCCGCAACCTGGCAGTCGATGCGAATGGGCGGTTCGATTTGGAGACGGCGATAGCCTATGGCGAGGTGCTGAAACCCTATGGCCTTTTCTGGTACGAGGAGCCGGGCGACCCGCTGGACTTTGCGCTGCAAGCCGAACTCGCGCGCCACTATGACGGGCCGATGGCGACCGGCGAAAACCTGTTCAGCCACCAGGATGCGCGCAATCTGTTGCGCCATGGCGGCATGCGGGCCGACCGGGACTGGCTGCAATTCGACCCCGCGCTCTCCTACGGCCTGATCGAGTACAAACGCGTCTTGGACCTTTTGCCCGAGCACGGCTTTTCACGCGCCAATTGCATCCCGCATGGAGGCCACCAGATGGCACTCAACATTGCCGCCGGTTTGGGTCTGGGCGGGAATGAAAGCTACCCGGATGTCTTCAACCCCTTCGGCGGTTTTGCCGACGGGATCGCGGTCGAGGACAGCCAGGTTACCCTCCCCAGCTGTCCCGGCATCGGCTTCGAGGCGAAATCGGCGTTGATCAAAACCTTGCGAGATGCGACCGAAACCTAAGGGCTTGCCCTGGACCGCTCCGCTTGCCAGAAATCGCTGTCCGAACTCCGAGAGGCTTCAATGACCGATCGACCCGACCTTGGCATCCCCCTGCCCGACGGCTGGACGCCGCCTCCCAAGCCCGTGCGGGCAGGGATAGAGGGCCGGTTTATCCGGCTCGAGCCGCTGGTCGTCGCCCATGCGCCGGATCTTCATGCGGCGAATACCCATCCTGGCGGCACGCGGAACTGGGACTACCTAGCCTATGGGCCTTATCAGACGGAAGCCGAATATGCCGCGTGGGTCGGCGAGATGACCCGCGAAGGCGACCCGATGTTCTACGCAATCATCGACAAAGGAACCGGCAAGGCCGTTGGCGTCGCCAGCTATCTGCGCATAAATCCGGGCTCAGGCTCGATCGAGGTCGGGCATATCAATTTCTCGCCCCTTCTGCAGCGCAAGCCTGGCGCGACCGAGGCCATGTATCTGATGATGAAATGGGTCTTCGAGGCGGGCTACCGGCGCTACGAGTGGAAGTGCAACGCGCTGAACCAGCCCTCGCGAAACGCCGCCATGCGGCTAGGGCTGAGTTACGAGGGCGTCTTCCGCCAGGCCACCGTCTTGAAAGGACGCAATCGCGACACTGCTTGGTATGCGGCAATCGACAGTGAATGGCCGGCGCTTGATGCGGCCTTTCAGGCCTGGCTCGACCCGGCGAATTTCGACAGCGATGGCCACCAGCAGAAACGCTTGAGCGACCTGACCGGCCCGATCCTGGTCAACACAGGTTGATCCCATGCCCCAGCCCCGCCCCGAGGTGATGGATTTCCTGCTCAGCCGCCGCTCGCGCCCGGCCAAGACGCTGGGGCCAGGTGGACCGGACCACATGGCGCTAGAGCAATTGCTGGCGGCCGCCGCCCGCTCGCCCGACCACGGCAAACTAGAGCCGTGGCGCTTTGTCGTAATCGAGGGCGCAGCCCGGGAACGCGCGCGGACGCTGGCTTCGGAGAGGGCCCAAGCGTTGGAACTGGATCAGTCGACAACCGCCAAGACGGTCGCGGCCTTCGGCCAAGGCGATGTGATCGTCGCGGTACTATCCAGCCCGAAACCATCGGAGAAGATCCCGGTCTGGGAACAGCATCTGTCTGCCGGCGCGGTGTGTCTCGCGCTTCTAAATGCCGCGCTTGCCAGCGGATGGGGCGCGAACTGGCTGACCGGGAAAATGGCCTATGACCCGGTTTTCCTGACCGAATTCCTGGGCTGTGTGGAAGGTGAGGCAGTGGCAGGCTTCATCCATATCGGTGCCGAAACCGTCACGCCACAGGACCGGCCCCGGCCCGACCTATCCGCAATCACCAAATGGGCGTGATTGGGGATTTCCTGCGCGCCGTCAGTCAGGTCTTCGACCGGCGGTTCACCGGCGTCCTGCTACGCAGCATCGTGTTGACAATCGGGCTGTTGGCCGCTGTCACAACGGGCGCGGTCTTTTTGACTGGCTTCCTGCCGGCCAGCTTCGATCTGCCCCTGATCGGTGAGGTCGACACGCCCTTCGCCGCCGCACGCGGCCTGGCGGTCGGGGCGATGCTGCTGCTGTCGGCATTCCTGATGTTTCCTGTGGCCGCGCTGTTCGTCGGTCTCTACCTCGACCGGATCGTTGAGGCGGTCGAGGCGCGCCACTATCCGGACCTGCCCCCCGCGCGCCCGATGCCCATACACGAGGCAATGCGCGGAGCGCTCTGGTTCATGTGCATCGTGATCGCGGTCAATCTGGTCGGCCTGATATTCTATCTGATTTCCGGCCCTCTCGCGCCGCTGATCTTCTGGACAGTCAACGGGTATCTGTTCGGTCGGGAATACTTCGAGCTGGTGGCCCTCAGGCGGCTTCAGCCGAACGAAATGCGCGCGCTGCGGCGCAAGAACGGGTTTCAGATCTGGCTCTCGGGCGCGCTGATGGCGATCCCACTCAGCGTGCCCATCATCAATCTGGTGGTGCCGGTGATCGGGGTCGCGACATACACACACACGTATCACCGGCTATCAGGCAAGAAACCGATGTCCCAGATTTAACCAGGACACTGGGCCGGTGGCCTCAAAAGGCTAACCTCATTCCCTCTGCGAGGGCAGCTTTAGGAACCCGATATCGTCAATCGTCACCCACCGGTCGACGACGGCCAGGTAGGCAACCACGAATCCGACCGTCGCCACGACCGTGGTCAGGATGACTTTCCTTCTAATCATTGCGTCCACCGGCGCGCTGGCCGGAGTGCCCGGCACCACCTTCCCATCCTCGGACTGGCTGGTCTGCCAAAGCGGATTCACGATGAAGAATGTGATCACCCAGATCACGCAGTAGAGGACAATCGCCGAGGTGATGACCATCTCAGATCTGCTCAAGCTCGACCAGAGTGCCGGTAAAATCCTTCGGGTGCAGGAAAAGAACCGGCTTGCCATGTGCGCCGGTCTTGGGCTCACCATCGCCCAGCACCCGGGCGCCGGCGGCTTTCAGGCGGTCGCGTGCCGCGAGGATATCATCGACCTCGTAACAGACATGATGGATGCCACCCGACGGGTTCTTGTCGAGGAATCCTTGGATGGGTGAATTGTCGCCCAAAGGGAAAAGTAGCTCGATCTTGGTGTTCGGAAGCTCGATGAACACGACCGTAACACCGTGATCCGGCTCGTCCTGCGGCGCCCCCACCTTAGCGCCCAGCGTATCGCGATACTGAGCGGACGCGGCCTCGAGGTCAGGCACGGCGATGGCTACGTGGTTCAGTCGTCCGATCATCGGAGCCTCTTTGGAAAGTCTCAGGCCTGGATGTAGACTGCCGGGCAAAGCCGGACAAGCGGCGGGGAGTCGCGGGTCTGCGCTAGACAAGGGTGGTTCAATGGCGACTACTCAACGCATCGTGGCACTTTTCGCCGCGTTGATGCCGATCGGAGTTCCTGCATTGGCCGCTTCTCAGGAGTTTTCCCTGCGGTATATCGACCGCACCAAGATCTACGACCGCGATGCCGGCCTGACCGAGGCGTCGGGCGTGACCCTGTCCGCCACGGGTGATCGGTTGTGGGTCGTCAGCGATAGGGGCAAGTCTGTCTTCCGGTTCGATCCGCACTTAGGCACAGCGACCAGCGCACCGTTGACCTTCCAGAAGAATGGCGAGCCCAGGAGGGTAAAGAACGCCGAAGGAGTTGCATTCGATCCAGGGCGAGAACGGCTCTATATCGTCACGGACCAAGGGACGAAGTCCCGGCTCTGCACATTCCAGGTCGAGTAGTGATCAAAACTCCACCACGTCGGCGACACCCGGGATGTCCTTTAGCGCGCCTTTGACCTCGGGGCCCACCGGATAGGGCTCGGCCAGCGCGACCTCGACCTCGCGCTTCTCGTCGGGGATCGGCAGGATCAAGTGCACAGGCCCCCTGCCCCCGCTGCGTTTCAGCTTGGTCACCTGATCGAGCCTTGCACGGATCGAAGCCATCGCGGCAGGATCTTCCACATATATCTCCAGCCCCGCCGCAGCCGCCCCGGCCACGACCTCCTCGATCGGCTGCACCCCGCGCAGCATCATGCGGGATGCATCGTCGCCAGAATCAGTCTCGACCCGAAGCACCAGGTTCCGGCCCGTCTCCAACAAGGCTTCGGCCTCGGCCAGCACGTCAGAGAACGCCATCACCTCGTAGCCGCCGGTCGGGTCTGAGAAGGCGATGAAGGCGAACCGATTGCCGCGCGCGGATTTGCGTATCTGCACGGCGGCGAGTGTGCCGGCGATCCGCGCCGCGCCGCCGGTCCGGGCCTTGCCGGTCGAAAATTCCGCGAAAGTCAGAACCTTCTGACGTTTCAGGGCACCCATATAATCCTCAAGCGGGTGCCCGCTGAGGTAGAATCCGACCGCCCCATGTTCCTCGCGCAGCCGCTCGGCGGGCAGCCAATCGTCGCAGCCGGTCAGCCGCGGTGGCGGCAAGTCCTCGCCGCCTTCGCCGAACAGCGAGGTTTGCGCCGAGCTGCGGTCGTCGTGGCAAGCCGAAGAAAAATCGGTCAGGGCGTCGATGCTCAGAAGCAGCCGGTGGCGGTTCCGGTCCAGGCAGTCGAGCGCGCCTGCGCGCACCAGGCTCTCAAGCGCGCGCTTCCCCAGAGCCCGCAGGTCCACCCGCCGCGCCAAATCAAAGACATCCGCGAACGGCCCCCCGTCCTTGCGCGCAATCTCGATCAGCCGCATCGCCTCGACGCCCACATTCTTGAGCGCTCCCAGCGCGTAGAGGATGCGCCCCTCCTCGACAGAGAACTTGGCGTGGGATGCATTGACCGACGGCGCCTCGACCGGCAGCTCCGCCCGGCGGCATTCCTGCACATAGGTGTTCAATTTGTCGGTCAGGTGCAGGTCTAGGTTCATCACCGCGGCCATGAACTCGACCGGATGGTTCGCCTTCAACCAGGCGGTCTGGTAGCTGACCACCGCATAGGCCGCGGCGTGGGACTTGTTGAAGCCATAGTTGGCGAACTTGTTCAGCAGGTCCCAAACCTGCTGGGCCTTGGCCTTGGGCACATCGTTCTCGGCGGCACCAGCCAGGAACTTGGGCCGCTCCGCGTCCATCGCCTCCTGAATTTTCTTGCCCATCGCGCGGCGCAACAGGTCGGCGCCGCCAAGCGAATAGCCCGCCATCTTGCGGGCGATCTCCATCACCTGCTCCTGGTAGACGATGATGCCTTGGGTCTCGTCCAGGATCGGATCGATCGATGGATGCAGGCTTTCGCGCGGCTCGCGCCCGTTCTTGACGTTGCAGAACTTCGGGATGTTCTCCATCGGCCCGGGGCGGTAGAGCGCCACCAGCGCCACGATATCCTTGATGCAGGTCGGGTGAAGCTGACGCAGCGCATCGCGCATCCCCTGACCTTCCACCTGGAAGACCCCAACCGTATCGGCCCGGCCATAAAGCTCGTAGGTCTTGGTATCATCCAACGGGATCGCGGAAATGTCGATCTCGATTCCCCGCTCTCGCAGTAGGTCAACAGCGTTTTGGATGACGGTGAGCGTTTTCAGCCCTAGGAAATCAAATTTCACCAGGCCCGCTGGCTCGACCCATTTCATGTTGTATTGGGTCGCCGGCATCTCGGAGCGCGGATCGCGATAGAGCGGGACCAGTTCGACCAACGGTCGGTCACCAATCACGATACCCGCCGCATGCGTCGATGCGTTTCTGAGCAGCCCCTCGATCTTCTCGGCGATATCCAGCAGGACGGCGACATTCTCGTCCCGTGCCGCCTCTTCCTCCAGCCGTGGCTCTTCCTTGCGGGCTTGCTTGACCGACAAGGGTTTCACCCCCTCGATCGGGATCAGCTTCGACAGGCGGTCGCCTTGGCTATAGGACATCTGCATGACCCGGGCGACATCACGCACCGCCATCTTCGACAGAAGCGTACCGAAGGTGATAATCTGCGCCACCCGGTCGCGGCCGTACTTCTGCTGGACGTAAGCAATCACTTCCTCTCGCCGGTCTTGACAGAAATCGATGTCAAAGTCCGGCATCGATATGCGTTCTGGGTTCAAAAACCGCTCGAATAGAAGACCATAACGCAATGGATCAAGGTCAGTAATTGTCAGAGCGTAGGCAACCAAAGACCCCGCGCCCGAACCGCGCCCAGGCCCCACCGGGATATCATGGGACTTCGCCCACTTTATGAAATCGGCGACGATCAGGAAATAGCCAGGGAAGCCCATCTGCTCGATGACGCCCAGCTCGAATTCCAGCCGTTCTTCGTAGTCCTTGATCTCGGCGGCGTGGGGAATGACCGCCAGGCGTTCCTTCAACCCCTCGCGCACCTCGCGTTTCAGCTCATCGACCTCGTCATCGGCAAATCGCGGCAGGATCGGATCGTGGGTGCGCGGCCGGTAGGCGCAACGCCGGGCGATCTCGACTGTATTCTCGATCGCTTCCGGCAGATCGGCGAACCGCTCGACCATCTCGGTTTCGGTTTTCAGATAGTGTTCCGGCGTCAGCTGGCGCCGGTTCGACTCGTTCACATAGCGACCCTCACCGATGCAAAGGAACGCGTCATGCGCCTGGAATAGACCCGGCGCCTGAAAATACACGTCGTTCGTGGCGACCAGAGGAAGCGCCTGATCGTAGGCGATCTCGATCAGCCCAGGCTCCGTCGCCTCCTCGGACGCCGTCCGAATGCCGTCGCCAGAGCCATGACGTTGGATCTCAACGTAGAGCCGGTGCGGGAACATCTCGGCCAATTGCCGTGTCAGTAACTCTGCCACTGGGCGCCGGTTGGCCTGCAGCAACCGTCCCAACGGTCCCTCGGCCCCGCCGGTCAGGCAAATCACCCCCTCCGTGTGGGCCGCCAACGCTTCGAGGCTCACATGGGGCAATTGCGTGACGTCCGTGTCGAGGAACGCGGCCGACGACAGCGCCATCATGTTACGCCACCCGGCTTCGTCCTGAGCGTAGAGTGCAATCGGCGCCGGCTCGACCGGCTTCTCGCCCGGCGCGCTTTCCGCATAGGCCACGGCAAGCTGCAACCCCATGATCGGCTGCACGCCGGCGCCCGCGCAACTCTCCGAAAACTCCAATGCCCCGAACAGGTTGTTGGTGTCGGTCACCGCCACTGCCGGGAAGCCTATGCCAGCGCAAATTCCTGGCAGCTTCTTCACATGCACCGCGCCCTCGCGCAGTGAATAGGCGGAGTGAACTCGTAGATGGATAAAGCGGGGAGAATCGGTCATGAGGCAAGATTAGAGCAGACGCCTGAGGCGAGGAATGCTCCGATCCGCGCTTGCTCCAACTTTCCGCATCGCGCAGTCTGGGATCGACCGTAGGGAGTCCAAAATGTCCGACCGAGAAACCCTCGATTTTGCTGACCCGATGCAACGCCCGCGCTTTACCGGGCTCGCCACGTTCTTCCGTCTGCCCTACCAGGAAGACTTCGAAGCCGACCCACCCCAGATCGGCGTCTGCGGCGTGCCCTATGACGGCGGCGTCACCAACCGCCCCGGCCCCCGTCACGGGCCGCGTGAGGTGCGCAACCAATCGTCGCTGATGCGCCGGGTCAACCAGGCGACCGGAGTCAATCCATTCGACGCCGTCAAGGTTGCCGATATCGGCGATGCCTGGATCAGGAAGCCCTACGAATTGGAGGGCGCACATAGGGAAATCGAGGACTATTTCGCCCGCATGAAAGCCGCCGGCATCCACGCGCTCGCCTGCGGCGGCGATCACTCAGTATCACTGCCTATCCTGCGCGCGCTTGCCAAGGACGGTCCGCCGCTAGGCATGATCCATATCGATGCCCACGCGGATACCGGCGACGATTACGGCGGCTCGCGCTTCCACCACGGCGCGCCTTTCAAGGTGGCGGTGGACGAAGGGCTGTTGGATCCAAAGAAGGTTATTCAGATCGGCATCCGCGGCTCGCTTTACCAGGCGGATATGTGGAAGTTCAGCGTCGACAGCGGCATGCGCGTCATGATGATGGAGGAGGTCGAGGAACGCGGCTGGCGCGCCTGTATCGACGAGGCGCGCGAGATCGTGGGCCAAACACCGATCTATGTCAGTTTCGACATCGACAGCCTCGATCCCTCATTGGCACCCGGCACGGGCACGCCCGAGGCAGGCGGCATCACCATGCGAGAGGCCCAAGGCATGATCCGCAGGCTCGCGGGCCTGGATATCAGGGGCGCCGACATGGTCGAGGTCTCGCCCCCGTTCGACGTGGGCGGCATCACCGCGTTGAACGGCGCGACGGTGATGTATGAACTGCTTTGCGTCATGGCGACGAAATGACGGGCGTGCTGGACGAGGTCACAGCCGAGATCGTCCGTCTGCACGATTTCTTCGAGGGTTGGTTCCAGGGCAACCTGCCCGACAGTGCTCTCGACCAAGTTTTAGCGCCGGTACTGCACCCGGATTTCGAGAACATCCAGCCCGCGGGGACAGTGCTGACCCGCTCTGTGCTGCTCAGCGGAATTGCCAAAGCACACGGCACCAATCCGGACTTTAGGATCGAGATTCGCGAGCCGCGCCTGCTTGGCCATTGGCCCGATACTGGCCTGGTCCTGGCAGGCTATATCGAGGCCCAGTTCGGCGCCCGCAACACCACTCCAGCCGACAACCTGCGCCGCTCCACCGTGCTTTTCGAACGCCTGGAAGGCCGTTTCGTTTGGCGTTACGTACATGAGACGGCGTTAGCCAACTAGCCAATCACTTTCGCAGTGTCCCAAATTGGGACGCCCCGCAACATGGCAGCCGCTCTGTTACCCATTGGATAGGGATTTGATAACCGTGGCATTTTATCGTGCATTGGCGCCGCGACCTGCTGGGGGCGAACGGGTGGATGCTGGATGCCGGGACCGAATGAGAAACTTGCCGATGAAAGCGAGTTCGACCAGGCCGCCCGGATCGCCAATAAGGTCCTGGACTACGCCCGCCGTTATCGCAGCCCGCCTAAGCCGCGCGCCTACGAGGTTTGGTTTACCTACCTGACCGGCGAAGATCCTGCGCTATCGGCCCGGATCGAGAGCGAGATCGTCAAATCGAAGGAAGTCGATATGGACACGATCGACGAGATCTACGCCGATCATTTCCTTCAACGGCGCCTCTCGACCGGGATGACCCAGATCGGCGACGAGTTGGACGCGGGCCTGCGCGACACGCTCAGCGTGGTGCGTGAGGGGTTGGGCTCTTCGAAACGTTTCCTCACTTCGCTGCAAATGGCACGCGACAAGATCGCGACGACGCCTCGTGACCAGGACACAAAGCGCACAGTGATGGACCTGCTCGAGCTTGGCCGCGAACATGCCAACCAGACCGAGGTGGTAAGCGACGAGCTAAACAAGGCACGCACACAGGTCCTGACCCTGCAACGCGAACTGCACCGGCTGCGCGACAGCGCCTATCTGGACCACCTGACCCAGATCTCGAACCGCCGGCATATGGACGAGGTCCTGGCACGCGAGATTGCGCTGGCCGAAGTGAATGGCGACCCGCTCAGCTTCGCGCTGGCCGATCTCGACCATTTCAAGCGGCTGAACGATGCCCATGGCCATGCGAACGGCGACGCGGTGCTGAAACACTTCTCGGCGCTGTTGCGTAAGAATCTCAAGGGCCAGGAAACGCCGGCCCGCTATGGCGGCGAGGAATTCGCGGTAATTTTCCCAAAGACCGCGCTCTACGGCGCGGCCCGCGCGACGGACAATATCCGCAAACTGTTCCACGAGACTGATTTCGTTCTCAGCCGCGACCGCTCGTCGATCGGACGCCTGTCGGTCTCATTCGGGGTGACTCAGTTCCTGCCGGGCGAGACCATGTCGCACCTGATGAGCCGCGCCGATGATCTGCTCTATCAGGCCAAGAGACAGGGGCGGAACCGGGTGGAGACGGAAATGTGAGGGCTTGGACATAGAGCGTGAGCCGCGATCCGTCGAAGAACGGCTCGGGCCAATTCGTTCACTCATTTTGGGAATCCACGGCCGATTGACCAATCGACAGCAGCTTGATCAGCCGATCTTGATCTTCGGCCAGAATAACGGCGGCGGCGATAGCGCAAACTCGCAGTATGAAATTCAGCAATCGCTTGGAAATTCGTCTGCGATGCGAGACAGATCACTTCTTGTCGCTTGGCCCGCGCCGAAACGCAGGACAAGGCGAACGCATCGGCGCAGTCTTATTCGATCACTGATTCAGGTTCTCAACCGTTCCAGGGGTTACGCCAGCAAGCTGATTCTCCAGGGTCGAATTAACGCTCGACACCAATGAACTCACACCATTGTTGAAGATCGCATAGACGACCATGAGGCCGAGCAGCAGCACGCCCGCGGTCAGCGCAACCCAATCGACTGTGATGGCACCAACGTCATCCCGTAAGAAAGATCTGATCTTGACCATTGAACGCTCCTCCCAAAGCACGCTCACAGAGGTTGAGTTCTTACATAAGGATGTACTACTATGGTATAGTTACCATGTAAATCGAAATATCAGAAATGGTTTCAATATTATATTTATTAACTCCATCGAATTATTTATTAGTTTAGATCCTCTCAAACAATGCGATTAATGATCAAATTGAACAGGTTATCACCATTCATTCAATTTGGGCGCTGGCCGGTTGCGCTATGTCTCGGCGCCTCGAATGCAGTCCGAAGCAGCGAGAATATCTAAACTTTCGAGAAGTTTCTCAAAAAAATCAATAATTACATTCTGTTCGATAATTTTCTCACTGTAAGAGCCTAGCCCCTCTCGCACTCACGCCCCGGACTTGACCCGGGGCCTCTCGGACATCTAGCGCCAATCTAAATCCCACATTGAGCACAGGCCTTCGCTCACGATGCCACGACCCCGCCTTCCAGCCTGACCGTCCTATCCATCCGCGAGGCCAGGTCATGGTTATGGGTGGCGATCAGCGCCGCCAGGCCGGTCTCGCGCACGACCTCCAGCAGCATGTTGAACACCCTGCTGGCGGTTTCAGGGTCCAGATTGCCCGTGGGCTCGTCCGCCAGCAGAACCCGTGGTCTGTTAGCGAGCGCCCGGCAGATCGCGACGCGCTGCTGCTCGCCGCCGGAAAGCTCGGCCGGGCGGTGGCTGCCCCGATCGGCCAAGCCGACCCGGGCCAGCAGCTCATCCGCACGCTTCATCGCGCCCGGCTCGCTTGCGCCTGCGGTCATCAATGGGATCGCCAGGTTCTCGCGGGCCGAAAACTCCGGCAACAGGTGGTGGAACTGATAGACAAAGCCCAGAAGCCGCCGCCGGGCCGCCGTGCGGGTCTGGTCATCCAGGCCGGAATAGATCCGGCCCTCGACGGCAACCGTGCCCGCATTAGGCGCATCCAATAGCCCGGCAATCTGCAACAGCGTCGACTTGCCCGCGCCCGACGGCGCCACCAGCGCCACGACCTCGCCAGGGGCGACATTCATGCTCGCGCCGGTCAGCACCTCGACGCGGCGCGGCCCCTGATCGAAATACCGGGTCACGCCATCCAGGCTGAGCGCGTCACTCATATCTGAGCGCCTCAACCGGATCGAGCCGGGCTGCCCGCCGGGCCGGATAGAGCGTCGCCAGCAAGGCGAATGCCAAAGACACGAGGCAGGTCAATGCCACGTCGCGCCACATCAAGACCGCGGGCACGCGGGTCAAGAACCGGATCTCCGGATCCCAAACTGACGTGCCGGTGATCGCCTCGACCACCGCCTGGATCTCGTGGATATAGGTGGTGAATAGGACCCCCGCGATCACCCCAAGCACCGTGCCCGTTACGCCAATCGCCGCGCCGCAGATGAAGAAGATGCGCAGGATCGCGCCCCTTGTCATCCCGAAGGTCCGCATGATCGCCACTTGCCGGCCCTTCTCCTTAACCAGCATGATCAGCCCCGAGACGATGTTCAGTGCCACGATCACGAAGATCAGCGACAGGATGATGAACATCACATTCGCCTCGACCTTAAGCGCCGAGATGAAGGCTCCGTTGGCCCGCTGCCAGTTCCAAAGATAGGCTTCGCTGCCGATCTTTGGCTGAAGCCCGGTTCCGATCTCCTCAACCCGGTCCGGGTCGGTGACCATGATCTCGACACCATCCGCGCGGTCGATCTTGTTGAAGTAGGCCTGAGCCTCGGCCAGCGGCATAAAGACGAAGACCTTGTCGTATTCGCTCATGCCAATGCGGAAAATGTAGGTGACGGTATATGTCTTTGTTCGCGGAACTGTGCCTAAGACCGTGGTCAATCCGCGAGGACTGATCAGCGTAATCCGGTCGTCAACGACGAGGCCCAACTTGCGCGCGAGCCCAGCTCCAATCGCGACGCCATCTTCGTAGTCGTCCAAACTGCCGAGCGCTTCCTCCGGATCGGCAACGCCAGGAAGGGTCATGATGTCTTCTTTTCGCATCCCCCGGATCAACGCGCCTGCATTGCCCGCTTCCGACGACGCCATGACCTGACCCTCGACCATCGGCGCGACGCGGGTGACATCCGGATGCTCGCCGACCCGGCCGGCGATGGCGTCGTAGTCGGTCAGGCCTTTCTGGTCCGAAGGCAGCACGATGATATGGGCTTGAGCGCCCAAGATGCGGCCCACCAGTTCGGCCCGGAACCCGTTCATCACCGACATCACCACGATCAACGTACCGACGCCCAGCATGATGCCGGCCAGCGAGAAACCAGCGATGACCGAGATCGCGCCCTCTTTGCGCCGGGCGCGCAGATAGCGCCAGGCAATCATCCATTCCAACCGCGAGAAGGCGCTCGGCGCCGAAGAGGGCGGACTTGGGGCGGCGGTCTCGCTCACGGGGTCAGAGCCCCCTGTAGATTTCGGCAAGCCGTGAAACCGCATCCTCGGGTGACACCTCGTGTGTCTCGCCCGTGCGGCGCTGGGTAAGCTCGACCGTGCCGGATTTTAGGCCACGTGGCCCGATGGTCACCCTCCAGGGCAAACCGATCAGCTCCATAGTGGCGAACTTCGCTCCGGCCCGCTCGTCGCAGTCGTCGTATAGCACATCGAGGCCCGCCGTTTTCACCTGGCCATACAGCGCCTCGCAGGCCGCGTCAGTCTCGGCATCGCCCTGTTTGAGGTTCACCAGACCAACGTCGAACGGCGTCACACTCTCGGGCCAAATAATGCCCTTGTCGTCATGGCTCGCCTCGATGATGCCGCCGACCAGGCGGCTGACGCCGATTCCATAGCTACCGCTGTGGACCGCCACACGCTCACCCTCGGGCGTGGCGATCATCGCGCCAAGCGGCTCGGAGTATTTTGTGCCGAAGTAGAAGATATGGCCGACCTCGATGCCGCGCGCAGTAACCTGGCGCTCTTGCGGCACTTCGGCCTCGAAGACTGCCTGATCGTGGGTATCGTCAGTCCGGGCATAGGCGCCCGTCCATTTGTCGCAGATCGCCTGGATCTGGGCCTGATCTTCGTAGTCGATCTCGCGGTCCTGGAAATTGAGGTCCAGTAGTTCGCTATCGACGAAAACCTGCGTCTCGCCGGTCTCGGCCAGGATCAAGAATTCATGCGCATAGTCGCCGCCGATCGGGCCGCTTTCGGCACGCATCGGCACTGCCTTCAGCCCCATCCGGCCAAAGGTCCGCAGATAGCTGACCATCATCTGATTGTAGCTGTGGATCGCAGCCGCCTTGTCCAGGTCGAAGGAATAGCCGTCCTTCATCAGGAACTCGCGCCCGCGCATTACGCCGAACCGGGGCCTGACCTCGTCACGGAACTTCCATTGGATGTGATAGAGATTCTTCGGCACGTCGCGGTAGGAGCTGCAATAAGCTTGAAAGATCTCGGTAATCTGCTCCTCGTTGGTCGGCCCGAAGAGCATGTCCCGGTCGTGCCTGTCCTTGATGCGCAGCATCTCGGGCCCGTAATCGTCATATCGCCCGCTCTGACGCCACAGGTCTGCCGATTGGATTGTCGGCATCAAAACCGGGATAGCGCCGGCGCGCTGCTGCTCCTGATGGACGATCTCCTCGATCCGGCGCAGAACCTTGTAGCCGAGCGGCAGCCAGGAATAGATCCCTGCGCTCGCCTGGCGCACCATTCCGGCGCGCAGCATCAGGCGATGCGACACAATCTGCGCCTCGGCCGGAGTCTCTTTAAGCACCGGCAGGAAGTATCTGGTCAGGCGCATAATTTTCCTCTCGTCCCAACAACTGCCCGGCCCCGGACCGTGGAGTCAGGTGCCGGTGTAGGCGACCAAGGCAATAAGGGCAAGCGCGCCCCGATTTGCCGTTTGAAACGGATTTGGATTGCATTTCCAACAGACGGAAACACACATGTAAAACAAGTGACAACAACCAGAAGATGCATTAATAATCCGCGCATATAAGGACGGAAGATCACAGATCTCCGGTCCAAGTCTGGGGGAGGAGGCGGCCTGTGTTTCACAGGCCGTTTTCATTTTCTGGTTTAACTTATCCATGGATCATTCTGATATTACGTGCAAATTGCTTTCTGCTCCCAATTCAGTAGTCAATTGACGAAGGCGCTTTTCGACCTCCTCGCCCGCAAGCTCTGCCGCCGGCCCACGCAATACCAGCTCTAGTTGATCGCCGTCGTAGCGCACGCGGCAATGCCTCAGCATCCCGGGCGCCGCACCCGATAGCACCGTGCCCAGGCGGAACACCAGACCATAGCGGATCGCGCGCTCGATCGTCTCAGCTTTCAAGAGCTCGGGCATCCGCGATTGATCGAGCGGCTTTCGTGCACGCTTGTATCGGATCGAGAGGACAGTACCGACAAAGGCACGGCCGCGATGACCGAGATCGGTGAGCGTGGAGAGCGTTACCGTCTCCCAAACACCCGGAACGCGATAATCGGGGTGATTTCGCCAGTTTACATCGACCAGACGCGCCGCCGCGTCGATCAGGCGCTCCTCGGTCGCATCGATCGGTGGGATCACGGTCTTTGTCCAGGCGGCGAGTTCCGGCCCCAGGCCCGGATTCCGTGCATGGAGCGCCTCTTGTGCATCGCAGGCGGCGATCAACGGATCTCTCGTCCGAACCGGCGCGGGCATGTGTTCGAGGCAGACGCCCTCACGCAGGCCGAAACCCGAGACCTTGATCTTGCCCGGGCCCAGAGCCTTGATCAAATGGCGCAGCAAGACGCCGACCTGGCCCATCTGCGCGACACGTCCACTGGGGACGCCCGGGAGCGCGGCGATATCGTCAGACGATGCCCCAGCTGTCCAATCAGCCAGGGCCAGCGCCTTCTTGGCCGTCAGGGTGAATTCGTGCAGGACCCGGAGCGGATAGTTGCTGCGCTCGATCTCGGCCCGCGCCAATGCGCGCCATGATCCGCCAACCAAGTAGAGACACCCGCCATCCAAGGAGAAGTCGTCGCGCAGTCCTTCGAGACATTTCGAAATTTCTGCCTCGAACGCCTTCTTACGCTTTCCCGCGGCAAGGCGCAGGGGACCGAGCGGCGTCGTCACGCCGAGACCGGGCACGCCATTGGTGATACGGCAAAGCTCGAGCGAGGCGCCGCCGAGGTCGACCACCACGCCATCGGCCTTCGGCTCGCCAAAAATCACCCCAAGCGCTGCGAAACGCGCCTCATCGGCGCCACTGGTGATGACTGGGCGCACCCCGGTCTCGGCGGCGACCTGGGCGCAGAACGCCTCGCCATCGCTGGCATCGCGGACAGCGGCGGTCGCCACTGCCGCCAAGGCGCCCACGTGCAGGATACCCGCCACGGCCGCGAAACGCCGGATGGCGACCAGGGCACGTTCCTTCCCCTTTGGATCGAGAGCGCCGGACACTGACAGCCTGGCGCCCAGGCCGCACATGACCTTTTCGTTGAAGACGATCGCCGGGCTGCGCCGCCCGCCCTCGTAGACCACCAAACGCACCGAATTCGAGCCAACATCGATCACGCCGATCCGCTCGGCGACACTATCAAGACCTGGAAATGACGGCGGATATTCCGGGAAAAAGTCGCCCTGCCCGCCAAACGGTTCGGGCGGCGGCCGCGATCCGTACGCACTGCCCCTGGTGTCAGCCAGTTGCCTCTTCCTTCTCCCTCTCGCCCGCGGGCTTCGTGAGCCTGGGCGCATCCGCGGCGCCGCTGCGCCCACGTCCCGAGAGAGAGGGATACTTCATGAAGAAATCATGGCAACTGAAAAGTTGATCGCCCGGCTCGCCAGTGGCGCGCACATAGCGGCCGTCTGGCATCAGCACCCAGCTTTGCGCCTCGTCGCGCAGGTTCGCCGCCATCACTTGGTCGATGATCTGTGAATGAACGGTCGGATTGTCAATTTCGACCAGAGTCTCGACCCGGCGGTTCAAATTTCGGTCCATCCAATCGGCGGAAGAGATATAGACGCGCGCCTGGCGCGACGGCAGCCCGTGGCCATTGCCAAAGCAGACGATCCGGCTGTGTTCCAGGAACCGCCCGACCACCGATTTGACGCGGATATTCTCGGACAAGCCCGGTATACCGGGCCGGAGGCCGCAAATGCCCCGGATCACCATGTCGATCCGCACCCCTTCCCGCGAGGCGCGATAGAGAGCGTCGACCACCTCGTCCTCGATCAGCGAGTTGAGCTTGACCCAAACATGGGCCGGGCGTCCGGCGCGGGCATGGGCGGCCTCCTCGTCGAGCCGGGTCAGCAGTGTCTGCTTCAGCGTCAGGGGCGCGACTTGAACCTTCTCCAAGCTGCGCGGCTCGGCATAACCGGTTGTAAAATTGAAAATCTTCGCCGCGTCGCGAGCGTGAACCTCCGAGCAGGTGAACAGAGAAAGGTCCGTATAGATACGCGCGGTGATCGGGTGGTAGTTGCCGGTGCCGAAATGGGAATAGGTGACCAACTCTCCCCCCTCGCGCCGCACCACGGTCGAGATTTTCGCGTGGGTTTTCAGATCGACAAATCCGAAGACCACCTGGGCTCCCGCCCGCTCGAGCTGGCGCGCCAGCCGGATATTCGCCGCCTCGTCGAATCGGGCCTTCAACTCGACAAGCGCCGTAACCATCTTGCCTTCCTCGGCCGCCTCGCAGAGGGCCTGGACGATCGGGCTATCCTTCGACGTGCGGTAGAGGGTCTGCTTGATCGCTACGACATTCGGATCCCGCGCGGCCTGCTGCAGGAACTGAACGACGATCTCGAAGCTCTCGTATGGGTGGTGCAGCAGCATGTCTTTCTGGCGGACAGCGGCGAAAATATCGCCGTCATGGTCGCGCACGCGTTCCGGCAGACGTGGTTGATAGGGGGCCCACCGCAGATCCGGCCGGTCATCGACGATCAGCTCCGCAGTATCCGCGATCCCAACGATTCCCGCGACCTCGATCATCTCGGTCCGCTCGACACCCAACTGGCGTGAGATCAACTGTTTCAAAGGCTCGGGCGAATCGACGGTCAGCTTCAACCGGATCGCCATGCCCCGGCGCCTACGTTTCAGCGCGGTCTCGAACTCGCGAACCAGATCCTCGGCCTCTTCCTCGACCTCCAGGTCGCTGTCGCGCAGGACACGGAAGACGCAGCGGCCAACCGCCGAATAGCCCGGAAAGAGCTGACCCAAGAACAGCTCCAGAAGACTTTCCAGCAGCAGGAAACGGATCTCTCCCCTCGGTCCGTTCGCAAGCCGCACGAACCGGTCAAGCTGGGCAGGGACTGGGATCAGCGCCCGCATCTGTTCGCCATCGGTGCGGCGGAGTTCCAACACCAGGGCGAGCCCCTCATTCGGGATGAATGGGAAGGGATGGGCCGGATCCAGTGCCAACGGCGTCAGGACCGGAAACACCTGGCGTAGAAAATAATCCTCAAGCTGCGCCAAGTCGTCGGTGGTCAGCTTTGCGGCTTCGACGACGTAGATGCCCTCTTCCGCAAGATGTTTGCGCAGGTCCGCCCAGGTCTTCTCTTGTGCTCGTTGTAGGGAACGCGAATTCTGATTGATCAAATCGAGCTGTTGCGCTGACGTTCGCCCGTCGACCGAGCTGCGCTCGACGCCCGCGCGCATCTGCGCGCGTAGGCCCGCCACACGCACCGTGAAGAACTCGTCCAGGTTGGTGCCCGAGATCGACAGAAAGCGCACCCGCTCCAACAGCGGCTGTTTTGGGTTGTCGGCTTCCTCGAGCACACGCCAATTGAAGGCAAGCCAAGAAAGCTCGCGGTTCTGAAACCGCTCGGGCATCTCCGGGTCGAACGCGGTCAGATACTCGCTCGACACTGGCGCCGGCATGGTGTTCAGGAAATCCGCTCTCATTCGGACGCTCCGGCACCCAGCATCTGGGCGGCAAGATGCTGCGTAATCGGGCGCTTGCGTTCCAGCGAAAGGCGGTCGAGCGCGTCGACCGCTTCTTCCGCGGCCCCGCAAGAACGTTCGATTCTTTGCGCAAGAAACTGGATCACCTCGGGCCCTACCTGCAACTGCCTGTCGGAAAACAGTTTCACCAACAATGATGACAACAGCATGTCATCGGGCTTGTCGAGCGCGCTCACCGGCAATGCGGCCAAACGCGAGGCCAAATCAGGTATCTGGACCGGCCACCGCGCAGGACCTTCGCGACCAGTCAGCAGGACCCAAACACCTTCGTTGCCGGCAAGGTTCAGCAAATGAAACAGCGCCTCCTCGGCGCCCTCGCGCATTTCCTGATCAAGATCCGCAATCCGGTCGACGTCTTCGACGACAACCTTTCCCGCGGTTACGATGCGTCGAACCGCCAAATCGTCGAGCGCGGCGGCATCGATCCGTGCGGCACCGGTCTGCTGCATCCAAACATGGGCCAAATGGGTCTTGCCCGATCGCGCCGGACCGCAAAGCGCCATCCGGCGGCTGGGCCAGTCGCGCCAGGCCGAAATTGCCTGGACCGCACTTTGGTTGGACGGTGCGATGAGGAACGCTGCCCGGCCCAGCGCCGGGCGGTGATCGAGCTGAAACAACATTTGCCGCGGTGGGGCGGTCACTGGTTCTCCTCCTCCCGCTCGGCCTCTTCGCTACCGAGATAGAGGCGCCCCTCTTTGTAGCGGTCCAGGAAGAAGCGCCCAAAGACGCCGATCGCCGCAGCCGCGGGAACCGCAACCAACAGCCCGGCAAACCCGAAGAGCGCACCAAAGGCCGAAAGAGCAAATAGCAACCAGACCGGATGCAACCCAATGCTTTCGCCAACCAGTTTCGGCGTTAGAACGTTGCCTTCCGCAGCTTGCCCGACCAGAAAAACCCCGGCCACTGCGGCGATCATGCCAGGCGTCTCCCAGAACTGAACGACTGCAACTCCGATCGACATGATCCCTCCAACAATCGAACCGACAAATGGGATAAAGCTAATCAGCCCGGCAAATGCCCCGATCAGCAGCCCGAATTGCAGCCCAATTACCGTCAGCGCAATTGCATAGAACGCCCCGAGAATCGCGCACACGCTGAACTGCCCGCGCACGAATCCGGCCAACACTCTATCAAGCTCGCCCATCAATTCATGGATCACCGGCCGGTGCTGGCGCGGCAGGGCGTCGTCGATCCAAGCGATCATCCGGTCCCAATCATAGAGCAAATAGAACGCGACAACGGGCGTGATGACGGCAAGCGATACGAAGTCCACGATCGCGAGGCCACCAGTCCAGATCCCCTTCAGGATCGAAACGCTCCATTCGTCCGCGTTGTCGCGCAACTTGTCAGCTGCCCTGCGCAACGCCGAGTCGTTTTCGGATAGCGACGGCAATTGCGTCTCAACGAAATTGCGCAGCGCGTCCAAATTGTCCGGCAGCGCCACAATCGCACCGGCGATCTGCTGGAGCAGCGGTGGAAGCAACAGCACAACGGTGACAAAGGCCGCGGCGAGTGACGCGACGGTAATCAGAACGGTCGCCAGCAAACGCGAGAACCCCATGCGTTCCAGCGCGTCCGCTATGGGATCGGTGAAGTAGGCAATCGCGGCACCCAGGATAAAGGGCAGCAACACGTCCCCCAGAATCCACAGCGCCACGACGAAGCTGGCCAAGCCTGCCCCCCACCACCGGACCTGCTCGGCAACCCTCATGAGGCGAACTGCTCGCGCAAGAGCCGCTCCTCGAGCCCATGGCCCGGGTCGTAGAGCAGGTCAATCTCGATCTCGGGCGCCGCTGCGATGCGCACCTCGCGAACGTCGCGCACCTCGATGTAGTCGGCGGTGGCAGAGACCGGGCGCTTTTGGTGACTCAGCACGTCGAAGGTGACCTTTGCTTCCCAAGGCAGGATCGCGCCGCGCCAGCGGCGCGGGCGGAATGCCGAGATCGGGGTCATCGCCATTAGGCGCGCACGGATCGGCAGGATCGGGCCATGCGCGGACAGGTTGTAAGCGGTCGAGCCCGCAGGTGTCGCGACCATAATCCCATCGCAGATCAGTTCCTCCATCTGGACCTCGCTGTCCAGAAGGATGCGGATCTTCGCCGCCTGTCGGGTCTCGCGCAGCAATGCCACCTCGTTGATCGCAAGAGCGTCATGCTGGACGCCAGCGGCATCCACCGCCTCCATGCGAAGCGGATTGATCGCCGCCTTGCGCGCGCGCGACAGCCGCTCGGGCAGATCGTCGGGATTGTAGTCATTCAACAGGAAACCGACCGTGCCCCGGTTCATCCCATAGACCGGCGCCGCCAGATCCATCGTGTCGTGCAGCGTGTGCAGCATGAAACCATCGCCGCCAAGCGCCACGATTACGTCAGCGTCGGCGGCCCCGACGTGGCCATAGCGATGACGCAGGCTGCGCCAGGCCTCTTGCGCCTCCTCGGCATCGCTTGCCAGGAAACAGATCTTATCGAAACTCAACCGTGTCCTCAGTCCGCTGGATGTCCAGGCCGGTTCCCCAGTGCCAATTCCCCGGCCGCGGCGCCGTCGTCGCGGCACCATACCGGCGGCGCGGGCCTGCGGCAATCGGGTGCCTCAAATCACCTGACACGTGGGATTGGACAGATGGTGCGTCAATTTCTCGCTTGGGAAACTTCCTGCCCTGGAGTGTCGCTTTTGATATAGAAGACCCCAAGCGCCTGGTTTAGCGCCGCGGCTAGCATTTGCACCGCCGCAGTGGCGTGCGCCGCCTGGCACGAAAACAGCGCCTTCTAGGGAGACGACCCAATGGACGCGACCACCCGTGACGCCGGATTCTTTTCCGAAAGCCTCGAGTCCCGTGACCCCGAGCTCTTTGCCTCGATTGCCGACGAGCTGCATCGCCAGCAGGACGAGATCGAGCTGATCGCGTCCGAAAACATCGTCAGCCGCGCTGTGATGCAGGCTCAAGGGTCGGTTCTGACCAACAAATACGCCGAGGGCTATCCGGGACGGCGCTACTACGGCGGATGCCAGTATGTGGACGTAGCCGAACAGCTGGCGATCGACCGGGCCTGCAAGCTGTTCAATTGCGGCTTCGCCAATGTGCAGCCTCACTCGGGCGCCCAGGCAAATCAGGCTGTTAACATGGCACTGTTGAGCCCTGGAGACACTATCATGGGCATGGACCTCGCCTCGGGCGGACACCTGACCCATGGCGCCAAGGTCAACCAGTCGGGCAAGTGGTTCAACGCGGTCCAATACGGAGTAACCCGGACCGATAACAACATCGACTATGACCAGATGGCTAATTTGGCGGCCGAGCATAAACCAAAGCTGATCATCGCGGGCGGTTCGGCGATTCCGCGGCAAATCGATTTCGGACGGTTCCGCGAAATTGCGGAATCCGTGGGCGCCTGGTTCCATGTGGACATGGCGCATTTCGCGGGCCTAGTGGCGGGCGGTGTGCATCCAAACCCGCTCGAATATGCTCATGTGGCCACCACTACCACGCACAAGACCCTGCGCGGACCGCGCGGCGGCATGGTGCTGACCAATGACGAGGCGATCGCCAAGAAGATCAACTCGGCCGTCTTCCCCCAGCTTCAAGGCGGGCCCCTGATGCATGTGATCGCCGCCAAGGCGGCGGCCTTCGGCGAGGCACTGCGGCCCGAGTTTCGCGGCTATTCGGCACAGGTCGTGGCTAATGCCCAAGCGCTGGCGAGCGCGCTAATCGATGGTGGGCTGGCACTGGTCACCGGCGGCACCGACACCCATGTCATGTTGGTGGACCTGCGCCCCAAGGGTGTGACGGGCGTGGCCGCCGAACGCGCGCTGGGCCGTGCGCATATCACCTGCAACAAGAACGGCATTCCCTGGGACCCGGAGAAGCCGATGGTCACATCGGGCCTGCGTCTAGGTTCGCCGGCGGCCACAACCCGTGGATTCGGCGATACGGAGTTTGCCGAGGTGGGCCGCCTGATCGTCGAGGTGGTCGATGGCTTGGCCGCGAACGGCGACGAGGGCAACGGCACAGTCGAGGAGGCCGTCAAGGCCAAGGTCAAAGTGCTGTGCGACCGGTTCCCAATCTACGAGGCGGTGTAACGTAGAGGCCAATGCCCCAGGTCAAACCCGGGGCATTGTCATTTCTCAGTTCGCAAGCGCCGCGCTACCCAGAGGCACCGAAAACTTCCTGCACCAGATGACGACGGTGTCGAAATCCTCCGGGTTAATTTCGGCCGGCACCTTGTAGACCTGGGCGCCCGCATTCTGCTGCAGGGGCTCGAAGTCGGTTCCCTTGGAAAATTTCCCGCCTTGGCCGAAACCGACACGAGGATCGGGGGCTCCGTCGAAGGCGAAGTCATCTTTCAGATGGATCTCCCAACCGTCGCCAGTTTTGACCACTTCGACGCTGCCCGAAGTGACGTGTCCGCTGGCACCGGTGAAACTGCCGGTCCCCGCACCGGCGAGCGCGACCTGCGGAAGAGCGAACGCCACGACAGCGATCAGCAAAATGGGGGCAAAGATTCTCATCGGTCTGAACTCCTATTCCTGTCCCGGAAGTAATCCGGCTTCCCGAGCGCAAATGTAAGCAAGGCGGCGAAATGGTAGCAGCTCACACGGTTTTGTGACCCCCTGACACCGTTCAAGACCCACTTTGGGATGACCGGTCAGACTTGTCGAGTGTTACGGCCAGATATTGCGCCGACCAACACCCCCTACACAATCGTTTGGCGGCGCCCTATAGTGATTGTGTGCGCAGCCGAGGGAGAGCCAGATGCGTTGCCCGTTTTGTGGAAGTGTCGATACCCAAGTGAAGGATTCTCGGCCTGCCGAGGATCATGTGGCGATCCGCCGGCGGCGGAGTTGCCCGGGCTGCGGTGGCCGGTTCACCACTTACGAGCGGGTGCAATTGCGCGACCTGGTCGTTGTCAAGAAAAACAATCGGCGAGAGGATTTCGACCGCGACAAGCTTTCACGCTCAATCCGCATCGCCATGCAAAAGCGTCCGGTCGAGCCCGAACGCATCGAACAGATGATCTCGGGGATCGTGCGGCGCCTCGAAAGCATGGGTGACACAGATATTCCCTCGGACCGGATTGGCGAAATCGTTATGGAGACGCTGGCGCGGATCGACACGGTCGCCTATGTGCGCTTCGCCAGCGTCTATAAAAACTTCCAAGAAGCGGATGATTTCGAGGAATTCGTCGCCGAGCTGCGTCCTCCCACCGAGGAACCGGCCGAAGAGAAAACAGGAGCCTGAGCCCGTGGCGAGCGCCGCAAACCCAGCGGGCGACGCCCGCTGGATGCGCATGGCGTTGGGTCTGGCGGCGCGAAGCCTAGGCCGGGTCGCCCCAAACCCAGCGGTCGGCGCGGTGATCGTGCGCGACGGGCGGGTTCTGGGCCGGGGCGCGACCGCGCCCGGCGGTCGGCCGCACGCGGAAGCGCTGGCACTGGCCCAGGCGCGCGAGCGCTATGGTGACGCCGCGTTGGCCGGAGCGACGGCCTTTGTCTCACTGGAACCCTGCGCCCATCATGGCCAGACCCCTCCATGCGCCGAGGCGCTGGCGGCGGCCGGCATCTCTCGGGTTGTAAGCCCGGTCGAAGACCCGGACCCAAGGGTTAGCGGACGCGGTTTCGCCGCGCTGCGGCAGGTCGGAATCGCGGTCGAGACCGGCCTGATGGCGGCCGAGGCACGCCGGCTCAATGCGGGGTTCCTGACCGCGACAGAACTGGGGCGCCCTTTCCTGACTCTGAAGCTGGCAGTGACGCTGGACGGCCGGATCGCAACCCGAATGGGCGACAGCCGTTGGATCACCGGCCCCGAAGCCCGGCGGCGCGTGCATCTGATGCGCGCCAAGGCGGACGCCGTTTTGGTGGGGGCGGGCACGGCGCGTGCCGACGACCCGATGCTGGATGTGCGCGGGTTGGGCTCAAACGTGACCCAGCCTGTGCGCGTGGTGGCGGATGGCTCGCTCTCGCTGCCCGAGGCAGGCCAGCTTGCGCAGACGGCGCGAACACAGCCAGTGCATATCTTGCACCACGCCCGGGCCGCCACAGAACGGCGCTCGGCGCTTGGCGCGCTTGGCGTCACGCTGGCGGAAACGCCAGCGGATGAGGCTGGGCTCCTGGATCTGACTGCGGCGATCCACGCGTTGGCCACGGCTGGATTGACCCGTGTTCTTTGTGAGGGTGGTGGCAGGCTGGCGGCGGGGCTGCTCGCCGCCGGCCTGACGGACGAGATCGTGATCTTCACCGCCGGCCGCGCGATCGGCGGCGATGGCTTGGCGGCTCTGGCGTCGCTCGGCCTAGACCGCTTGACGGATGCGCCCGATTTTGAAGTCGAACATGAAGAGATTGTTGGCGACGACGTGATGATGGTTTGGCACCGTCGCGACTGATCCAGCCGCCCTTCGTCCTCTCATTCGGGGCGGACGCACCTGATTGCCGATCCCGCGTCCGCCCTCTGCCCGGCCCTCGCCGTCTCTCTAGTATCCCGTCAACGCGCGTGTCGTTCCGCCAAACGTCACCAGCGGCGCGATGGATTGCAGCACTTTCATCCATTTCGTGAACGGGGCCGAGGTAGCGTAGAGCGTGTCGCCATCTCGCATGACGAACTCTCGCGCCAGGAACATTCCCCCGGGCTTGGTCAGATCCAGCAGGTAAACGATCCGGCGGGAACCAGTCGTAGAGCCGCTTCGCAAGAGCTTGCCCGCGATCTCGGCGGGTTCGCGGCGGAATACAAAGACGCCTGTCGGATCGGCCCGCTGATCCAGTAGCCCGCCGACCACGCCTATGGCCCGTTCGGCCGAGAGATCGCGCACCGGAAAGGGGACGGTTGACTGCCGCCCGACCGCGCCAAGCGCGGTGAATATCCGGCGGTCACGCTCGGCGATCACCGCGTCACCACCCTTCAGGGCCACGTTGGTCGCCGGATCGTCGTAGAGATCCTGGACCCAGACCTCGCCGGTCTCCACGCCCCTGCGCAGCTTCAACCGCACCACTTCAGGTTCCTCGGTCACCCCTCCTGCATGCGCCAGCATCGGCAATAAGCGCTCGGTCCCGGGCTCGATCGCGTAGAGCCCTGGCGCGCGCACCCGGCCCGGAACGCTGATCAGCCGGCCTCGCGCATCGATTGGGAACACATCGACCTGCGGGTTGAGAGTTTTCTCGGACAGCCTCTTGCGTATGGTCTCGCGGATTTGGCTCAGTGTCAGTCCAGCCGCGCGTACCATTCCGATATAAGGCACGAAGATCCGCCCGCGCTCGTCCACTTTGACGTGTGGAAGCGGTGTCGCGCAGATACCTTGCGAATTCAGAAGCCCCTGATCGATATTTTCCCAGACCGTGATCGCCATCACGTCGCCCGGCGCAACGGTCGCAGTGTCTTCCGCCCGAGCCGAGACGAAGCTTGTTGGAAAACCCATGCGCTCGTCGATCCGAGTGGCTCGGATAACCGCGGGCGTCACCCGTACCACGTCATAAGGCAGCGCCGCCGGTGCCTCGGCTGTTATCTCGGAGTAATCCGGGCCGCTGCGCGGCACGGCGCAGGCCGATATCAGAGCCAACACGAGAAGCGCGGCAAGCGTGCGGGACGGCGCAAAGACAAACCGGGTCAAACGGCGATCCTTTCTGGAACTTTCTGCATGGGCAGGGTTGGTGTTGCGGGCTCCGCCCGGGCGCGCGTGCCAAGCACGCGATCATACGGGTCTTCCGGCGCCAGGATCGCGGCTGGGATCGCCTCGAGCGCCTCACGGATGCCTGCGCCAGAATAGAACGAGCCGCGGATCTGGGAGGTGCGGGTCAGGAAATTGCGGAACTGCCAGTAGCGGAACATGTCCGGCGGCCTATGATCGGCGAAGAACTCCGCAAGCGGCTAGTCCGAAACCAGGCCAGGCCGGGCATAAACCGCGCGGCCGCGAGCCGCGACCGGCAAACCGCGCCGCAGGGCCTGTTGCGCGGCGGTCGAATTGATCGTCACCGTGCTGCGTGCGTTGTCCAACAGCGTGCCCAGCACCGCCACGCCATCCAGGAACAGCACCCGCCGCGCCACGCCGGCCTCGGCGGCGCGGCGGCGGATCACCCGGCTTAGGCGCTCGCGCCCGTCCTCGAATGGATGCGACTTGAAGACCAGGCGATCGTCCGGCGAAGCCCCCTCGGCAAAAGCACGGATGCAGTCACCGATAAAACTGGCCGAGTTCTTGTAGTCCGAATAGGCCTGCATAGACGCGTCAAACGACAATTGCAGCAGCACAAGGTGATAGGGGCACCCCTCGTCCAATAGGGATGCCGCCGCGCGGCCTTGCTGAAACCGGCGCCGAGGCAGCCCGAGCGTGCGGCGCGTGTAGTGGGAAAACTCGTGCCAGAGTCCGATGTCGCGCCGCTTCGGCGGGCGCCCAAAATGGCGGGACGGAAACAACAGCCGCCCATGATATTGCGCCGCGTGCCAAATGTGTGGCCGGTGAGCACCCCATCCATCACCGGGGAGTGCCGCCGGGCATTCAGCCTCTCCGACAGCGTGCTCGATTTCGCTGGCCGAGATATGGCGCAGCCGAGAGTTGCCGTTTGATCCCCAGCGCTCGTAAGTGACGAATTCCGGCCGCAGATACCCTTCCTCGAGGCAGTGGCAGAGCACACCACACCGGCGCGCAACACGGATTGCCTCGGCATGCTCGGGGCGGCTGTCGCCATAGAGAATGATGTCGGTGACGCGATAGCGAACCAGTTGATATTCGATCCAGCTTTCATAGGCTTCGGCCGGCCCCAGATAGCGTCTGATCGGACCGGCACGCCGCCATTCCGCTTCGTCTGCCGCGTTAAAGGCGACACGGCGAACCTCGGCGCCCTCACCCGCCAAGCACCGGGCGAGGCGCCGCACAAAGGGTCCATGCGGTCCTTGCAGGAAAAGAAAGACGCGGCCCGCTGCCCGATCCATTGCCCAACCCCTCCCGGTATCACGCTTTTGCCTCTCGATCTCCGGCAGGCTGGCACGATCACGGTTAACGAAGGCTTACGGGACATCCTTGCCGTGGCAGGGCGGGCCTTGTAACGCTGTGCGCCGAAGTGCCAAGTCGGAGAGCGGCCGTGTTCACCGGAATTGTCCGCGAGGTCGGAACCTTGCTGGAGCGTCGCGATAGAAGCGATACCTATCTCAAGATTGGGTGCGCCCGCGCGCCCGAGACAATCGAGACCGGCGCCTCGATCGCCTGCAATGGCATCTGCCTTACCGTGTTGGAGACCGGCATGGATGATGGCCAGCCCTGGTTCGAGGTCTCCGCCTCGGCCGAGACGAAGACCAAGACCACACTCGGCGCTTGGGAGCGCGGGCAGCGGATCAATCTGGAACCAGCCTTACGCCTTGGCGACGAAATGGGCGGACACATCGTCTCCGGCCATGTGGACGGGGTCGGCCGGATCAGCGGCATCCAGCCCGAGGGAGACAGTCATCGGGTCACCATAGAGGTTGCGACCGAGTTGGCGCGGTTTATCGCTCCCAAGGGCTCGGTTGCGGTCGATGGCATCTCACTGACCGTAAACGAAGTCGCCGATTCAGATGACGGCGCCAGCTTCGGAGTCAACATCATCCCGCACACCTGGGCCGTTACCAGCTTGGCGGGTGTTGAAACCGGATCGAAAGTGAATATCGAGATCGACCTGCTGGCCCGCTATGTCGCGAGACTTGCGGAGCTAGAGCATGTCAACGAGCAATAGACAAATAGTCCATCTCTCAATCTCATTCATATATTCCGGATCGACAATCCTCTCGCGTCTTTAATATCGCTAATATATTATAAAATATAGGAGATTTCCCATTTCTGTCATATTTCGGTTAAGGAAAATTTTTACCACCAAGGTCGTTCGTATTTAATGTGGTGCTTAAGAAATGGTACGCTTAGCCTCTCAAGAACCTGGGATTATTCGAACTGCCGCGCGATTCGTAAGATATCGTTTCGGCAACATCGATCAACGTTACAAGTTCGAAAGGAATTTCTACCGAACGAAATTGCGCTTACTCGGAAGCCGAAATCCACTTCTCGTTTACACGATGGGAAAGGTCGGAACGTCTACGCTCACTAGATCGCTAAAGCGGCACTTTGGGGACCACGAGGTAATTCAGGTTCATTGGTTGTCGCATGGCGAATTGGCGGAGGATGACGCCCACCACTTGGCAGTTGCGCGGAGATATGCCGGCACAAACGTTGAGCGCCGGCTGTTTCCATTTTTTGTTTGGCGCGGACAACATGTGCGCAACGTTGTCTTAGACCGACGCAAATTGGGCTCAAAGATTCAAGTCATCACACTGACGCGCGACCCAGTCGCGCGCAACTTATCGTCGATGTTCCAAAATTTGCTATCGCGCTTTGACTACGACTTCGCGGCTCACCTAAAACTCAAGGGACCCGACAAAGTGAAAAAGGATATGCGAGAAATATTCTTTGAAAACTATGTAAATCGAACTGAGCACATCAAACGCGATGCAAATCCGTTGACGTGGTTCGACACGGAAATGAAGACGAACCTAGGTATCGATGTTTTCGCGTCGGACTTTGACCGAGCGGCTGGCTATCAAATCTATCGAACCCCGGACATCGACATGCTGTTGATCCGAACGGAGAATCTGAACAAATGCGCAGAAGAGTCGGTTCGCGAGTTCTTGGGTCGGGATGACTTCCATCTGGACGAAGCCAATGTGAGTTCAGAAAAGGACTATGGTGAGGTTTATCATCAGTTTCTAAACGAACTGACGCTGCCGGTTCATTACCTCGACCGACTCTACGGGTCGAAGATGGCACGGCATTTCTACACCGATCAGGAGCTGTCAGCTTTCCGGCACCGGTGGGAGTAGCCGCCTAACGTTCGGAATCTGCCGGCCGCGCACGCCGGTTCAGGCGCATACTCAAACGACGGCATTGTCGCCCGTTCAGCCGCATAAATGGCGGGTTCGACTTCAATCGAAGCGTAAGCTGCTGGAATTCGTGGCACGGGCAGGTTATGTGCCCGTCCAAACCGTTGCCGGACGCCGGGCTCATGAACAAGACAGAATATACTGACGCCATCTCCACCGTAGCCGAGATCATCGATGAGGCGCGCAATGGGCGCATGTTCATCCTGGTTGATCACGAGGACCGCGAGAACGAGGGCGACCTGATCATTCCCGCCCAGATGGCGACGCCGGATATCGTGAATTTCATGGCGACCCACGGTCGCGGCTTGATCTGCCTGGCGATGGAACCCGAGCGGCTCGACGCTCTGGGCCTGCCTTTGATGTCGCCCACCAACCAGTCGCGCCATGAGACCGCGTTCACGGTCTCGATCGAGGCGCGCGAGGGGGTCACCACCGGCATCTCGGCTCATGACCGTGCGAGGACTGTCGCGGTAGCAATTGACCCGAATTCCGGGCCAGCGGATATCGCGACACCGGGCCATGTCTTCCCCGTGCGCGCCCGCGAAGGCGGGGTCCTGGTCCGCGCCGGCCATACGGAAGCCGCGGTCGACGTTGCCCGGCTTTCCGGCATGAGCCCGGCGGGCGTGATCTGCGAGATCATGAACGAGGACGGCACAATGGCGCGGTTGCCAGACCTCGTGGCATTCGCTCAGCGTCATGCGCTGAAAATTGGCACCATTTCGGATCTGATTGCTTACCGCCGGCGCCACGACAACCTGGTACGCGAGACTACTTCGAGGACAATTTCTTCGACCATCGGCGGCGAATGGGAGGTCTCGATCTTCAACGACGAACCCGAGCACGCCGAGCATATAGCGCTGGTCAAGGGCGACGTCGCCGATGGCAATCCGGTTTTGGTGCGGATGCATGTGCTGGACCCGCTCGAGGATTTGCTGGCATTAAATCCCGAGCGCTGGCAGCAGGTACCCGATTCGATGGCCGCCATTGCCACCGAGGGGCGCGGTGTGATCGTCATCTTGCGCGACATGTCGCCGAACGCCCTGACCGCCAAGCTGGGCGGCAGCGGCGTCTCGCCGAAGGAGTTGCGCCAATACGGTGTCGGCGCGCAGATCCTGGGGGCGCTGGGGGTTTCGGAGATGATCATGCTGACGAATTCGCCCGCGCCAAAGGTCGTGGGGCTCGACGGCTACGGCATCACCATCACCGGCGCCCGGCCGATCCCGAAGCGCGGAGATTGAGATGGCCACCGAGGAACAACACCGCACCCTGCCCTTGCCTGGCCTAAACCCCGCGCCGAAGATGTTGATCGTCGCGGCCCCGTTCTACCGGAAAATCGCCGATGGGCTGATCAAAGGGGCAACCGCCGTACTGGACAGCGCCAACTGCGCCTACGAGGTAATTGAGGTTCCGGGCGCTCTGGAAATTCCGGTTGCGATCCGGCTCGCAGCCGAGTCCGGCGCCTGGGAGGGTTTCGTGGCGCTTGGCTGCGTGATCCGAGGCGAGACCACCCACTACGAGACCGTCTGCAACGACAGCTCACAAGGGCTGATGCTGCTGGGCGTGCAGAGCCGTATCGCCGTCGGCAATGGAATCCTCACCTGCGAGACCATGGCCCAGGCAGAGGCACGCGCGGATCCAGACGGGATGGACAAGGGCGGCGGCGCCGCGGAGGCGGCGCTGCACCTTGTGGCACTCAAACGTCGCTTCCGTGGCTTGCCCGGGCGCGGTGAGGCGGTTCCAGACGACGCCGACATTCTGCTCGCTGCGCAAGCGGCCCAACCCCGGACCGCCTGATATGCCCTCAACCGCGCATCAGGAGGCCAGGCTGGCCAGATCGGCGGCCCGGCTGGCTGCGGTCCAGGCGCTCTATCAGATGGAGATCTCGGGCGCTGGCTGGCAAGCGGTGCAGAAGGAATTCGAGGACCATCGTCTGGGCGCCGAAATCGAAGGGGCGCAGTATCGCGAGGCCGATGTGAAGTTGTTTCGCGATATCCTAAAGGGCGTCGTCGACCATCAATCCGCGATCGACCGGCTCACCAACCGCGCCCTGGTCGAGCGTTGGCCACTGGGCCGGATCGATGCAACACTGCGCGCGGTCTTCCGGGCCGCTGGTCACGAATTGACCGCCCGGCCCGACATTCCGCCCAAGGTCGCCATCGGCGAGTATGTGGACGTCGCCAAGGCATTCTTCGAATCCGGGCGCGAAGCGAAGTTCGTCAACGCGGTGCTGGATCATATGGCTCGCGAAGCGCGGCCAGACGCGTTCCAGAGCTGAAAACGCAAATCCCCAGACCTGTCGAGCCCGGGGATTGCGTCGGCGGGTGCCCGTTTGGCGCAGCGCTTAGATGCGGCCCGCGACGAACATCTCGATCTGGTCCCGGGTGATGCCAATATCGCGCAGGCGATGGTCGTCGTAGTGGTTCAGCGTCTCGACCGCCCGGGCACGGGCATTGCGGCGCCCGATGGCATTGATGATTGCACTGATCATGGCTTGGTCTCCTTACGGCAAGGTATCTCTCTGCCCGGAGAGGTAGGGCACGGCTCATCTGCAGAAAACCGTCACAAAGGCAATGCGGGATTGCAAAAATTGCAAATCTCGTGGAGCCGTGCGGTCAGTTCCAATCACCCTGAATATCGTCCCAGATCTTCTCGCCGATCAGGCAATCATAGTGCTCGGATTGCACCGGGATCCTTCTTGGTGCAGAAGCGCGCGGCGCCTCGACCAGATCCAGCACCAGCTTTCGCTGCACCGCGGCGGGGAAGTGATCCCATTCAAGGACCGGGATCACAAATGCGCCCGGCCCACCAATCACACAATCCTGGTAGTACCGGTCCAAGTCGTCCAGGTGCCACTGCGCGCCCATCCCCTCGCGGGTCATCAGCGGCAGGCCGTTGATGATGATCCCCTGCGCCAACGCTTCATCGCGAGCAAGATTGACTGGCCGGCCCTGGTTGTTCGGTCCGTCGCCCGAAATGTCGATCACCCAGCGTTCGCCCCGGAAGCGGTTCCGGCGGAATAGAGGAACCGCATAGTCCAGCGCCCCCGAGATCGAAGTGCGCCGCATGTTGTCGACGAAATGTGCGGTCAGCCGAGCTGCAAAGATCTCGGCATCGGCGCGCCCTGCGATCAGCGCCCACTCGACAACGATCTGCTGCGACCCGGTCCCGGCCCATTCAACATACGTGACCGCCACCCGGCCCAACCCCCCGCGCCCAATTGCCTGGATCACCGCATCGCTGACAAGCGCCTCGGCGTACCCTCGACGTTGGATCTCGAGTTCGCGGGCCGTCATTGAGCGCGAGACATCGACTGCCAGGACCAGCTCTACGTCGACCGTGACTTCCGGCTCGGCCAGAGCAGGTTTGGACAGCACAAGGCATAAGAGCAGGATAAGCCACCGCATGGACGATAGTGTGGCACCCGGTAAGTAAATGTCGAGGCCGGGACACCGCGATTCGATCGTCGCTCTCAAGGGCGACGCCACCGCTTGGCCACGGCACCGCCGGCAGATAACAGAGACCAATGAGCGAGGGGCAATCTTCTCCGGGCGACGTGGGCGCCTATCGCTGGGTCCTGCTGGCCGGTGTCTGGCTGATCTATTTCTGCTTCGGGCTGATGATCGCCTCGCTGGCGCCGTTGGTGGGACAAATCACCGCCGAACTGGCAATCGGGCATTCGACCATGGGTGCGATCCTGGGCGCCTGGCCGCTGGTCTATATCGCAGCGGCAATCCCGTGCGGCATCCTGCTCGACCAGCTGGGAACCCGCGTCTCGTTGACACTCGCGGCCTTGGTGATGGCGGCGTCGGGCATCGCGCGTGGATTCGCGACCGATCCGACGACCCTATTCCTGGCGGTAGCACTCTTTGGCATTGGCGGGCCACTGGTCTCGATCGGAGCACCTAAACTGATTGCCCAGCGTTTCGAGGGCCCCAATCGTGGCACCGCAATGGGCATCTACATCACCGGGCCGTCGTTGGGCGGCATAGCAGCGCTGACGCTGACACACGCGGTGATGATGCCTTTGACCGGCGGAGACTGGCGCATGGTTCTTTTCCTCTATGCGGGCTTTGTTGCGCTGTGCAGCATCGTCTGGCTCGGGATTGCCAATCATCCGGCGGCGCGCGCGCGTCTTGCCGCGGACGACGGCGGCAAGAAATTCAACCTGGCGGCCTTCGGCGAAATCCTGTCAGTGCGCGGTGTCCGGCTGGTGCTGGCCATGAGCATCGGCATCTTCTTCATCAACCACGGGCTCAACAACTGGCTGCCCGAGATCCTGCAAAATCGAGGCATGGGTGCCGCCGAGGCCGGCTATTGGGCCTCGCTTCCCACGATTGTCGGTGTCATCGGCGCGCTGATCATTCCGCGCCTCGCAACGCCCGACCGGCGGTTGCGGGTGATGACGCTGCTATTCCTTTGCGCGCTCGCAGCCTCGGTTCTTCTGCAGCTCGATCCGGGGATCGGGTTGGCATCCGGGCTGTTCCTGCAAGGTATCGCGCGGAGTTCGATGATGACCGTGGCGATCCTTCTGTTGATGGAGACGCCTGGCGTGCCGAAGGAAAGGTTGGGCCTTGCCGGCGGGCTGTTCTTCACGGCGGCCGAGATCGGCGGGGTCATGGGGCCGCTGACGATTGGATTCCTATCGCAATCGACGGGTGGATTCTCGGTGCCGATCGCGGCCGTCACGATTGTATGCGTTGTCCTTCTGGGCTTGATAGCCGTCCTCCGCCGGGCGTGGGAACACCGGTAGTGTGAGACCTATCCCGCCCTACGCCACCGCCGGTGGCGCGCAACAGACGGCTTCATACGGATACCGCTCCTTGAGCGTCCCAAAATACTCGAACACGTCCAGCGTCACCTCATAGGCTGGCCGCGTGATCTCGATATGCGGTGTCCAGCAACCAAGTTGCTGATAGGTCTGGATGCAGCGCGCGAGGACATCCTCGTCGATCTTCGGGAAATAGCCCTTCTCTGCCCAGGCGATCTCGGCCGCCGGGGTCTCGACCATGTAGCGCCGGGTCTTGGCATAGGCCCGGGTGAAGGCGCGGGCCTCGTCGGTCGCCAACCATTCCGGGGTCGCGGCCAGGCTGGAGAAACCGCAGGGGCCGATCTGCGGTCCCACCTGGGCCACCACATTGCCGACGCCATCGGCCTCCAATTGCTGCGGGAACGGACCTTGCTGCTGCACATAGGCGCCTTGCCCCTCGCGAAAAGCCCCGTCGATATCCGCCGCAACTCCGGGCGTGACGGCGTTGATCTTGTCGAAGTCGATCCCAGCCTTGTGGCAGGCATATTTGAACATCGCCCGCGGTTGGCCGCCCTTGAACATCACCACCTCGGCGCCTTCCAGCTTGTCCCAGGTGAAGTCCGGATCAGCCTCGCGGCCGGTGATGAAGAATCCGTCCATCTCGTTGATCTGAGCAAAATGCATGACCTTGGGCGTCTCGCCCTTGGCCAGTGTGGTGAAGCTCTGCGACAGCGCGGTCTGGCAGACCTGCACATCGCCCGCGATCACCGCGTCGATGGCAGATGTCCCAGGGGAGGATACAGTCCAATCCGCCTCAAGCCCCTCTTCCTTGAGAAACCCGCCGGACATCACCGAGATCAGCGGCGAGTAGAAGGCGGAGAACAGAGTAAACTGGATGTTGATCCGGGCCATTGGACTTGCTCCTGAACGGTCACCTTCTGACGCTACCCGACGGGGCGCGACGACGCCAACTCACAGGATGGGAAATTAGGCCGCGAAGCGCCTAGGCCGCCAAAAGCGCGTGGGCCTTGGCATTCGCGCGCTCGGCGCCGTCCCGGTCACCCATTCCCTTGAACGCCCGCGAGACATAGAACCAGTTCTGCGGGCTAGTGGACTTCAACGCCGTGCGCTCGTTGGCCAAAGCCAGGGCCAGGTCGAACTGGCGCGCCCGCAGCGCCGCCTCCAGCAACGTCCAGCCGATCACGTCGCGCTGGGCAAAGCTGCCACCCAGACGATGGCTCATGTAGCGCACTGGCAGCAGATGATCAACGCATGCGCCGTAGCGGCCTTTGTGGAAGTCCTGCATCGCCAGGCAGAACGGGATGCCGATCTCGCGGCTCATGGCCACGTTGGCATCAGACGCGCTCTCCACATAGCGTTCGTTCGCGGTCAAGAGCTCCTTCTGCGCATCCTCGCGCTCGTCCGAGACGAAGGTCATCATCGCGTGGACGTCGTTGAACGCATATAGCGTGTCCTGCGCCGAAGGCTCCCACTTGTCGGCCAAGTCGTGCCAGCGCGTCCCTGTATCGATATCCAAAAGCTTCAGGCGCCACAGAAGGGCCGAAGCATCCAACTCCTCGTATTTGTCGCCATGCTGTTCGTCCGAGCGCAGATGGTTGTCGTAGATCGCCAGCACCGCGTCGACGTCGTTGACGTCCAGGTGGTAGAGCGCCGTATGCCACCACAAATGGTTCGCGAAGTTCGAGCTGCCCCAGCTCTTCTCGTGTTCCGCCATGAAGCGGATGCCGCCGGATTGGCGCCCGTTCATCTCCATCACATGGCCGACCGCGTGGACCGCATACGGATTGTCGGGCCGAAGCGCCAAGGCCATACGGCCGTACTCTTCGGCCTTGAAGTAGTCGCGGTTCTCCTCGAGCCCGAAGGAATAGAAACCGAGGACGAATTCGTAGCCGGGGATCGTTTCGTCCCAAAGATTGAACACTCGCGCCACCACATCGCGCTGGCCCACGACGTCGCCCAGCAGCACATCGGCCAGGTGGATAAGCTGCAGCGCGAAGAGATCGCGCGGATAGTGGGTAAGCACCGCCTCCCATTTCTGAACCGCGCCGAAAAAATCGCCGTGCAGCCATAGGCGCATCGCCTCCAGATGCCCACGCTCGCGGTCATTAGCTTTGCTTTCCAGCGCCTCGGCCGCCTTCACCGCGGCGACCATGTCGTCGTAGATCCGGGTCTCCATTGCTTGGCTCAACCAGCCGGCCTTGAATATGTGCCCCATGACAAATTGCGGATGCTCGGCCAAGACCTTGTCGATCTCGGCGATTGCGTCGCCCCGGAAACCCAGCGCGCATTCGTGAGCGCGTTCGAGCCCTTCGATCGCCGATGGGTCTGAATACGAGACCGGGACGCCGCGCCAATCCTTGGTACCCGACTGACTCCCAGAGGTCTGAGTTGCGATCATGGCGTCTGCTCCCAAATCATCTCGGCCGCAGTTCTGTGTCTGCGCCCGGCCTGGATCATACATCACTCCAAATGGGAATGGGATAAACCTTCATCGAGCCCAATCAGCGATTGGTGAAGTGTTTGAAATATCCGCGTTTGACCTGCCCCGCAGCATGGGCGTAGGGACGAGACCATGACCATCGAAACAGTTCACATCATCGGCGGCGGCATGGCCGGGTCCGAGGCTGCGTGGGCAGCGGCCAATGCGGGCGCGCCGGTAGTGCTGCACGAGATGCGGCCCCAGCGCGGGACCGAGGCGCACCAGACCGATGGCTTGGCCGAACTTGTCTGCTCGAACTCGTTCCGCTCGGACGATGACGAGAGCAACGCGGTTGGCCTGCTGCATTGGGAGATGCGTAAGGCAGGCTCGATCATGATGTCCGCGGCCGGTCCCGCTCAGGTACCTGCGGGCAGCGCCCTGGCGGTGGATCGCGAGCTCTTCTCTCAGGACGTCACCGCCCGGATATTCAGCCACCCGCTGATTTCGGTTGAGCGCGGTGAGATCGCCGGCCTCCCGCCGGGCGATTGGCGCAATGTTATCATCGCCACTGGCCCCCTGACCTCCCCTGCCCTCGCGAGCGCGATCCGGGGTCTGACAGGCGAGACCTCGCTCGCCTTCTTCGACGCCATTGCGCCGATCGTCTATGCGGAAAGCGTGGACATGTCCAAGGCGTGGTTCCAGTCGCGCTATGACAAGGGCGAGACGGAGGCCGAGCGCACAGCATATCTCAACTGCCCCATGGACCGCGATCAATACGAAGTCTTCATCGACGCGCTGCTTGCCGGGCAGAAGACCGAGTTCAAGGATTGGGAACGCGACACCCCCTATTTCGAGGGCTGCCTGCCGATCGAGGTGATGGCCGAGCGCGGGCGCGAGACCCTGCGGTTCGGGCCGCTGAAGCCGGTTGGCCTGACCAATCCACACCAGCCCGAGATCAAGCCCCACGCGGTGGTCCAGCTCCGCCGCGAAAACGCGCTGGGCACGCTATTCAACTTGGTCGGCTTTCAGACAAAGCTAAAATACGGCGCGCAGGCCGACGTGTTCGAGCTGATCCCGGGCCTGGAAAACGCTCGCTACGCGCGCCTGGGCGGCATCCATCGCAATACGTTCCTGAACTCCCCCCGCCTGCTCGATGGCCAAATGCGGCTCAAAGCGGATCCCCGGCTGCGCTTCGCCGGGCAGATTACCGGGGTCGAGGGATATGTTGAATCCGGCGCAATGGGCATCCTGGCGGGCCACATGGCGGCAGCCCAGGCACTTGGCCTGGAAACACCGCCGCCGCCGTCCACAACCGCAATGGGTGCACTGGTCAACCACATCACCGGCGGGGCCGAGGCCGAGACCTTCCAGCCCATGAACGTGAATTTCGGCCTGTTCCCACCTCTGACCGGCGACATCCGCAAGGGCCGCAAGGGCAAGCGCGACCGCGCCGTCGCTTACACAGAGCGCGCGAAAGCTGCCTTCGAATCTTGGGCAAATGCCCAGAGACGACCCAAAGCGGAACAAACTCCCGCCTGATTTCCCCATGACTATCAACCGTATCGACCGCACTTTTCGTGTAGGTTGTAAAGTCTGTGGGGGTTCACCTCTAAGTGGTGGGGGATAGTCATGATTAGCGGTCTTCAACCGGATACGCAGCAGATCAATCGTCAACAGTTTGAGTGGCTTGCGAAGGAAACGAACGGTTACAAGCACTTGGCGGCCGAGATCGGCGCCGAGCGCTCGGACTCGATTGTCGACATCGTCTTCGACAACCTGGTGCGCGAGCACAGCCCGAACGACCGCTATCTGATGATCAGCCCTAACGAATTGCCCTTCTACACCGAGAAGGTGGAATCCGTACTCGGCACCGAATGCGAGCAGATCGACGAAAAGTTGACCTATCTGACCACGCTCTTGAAGGCGACCATGGCCGGAGATCTGCGCGAGCACCTGGAAGGCGCTGTCGAAGCCGAGCAGAACTACACCACGCCCAGCCAACTGCCGCCGGGCGGCCGGCGACGCGAGATCGCCAAGGCGGCGGATTGGATCGCCGCATCGATGCACGGAGACGAGAGCCGCGCCCAAGTTCTCGAATGCCTTAACAAGCATGTCCTCGACGAACCGCGCGGCATCGCGCTCGGAAAGACACCGGCGGAAATCCTGGACAAGATACATTGCGAGATCGTTCTCGATGCGCCGCGCGTGCGTGGACCAAACCCAAACACGGCCTATCCTTCGTCGATTGGCGGTCGGTTTCTGCAGAATCATGTGTTCAAATGGACCTCTCGCATCATCTGGCCGGGTCCCGGCGAAGAGATCTGGCGCGATGTGGCATTGTTCTATCTGGGCTCGGTGATGACCGTGCAGGGTTATACAGACGGCAACAAGCGCATGGGGCGGACGGCCTATGCCCTGACCCTGCTGAAAGCGGAGTTGCCGTTCGACGCGCCGAATTCGGCCCTGGAAGCGGGCCTTGCGCGGATGCAGCGTCCATCTGAATTGTAGTCCCCAAAAGTCAGACACTTGGCTCGGTTTGACCCCCTCTCCCTGCCCAACTAGTTTGGCCGGGGGAGGAACGCATGACAGAAAAATCGGGCCAGTTGTCCAACGCCTATACGGTCTCGACGCCGGAAGAATCCCAAAAATTCTACGACGGCTGGGCCGAGGGCTATGATGCCGAAATCGCTGAAAACGGCTACGCGACACCGCAGCGTTGTGCCGAGGCGCTAGCCGCGCATGCGGACTCCATTTGGGCACCGATAATGGATCTGGGCTGCGGCACCGGCGTGTCGGGCGCGGCCTTGAAGGCGGCGGGGTTCGAGTGCATCGACGGCTTTGATTTTAGCCAAGCTATGCTGGACCAGGCGCGGCCGAAGGGCATCTACCGGAACCTGGCGATCGCCGATCTCTCGAAGCCACTGGAGATCGCCGAGGGCATCTACCAGAATGCCGCCGCCATCGGCTGCATCACGCCGGAATACATGCCTCCCACAGTGCTGGACGAGATTCTGTCAAAACTGCCCACCGGCGGGTGCCTGTCGTTCTCGGTCAACGACCACTCGGCCCAGGACGGCACGATCGTCGGGCGGATCAACACATTGGTCGATTGCGGCGCAGCGGAGTTGGTCTTTAAGGAATACGGAGACCACCTGCCCGGGATCGACCTCAAATCCACGGTCTATGTGCTGAAGAAGCGCTGATCACCATCTGCCCCGGAGCGCACGCCAGAAGAGCAACGGCCCCCTGCCCGCGGGCATATCCTCATGCGGAAACAGGAACCGCGCCCGGTTGAGCACCCGCTCGGCCCGCGCAAGCGTCAGCAATGCGGGCAACACCGTCGTCGGCACCTCGCCGGTCTCGGCTCGGGCGGCGTTCAGCACCGCCTCTGCTTGAGCCACATGTTGCCGCACTTGGGCTTCCGCGTGAGCCGTAACCTTGCCGCGCGCCAGCGCCGCGCGGTCCTCGGGCCTCAGCCCAGGAAGCAGATAGCAATTAGCTTCGGCGGCCAGCCGCATCCCCTGGCGCAGCAGATACGCGACCGCCAGCGCCTGCCCCGACGCCGTCGCAGCGCGGCGGGCAAACTCGTCCTCCTCGCTCAGAAGCGCGCATGCGAGCCGCGTGAGCGCGCCGAACCGCCCGTCAGCCCAGGCCAGAAACTGGGCTTCGTCGAAGGGCCCCTCCAATTCGGCCTCGCGCGCCTCGATCAGCGAGGCGAGGTCGGCACCGTCCAGGCGGTGGTTGCGCAACAACCCATGCATTGGCTCAGCGATCTCGTGCTTTCGCGCAGGCGCGCCCGCATCTGCCTCGGCTAGGACATCGCGCCACCATTGCAGGCGCATCCGCGCAATCATCGGCTCGGACGCACGGGCCGCAGCGCGGGAAAGCTCGATATCGAAGGCATATAGCACCATCAACCGCTCGCGCCCCGGCTCGGGCGCGAACAGGGCGGTATGGAACAGTTCTGGGTCCAGCCGCCGCACCAAGTCGGCCACGGGGCTGAGGTCGGGTGCAATCATGCGCCGGTTCTAAAGCGCGGCGGGTGCGCCCGCCAGCATCAGCTTGGTGATGACCGCATCCTCCAACGCCTGGAACGAGGCGTCGACGATGTTGGGCGAGACGCCAACGGTCGACCAGGTATTGCCGGCAGCATCCGCGCTGTCGATCAGCACCCGCGTCACCGCCTCGGTCCCCGCTCCAATGATGCGGACCTTGAAATCCACCAGGTGCAGGTCGTCGATATAGCTCTGATAACGCCCCAGATCCTTCCTCAGCGCCCGGGCCAGCGCGTTGACCGGCCCCTGGTCCGCATGGGTCACCGGATCGACCGACTCGGAGGCCGAGATCATGCGCTCGCCGTCCACATGCACGACGACCACGGCTTCGGATACGGTGACCGGACCATCCGGCTCGTCGCGCCGCTCGATCGAGACGCGGTAGCGGTCGACATCGAAATATCGCGGCAATTGGTCGAGGCTGCGTCGGGCGAGAAGCTCGAAACTGGCCTGGGCCGAGTCGTACGAGAAACCCTGGTCTTCACGCTCCTTCACCAGGGCCAAAAGGCGCGCCAGACGCTTGTCCTTCGGGTCGGCCTCGATGCCTGCCTTGCTCAGGCGCTCGGTCAGGTTCGAACGGCCCGCCTGGTTCGACATTGGGATCACCCGCTCGTTGCCAACCGCCTCGGGCGCGACATGTTCGTAGGTCGCCGGGTCCTTGGCGATGGCCGACGCATGGAGCCCCGCCTTATGGGCAAAGGCCGCGGAACCCACATAGGCCGCGTGGCGGTTCGGCTGGCGGTTTAGAACCTCATCCAGCATCAGCGAGACCGTTCGCAGGCGCGGCAGGGCGTCGGTTGCTATCCCGGTCTCGAACCGGTCAGCGTATTGCTTCTTCAGCAACAGCGTCGGGATGATCGAGACCAAGTTGGCGTTCCCACACCGTTCGCCGAGGCCGTTCAGCGTGCCCTGGATCTGGCGTGCGCCCGCCTCGACGGCGGCAAAGGAATTGGCCACCGCCTGCTCGGTATCGTTATGGGTGTGGATGCCGACATGTGTGCCAGGGACGCGCTGGCAAACCGCGTCGACGATCTCGCTGACGTCGCTCGGCAGCGCCCCGCCATTGGTGTCGCAGAGCACGACCCAACGGGCGCCGCCCTCCATCGCGGCATCTAGGCAAGCGAGCGCGTAGTCCGGATTGCCCTTGTAGCCGTCGAAGAAATGTTCCGCATCGAACAGCGCCTCGCGGCCCTGGGTAACGAGGTGCGCGATCGACTCGCGGACATTGACCAGGTTTTCGTCCAGAGTGATGCCGAGCGCGGTCTCCACATGAAAGTCATGGGACTTGCCGACCAGGCAAACGGCGGGGGTGCCCGCGTTGACCACCTCGGCCAGCACCTCGTCGTTGGCGGCCGAACGCCCCGCCCGCTTGGTCATCCCGAAGGCGGTGAAGGTGGCGCGCTTCAACTTCGGCGCCGAGAGGAAGAAGTCGCTGTCGGTGGGGTTGGCCCCGGGCCAGCCGCCCTCGACATAATCGAGGCCAAGGTCATCGAGCGCACGCGCGATCTTCACCTTGTCGGCGGCGGAGAAGTCAACGCCCTGGGTTTGCTGGCCGTCCCGGAGCGTCGTGTCGAAGAGAGAGAGGCGTTCGCGGGTCATCGGAGCGCCTCCGCGAGTTCCTCTACACTGTTCACCCATGCATCCGAAAATGCTTGAGGATGCTCGATCGAGGCGCCCTCAGAAGCGGCGGGGTTCGCTGTGAGCTTCAAATCGAGATCATTTGCTCGACTGCGAATTTCATCGGCTGTTGAGTAGTCTTTCACGGCGCGCGCGTTGGCCCACGCCAGTCGAATTTGATCGAGAGCTTCGTCTGGGACGTTCTCAGTCTTCGGCGGGCGTTCGAACCAATCAGCCAGGTTGTCGTCGAGGATCCCTAAAATAACGCCAGATGCCCGAAGCACGGAACGATCGCCCCGTCCATGCATGACATCGTTGCGCAATTTGTGCAGAATCGCGATCGCCTTGGGCGAATTTAGATCATCGCTAATTGCCGCGATCAACTCAGGACTGGGTGCAGACGATTCTACGCCCAAAGTTAATTGCCGCAGGTGCCGTAGGACGGTTTCGGCCTCTTTGACCTTTGCGTCAGTCCAATCCAACGGCTGCCGGTAGTGCGCCGATAACAGCACGAACCTGATCACCTCTCCGGGTATTCCCCTATCCCGCAAATCCTTCACGGTGAAGAAGTTCCCCAGGCTCTTGGCCATCTTCTCACCTTCGACCTGCAGGAAACCGTTGTGCATCCAGACATTGGCCATCAGGTCGGTGTCGTTGGCGCAGCAGCTCTGCGCCACCTCGTTCTCGTGGTGCGGGAACTGCAAATCGATGCCGCCGCCGTGGATGTCGAAAACCGGGCCGAACAACGTCCCAGCCATGGCGGAGCATTCGATGTGCCAACCAGGTCGCCCCCGCCCCCAGGGGCTGTCCCAGCCCGGCTGCTCGTCGGTGGAGGGCTTCCATAGGACGAAGTCCATGGGGTTCTTCTTATAGGGCGCCACCTCGACGCGTGATCCGGCCACCATGTCGTCCAACGAGCGGCGGGCCAGCGCGCCATAGCGCTCGTAGGTGGTGACATCGAATAGTACATGTCCGTCTGCCTCGTAGGCATGGCCCTTGTCGACTAGCGTCTGCGTCATCTCGACCATCTGAGGGATCATCTCGGTGCAGCGCGGCTCCACGTCCGGGCGCAGCGCCCCCAGCGCGTCCATGTCCTCGTGGTACCAAGCGATGGTCTCGTCGGTGATCCGACGTGTGGCAGCCTCCAACGTTTCATCCGCGCCTTTGGTCTGGACCGCGCGCTCGATGATCCGGTCGTCCACGTCCGTGAAATTCCGGGCATATGTGACATAGCTCTCGCCATAGACGTGCCTGAGCAGCCGGTAGAGCACATCGAACACCACCACCGGCCGCGCGTTGCCGATATGGGCGCGGTCATAGACCGTGGGGCCGCAGACATACATGCGCACGTTCTTCGGATCGATCGGCTCGAAGGCCTCCTTCATCCGGGTGCGGGTGTTGTAGAGCTTGATATCCGTCATGTCTGGCTCGCACAGCGTTCAAGTCCCGCGGCGGGCCTAGCATCTCGTTCAGATCAGGGGAATACGAAACACCGCCGCGGACTTATGTCAGCGGGTAATGCAAATCCGGCAGATGCAGATCGCGGTGTTCATGGCCGCCGTGATGCGCCCGTTTGACTTTGAAGTCAAGGTTTTCGCAGCAGCGGCATCAGCGCCGCCATCTCGGGCCCGTGGTCGCGGCCGGTCAATGCGCGCCGCAACGGGCGGAAGAGATCGCGGCCCTTGCGCCCTGTTGCGTCCTTGACCGCCCCGGTCCATTCCTTCCAGGTTTCCGGCCCCCAAGGGCGCGGCGGCAGCAGGGCCATCGCCTGGGCCACGAAATCCGCATCCTCCGCAGCGACCGTTGGCTCGGCCCCATCGCGGCAAAGCGCCCACCACTCCCCGACATCCGAGAGCTTATCGAGGTTTGGGCCAACCGCCGCCCAGAAATCGGGCGCGATGTCATCGGGGACGCCAAGCGCCGCCAATTTCTCAGCCTCGTTCGCGAAGGGCGTCGCGCGCAGCGTTTTGGTCGAGTGCAAGGTCAACTCATCTGGGTCGAACTTGGTCGGCGACAGGCCGAACGAACCGATATCGAATCCCGAAAGCACCTGTTCGAGACCGGTCATCACCTCGACCGGCTGCGACGATCCCAGCCGCGCCATGAAGGCGACCAGGGCAACCGGCTCGACGCCTGCCTCGCGTAGGTCGGCCAGGGCCAGCGTGCCCAGTCGTTTCGACAGCGCCTCTCCCTTTGGCCCGATCAAGAGTGAATGATGCGCGAAGGCGGGCGCCTGGCCGCCGTCCGAAAGAGAACCGAGGGCCTCGAAGATCTGGATCTGCGCGCCGGTATTGGTCACGTGATCCGCCCCACGAACCACATGGGTGATCCCCATCTCCATGTCGTCGACCACCGAGGCAAGCGTGTAGAGCAATTGCCCGTCCTCGCGGAACAGCACCGGATCGCTGAGGCTGGCCCCATCCACGCGCTGCGGCCCCCGGATCAGATCTTCGAAGGTGATCTCGCGGTGCTCCAGCAGGAACCGCTGATGCGGCCGACGCCCCTCGGCTTCCAGCTTCGCCTTCTCGGCGTCGCTCAACTTCAATGCCGCCCGGTCATAGACTGGCGGCTGTCCCATATTCAGTTGCTTCTTGCGCTTGAGATCCAGCTCCAATGGCGTCTCGTAGCAGTCATAGAGCCGCCCCGCCCCGCGCAAGGTCTCGGCAGCGTCCAGGTAGCGATCAAGCCGCTCGGACTGGCGCTCCTCCCGATCCCAGGTCAGGCCCAGCCATTCCAGGTCGCACCGGATCGCGTCCGCAAAACGCTCCTCCGAGCGCCCCGCATCGGTATCGTCGATCCGCAGGATAAAGGTTCCGCCGCCCAAGCGCGCCAGAGCCCAGTTCATCACGGCGGTGCGTAGGTTCCCCACATGCAGTAACCCCGTCGGCGACGGGGCAAAGCGGGTCACGGGCATCAGCGCTTCCAGCTATGGACCAGGCGCATCTCTTCCAGGTTCTTCGCGATGCGGCCGACATTATCGTCCATCATCTTGCCCTTCAGCTCCAGATGCGCTTCCTTCGGCCCCAGCCCCTTTACCAGCGGACGGCCGATTTCGCGGAACGGATAGAGGGTCATCGAGGGATTGTCGAGCGTGATCCCCAGATAGGGATTGCCGTTGTGGCGGAACGGCTTGAAGCTGGCTATCTCGGCCCAACGGATCGGTCCGACCGCCTTAGGCGTATAGAGCACCGTGATCCCTTCCTTGCCGGCTACCACGGTGGGACCACGACGGGCCACATGCCAAATATGTGCCGCCACCATCACCAGACCCAGTGGCAGAGCCAAGAACCTGGCCAGCATCTTCAGATCCTGCGAGAACGGAATACCACCGACCTGGTCTTGGGTCAGTACCACGGCCGCAATCCCCAGCAGCAGCAGACCAATCAGCACAGAGAGTGCTGCGTTGGCCTTGCCACGGTAATAGATTACCCCGTCCGTTTCGATATCGGGCATTGGAAAAACTCCCTCTGAACGCACGTCAACTATCGTTAATTATAAGAGGTTCAGACCCGTTTGTCGCGTCTTATCAGATGTGCCTGAAGTTCAAGGCGAATTCTTTTCCCTAGCCTCTTTCTGCCGTTCCAATATTAGCTGCAATACCTCGGCGGCCTCGACCGGGCTGCGGCCCAGATGGATCCACCGGAACGCGATATTTGCCTCGCCAGGGTCGTGGGCGCGCACGTGCATGAACCGCATCATCATCGAATAATCCGCCAGGGTGCGGCGCGGGTCGGTCAGGAAGATGCCCAGACACAGCTTCTTGCTGATGACCACGGCGGCAAACTCGTCGATCTCCGCCCACGGGATCGGATCCGTGAATCCCAGTATCGAGCGCATCACGATGCCGCCGGAGGTCGCCACCAGGGTAGGCGTGCCCCGCACGAGCCTGAAGAACAAATCGACGGCATAAACCGGACAGAGGACCACGATGATCCAGAGACTGATCCGAACAACCGTCGCGCCCTCACCCAAGTCCGCGGCATTGGCATTCATCAATGCCAGAACCGCGGCAAAGGCGAACAGCACGAACCCCGCGAACATCCCCGCAGTCAGCCCGCGATGCGGCACGAAGCGGGCGAGGATTTGGCTCACGATTTGTCCCGCCAACGATTGACGATCGGATAGCGCCGATCCAGCCAAAAGGCGCGCTTTGTTAGCTTGACGCCGGGCGCCGACTGGAAGCGTTTGAACTCGGAGATGTAGAGCAGCGATTGCACCTTCATCACTGTCTCGCGCTCGAATCCGGCCGTAATGATCTCGTCGGTCGAGAGTTGTTCCTCGACCATCATCTGCAGGATGGCGTCGAGAACCTCATAGGGCGGAAGGCTGTCCTCGTCCTTCTGATCCTCGCGCAACTCGGCGGAGGGTGGCTTTTCAATCACGCGGATCGGGATCACCTGGCCTGTAGGCCCCAACATCCAAGGCCGGTGATTGGCGTTGCGCCAGCGGCAGGTCTCGAAGACCCGGGTTTTGTAGAGATCCTTGATTGGGTTGTAGGCGCCGTTCATGTCGCCATAGAGGGTGGCGTAGCCGACCGCCATCTCGGACTTGTTGCCGGTGGTAAGCAGAAGCTCGCCAAACTTATTGGACAGCGCCATCAGATAGACGCCGCGCAGGCGCGACTGGATGTTCTCCTCGGTGATGTCCGGCTCCAGACCCTCGAATTCCGCCGCGAGGCCCTGGCCGATCGCCGAAACCGCGCCCGAGATCGAGATTTCGGGATGCGTGACCCCCAGCGCCTCGGCGACCTGGGCCGCGTCCTCGAGGCTGGTTTGGGACGTGTAGCACGAGGGCAGCATTACGCAGCGCACATTCCCTGGCCCCAGTGCATCGGCCGCAATCGCCGCAACCAGCGCCGAGTCGACGCCGCCCGAGAGACCTAGCAGCACCCGTTTGAAGCCCGACTTGCCCACATAGTCTCGGGTCGCCTCAACCATGGCGCGATAGTCGGTCTCGGCGGGCTGGGGCACCTCGGCTCTTGGCCCCTCGTCGATCCGCCATCCGTGATTGGTGTAATGAACCTCGATCATCTGAGTCGCCTCGTCGAAGAACGGCATCTGCACCATCAGGGCCCCGCCCGGGTTCAGGGCAAAACTGCCACCATCGAAAATCTGGTCATCCTGGCCACCGACGAGGTTCAGATATGCGACCGGCAATTCGGTCTCGACCGAACGGGCGACCATGTGGTGGATTCGCGTTTCGTATTTGCCGCGCTCGTAGGGCGAGCCATTTGGGATGACGAATAGCTCGGCCCCCGATTCCGCCATCCCCTCGGCCACGTCCTCGAACCACATGTCCTCGCAGATCGGAAAGCCGACACGGCACCCGGCGATCTCGACCGGGCCCGAAATCTGTCCCTCGAGATAGAGCCGTTTCTCGTCGAAAACCCCATAGTTCGGGCGGTGGTGCTTGTTGAACGAGGCCCGGATCGCGCCGTCCTGCAACAGGTGATAGGCGTTGTAGGCGCCCGCATGGTCCTGACCCGGTTCACGTGTCGAGCCCGGGATCGGCGCCCCCACGCCCAGCGCCGCTCCACCGATCCGGGTGGCCGTGGCCAGCACATCGAGCCCCACCCGCACGTCGCGCAGGAAAGCGGGCCGGACCGACAGATCAAGCACTTGATACCCGGACAGAAACATCTCGGGCAGAACCACCAGATCGGCGCCCGCATCCTCGCCCTCGGCCAGCAGCTTCTGGGCCAGCGCTACATTGCCGGCAATATCGCCCGCCACGGGGTTTGCCTGGGCCAGGTAAATGCGAAGCGTATTTGGCGTTGCCATGAGGTCGCCTCCGGCTGTTCCAGCGCAACCGCTTAGCCCCGGGCGCGCGGCCAGAGCAAGGGCACGCGCGCCATCCACCGAAAAAAATTGCCGCTGTGAAAGGATTTTCCACCCCCAGGCGACAAACTTCTGTTCGCAGACAGGCGTTGTCAGCAGCGTTCGGGGTATTTAGACTGGTGTCGATCGGTAACGTAGGCGAAGACCTGGCGTGAAAGCCGGGCATATGCACATGGGGTGGCAGACAATGAGAATTGTTGCAATCGGAGTAGTTGCAGCGTGCCTACTGGCCAATGTGGCGATGGCGCAGACCGGCGCAATCGCGACCAAGGAGTATGACTCGGGCGCCGTCTATGTGGGTGAGTTCCGGGACGGCAAGCAACACGGTCAGGGCACCTACACCGCGCCGGACGGCTACGAGTATACCGGCACCTGGGTCGACGGCGTCATCGACGGCACCGGCAAGGCCCGCTTCCCCAACGGTTCAATCTACGAGGGCGACTTCGCCAACGGCGTACCCCACGGCAAGGGCAAGATCGTCTATGCCAATGGCGGCAGCTACGAGGGCGAGTGGCAGAACGGCGTGATCGAGGGCAAGGGCGTTGCTTCCTATGCCAATGGCATGCGCTACGAGGGCGACTTCGTTTCCTCGGCCCATGACGGCTATGGGGTCATGGTCCGCGAGAACGGCTATCGCTATGAGGGTGAGTGGCGCAACGGCGCCCAGCACGGCAAGGGCAAGGTCGACTACCCGGATGGCGCGGTCTACGAGGGCCAATTCAGCGCTGGTCTGCGCCAGGGCACCGGCAAGATCACCCTGCCCGACGGCTTTGTCTACGAGGGTGTTTGGAAGAGCGGCCAGATCACCGGCAAGGGACAGGCAGCCTATCCCAATGGCGACCGCTATGAGGGCGATTTCGTCGAGGGCCGCCGCCACGGCCTTGGCAAGGCAGTATATGCGAACGGCGATATCTACGACGGCAGCTTCGCCGAGGGCGAGCGCGACGGCCAGGGCAAATTCACCGGCTCGGGCGGCTATGTCTATGAAGGCGAGTGGAAAGCCGGGCAGATCGCCGGCAACGGCACCGCCACCTATGCCAATGGCGCGGTCTATACGGGCCAATTCGTCGATGGCGCACCCGAGGGCACCGGAAAGATCGTCTACGCGGATGGCGGCAGCTATGAGGGCGAGTGGGTCAACGGCGTGATCACAGGCCAGGGCACCGCGCAATACGCCAACGGCTCGATCTATAACGGCCAGTTCGTCAATGCCCGCCACGACGGCAAGGGAAAGATCATCTACAAGGACAGCAGTTCCTATGACGGGGATTGGGTGAACGGTGTGCGCTCGGGCACGGGTTCGGTCACCTATGTGGACGGTTCGGTCTATATCGGCGGTATGAAGGACGACAAGCGCCACGGCCAGGGCTCGCTGACGCTGGCGGATGGCTTCGTCTATCAGGGTGGCTGGAGCGAAGGCGAGATCGACGGTCAGGGCACTGCGACTTATGCCAATGGCGACGTCTATCAGGGCAACTTCATCAAGGGCCGACAGCACGGCTATGGCACCATGACCTATGCCAGCGGCACGGTATTCGAAGGGTGCTGGGAGGAAGGCCGCCGCGGCACCGAAGGCGCGAACGGTGAGTGCACAACGCAGCAGTAGATCTGAACTCGCGAGCGCTAGGGCCAGGCATATGCGACCCGATCAAGTGTGACCCCGCAAATCTTTAGTCGATCCTTCGCGGACGGAATCCCGCCGAGGGTCCGGTAGAACCTGCATCCCATCTCGTTGCCCGTCAGCGACCAGACAAGCAGGCCTTCTAGGCGGCGGCGCGTCAGCCGCCGGCGTGCTTCTGCGAACAGACGCCCGCCCAGGCCGGCGCCGTGATAGATAGGATCGAGGTACAGCTCGTAGATCTCGCCCTCGGCGCGAAAGCGCCGGTTGCGGCTGGGGCCGATCATGGCATATCCCGCGACCGCGCTCTCAAGCTCGACGGCCAGAACCTTGCCACCGCGCCGATGAAGCCGCTGCCAGGCGGCCTCGCCCCGCGACGCGATCATCCGCTCCAGCGCAAGGCCAGGGACTACGCCCGCATAGGCGAACCGCCAGGCATCGCGGTGGATCCGCGACAGCCTCCTGGAATCCTGGGCCCTGCTCCAGCGCATGGCGATCATTGTGCACCTGTAGCCTCCAGCGGATCGCGGCTGGACGCCGTGCCGCCGATCTGAGATTCTAGCAGCGGTCTTGAGCGCGGTCCAAGTGTCCGGAAGACACCCACATACATGAGCGAAACCGTAACAAAACCTAGGGCGAGGGCGAATCCTCAGATCGAGCGGCCGAAGCTCTACAAGGTGATCCTGCTGAACGACGACTACACGCCGCGCGATTTCGTCGTGACGGTGCTGAAAGCGGTGTTCCGCACGACCGAGGAACAGGCCTATCGGGTGATGTTGACCGCACACCAATTGGGTGCCTGCGTGGTGGCCGTCTATACCAAGGATGTGGCCGAGTCGAAGGCCGAGGAAGCAACCGACTTCGGCAAATCGGCCGGATATCCCCTAGCGTTTACGACCGAGCGCGAGGAATAGCCGCGCGCTCCCATCCCCACCAAGCGCAGATCGCCTCTCCCATTACCAGTTCCCGGTCTCGGCCAAAAAGCCACGGCATCTCCTCGGTAAACATGGTGATGCATTGCTGCCAGGTGCAGGGCATCTTGCTGATATCCGTGCCCCAGAACGTGCGTTCGGGACCGAAGGCGTCGAAGATCCGCCGCACATACTCTGCCATGACCGAGTGAGGATAGGCCTCGGCCGAATAGCCGGGGGCGCCGGTCGCTTTGACGGCGACATTCGGGTACTGGGCCAAACTCAGCAATTCCGGCATATGCGCCATCGCGGCATGGTCCTTCAGCGTCGTATTGCCACCCTTCCCGCCAAGGTGGTCGATGGTCAGCCGCAGCCCCGGATGACGTTCGGCGATGTCACCGATGGCGGACAGGGAGTCAGTCGCCAGAAGCGCAATGGGCACCCCTACCCGCTCAGCCTCGGTCCAGAGCCAATCAAGCGAGCAATCCTCAAGGCCACGAGCCGCCTCGCCGAGAAACAGGTAGCGCAGACCCAACATCCCCGGTTGGTCCCGAAGCGCCACGATCCGCCCGCGCATTTCAGCCTTATACAGCGGCAACGCCGCCATGATTGCGAAACGTCCCGGATAGTCGTGAACCGCCGCCAGCGCCAACTCTGTCGAGCGCGGATCCCAACTCGGCGGGTGGATCACCGCCGCGTCCACGCCAGCCGCGTCCATCAGGGCGATTGCCTCGGCGGCGGTGAATGAGGTCACCTGCCAATGCGCTGAATTGCTCGGCAGCCCGGCGCCCCAGATATGTATCTGCGCATCTACGATCTGCATGTCTGACCGTGGGTCGATCATACCCCGCGGTCAAGGATCAGCCCTGTGCTCGTTCAGGAATTCCGCGCCGACCTTAAGCCCAGACCAGGGCGGTACCGGCAACGACAAGCGCCATCCCGGCAACCTCGCGGCCCATGAACTGTTCGCCGAACCAATAGACCGAAGCGACCGCAATCAGCACGCATTCGATACCTAGAATGGCCACATAGATAACCGCCAACCGCTCGCTTCTCAGTGCTTCGAATTCCAGAAAGACCGCATATGCCATCGTAAGCGCGACGAGCGCCGCAATGACAAAGCGCGCGGTGCCATCACCCAGATGAAGCGCCTTCATCAGAATCATCGCGATCGCGTAGGAAGCCGCGGATCCGCCAATAAAGAGTGCCGTTTTCACAATTTTTCCTGCTTCTTTCGGTATCGGGTAAATGGGACATACGAAGAAGCTCAACTCTCTTGTTTCAGGCTCAACCATGCGTCCGCCGTCTTCTGTGAAAATATGCACGTTTCATCATGTATTTTCGCGGCATTGCCGCGCGGCGGCGCGCATTGTCTCTTTTCTCACATAAAACTTCGCGTATAGTGCGACGCATGTCTTACGCGCCTGGCATCGCTCGGCTGAACGCGCCTGCCCTTTTGGGTGGGCTCCTTCTGCTTATGCGCCCCTGAGCGTGCCGTGATCTTGCGGTGCGCGCGCTCAGGGGAGTGACGGACGCGCCGCCGAAGCAAACCACGGCAAATTAGACGGAAATCGAGACATGACTGATCAACCAACCTCCGCGGAGAGAGACCGCGTAAAGATCTTCGACACCACGCTGCGCGATGGCGAGCAGTCGCCGGGCGCCTCGATGACGCTGGAGGAGAAGATCCAGATCGCCCGAATGCTCGACGAAATGGGCGTCGACGTCATCGAGGCCGGCTTCCCGATCGCCTCGAACGGCGATTTCGAAGCGGTGACCGAAATCGCCAGGCGCACCGAGAACGCAATCATTTGCGGCCTTGCCCGTGCCGCGATCGGCGATATCGACCGCTGCTGGGAGGCGGTCAAGCACGCCAAACGTCCCCGCATCCACACCTTTATCGGCACCTCGCCGCTGCACCGGGAATTCCAGCTCAGCATGTCCGCCGAGCAGGTGCTGGACAAGATCGTCGAGACGGTCAGCCACGCGCGCAACCACTGTGAGGACGTGCAGTGGTCGCCGATGGACGCGACCCGGACCGAGCATGACTATCTCTGCAAGGCGGTCGAGGTGGCAGTCCAGGCGGGCGCCACGACAATCAACATCCCCGACACCGTCGGCTACACCGCGCCTCGCGAAAGCGCCGATCTCATCCGGATGCTGCGCGAGCGCGTTCCGGGGATCGAGGACGTGACGATCTCGACCCATTGCCACAACGATCTGGGGATGGCGGTCGCGAATTCGCTCGCCGCCGTCGAAGCCGGCGCGCGCCAGATCGAATGCACGATCAACGGCCTGGGCGAGCGGGCGGGCAACGCCGCGCTGGAAGAGGTCGTAATGGCGCTCAAGGTGCGCAACGACATCATGCCCTTCGAGACCGGCATCGACACGACCAAGATCATTCAGATCAGCCGCACGGTCGCCGCCGTCTCGGGCTTCCCCGTCCAATACAACAAGGCGATCGTCGGCAAGAACGCCTTCGCCCACGAAAGCGGCATCCATCAGGACGGTGTGTTGAAGAACGCCGAGACCTTCGAGATCATGCGGCCCGAGCATGTGGGCTTGGCGGAATCCTCGCTGCCCATGGGCAAGCATTCCGGCCGCCACGCTTTCAAGACCAAGCTCGAGGAACTGGGGATAGATCTGGGCCAGAATGCCATGCAGGACGCCTTCGTGCGGTTCAAGGCGCTCGCCGACCGCAAGAAGGAGGTCTATGACGACGATATCGTGGCGCTCGTCGAGGAAAGCACGGCAACCGCCAGCGCCGAACGGATCAAGCTCAAGTTCCTGCGGGTGATCTGCGGCACCGAGGCGCCGCAATCGGCCGACATCATTCTCGAGATCGACGGCACAGAGCACAGCCACACCGCCCAGGGCGACGGGCCGGTGGACGCCGCCTTCAATGCGGTCAAGGCGCTGGTGCCGCACGATGCGACGCTGGAGCTTTACCAGGTCCACGCAGTGACCGAAGGAACGGACGCTCAGGCCACTGTCAGCGTGCGGATGCGCGAGGCCGGAAAGATCGTCACCGCACAGTCCTCGGACACCGACACGGTCGTCGCTTCGTGCCGGGCCTATGTGCATGCGTTGAACAAGCTCTTGGTGCGGCGCGAAAAGACCAAACCTGCCGTCGCCGTTTGACTTGGCGCACGGTCTTGATACGGAGGCGGGGGCAAAACTGCCCCCGCTTTCTCTTTGACGCCCCTCCCGATCGGGGCCTATAAGCTACGCTAAAAGGCGGGCAATCCAAAAACGCCGCCGCACTGAGGCTGGGATAAGCAGAAGGCACAGAAATGTTCGGCGGATTGTTCAGCATTTTTTCGAACGACATGGCGATCGATTTGGGGACCGCCAATACGCTCGTCTATGTGAAAGGCAAGGGGATCGTATTGGACGAACCCTCGGTCGTCGCCTTTCAGACGATCCAGGGCAAGAAAGAGGTCAAGGCGGTCGGCGAGGACGCCAAGATGATGCTGGGCCGGACCCCCGGCTCGATCCAGGCGATCCGGCCGATGCGCGACGGCGTCATCGCGGATTTCGACGTCGCCGAGGAAATGATCAAGTATTTCATCAAGAAAGTTCAGCCCAACACCATGTTCTCGAAGCCGCAGGTCGTGGTCTGCGTGCCTTATGGCGCCACCGCGGTCGAGGAACGCGCGATCGAGCAATCGGTGATCTCGGCGGGCGCGCGAAAGGCCTTCCTGATCCCGGAACCCATTGCGGCTGCCATCGGCGCCGGCCTGCCCATCACCGAGCCCACTGGCTCGATGATCGTCGATATTGGCGGCGGCACGACCGAGGTCGCCGTTCTCTCGCTTTCGGACATCGTCTATGCGCGCTCGGTTCGCGTCGGCGGCGACAAGATGGACGAGGCGATCATCAGCCACCTGCGCCGCCAGCACAACATGCTGATCGGCGAGTCCACGGCAGAGAACATCAAAAAGGAAATCGGCTCATCGCGCCTGCCCGCCGACGGGGTCGGCGAAACCATGCTGGTGCGCGGGCGCGACCTCCTGAACGGCGTGCCAAAGGAACAGGAAATCACGCAGGCACAGATCGCCGAGTCGCTGACCGAACCAGTTCAGCAGATCGTCGAGGCGGTGATGGTCGCGCTTGAGGCGACCCCGCCGGATCTCGCCGCCGATATCGTCGATAACGGCGTCATGCTGGCGGGCGGCGGCGCTTTGCTGCATGATCTCGACGTAACATTGCGCGAACAGACGGGCCTGGCGATCTCGGTCGCCGAGGAGCCCTTGGCCTGCGTCGCCCTCGGGACCGGCCGCGCGCTCGAGCATCTCGACCGGCTTGGCCACGTGATGAAGATCAGCGTCTGACCAGGAGGTGACCCTTGAGGCGTCCAGCCTCACAGCAGGAAACCGCACTGACCCGGATGGTGCACCGTATCCTGCTGGGTCTGGTGGTCGTGGTCTCTGTCCTGCTCCTGATCCTATGGCGCAGCGATAATCCCAGACTCGAACGCTTGCGTGTGACGGTCGCCGACGCTCTATTGCCCTCGATGAGCTGGTTTAGCGAACCGATGCAGTTCGCCTCGGCGATGACCAAGGACTATCGGAATTTCTTCGACGTATATAACCAAAACCGCGAATTGAGGCGCGAGATCCAGCGCCTGAAGGCATGGCGTGACACGGCCCGCCAACTCGAGGAAGAGAATGCCCAGCTTCGCGCCCTCAACAACGTGCGTCTGGCGGTGCGCAGCACTTTCGTAACCGGCGACATCGTGGCGGATTCCGGCGGGCCATTCCTGCAATCTGCCCTCGTCAATGTGGGCGCGCGCGACGGCGTGATCGACGGATCGGCGGCGGTCGATGGCAACGGGCTGGTTGGACGCGTCGTGGGCGTGGGCGAACACGCGACTCGGTTGCTCTTGTTGACAGATTTTTCCTCGCGCGTGCCGGTTGTGATCCAACCCTCGGGCCTCAGTGCCATCCTGTCTGGCGACGGCACGACGGCTCCACTGATCGAATTCCTTGAAAGCCCGGACGAGGTCTCGCCGGGCGATCTGGTGCGGACATCCGGTGATGGCGGCGTCTTCCCCCCCGACCTGCCGGTCGGACGCCTGATCGTGGTGCCTGGTGGTACGTGGCGGGTCGCACTGGCCGCCGATTTTGCGCGGCTCGAATTCGTCCGGGTGCTGCGCTATACGCCCGACACCCGGATCGACCGCCCGGGTGGACTGATCATTTCGCGCCCCGAGCGCGAGGGCCCCGCGCCCCCCGCGCCCCCCTCGGCGGATGGAGGCTGATCAATGGAACCGTCGCAATGGTTCGCGCCGTGGCGCCTGGTCCAGATCGCCCTATTCATGGGATTGGGGCTGGGCGCCATCTTTATCGAAGCCGCGCCGTTGGGCTTGCCGGCGAACGCCTATCCCTCGCCCGATCTGCTATTCTGCGTTGTTGCGTTCTGGGCCACGCGGCGGCCTGAAACCACGGCCCTGCTGGCGGTCTTTGCGCTGGGCCTCATCCGTGACCTGATCACCGACGCGCCCGTGGGCGGTGGCGTGCTGACCCTGGTTCTGGCAGCGGAGTTCCTCAAGGCACTCAGCCAAGGACTGGGACGGCGCAACTTCGTCACTCAATTTCTTCTAATCGCGTTCGTCTCCGGAATCGTGGTCCTGCTGCAATGGGCCATCGTCATCGCGCTCCTGGCGCCGCCGCCTTATCTCTTCGACCTGATCCGGCAATGGCTGGCGACGCTTGCGGCCTATCTTGCGGTCGTGCTGGTCTTCCGCGGTCTCTTCCGAATGCGCTGGCCGAAGCCGGCAGCGGTGTGAATGCCATGTCCCTGAACCGCGACCGACGGGCCCGCCGCGAAGCCCAACGCAGGAACGAGGCACTTGGTGCCGAAACCCGGCCCATGACCCGGCGCGGGTTGTTCCTTCTGGGTGCGCAGCTGGTCTTTGGCGCAGCCCTCGCATACCGGATGCGCCATCTACAGGTGGTCGAAGCCGAGCGCTTTCTGCTGTTGGCCGAGGAAAACCGGATCAACCTGCAACTGATTCCACCCGTTCGGGCCGAAATCTACGACCGCAACGGCGTGCCCCTTGCAGTCAATCGCCAAAACTACCGTGTCGTGGTGGTACGCGAGCGTGCCGGCGACGTGGAGGAAACGCTCGACAAGCTGGGCCTGATTATCGATATCCCGGACCACCGTCGCGAACGCATCCGCAAGGAAATGCGCCAGAAAAGCGCCTTCGTGCCCGTCAGTGTTGCCGAGTATCTCGACTGGAAGGATTTCGCTGCGGTCAATGCCAACCTACCCTCGCTCAACGGCGTCCACCCCGAAGTCGGATTGTCGCGCCGCTATGATGACGGCCCCCTCACCGCCCATGTGATCGGCTACGTCGGCCGGGTCACCGAACGCGAGCTCGACGCCCAAGAGAACCCAGATCCTGTTTTGCAGATCCCAGATTTTCAGATCGGAAAAACCGGGATCGAACGCGCCATCGAGGCCGAATTGCGCGGTGACGCGGGCACACGCCGGATCGAGGTCAACGCCGCAGGCCGGGTGATCCGCGAAATCGATCGGGTCGATGGCAGGCCCGGCACCGATCTGCACCTGACCTTGGACCGGGAGCTGCAATCCTTTTGCCAGGAACGCCTGGCCGAGGAGAGCGCCGCGATCGTCGTCATGGACATTACCAATGGTGACCTGCTGGCGCTGACCTCGAACCCGACCTACAACCCGAACCTCTTCGTGCGCGGGATCTCGAGCCGTGACTGGACCGGACTCCAGACCAACGATCACCGTCCGTTGGTCAACAAATGGGCCAGCGGCATGTATCCGCCTGGCTCGACGTTCAAGATGATGGTCGCTCTCGCCGCGCTGGAGGGCGGTGTGATTGCGCCTCAGGAAACTGTTTTCTGCAATGGCGGGATGCGGCTGGGGAACCGCCGCTTCCATTGCTGGCGCCGAGGCGGACACGGGCACATGCGGCTGACACAGTCATTGCAGCAATCCTGCGACGTCTATTACTACGAACTGGCCAAGCGAGTGGGTATCGAGGCGATCGCCGATATGGCGCGCCGATTCGGAATGGGAAGCCGAGTCGATTTGCCCGTTCCCGCGATCAAGGGTGGTCTGATTCCGGATAAGGCTTGGAAAAAGCGAGTCCATGAAGAGGCCTGGCAGAAAGGCGACTCGCTCAATTCCGCAATCGGCCAGGGATTTGTGCTGACAACGCCCCTGCAATTGGCGGTGATGACCGCGCGGCTGGCCTCCGGCAAGGCGGTCGAGCCGCGGCTGATCCGCGCCCGCGGCGGGGTGCCGATCCCGGTCGCCGAGCCGCCTGATCTGGGGTTGCGCCGCGATTTCCTAAACTTGGTGCGCAAGGGGATGCATGATGTCGTCAATTCCCGGCGCGGCACCGCCAGGCGCTCGCGCATTGCCGATGACGAAATGAAAATGGCTGGCAAGACCGGCACCAGCCAAGTCCGCAACATCACCGCCGCCGAACGTGCGGCCGGCGTCTCCAAGAATGAAGACCTGCCGTGGGAGCGGCGTGACCACGCGCTTTTCGTCTGCTATGCCCCATTCGACAAGCCCCGTTATGCGGTTGCCGTGGTCGTCGAGCATGGCGGTGGCGGTTCGCGGGCGGCGGCACCGATCGCACGCGACGTGATGATGCGCGCGCTCTACGGCCCTGAGATCCCGGTAGAGGCCTATCCGCCCGGTCAGCGGCCCGAGCAACCCCCGCCCGAGCCCGCTCCCAGGCCGACCCAGGATCAAGGCACATCGAGGATCCGCACGTGAACGTCGCAACCAACAATGGCAGCATCGGCCTGGTGCGCAAATTTTTGCGGATCAATTGGGCGCTGGTGCTGCTGATCTGCGCGATCGCCGGCATCGGATTCCTGATGCTCTATTCGGTGGCCGGTGGCTCGCTCGACCCCTGGGCACGGCCCCAGATGACCCGTTTCACTGCCGGGCTGGTGATCATGATGATCATCGCCATGATCGATATCCGGTTTTTCAAATGGGCCTCGCCACTCGCTTATCTGGGCGCCCTTGGCCTTTTGGTGGCCGTCGAGTTCGTGGGCAAGAGCGGCATGGGAGCGCAGCGCTGGATCCAGCTTGGGCCGATCCAACTCCAGCCGTCCGAATTGATGAAGATCGCGCTGGTGATGGCGCTGGCGCGCTACTATGCTTGGCTCGATCGCGGCCGGGTCTCTCATCCGTTCTGGCTGGTGCCACCGCTGGTCCTGATCGCGATCCCCATGCTCCTGGTGCTCAAACAGCCTGACCTGGGCACTGCGATGCTGCTGGGCCTCGGCGGCGCGATGGTTATGTTCCTGGCCGGCGTCAGTTGGTGGTATTTCATTAGTGCGCTGGCAGCCGGTGTCGGCACTATCTATACTGTGATGATCTCGCGCGGGACCGACTGGCAGTTGCTGAAGGATTACCAGTTCCGACGCATTGATACCTTTCTGAACCCCGATACGGATCCTCTGGGTGCTGGCTACCACATTACCCAATCGAAGATTGCTATGGGCTCGGGCGGCTTCTCGGGCCGGGGGTTCATGCAAGGAACGCAAACCCGGCTGAATTTTCTGCCCGAAAAGCACACGGATTTCATCTTCACGACGCTTAGCGAGGAATTCGGATTCGCCGGGTCGATCTCTCTTCTGGGTCTATACTTGTTGGTCGTCGCCTTCGGCATCGCCTCGATGCTGAGAAACAGCGACCGTTTCGGCGCGCTTCTGACCGGCGGCCTGACATCGACTTTCTTCCTGTTCTTCGCCGTTAACATGGCAATGGTGACCGGGCTCATGCCGGTCGTTGGCGTGCCGCTGCCGCTGGTCAGCTATGGCGGATCGGCGATGTTGGTCTTGCTCCTGGCGTTCGGATTGATCCAGTCTGCCCACGTCCACCGTCGCTGATAGCGACATATTCCGGGGGGAGTGTGCATCATGGTACCGACCGTAGTCTATGCGGGCAGCGCGGAGAAACGCGACGCCTACCGCGCGCATCTCATGGCCGCCGCCCGCAACGCTGGGATTTCGATCGACCTGAAAATGGACCCAGGCGATGTTGATCCAGAGCTGGTCGAATATCTGGTCTACTCGAACGATGGCCCAGTCACGGATTTCACGACCTTCACCAGCCTGAAAGGGATCCTGAACCTCTGGGCTGGGGTCGATACCTTGCTCAAGCGGGATCCGCCCGCACATATCCCAGTCGTGCGTATGGTCGAGGACGGCCTGACTCTCGGCATGGTCGACTATGTTTCGGGCCACGTGCTTCGCCACCACCTGGATGTCGACCGCTACATCGACTCCGCGCCCATCGAGGAGTGGGAGGTCGACTTCCCGCCTTTGGCCCGTGACCGGACCGTCGGGGTGCTGGGGCTCGGCGCGCTAGGCTGTGCATGTGCCCGCGCCCTAGCCAGTCACGGCTTCAGGGTGCTCGGCTGGTCGCGGAGCCAAAAGCAAATCGAGGGCGTCGGCTGCCGATCGGGCGACGAGGCTCTGGACACGACCATTGCCGAGGCCGAAATCCTGGTCTTGCTGCTGCCCTATACACCCCAGACCGAGCGGATCCTGAATGCCAGGCGCATCGCGCTGATGCCGCGCGACGCCTGCCTGATCAACGCTGCGCGCGGTCAACTGATCGACCACCAAGCATTGATCGAAGCATTGAACAAGGAACTTCTGCGCCACGCCACAATGGACGTCTACGATGTCGAGCCCTTGCCCCCAGACGATCCTTACTGGAGCCATCCCCGGGTCACCGTGACGCCGCATATCGCTAGCGTGACCCGGCCGGAAACCGCAAGCATTGTTATCATTGAACAAATCGCCCGGCACGAGCGAGGCGAGGCATTCTTGCATGTTGTAGACAGGGCGCGAGGCTACTAAGTTCCCCCGGATCGCTGGTGCGGAAACCGGCGCTGGGAAAAGACCAATGGCGTTAAAACGCAAGCGGACCGCCACCCCGCCAGGTGGCGGCGGAAAACCAGAGCGCCGTCGGCCAGGATTCTGGCATTCAGCACGGGCGAATTTCTTTACTGGCATGATCGTCGTCGCCCCAGTGGTGTTGACGCTCTACCTAACCTGGGCGTTCATCACGTTTGTTGATGCCAAGGTCGTGCCGCTGGTGCCGGCCCCTTACAATCCGCGCACATACATCGATGCCGACATTCCCGGATTCGGCCTCGTCATTTTCTTGGTCTTTACTACTGTCGTCGGATATTTCGCCAAGCGAGTCTTCGGTAAACAACTGATTCGCATGGGAGAAAGTATCGTCTCACGGATGCCAGTGGTGCGCTCCGTCTACCATGCGTTGAAACAAATCGTAGAAACAGTATTAAGTCAGTCAAAAACAACATTTCGCCAAGCTTGCTTGGTTGAATATCCACGCCGCGACATCTGGGCTATTGCTTTTATTGCCACAGATACCAAAGGTGAGATTGCCGAAAGGCGGGGTGAGGAGATGGTCAGCGTATTTCTGCCCACGACTCCTAATCCCACATCAGGATTTTTACTTTTCGTCCCTAAGGAGGATGTCATTCCACTCGACATGACTTTGGAGGAGGCCGCCAAGCTGGTAATCTCCGCCGGTCTCGTGGTACCCCCGACCAAAGCCGAACGCGAAGCGGCGGCGCGCAACTCCGAGGCGCGCAAACGGGCCATTGCCAGCGCCGCGGGCGCTCGCAACGGTACGCGGCGGCTCTAGGGTCCAGGTCAAACTATGCTGCAAGTGCTGACCGCTGCGGTTACCGGCTTTGGGACCGGATTCTCGCTGATCCTCGCGATCGGCGCGCAGAATGCTTTTGTTCTGCGCCAAGGCTTGCTGCGCGCGCATGTTTTTTGGGTCTGCCTAATCTGTGCTCTGTCGGACGCGATCCTGATCACGATTGGCGTCGCCGCAACTGGCACCTTGGGGCTCGCCTTCCCCGGCATCATCATCATCCTAACCTGGGGCGGCGCCGCATTCCTCATTGTCTACGGTTTCCTGAGCTTTCGCAAGGCTTTCGACCCCGGCGCTTTGCGCGCGGCCGAGCAAGGGGCCGGAACGCTAGGCGCGGCGATCGTAACCTGTCTGGCGCTGACCTGGCTGAATCCGCACGTCTATCTGGACACTGTCGGATTGATAGGTGCGATCTCGGCAAGTTTCCCATCGAGTGCCGGAAGAATCGCCTATACGGTCGGTGCCTCGGTGTCCAGCTTCGTTTTCTTTTTCGGCCTCGGGTTCGGTGCCCGCTACCTGGCACCGATTTTCGCGTTGCCAAAGGCTTGGGCAGTTCTGGACGTTATCATCGCCATCGTCATGTGGACTATCGCGGCTAATCTGATCTTCGGCTCGATTAACGGCCTATGACCGGAACCAGCTACGAGGCTTGGATAACCCACCTATTCGATCATCCGGACGAACAGCCGGAATGGTATTTTTTGCCGGAATACGAGCTTATCAAGATTTCACCATCTTGCCTCGTTGACCATGTGCTGACGCTCTTCGATGCGCCGGCCTTGCTGATGACCCGGTTCAGCGATCAGCAGATCGCCTCGGGGCTCAAATACCTGATCGATAACGGCTGCGGCGGCGACCTGGGTCTGTTCGCGCATTCCTCAGTCGGTGACGAGGCCCGGTTAGCCCTGGCCGAACGGATCGACCGGGTTTACGCGCAAATCTTCGCGGCGCGCTGCACGCCGGCGCTTGGTCATCTCTCTGAAGTTCCCGATCAACCGCTGAACATGCTCTGCTACATGTGGTGGGACATCATTTGTCTCGACCCGACTCGCAACACAAAGTCTGATCGGCTGTTGCACGAAGCGTTGATCGAGGCGATGGGCCGGACCTTGGCCCTGCCCCATGCGGCCTGTCAGGAAGGGGCGCTGCACGGACTCGGTCATTGGGGCGACGCGGCGCCCGAGCGCACCGAGGCGCTGATCGGCACTTACCTTGCTGAGAACCGCGCAGCGCGGCCCGAGCTGGCCGCCTATGCCATGGCCGCGCGCGGGGGCTGCGTGCTCTAACACGCCTTATCGGTCCTCCAAAACCATGTCGGCGCCCTTCTCGGCGACCATCAGCGTCGCCGCGTTTGTGTTGGCCGACGGCATAGTCGGCATTATCGAGGCATCGATCACCCGCAGGCCATGAAGCCCGCGCACGCGCAGCCGGTCATCCACGACCGCTCCCTCGTTGGCACCCATGCGGCAGGTCCCGATTGCATGAAAGACGGTGCCGCCGGTTGCGCGGATATGCGCCAGGATTTCGTCATCGGTCTCGCAGTCCGGTCCCGGTAAAGTCTCGGAATGGCGAAACCGCTGGAGCGCGCCGGTTCCAAGCAACCGCCGGCACCACCGGATACCCGCGACGGCGACCTGCCGGTCGCTCTCCTCGGTCAGATAATTCGGTTGGATGCGCGGCGGTTCAGCCGGATCGGCAGAGCGGGCGCGCACATGGCCACGGCTCTCGGGCCGCATCTGCCAAAATCCCGCGGTCATGCCAGGAACGCGCTGCAGTTCCCCGACGACGCCCTCAGTATAGCTCGCAGGCGTAAACACCAGCTGCAAATCGGGCAGGTCGAGGCCAGGTTGCGACCTGACAAATGCGCCCACATGCGCCGGGCTAAACGCCAGAAGCCCTTTGCCGGACGCAAGCCACTTCGCGATCTCCCACCAGAGACGCACGCCGTGCGCGCGCTCGTTGAGCGTGATTGGTCTGTTCACCCGGTTGACCACCCGCGCGATGTAGTGATCCCGCAACCCCTCGCCGACGCCGGTCAGGTCGTGGCGCACCTGGACGCCGATCCTGGCCAACAGGTCCGATGGCCCGATCCCAGAAACGTGCATGAGGTGCGGCGAGCCAATGGCGCCGGCCGATAGGATCACCTCCCGTCCTGCACTTACCGAATGCTCGGCGCCCCGTCGCCGATAGCGAAGCCCGGTGACACGGCGCCCTTCCATCTGTAGCCCGGTGACCAGCGCGCGGTTGACCAAAGTCAGATTGGGCCGCCGTAGCACCGGGCGCAAGAAGCTTGACGCCGCGCTGGCGCGGCGCCCGTTCCTGATGGTCCGCTGGTAATAGGCGACGCCCTCTTGCGCGGCACCGTTGTAGTCCGAGTTTCTGGGCAGCCCCAGATCGGACGCGCCTTCAATGAAGGCCTCGCAGATCGGATGATGCTCGTGCACGTCCGATACGTGCTGCGGGCCTCCGGCGCCGCGATAGGCATCCACGCCCGACGAGCGGTCCTCCGAACGGCGGAAGTAGGGCAGCACGTCGTAATAGGACCAGCCGCGGTTGCCCATCTGTGCCCAGGTATCGAAATCGCTGGCCTGGCCACGAACATAGAGATGCCCGTTAATCGCGCTCGAACCGCCCAGAACCTTGCCTCGCGGAAAGAAGATCTCGCGCCCATCGATACCTGGGCCAGGCTCGGTGGTGAAGCACCAATTGAAGCGCGGATCGTCGTAGGTTTTTACGAACCCGGCGGGCGCCCAGATAAGAGGGTGCCGATCACCACCACCTGCCTCGATCAACAGAACCTTGGTTCGCCCGTCCGCCGTCAAACGGTTCGCCAAAACACATCCCGCCGACCCCGCGCCGACGATGATGTAGTCCGAACGGGCCTCTGGCATCTAGTCCGCGGCCTCGTGCCACCAGACCTCGGGCCGCCAGCCGTACAGCGCGTCGCGATCCGGCTTGGCAAATCCCTTCTGCCAAGCGATTCGGTCGGTCGGCAGATAGCCGAAGGGAATCACGTAGATTCCGGCGCTCAAAACCCGGTCGAGCGCCCGGACCGCAGCGGAGAAATCCTCGCGGTTCTCCGATTTCAGCAATGCGCCAATCATCGCTTCGACCGCCGGATCGGCAACGCCCATATAGTTGCGTGTCCCAGGCTCTTCGCGTCCATGTGCTCCAAAATATAGCCGCTGCTCGACACCTGGACTCAGCGAAAGGAACCACCGGTTGACGGTCATGTCGAAATCATAGTCACGGCGGCGGGCGACGTATTGTGCGTTGTCGACCCGGCGGACCCGAAGCTCGATCCCCAGGCGGGTCAGCGCCTCGCTCCAGAACTCGGCCAGTGTCGCCTCCTCGGTCGTCGCGACCAGAACCTCGAAGCTGAAGGGCGCACCCTCAGTGTTCTTCCTGAATCGGCCATCGACCTTCCAACCGGCCGCATCTAACAGCTTCGCCGCGGCCCTCAGGTTGCGGCGGTCCCGTCCCGATCCATCACTTTCCGGTGGTCGCCAGCCGTCCTTCAGCGTCCCTTCTGGCAGTTGCCCGGCAAAGGGCGCCAGCAGCTCCGCCTCGCGACCTTCCGCCGGCCCAGCAAAGCCCAGGTCGGAATTGTCGTAGTAACTATCAATGCGCTGGTATTGACCGCGAAACATCCTCTGGTTGACCCACTCCCAGTCGAAACTCAGTGCCAAGGCCTGGCGGACCCGGCGATCCGCAAAGAGCGCGCGCCGCGTGTTGAAAACAAATCCGCGCATTCCCGTGGGCCTGCCATGGGCGGCCTCGCCCTTCAGAATCCGCGCCTCGGTCGCGGCGGGAAAATCGTATCCCTCGGCCCAGCGCACTGGGTCAGTTTCGCGGAAAATGGACACATCTCCCGTCTTAACAGATGCCCATAACGCATCGGAATTGCGATAGTATTCGTATTTGATTTTGTCGAAATTCAGCAAGCCCCGATTGACCCCCAATTCGCGCCCCCAATAGTCCGGATCACGCCGGAAGGAAATGAAGCGCCCGGGCTCGAACTGGTCGACCACGTAAGGCCCCGTGCCGATCAACGGATCGAGGGACGAGTCGGCAAAGTCGCGCCCGACCCATTGATCCTTCTGAAGGATCGGCCGCAATCCCATGATCAGCGGCAGCTCGCGGTTGGGCTCGGAGAAACTGATCCTGAGGCTACGCTCGCCTGTTTTGTCGACCTTACTCACCGCTTTCCAAGTATTGCGGTAGACTGGGTGGCCCTTGGTCGCGACCGTTTCCAGCGACCAGATCACATCCTCGACCGTGACCTCCGTTCCGTCCGAAAACCGCGCCTCGGGCCGCAGCCTGAATTCGACCCAGGACCGGTCCTCTGGCGTCTCGACCGATTCCGCCAAAAGCCCGTAAAGCGTGAAGGGCTCGTCCCAGCTCCGCCCCATCAGGGTCTCGATCGTATGAGCGCGAACGCCCCAGGGCGCCCGGCCTTTCAACAGATACGGGTTCAGGCTGTCGAACCCACCAGTCTCGCCATAGACGACCGTTCCGCCCTGCGGCGCGTCCGGGTTCGCATAGGGCAGATGGGTGAAACCCGGCGGCAGGGCCGGGGCGCCGTGCATCGCAATTCCGTGTTGCGGCTGGGCCAGTGATTGGGGCGCGAGCAAGCAAGAGACAAGCGCAACCAGAACAGTTGCCTGAATACACCAGAATCTGCCCCAAATCCCGCTTACAGGACAGTGAGTTAAAAGGGACTTGCCGCTACGACGGCAATCTCGTATTATCACCTCACTGCTCGATAGGTTTCTTGCCTGTATGAAACCTGCCTCAACACCTAAAGCGCCTCCTTCGGGAGGCGCCTTTTTTTTGCCTATTCGATCCATTGCTGCGGCCTGCTCTCGTTCTATTTCCCGGATCAATAACGCAGTTTCCCGCCCCGTTCCATCGCCATCGCGGGCGCCACCTAAAGCGAGGCAAGAATGTCCGTCAAAGACAAGGTCGCCGTCATCACCGGCTCCACCTCCGGGATCGGCCTCGGCATCGCCCAGGGCTTGGCCCAGCGCGGCGCCAGGGTGGTGCTGAACTCCTACTCGAACAAGGACGAAGATCATGCGGTTGCAAGCGAGATCGCTGACGCGACCGGCGCACAGGTGCGCTATATCCAAGCCGACATGTCCGATGCCGATGCCGGCCGCGCGCTGATCGAGAAAGCGGCGGTGGCTTTCGGCGGCGTCGACATCCTGGTGAACAATGCGGGCGTCCAGTTCGTCTCGAAAATCGAGGACTTCCCTGTTGCTCGCTGGGACGCAATCATCGCCATCAATCTCTCGTCGGCATTCCACACCACAGCGGCCGCCCTACCCATGATGCGCAAGGCAGGTTGGGGCAGGGTCATCAACATTTCGTCCGCTCATGGCCTGTCAGCTTCGCCGTTCAAGTCGGCCTACGTCGCGTCCAAACATGGCGTGATCGGGCTCACGAAAGTTGTCGCGCTCGAGACGGCGGAAGAGCCGATCACGTGCAACGCGGTCTGCCCGGGCTATGTGTTGACGCCGCTTGTCGAAGACCAGATCCCGGAACAGATGAAGGCCCACAACATGGACCGCGAGACCGTGATCCACGAGGTCATGCTCGAACGTCAACCCAGTCGCGAATTCGCGACCGTCGAGCAGCTCAGCGGCACGGTCGCCTTCCTTTGTTCCGACGACGCGGCCCAGATCACCGGCACCGCGATCTCGGTCGACGGAGGCTGGACGGCGACCTGATGGCCTCTCGCGGGAAACGGCCCGGCGCCAAGAAGGCGATCAACCTGGCGTTGCAGGGCGGCGGTGCGCATGGCGCGTTCACCTGGGGCGTGCTCGATCGGCTGCTGGACGAGGATCGGCTGGAGATCAACGGCATTTCCGGCACCTCGGCCGGTGCCATGAACGCCGCCATGTTCAAGACCGGCATCATCCATGGCGGGCGCGATGGCGCGCGTGATCACCTTGGCCGTTTCTGGGGCAGCATCCGCGACCAGGCTCAGGCCCACACGCACCCGGTGGGCGACTGGCTGCGCTTGTTCTCGGACGAGGCGGCCAACATGGTCGAGGCGATCTACGACAATCACCGCCACTTCGTGCAAGACACTTTGATGCGAAGTCTCTCGCCCTATGAATGGAACCCTCTCGACCTCAATCCACTGCGCGATCTCCTAGAAAGCCTGATCGATTTCAACATCGTCTGCGTGGATTGCGCGCCGCATCTCTTTGTCGGCGCCACCAATGTGCGCAGCGGCAAAATCCGAATCTTCAGCGGCGTGGAAATTTCGACGGACGCCATCCTGGCGTCGGCCTGCTTGCCATTCCTGTTCCGCGCCATCGAAATCGACGGCGAGGCCTATTGGGACGGCGGCTACATGGGCAACCCCGCGCTCTTTCCGTTGTTCAACCTCGAGGGATCGCGCGACATCGTGATCGTCGTGGTCAACCCGATCGAGCGCGCGGAGGTTCCGCGTACCGCACGAGATATCCTGAACCGGATCAATGAAATCTCGTTCAACTCGTCGCTGCTACGAGAGTTGCGGGCGATCAACTTCGTGCGACGCCTGATCACCGAGGGAAAGATCGGCAAAGGTCAGATGCGCGATGTACTGATCCACGCGGTCCGCGACGACACGACGATGGCGCGCCTCAGTGCCTCGAGCAAGATCAATCCGGATCCCGAGCTGCTGCTGAGGCTCAAGGAACGCGGGCGCGCGGCAGCGGAGCATTTTCTTACCCAGAACTGGGGCAAGCTGGGGCTGGAAAGCTCGGTCGACCTGAGGGCGATGTTCGATTAGGACTCGAGCCTATGCCCGGCAACCGGGCGCGATTCGAGTCGGGATGCCATGTTCAACGTCCTGGTCCTATGTACCGGAAATTCCGCCCGGTCGGTTCTGGGCGAGGCGGTTTTCAACCGTGATGGCGGCGAGTGGATCAGGGCGTATTCGGCAGGCTCGAACCCCACAGGCGCCGTGCATCCCGAAGCGTTGCGATTGCTGGCCTCGAAGGGCATGCGCACACGTGGCTACCGCTCGAAAAGCTGGACGGAATTCGCCGGCAACGGAGCACTAGTGATGGACCTTGTCGTCACGGTCTGCGACTCGGCAGCGGGGGAAGTTTGTCCCATTTGGCCCGGCGCGCCCTTGAACTGCCATTGGGGTATCGACGATCCCGCCAGCGCGCCACCTGATCAGATCGCGCTTGCGTTCCAGATCGCCTATCATCAGCTCTCGTCGCGCATCAACGCCTTCCTCGCCCTACCCTTCGAAAGCCTGGACGGCGCCATGCTACAAGCGCGGCTCGACGAAATTGGTCAAACATGAGCCTTAACGCCAAGTTCCGCCAACCCTTTCCCTGACGACCCGCGCGGACTAACTTACCCATCATGGTAACACTCGAAATCATCTCCGATCCGATCTGTCCCTGGTGCTATATTGGCAAGGCCCGGCTCGATCAGGCCATCGCCGAGGCGGGCCACGACCCATTCGACGTCTCATGGCGGATCTTCCAGCTCAATCCACAGATGCCAGCCGAAGGCATGGACCGAAAGGAGTATCTGGAGGCCAAATTCGGTGGCCCAGATGGGGCCGAGCGGGTGTACTCCCACGTGCGCACTACTGCCGCCGAGACGGGACTGGAGCTCGACTTCGACGGGATCAAGCGCACGCCGAACACCCTCGACGCTCATCGGCTGATCCGCTGGGCACGAACCACCGGCAACCAATCGGCGGTCGTGCAGCAATTGTTCCGGCGCTATTTCGAGGAGGGCCAGGACATCTCCGACCATCAGGTGCTGCTGGACGTTGCCGAATCCGCCGGGATGGAACGCGCGGTGGTTGAGCGTTTGCTCGAGGGCGACGCAGACCGCGAGTTGATGCAAGAGGAAGAGGAAGCTGCCCGGCGCATGGGCGTCACCGGAGTTCCCTGCTTTGTGATCGGCGGCCGCTACGTTCTGCAGGGTGCCCAGGACGTGGCGACCTGGACGAAGGTCATCTCCGAGATCGGCGAGGCGATCTCGAAGCAGACTTTGCTCGAGGACGCCACCACCGGAGCGGCCCGATGAATATGCTGATCGAAACCCTGCAGCAGGCGAGCGCCAACCCCTACTCCTGGGGCATCGTTGGCCTGATCGCGCTGGTTGCCGCGATCAGCCTGATCAAGTTCCGCACCTGCCCCTATCTTCATCGCACAATAGAGATTTCGCCGAGCGAGTCTCAATCGCAGGTCGACCAGCCGTTCGTCGCCGGCCCGCGATTCGTGATCGTGATGCTGGCGGGGATCGCTGCAATCCTGACCGGGCTTAGCATGGTCTCCCAGCAAGTTGACCCGCTGCTGGCGCTACTGCTGATCGTACTCGGTGTTTTTGCAGTACAGATCGAGCCCGCCATGCTGAGAATCCGTGAATCCGTCGCCCGCCTGGTCGCCGCTCAAGTTCAGGGCTCTGACCAGGTCGCAGCAGCCGAGGAACGGCTGCGCTACGCGCATATCTGGCTGGTGACCGCGAATATTACGATCCTTTGTTGCGTCGTCCTGGCCCTTTTAGCTTTCTGACCTAGCCGCCGAACCCATTAGCGTTGCCGGCCCGACCCGCTAACAGACAGAAACGGTGTCGAGAGAAACGCCCGGAATCCGATGCTTGGACTGATGCGATCCTTAGGCGCGCTGACCGCCAGATTGCTCGGCTGCCTCCTGTTGATCGATCCCGCAGCGGTGATCGCCAGAATAATGGCGGCCAACGCCACCGGTGCCCCCATCGGCCTCAACCTCGCGGTCGCTCTGCCTGTATCTTTGCTGGCTTTGCTTGGTGCGCTTGTGCTTATCAGTCCACGCCTTACACAGCGCTTTCTGAGCCGGCGAGACAGTTTGCCGGGCCGACTTTCCTTTGGGTTGGCGGTCGTCGCTGTGGGAGCTCTCATGTTGGCGCCCCTGCCCCTCATGGTCAGGCTGCTGGACCCGAGTTCTGCATCTCTCGCGATGCCCGTCGGCATCGCGGCAATGGCCCTGGCGGCTGCATTCGTGCTCCTTTTCATCTTCCCGGGATCCTATGCGCGCGACCTTGCAATCCGGGCCGACCCCCAACGCAGTGCCGCGGTTGAGGGTCTCGAACTGGCGGATCGGACCAAAAGTGAGTTCGTCCTCGACGTCCTCGGCGCTCTGACCGCACGTATGATCGCGGTCATCATTCTCATCCATCCAGTCATGTATATTTATGCAAGCGTCTCCGGCACCGTATCGTCAAGCCCGTTGGTGCTCGTCGGCGCGCTAATCAACGCTGTCGTTGGCCTTTGTTTTCTTATCCCCAGCGTCACGAGCCAGCTCTTTGAACCGTCGGCAAGCACGATCAACCGCTTTCTGTTCGGCGCGGCCGCCTTCTTCACTGTGGCGATAAGCCTCGGCATCTCCGGCCTCGCGATCATCGTCCCGACATCTGGCGACATGCGCGAGGCGCTGACCGATGGATTGGGTCTGCTCTTTCAACTCCCCCTGCTGCTGTTCGTGATCCTGTTCCTGGTCCCCGGCCACTACACCAAACGCCTCGCCTGCCGGGCACGGCTGCGAAACCAAGCCACCGCCGAAGCCGAATACACACGCTTGGTGGAAATCGGCGAGAGCCAAGAAGCCGGAACTGACTGGGACAAGCGGCTTCAGGCTTATCGTCTGCAAACTGCCGGCGCCGCCGCAGCCCCGAGCGAACCCGCCGAACCCCAAGACGATGCCGCGCACCCAATCGTCCTTCGCCTAATGTTCGGGTTGGGCGCGACCGTGATCGCCGGTGTGGGCTTTCTGTCGTTCTATGGCTGGCGCAATGCGCAATTCGTGCCGACGGCGGAATTGTCCGCGCTGGCGCCGGACCTCCACATTCCAATGCTGATCACAATGGCCGCGATGGGCGGACTTTGCGCGGTTGCAGCAGATACGCGTCGCCAAGGCGTGATCCAATCGGTCTGGATCCGATTTCCAATCATGGTGGCTGTCGCCTTGGGTCTTGGCGCCATCGGGTCACAGGTCTTCCTGACCAAGGGGCTGCCCGGCGCCCTCAGCCTGATGTCTACCGGACAGGCGGACCAAACCAACCTCACCGTATCTGGCATCGGTCGCGACAGCGTGCGCCGTGGTTGTGACTATACGGTCTATGCGCGCGGAATCGACTATATCGGCCCGAGGAGCATGATTCTGTGCGAAGTCGGAGAGCGAGTCTTTCGCTCGGTTCGGGTTGGCGACACGATTACGCTTTACGGGTTCAAAACCCCTTACGGCTTCCGCTACGACCGGGTGACGCGCTAGGTTGCCGGTTCCGATGCAGGGAGCCAAGAAATGCACAGCACGAAGGTCATCCACACCGTCTCGGCACATGCGGAGGGCGAGGTCGGTGACGTGATTGTCGGCGGCGTATCGCCTCCACCCGGCGAGACATTGTGGGAGCAATCGCGCTGGATCGCGCGCGATAACACATTGCGCACCTTCATGCTGAATGAGCCCCGCGGCGGGGTCTTCCGGCATGTAAACCTGCTGGTGCCACCGAAGAATCCACGGGCTGACGCCGCCTGGATCATCATGGAGCCCGAGGACACCCCGCCCATGTCAGGCTCGAACTCGATCTGTGTCGCGACGGTCCTGGTCGAGACCGGACTGGTCGAGGCGCACGAGCCCGAAACCCATCTCACACTTGAGGCCCCGGGCGGTTTGGTCGAGGCGCGGGTTGCGGTCAAAGATGGCAGGGCCGAGCGGGTCACGGTCTGGAACGTATCGTCATTCGCCGACAAACTGGACGCGCGCCTCGAAGTCGAGGGTTTCGGTACACTGACGGTCGACACCGCCTATGGAGGCGACAGTTTCGTCATCGCGGATGCACGGACGCTGGGCTTCGAGTTGGTCCGGGACGAGGCCCGGCAGATTGCCGAGACGGGTATCCGTATCACCCGCGCCGCTAACGAGCAGCTGGGCTTCACCCACCCGGAGAACCCGGACTGGAGCCATATCTCGTTCTGCCAGATCGCGGCACCAGTTTCCGAGACCAAGCACGGGCTTGTCGGACGCAACGCCGTGGCGATCCGTCCCGCCAAGCTCGACCGCTCGCCTTGCGGTACCGGCTGCTGCGCCCGCATGGCGGTTTTGCATGCCAAGGGGCAGATGCGGCCAGGCGACCGCTACAAGGGCGTGTCGATCATCGACTCCGAGTTCCACTGCACAATCGACAGTGAGACAATTCTCGCCGGACGCAAGGCAATCTTCCCCACCCTCTCGGGCCGCGCATGGATCACCGGCACGCACCAGCACATGCTGGATCCGGCCGATCCCTGGCCCGATGGCTACCGTCTCAGTGATACCTGGCCACGGCCGGAGTGACCGCGCGCCACGCAACCTCCGCGCGAGTTTCCGTTTTGTTAATCTTAACGCCGCTAATTTTCATCTAAATGCGGAAGATGCCTCCGGCGTCACCGCTTTTTGATGGAGGGATTGATGTTCGATTCCAGTGAAACGGTCTTGTATTTGTCTGATGAACAACGGCTTCCCGGCCAGGACGAGTTGCGCGAGCGCTGTCTGCAAACCGCCGACATATGGGTACTCAAACGCCGCGCAAAGCTGCCCTATCTGGCACCACAGCGCCTGCCTGCGGTTACGCGATCCGGCTAGGCGGGCACGCGCCCCAGGCGCTCGTCGCGTCGGCGTAGCCAGGCGATGAAGGGTAGTGCCAGCAACACCATCCAGCCCTTGCCGATGACCTGACCGGTTAGAAATTCCAAGCTGCCGAAGGCGACATAAAGGAAGACCAGGCTGTCGATCACCAGGCCAACCACGCTGGAAGCCAGGACTGCCAGCACCAGCCGGCGCTCCTGCAGCGGTGTATAGACGGCGAGATCCGCAAATTCGGAGACCAGGAAGGCCAACACCGAGGCCAACACCAGGCTGGGCGGCGCGAAGAAGCCCGACAAAACCGCGCCCGCCAGAATCGCCCCGGTCACCCAACGCAGCCCCAACCGGCGTTGCACCAGATCGCGCAGCACAAGCGCCAGCCCAATCATCAGCACCCCGCTCGGCGCCATGATGCCCGGCGCCACCGGGATCAGGCACGGACCCTCGGGCACGCAATAGGTCCCCGCATTCCCGATCAGCCAATTGGCCGTCGGGATGCAGAGCCCAAAGCCCAGCAGGTAGAGATAGCCTTCGGTACGGCTGTTCATCGTCATCGTCCAAGCATCGGCGAGTCGCGGTCGCCGCGCTCTTTACGCCCGCGCAGCCGGATCGGTCAACACGCGGTGCTCTTCCAGCGCGAATCGGTCGGTCATTCCGGCGATGTAGTCGCCCACGATCCTCGCACCCGCGTCCTCCGAGCCCGCCTCGGCCGCCGCGTTGGCCCATTCGACTGGCATCAGCCCGGTATCGTTAGTGAAAATGTCGAACAGATCGCTCACTACACCCGCCGCCTTGGCGCGCATCCGTCGGACCTTGTAGTGGCGATACATGTGCTGGAACAGGAACGCCTTTACGGCGCCGATGTCGTCCGCCATGGCGCCCGAAAAGGTGACCAGTGGCCGGTCCATGGCGCGGATCACATTGGGCGAATCTGGATCACTTGCGATCAGGCGCTGCTTGGTTTCCGCCAAAAGGTCCTCGACCATCATCCCGAAAACACGGCGCAGCGCCTCGTGCTGGCGTCGCGAGGGCTCGGTTCCTGGATAAGCGGCATCGACCTCGGCGAAACAATCGCCGACCACCGGTAGACCGCAAGCCTCGTCCAGCGAGAACAGCCCGGCCCGCAGCCCGTCATGCAGGTCGTGGTTAACATAGGCGATGTCGTCCGACAGCGCCGCGACCTGCGCCTCGGCACCCGCATGGGTGTGCAGCTCCAGGTCATGGCCCGCTACATAGTCGGCGATCGCCAGCGGCAGGTTCTCATGGCTGGCACCGGCTTCCGCCAGCAGCGGGCCATTATGCTTGGCGATCCCCTCCAGCGTTTCCCAGGTCAGGTTCAACCCATCGAACTCGGCATAGTGGCGCTCCAGCGCCGTCACGATCTTCAGCGCCTGGGCGTTGTGGTCGAACCCTCCATGCGCGGCCAGACACTCCGCCAGCGCCTCCTCACCTGTATGGCCGAAGGGCGTGTGTCCGAGGTCGTGCGCCAGGGCCACCGCCTCGGCCAGATCCTCGTTCAGACGCAGGGTCCGGGCGACGGTGCGCGCAATCTGCGCGACCTCGATCGAATGGGTCAGCCGGGTGCGGTAGTAATCGCCCTCGTGCTCGACAAACACCTGGGTCTTGTGCTTCAGCCGCCGAAAGGCCGACGAGTGGATAATCCGGTCCCGGTCGCGCTGGAAGGTCGACCGATGCGCGCTTTCGGGCTCAGCGTGCAATCGCCCGCGGCTCGCCTGGGCATGGCAGGCGAATGGTGCCAGATAGGTCTCTTCCATCGCCCCCCCTTGTCTGATCGCGTGGCGTGGATACATTTAAGGTCAGAGTGTTACGAGGGCTTTATAGCCGATTCGTGACATACAAGGGCTATATTGGACGCCAAACGGAAAAACGCATGGACCTGACGATCCCAGTCACTGTCACCGACCGCACATTCGCGCGGCTCGCCGAGATTGCCGAGGACGGCGCGGCCAAGGCCTTGCGCGTGGCGGTGTTGGGCGGTGGTTGTTCCGGGTTCCAGTACGAGTTCGTGCTGGAGGACGCGCCCTCCGAGGGCGACATCGTGATCGAGCAGGACGGCCACAAAGTGCTGGTGGACCCCGAGTCCATGCCCTTCCTCTCGGGCTCGGTCATCGATTTCAAGGACGAGTTGATCGGCGCTCGCTTCGCCGTCGAAAACCCCAACGCAACCTCGACCTGCGGTTGCGGCACGAGTTTCTCGATCTGAGCCGTTAACCCAATTCACACCGTCACTGCACCCCTCTAGACTCACGCCTGAGCGAATCTTTGAGGGTGGGATGAACGAGGCTCGCGCACTCCTGAAATCGGTCTTCGGCTTCGACGCCTTCCGCCCAGGTCAGGAAGAGATCTTGGCGGCGGTCCTTGGTGGCCAGGACGTCCTGGCCATCATGCCGACGGGCGGGGGTAAGTCGCTGTGCTATCAGCTGCCAGCGATCCAGCGCGAAGGCTTGACCCTGGTCATCTCTCCACTGATCGCACTGATGCGCGACCAGGTCGCCGCGCTCCGCGAGGCGGGGGTCGAGGCCGGCGCGCTGACCTCGGCGAACGATCCATGGGAGACCGAGCGGGTTTTCGAGGCCCTCGAGGCCGGCCGCCTCCGCCTGCTTTACATGGCGCCGGAACGTCTGGCCCCGGAGGCAACGATCCGCCTCCTGAAACGCGCCGGTGTGACCCTGCTCGCCATTGACGAGGCCCATTGCGTCAGCCAATGGGGCCACGACTTCCGGCCTGACTACCTGAAGATCGGCACGCTGCGCGAGGCTTTGGACAACGTCCAGACCGCCGCCTTCACCGCCACCGCAGACGCTGAGACACGCACTGATATAAAGGCTCGCCTTTTCGCAGCGCCTCCCCAGGTCTTCCTGCGCGGCTTCGACCGGCCGAATCTGTTCCTGGCCTTCGAACCCAAGGCCTTACCCCAGTCGCGCATTCTCGACTTCGTCAAGCGGCGCCCGGGCCAGTCAGGGATCATCTACTGCTCCAGCCGCAAGAAGACCGAGAGCCTGGCCGTTGCGCTCAGCGGCGCAGGGATCGACGCCATGGCCTATCACGCGGGCCTTGACCCGGAGACACGCGGCGCCCGCCAGGACCGCTTCACGGCCGAGGAGGGGGTCGTGATGGCCGCGACGGTCGCCTTCGGCATGGGGGTCGACAAGCCCGATGTGCGCTTCGTCGTCCACGCAGACCTGCCGAAATCGATGGAGGCCTACTACCAGGAGGTTGGTCGCGCGGGCCGAGATGGCGCGCCCGCCGACACCCTGACGCTTTACGGCATCGATGACATCAAACTAAGGCGCCGTCAGATCGACGAGACGGATGCGCCAGCCGAGCGAAAGCGCGCAGACCACCAGCGCCTGAACGCGCTGCTGACGCTGGCCGAGGCGCCGTGCTGCCGCCGCCAGACCCTGCTCGCTTATTTCGGCGAGGACCTGGCCAAAACTTGCGGCAATTGCGATCTCTGCCGCAATCCGCCCGACCGGTTCGACGGCACCGAGGCGGTCCGCAAGGCCCTGTCGGCAATGCTCCGCACCGGCCAGCGCTTCGGCGTCGAGCACCTGATCGCCGTCCTGCGCGGCGAGGCGACCGAGCGGGTCGCCCAGCTCGGCCATGATCGCCTGCCCACTTTCGGCGTCGGTGCCGAGTTCGAGCGCAACCAATGGCGCGCCATCTTCCGCCAAATCTACTCCCTGAACCTCGCCAGCATCACCGAGATGGGCGGCTGGCAGATGACATCGGCCGCCGAGCCCGTCCTGAAAGGCGAAGAGGCCGTGATGCTGCGCAAGGACGCACTGACGCGGCGCCCGCGCAAGGAGCGCCGAACCCGCGCCGTCACTATCGAGCCCGGCGACGAAGAGCTTTTCGAAGCGCTCCGCACCAAGCGCACGGCCCTCGCCAAGGCACGCGGCGTGCCGGCCTACGTGATCTTCCCGGACGCAAGCCTGCTCGACATGGCGACTCGCAAGCCGCAATCTCTAGACGGATTTTCCGAATGCCACGGGGTGGGCGCCCGCAAGCTCGCCAGTTTTGGCCAAGCGTTCCTTGAGGTCATCGCCGCCGGTCCGGTCGCCCTGCCTCACCCGGCGCGGCGCAAACTGGCGGGCGAGCAATCCGCGACGCTTTACGATGCACTGGTCGGCGCGCAGTCAGGCTTGACCCACGGGACCTTCGGCACCGAAAAGTATCTGGTATGCGCGCCTGCGGCGCTTGCCAAAATAGCAGAGACGCGGCCCCGTGACCTCGCCGAGCTGACCCGCATTCCCGGCGTCGGCGAGAACAAAGCCCAGCGGTTTGGTGAAGCTTTCCTCGCCTGCATCCGCGACGCGGGGTGAGCAAGAATCCAAAATGCCCCGGACTTGATCCGGGGCCTCGATGACCATCGGAAACCCATAAGATCCCGGCTCAATGCCGGGAAATTGATGTGGCTGGGGTCACGCCCCCTCGGGCACCTGACCCTCCAGCGTGACTCGCCACATCTCGCGCCGGTGGCCGTCATAGTCGTTGATCGCGCAATGCTGCGTACATCGATTGTCCCAGATTACCACCGTCCCCGGCTCCCAACGCACCCGCGCCGTGAATTCGGGCTGCACTTGATGGTCGAAAAGGTAGTCAAGCATCGGCGCGCTTTCCGCCTCGGTCATTCCCTCGAAGGCGACCGTATGCGACCGGTTCACATAGAGCGCCGGCTGCCCGGTCTCTGGATGCACCCGCACCACGGGATGAGCGGCGGTCAGCACCTCCGCCGCCTTGGTGCTGGCGCTCATCGACCCGGTCGCCAAATGCGCTGTCCTTAAAGCACTTGCGTTTTTGGCGGAGCTGCTGACCCCTTTGAGGCGCGACAGTAACAATTTCAGGCCATCCGAAAGTGTCTGGTATGCGCGGTACTGGCAGGCAAACAGCGTGTCGCCGCCGGCGGGCGGTGTCTCGACTGCCATCAGCATCGTCGCTTTAGGCGGGTTGGGCTTGTAGGTTGTGTCCGAGTGCCACATGCCGCCGAAATTCGATGTCTGGTCCGCCTCCTTGGCGATCACAGTGATTTCGGGGAATCCGTCCAGCCCCTTGGCAAACGGGTACTCTGCCGGCGCGCCGAAACGGCGGGCGAACGCGACATAGTCCTTGGGCGCAAGGTTCTGGCACCGGAAGACCAACACCTGATGCGCAAGGAAAGCGTCATGGATTGCCTCGAACGACCCATCGTCAAGATTTGCCAGGTCGACGCCGGTAACCTCGGCACCAAGCGCGCCGGAGATCGGCTGAACGACCAGGTTGCGGGCGGCACCATCCATTGTGATCATGTCCCTGATACTGGCGGCACCCGGCTCCCACAGGGCGGAAGCCCGGGCATTGGCCGTTGCGCACGCATCGGCGTCTCGTAAAGTAGCGGCGTTGGCGGTGCCTCTGTCAAACTCAGCACGCCGATTATCAGGGAGAGGATGGTGCCCCATCAACCCGCCTCAACGGCGCTGGATCATATCAAGGTGCTCGATCTGACCCGGGTGCGCTCGGGGCCGACCTGCGTCCGGCAATTGGCCGATTGGGGGGCGGATGTCATCAAGATCGAGATGCCCTCAGCCCTCGAAGCAGACGGTGCGTTGGGTGCCGGCCGCGCGACGGCGGATTTTCAGAACCTGCACCGGAACAAGCGATCCCTGACGCTGAACCTGAAGGACGCTGACGGCCTGGCACTGTTCAAGCGCCTGGTCGAGCGCGCCGATGTGGTGGTCGAGAATTTTCGGCCCGACGTGAAGCATCGGCTTGGCGTCGACTACGAAGCCCTGAGGGCCGTCAATCCGCGCGTCATCCTCGCCTCGATTTCTGGCTTCGGCCAGGACGGGCCTTATGCCAAGCGCCCGGGCTTCGACCAGATCGCCCAGGGCATGGGCGGCCTAATGTCGATCACCGGCGAACCGGGGCGCGGGCCGATGCGGGTCGGCATCCCCGTGGCCGACCTGACCGCAGGCCTATTCGCCGCGATGGGCATCTTGACCGCGCTGATCGAGCGCGAGAAATCCGGCGAGGGGCAATGGCTGCATACCTCGCTGCTGCAAGCGCAGATTTTCATGCTGGACTTCCAAGCCGCTCGCTGGCTGGTCTCAGAGGAGGTCGCGCCCCAGGTCGGCAACGACCACCCCACTTCGGTGCCGACCGGCCTCTTCCCCACCGCTGACGGCGCGGTCAACATCGCCGTTTCTGGCGAGGTGATCTGGCAGAGGTTTGCAAAATTGATGGGCCATGCAGAGTGGATCGACGATCCCCGGTTCGCAGATCAGTACAAACGCAAGGAAAACCGCGACGCGCTGAACGCCGCCATCACCGAGGTTACAAAAACGCGGAGTTCACGCGAATTGGTCGATGCGTTGGTCGAGGCCGGTGTTCCCAGCGGCCCCGCCTATACGATTGACGAGGTCTTCGCCGACCCCCAAGTTCAACATTTGCAGGTGGCCGCGGATATCGAGACCGTGCCTTTCGGCCAGACGCAGCTTGTCGGACAGCCCGTTGCGCTAGCGCGCACACCGACCGAGATGGCGACCCACCCGCCGGACAGGGGCGAGCATACGGACGAGGTTCTGGGAGATTTGGGTCTTTCGCCCGACGACATCGCTGCGCTGCGTGCGTGCAACATCATCTAGCTTGAAGGATCGCGCCATGACCGAAAAGATGCTCGCGCGCCGGGATGGGGCCATTGGCCATATGATCTTTAACCAGCCCGAGAAGCGCAACGCAGTTTCCCTTGAAATGTGGGAGGCAACGGAGGGAATTCTGCAGGAATTTCAGGAAGACCCTGAGATCAGGGTACTGGTCCTCTCGGGCGCGGGAGGCAAATCCTTCGTCTCGGGCGCCGATATCTCCGAGTTCGAAAAGCAACGCGGCACCGCCGAGGCCCAGCAGCACTACAATTCCCGCACTCGAGCCGTCTATCGCCTGGTCGAGCATTTCCCAAAACCGACCATTGCGATGATTCACGGCTTCTGCATCGGCGGGGGCCTGAACCTCGCCTGCGCTTGCGACCTGCGGATCTGTTCAGACAATGCCAGCTTTGGAATGCCGGCGGCAAAGCTCGCCCTGGGTTACCCTTTCGAGGCGATTCAGCGGCTCGCCAATATTGTCGGCATCGCCAATGCGCGCCACCTGATGTTCTCGGCTCAGCGAATCGATGCGGCCCACGCGCTACGGATCGGACTTGCGCAGCAAATGGTGTCACTCGACGAACTGGAAACCGTGGTCACCGACTATGCCAATACCATCGCGGCGAACGCGCCGATAACCGTCCAGGCAATGAAGTTCATCTCGACTCAGGTGCTGGCCGGTCCGGCGGACCGCGACCTCGCGAAATGCGACGACATGGTCGCCGCATGCTTTGCCAGCGAGGATTACAAGGAAGGCCGCCACGCCTTCATGGAGAAACGCACGCCCCAGTTTCAGGGCCGCTAAGGAGACCTCGATGCAGCACACCCAGCACGGGCAGTTCCAAGGCCGGATCGAAGATGGCCGATTCGTTACGGGCCAGGGCCGCTATGTGGACGACTTGCAGCTCGAGGGCATGGTCCATGCGGCGGTGGCGCGCGCACCCGGGCCCGGTCAGATCGTTGTATTGGATGTCAGTGCCGCACGCGAAGCCCCTGGCGTTCTGGGCGTCTGGACCGCGGAGGATCTCGCCAAGAATGGAGAGCCGACCCACATGCTCTGCGGAGTGAAGCTGCCGGACCTAACCCGCGAGGAAGCCTTCCAGGCCACCCGGCCCGTACTCGCGACCGGCAAGGTCCGATATACCGGCGAGGCGGTCGCGCTCATCGTCGCCGAAACCCGCGCAGCGGCACGCGATGCGGCCGAGTTGATCGATTTGGACCTCGACGAGATTGCCACGGTAACCGAGGCGCGTGATGCCCGAGCGGACGGTGCGCCCATGGTCTGGGACGAGGTCGAGGGCAATGTCGGCTTCGTTTGGGGGCGCGGTGATTGGGAGAAGGCCGACGCCGCCGTGGCGGCCGCGCCTCGGCGCGTCTCACTTGACAGCCACGTGACCAGAGTCCTGGCCCACTCGATGGAGCCGCGCGGCTGCGTCGCCGAGATGTCCGATGGCCGTCTCGTACTTCACGCCTCGACCCAGAGCCCCCATGCCGCCAAGGGCCAGATCGCCACGATCTTCGGGATCGAACCATCGGAAGTGCGGGTGATCGCCCGCGATGTCGGCGGCTCATTCGGCATGAAGATCGGCTGTTATGTCGAGGATATTCTATGTCTGCTCGCCGCCCGGTCGCTTGGCCGTCCGGTCAAGTGGATCGCGGAGCGTAGCGAAGATTTCCTGACCGACATGCATGGCCGCGACACCACGATTGAGGCGACGCTCGGCTTCGACGACGACGGCAACTTGTTGGGAGTGACCGCGCATTACGACATGAATATCGGCGCCTACCTGACGGGCCTCTCGATCGCGGCAGGTCCGGCGAACTTCCCGGGCATCACGGGAGTCTACCGGGTCGGCCCTTCTGCCGCGCGCGCCTATGGCGTCTATACCCATGTTCACACGCTTGGCCCCTACCGCGGCGCTGGGCGGCCCGAGGCGACCTATGTGATCGAACGCCTCATCGACATGGCCGCCGCCGAACTGAACGTCGATCCGATCGAGTTGCGGCTCAAGAATCTGGTGCCCCCCGAGGCGATGCCCTACGACACCGGCGTGGCTTACGAATACGACTGTGGAGAGTTTGCAGAGAACATGAATAATGCCGCAGAACTCGCCGATATAAAAGCGTTTCCTGATCGGCGTGCTAAAACGGAAGCGCGTGGCAAACTGCGCGGCCTCGGCATCGCAAATCCGATCGAGGTCGCGGGCGGCCCCTATGGCAACCCGGGCGCAGATCATACCCGGATTAGCGTCAATCCAGATGGCACGGTCGTTTTCCACGCGGGCGCGATGTCGGTGGGGCAAGGCTTGCACACCATGTTCACCGATCTGGTCGGTCAGGCCCTTGGCGTCACCCGTGACCAGGTCACCTTCAGCCAGGGCGACACGGATGATCTACCGGGCGGGCGCGGCTCCGGCGGTTCGGCTTCGGCACCGACCGGCGGATCGACCGCCATCATGGCGATCCGCGATGTCATTCAGAAGGGGTCAGACATTGCTGCCGACATGCTGGAGGCTGCACCGGGCGACATTGAATTCTCGGATGGGGCATTTTCGGTGGTCGGTACCGACCGCTCGTTGAGCCTGGCACAGGTAGCCGCTAAGTGCGCCGAAGACGGTGATCCCCTGGCCGCGCAAACTAACTTCACGCCCGAGAAGGTCACGTTCCCCAATGGCTGCCACATCGCCGAAATCGAAGTCGACCCCGAGACCGGCGGGATCGAGGTTTGCCGCTACACGGTCGTCGAGGATGTGGGCCATGTCTTCAATCTGACCACGCTGACCGGCCAGATGCATGGGGGCGTCTGCCAGGGTGCTGGCCAGTCGCTGTTGGAGCGCATGACCTATGCGCCGGACGGCCAGGTGTTGAGTGGCAGCTACATGGACTACGCCATGCCGCGCGCCGACATGATGCCCGAAATCCAGTTTCGCGCCCGCGAAGTCCGCACGCAGGTCAATCCGGCAGGGGCCAAGGGGGTTGGCGAAGCGGGGACCGTCGGCTCGATGGTTTGCATCGTCAACGCGCTGTGCAACGCGATCGGCGTCACCCATTTCGAGATGCCCGCGACGCCCGACAGGGTCTGGGCGGCGGTGAAAGCAAAGGAGGCAAACTGATGCTACTGGATGTCCGCACCTATCGCTGCAAGCCCGGCACGATCAACGCCCACCTGAAGCTCTACGAGGAGTTTGGAAAATCCCCGCAGTTTCGCTGCCTGGGCGAACCGCTCTGCTACCTGAAGACCGAGACCGGCGATCCCAATGAATACGTCCATATCTGGGTCTATGAGAACGCCGGTGACCGCGAGGCCAAGCGCGCGAATTTGTGGTCGGACCCGGAATGGCTGGCCTATACCAAGAAAAGCGCGGATCTCGGCGCGTTGGAGAGCCAGACCAACAAGCTGATGACGCCGGTTGACTTCTGCCCGCTGGGCGCGAAAGGATAATCTATCGGGCGGACATGATTGTCCGCCTTACCCCACCGCCTCCCGCGCCACTGACGCACCAAAGGCCGCGGTGCCGCTGCTACCGCCCATGTCCGGCGTGCAGCGTTCCGTTTCCGCCAAAACTCGGTCCACCGCCGCAGTCATCGCACTCGCCGCTTCGGAAAGATCCACCCGTCCATGCCGGGCGCCCAGCCAATCGAGCAGCATTGCCACCGAGAGGATCATCGAGGATGGGTTTGCCTTGTCCTGACCGGCGATATCCGGCGCGGCCCCATGCTGCGCCTGGGCGGCGCAGAGGTCATCGCCAGCCATGATCGAGCCCGCGAGCCCCAGGCTTCCCGACAGCTCCGCTGCCAGGTCCGACAGGATGTCGCCGTAAAGGTTTCCGGTCACCATCACGTCGAACCGCTCGGGCGCGCGCACCAGCCAGGCGGCCATCGCATCGACGATCACGTCGTCCATGGTGATCTCGGGGAACTCCTTCGCCACATTGCGCGCGCTCTCCAGAAACAGACCATCCCCGCGCTTGAGCACATTTGCCTTGTGAACCACCGTGAGGCGTTTACCGCGGGTCATCGCTAGCTCGCACGCACGACGGGCGATCCGCTCGCAGGCGAAGCGTGTGACCTTGCGCAGGCTGACCGCCACATCCGGGGTCACCATTAGGTCGGCGACACCCTCATGCATGTTCCGGTCGGCGTAGTGACCCTCGGTTAGCTCACGCACGATGATCAAGTCGAAGGAGTTGGCGGTGTGCGGATGCTTGCCCGGCGGCGTGCGGGCAGGACGGATATTGGCGTAGAGATCAAGCTTGGTGCGCAGATAGGCCGAGTAGTTGATCCCACCCTCGCTGGCCGGCGGATATATTGCCCCGTGATTGGGCCCCAGGATAATGCCATCATAACCGGGCAGCCGGGCGACCAGATCCTCACGCAATGTCGAGCCGTGCTTCTCAAGGCTCTCGAGCCCAACGACATCGTATTCAAATTCCAGGCCCAGCCCGCGCGCGTCGTTCACGGCGCTTAGCACGGCCATCGCCGCATCTGTGATCTCCGGGCCAATGCAATCCCCCGGCAGGACAATCAGTTTCATGGATTTCCCCCAATCCCTTAGCGGATATCTGGCTCGCAGCCCGGACACCCTCTTGACCCCTGATAGGGCGTCGATGAGCCTACCGCAAACCGAAGCACCGCAAGGCAGATAGTGATCGTCGCCCAAACCTTCGCCGAGTTCTCCGCCAATCTGCGCGAAGTACCTGATGCGGTCAGACACGCGGCGACCCGTTGTCTGGTCGACTGGTGGGGCGGTGCCATCGCCGGGTCGGTTGAGGCACCCGCCACCGTTTTGCGTACGGCCTTAAGACCTGGCGGCGGACCGGCCAGGATTCTGCCAGGTGGCCCGAACGCAGATGCGCGAACCGCGGCACTGATCAATGGCACGGCCTCTCACACGGTCGAGGTCGACGACATCTACAGTCCCGGGCTCTATCATCCCGGCGTCGCGGTCGTTCCAGCCGCTCTGGCGGCGGCGGATGCGGAGAATGCGTCCGGCGCCGAACTGCTCACTGGGATCATCGCGGGCTATGAGGTGTCGAACCGAATCGCCCGGGCCATAAATCCAGCGCACTATAAATTCTGGCATACGACAGCGACTGTCGGGTTTTTCGGCGGTGCCGCCGCCGCTGGACGGGTCCTACGGCTCGACGCCGACCAAATCGCTCACGCCCTGACCAACGCCGCCAGTAGCGCCGCCGGATTGCGCCACGCGTTTTCGAGCGATGCGATGACCAAGCCGCTCCATGCCGGCCGTGCCGCCGAAGGTGGATTGCTGGCCGCGATGGCAGCGGCCGCGGGGCTGACCGGTGTCCCCGACATGTTCGAGGGCGCTCGCGGCTTCGGCACGGCGATGAGCGACGAGCCGGATTGGGATCAGGCAACCCAGGGGCTCGGCAGCGAATGGACAATTCAGCGGATCACTTGCAAACCCTATCCCTGTTGCGGGCATTGCTTCGCCGCGATCGACGCCACCAGTCAGATCGTCGGCGCAGGATTGGACCCGAAGGAAATCACCAAAATCCATGTCGGCACCTACCGCGCCGGCGTCGAGATCTGCGGCAACCGAGACCCGCGGACCTCCTACGAGGCGAAATTCAGCTTGCCCTATTGTGTGGGCCTCGCGGGTCTCGGGCAACCGGTCGATTTGGCCGCCTTTGCCGATGACCGGCTGCACGACCCGGAGTTGCGAACGATGATGGCGCGCGTGCGGATCGCGGTCGATCCCGAGGCGGAGGCGGCCTTCCCAGCGCTGCGCCCGGCCGAAGTCACAATCACGACGACCGACGACGGCACCCATCAGTTCCGCCAGCCAACCCGACGGGGCGACCCGGATTTTCCACTGGACGACGCTGCACTGGCGGCGAAGTTCCAGATGCTGACCGCGCCGGTGATCGGCGCGGATGCGGCGGACCTGCTTGGCGAAGCGCTCTGGCACGTCGCGGACCTCGACCGCGTCGCCGCGATCCCCGCCGCTGCGCCACTTTGATTGTGCTGGCCCGGCGCGGCGACTATGTTGCGCCGCAGAGCGAAACGGCCAGGTGCGCCATGGCGGCCCAATCGGAACCCCTGTCGGAGACGATCGAAACCCCGTCCGGCAAGGGCGCGGGGGACGAGAACTTCCCGGTCGGCTCGTGGCTGATCGCCAAGCGTCTGCGGCCTCATGTAATGCGCTACTACGCTTTCGCCCGGGCCGCCGACGACATTGCCGACAACCCGCACCTCACTGCAGAGGAAAAGGTCCACCGCCTGGACACCTTCGAGGCCGGGCTCGCGCCAGGCGCCAACGCACCCGTTACCGCCACGCGGCTGCGCGACAGCCTGGCCGAGACCGGCGTGCCCGATGATTGCGCGCGAAATCTGCTCGTCGCTTTCCGCCAGGATGCGACCAAATCGCGCTATGCGAATTGGGCCGAGTTGATGGGCTATTGCGCCAACTCGGCCCATCCGGTCGGGCGCTATCTGCTGCATCTGCACGGAGAGGATCAGGACACCCATGTTCCATCGGATGCGCTTTGCGCCGCATTGCAGGTTCTGAACCATCTGCAGGATCTGGGCGACGACCGGCGCGAGCTCGACCGGGTCTATCTGCCCGGCGACTGGATGGCCGAAGCCGAAATCGATATCACCGCATTGGATGCCGACTTCAGTTACCCCGGTTTGCGCAAAGTCATCGACCGCTGTCTCGGCGGCTGTGATCACCTGCTAGATATTGCCGAACCGCTGGCGGACCGGACCCGCGATCGCCGACTGGCGGCCGAAGTCGCGGTGATCCAGCGCCTCGCCCGTCGCCTCTCGGCACGATTGCGCCGCGAGGATCCCTTGTTGCGGCGAGTGAAGCATTCCTGGCTCGACCTTGCCGCCGGTGCTTTTGCCGGGGTTGTGCGCTTGTTGCGCCCGTGACGCCGATGCCGATGGCTGCACAGATCGAAGCGCTTGCGCCCCGCCCTGCTCCAAGGGGCAGCAGCCCGCAACGGATCGCCGACGCAATCACCGCCCGCGCACAGACGTCCTTCGCGACCGGCATGCGCATTCTCGCCAAGCCCCGGCGCGACGCCATGCGGGCAATCTATGCCTTCGCGCGCGTCATCGACGATATTGCCGACGAGGATTGGCCACTGGCCGACAAGCATCGGCTGTTGGATGATTGGTGCGCCGAGATCGGCCGACTCTATCAAGGGCACCCGCGCTCGGCCATCGGCCAGGCGCTGCTCGCACCGGTCGAGCGCTACGATCTGCCGAAGACCGAGTTCCTGATGCTGATCGAGGGCATGGAGATGGACGCTGACGGCCCCATCGTCGCGCCGCCGATGACGCAACTGCACGCCTACACCCGCCGGGTCGCCGGTTCGGTTGGAATGCTGTCTATGCGCGTTTTCGGCGCTTGGATCGGCCCGCAATCCGAACGGGCCGCCCTGGCGCTGGCGGATGCCTTCCAGTTCACCAACATTCTGCGGGATGTGGAGGAGGACGCGGCGATCGGGCGGCTCTACCTGCCCCATGAAATGCTCGACGAAGCTGGCGTGCCGGCGGAAGACCCGGCGGCCGCCGCAGCGCATCCCGAGCTCTGGCGCGCTTGCGCGGCGCTCGGGCGCGAGGCGCGCGCCGAATTCATCGCCGCGCGCCGCGCGATGTCGGGGCACTCGCGCCGGGCCATGGCGCCTGCCCTGCTGATGACGGGCGTCTACGAGGGCTACCTCGCTCAGATGGAAGCGCGCGGGTTCAAGCGTGGTGAACCCGTCCAGCTCTCGAAATCGGCCAAGCTCTTGCGTGGAATCGCTTGTCTAGTGTCGCCGATCGCACCCCGAAACCCCGCTGGGTGATGCCCGAGGGACTTGTTCACGTCGTCGGCGCCGGGCTTGCAGGCCTCTCGACGGCTGTGCGTCTGACCGAGCGTGGCCACCGGGTCGTGATCCACGAGGCCAATCCCTTTGCCGGGGGGCGGTGCCGCTCGTTCCACGACCCGCGCCTCGACCGGGTGATCGACAACGGAAACCATCTGATTCTCAGCGGCAACCGTGCGGCCCTCGATTATTCCGAGGCGATCGGCGCCCGTGACCGCCTGGTGATGGGGACGGCACGCTTTCCCTTCGTCGACCTCGCTAGCGGCGAGCGTTGGGCGATTCAAATGACCAATGGGCCAATCCCATGGTGGATCGCGATGCCCAGCCGGCGCGTCCCAGGCACCCGGTTCCGGGACTATCTGGACGGTATGCGCTTGGCTCGGGCGCGCGCGGGCCAGACCGTTGCAGACGTCCTGCCCGGCCGCGGCGCGATCTGGACCCGGCTCTGGGAGCCGCTGACGATCGCCGCGATCAACACGACGCCGGACCGCGCCTCCGCCGCTTTGCTTTGGCCCGTGCTGCGCGAGACCTTCGGCCGTGGCGCTGCCTGTTCCCGTCCGGTCCTTGCGCCGAACGGCCTTGGACATGCATTGATCGATCCGGCCGTCGATTGGCTGCGCGGCAAGGGCACCGAGGCACGATTCGGCCGCCAGCTGCGTCACGTCGAAATTGAGGCTGGCCGCGCGAGCGCTTTGCGGTTTACGGACGCCGACGAGGCGCTCGGCCCAACCGACAAAGTTGTCCTGGCCCTGCCCCCCACCCGCCTGCGCGGCGTCCTCGACGGCATCGATCCGCCTGAAGACGCCTGCACCATCGTCAACGCGTTCTTCCGGCTAGATCGCCCTCCGCCATCGGGAATCCCGCCGATTCTGGGCATCCTGAACTCGCTCTCTCATTGGGTTTTCCATCGCGACGATGTGCTCAGCGTCACAGTCTCAGCGGCGGACGCGCTGCAAGCTGACACCCGTCATGGCGAGGATTTGATCACACAGATCTGGCGCGAAGTTACCGCTGCCCTTGGATTGCCGCCCCAATCGACCTATCTAGCCGCCAGGATCAACAAAGAACGCCGTGCGACATTTGACCAGTCTCCCCAAGGCGTTGCGAAACGTTTACAACCAGGGATTGTTATGGATAACCTCTATCTCGCAGGTGACGCGACCGATACAGGCCTGCCGGCGACGATCGAAGGGGCGATTCGGTCTGGTGAGACGGTCGCGCAAATAATACATGGCGGTGCGCAAGGCACGGGCTGACGCGCTATCCGCTGGAAACGGGATGGAGTTCATATCGCGATGACACCCCCAGTTATCGCCTTCGAGACGGCCGAAACCTCGGCCCGAAATCGGCGCCAAGACCTGATCGATTCCCAAGCCGAGAAGCTTTGGGCGATGCAGCGTGACGACGGTCATATCGTCTTCGAACTGGAAGCCGATTGTACGATCCCCGCAGAATACATCCTGATGCGCCATTTCCTGGGCGAGATTGACGCCCCGCGTGAGGCGCGGATCGCGGACTACTTGCGGGAACATCAAAGCGGCGACGGCTCATGGCCACTCTATTTCGGGGGTCCAGGCAATATCTCGGCCACAATCAAGGCGTATTGGGCGCTGAAGCTGACCGGCGAGGATATCGAGGCCCTCCATATGGCCCGGGCACGCACCTGGGTGCTGGCCCAAGGGGGGGCGGCTAAGGCCAACGTTTTTACCCGGTTCTCGATGGCGATCTTCGGCCAGATCCCCTGGCGCGGCGTCCCCGCCATGCCAGTCGAGTGCATGTTGCTGCCTCAGTGGTTCCCCTTCCATATGTCGAAGATCGCCTATTGGTCGCGGACCGTGTTGGCGCCACTGCTGATCCTGTATGCGCGAAAGGCGCGCGCGGTGAACCCGACCGGGCGCGGGATCTGCGAGCTTTTCACCATCGATCCCTGGAAACAAAAGCAGTATCAGATCAATCCGACCGGCAGCGCGGTCGGTCATGGCTTCCTGGCGCTCGACAAGGTTCTGCAGGTGGTCGAGCCGCGCGTTCCTGAACGCCTGCGCGCTCGTGCGGTGAAGCGCGCCGAGGACTACGTTGTCAGCCATCTGAACGGAGAGGAAGGGCTCGGCGCCATCTACCCGGCCATGGCCAACGCGGTGATGGCGCTTCGGACGCTGGGCTATTCGGATGACGATCCGAACATGATGATCGCCCGAAAGGCAGTCGAAAAGCTGATGATCGAGCGTGATGAGCAGGTCTACTTCCAGCCCTGCGTCTCGCCGGTCTGGGACACGTCTTTGGCGGCTCATGCCTTGGCCGAGAGCGGCCATCGCGACGACCCGCGCCTGATCCGGGCCCTCGACTGGCTGGCCGAGAAGCAGATCCTGGATCATGTGGGCGACTGGGCTGTGCGCCGGCCAGGGTTGCGGCCCGGCGGTTGGGCCTTTCAATATGAAAACCCCGACTATCCGGACGTGGACGACACCGCCGTCGTAGTCATGGCCATGCATCGGGCCGATCCTGAGCGCTACGCGATGAACATCGCGCGAGCGTGCGAGTGGCTGGTCGGCATGCAATCGCGCGGTGGCGGCTGGGGCGCCTTCGACCCCGAGAACGAGCATTTCTACCTGAACTCGATCCCGTTCGCAGATCACGGGGCGCTTCTCGACCCACCGACCGTCGATGTGACGGCGCGTTGTGTCGGCGCGTTGGCCCAGGTGGACGCGAAGACCTATGCGGACCCCATCCGCCTAGGAATTAGCTTCATCAAGCGTGAGCAGGAGCCGGACGGCTCGTGGTTCGGACGCTGGGGTGCCAACTATATCTACGGAACCTGGTCCGCCCTGGTGGCGTTGAAGGGTGCTGGCGAGGACATGCGTCAGCCGTATATCCGCAAGGCGGTCGCCTGGCTGAAGGGCCGGCAGCGTGCGGATGGCGGTTGGGGCGAGGGGCTGGAAAGCTACGAGGATTGGGGTGCTGGCCATGGCCGCGACTCCGTGCCGTCGCAGACCGCCTGGGCGCTTTTGGGGCTGATGTCGGCTGGGGAGGTCGAATCCGAGGCCGTGGAGCGCGGAGTCGAATGGCTTGATATGGCTCCCCGTGAGGCAGACGGGCCACGCTGGGAGGAAGCGCTCTATACCGGCACCGGCTTCCCGAAGGTCTTCTACCTAAAATACCACGGCTATGCGGCGTTCTTCCCGCTCTGGGCCGTCGCGCGTTACGAGGGCCTGATGGCCTCGAACGAGCGCGAGGTGAGATGGGGGATCTGACCCCCCGTTTTGGCGACCCTCTCCTCGGCATTGTGTGTGGCATGGAGCGCGAGCGAAGCGCGCTCGGCACGATCGCGCATGATCCGCGCATCCGGATCGGCATTTCCGGCGCCCGGCCCGAACGCGCTGCATACGAGGCAACCCGGCTTGCCAATGCAGGTTGCGTGGCGTTGTTGAGCTGGGGACTAGCGGGCGGTCTGGCTCCGGGTTTGAGGAGTGGCGACCGGTTCACCGCGCGCCGGGTGCTTAGCGAAGGCGCCGGACCATTGGCCCTGACACCTGTTCCAAATGCCGAGGACGCAAAGCTGTGCTTCGGGTCGGAAGAGGTGATCCTGACGCCCGAGGCGAAGGCATCGCTCCACCAGCGCAGCCAGGCCGCGTTCGTCGATATGGAAACCCACCGGATCGCGGTCATCGGGGCCGAGGCGGGCCTGCCCGTCTATGCCCTGCGCGCCATCGCCGATCCCGCCGAGCGCGCCCTCCCCAAGCTTGCCGCAAACGCATTGGACCAGACGGGCCGCCCTCGAATCTGGCGGGTCGTGGCCGGTCTGCTGCGGCGCCCGTCAGATCTGCCGCAACTCCTCCAGGCAAAGCGCGACTCGGAGGCCGCGCTTGCCAGCCTCAGCCGCGCGGCGAAAGAAGACTTGCCACTTCTATTGGACCTGCTGTCCGAGGACGATAGCGCAGGACACACACATCCGTAGGACCAGGTTTATCCCGCCCTATCTGTTTGCGCCCTCGATCGCGGCGATGACCGCCTCGGTCACCCCTTCGGTCGTGGCCTCGCCGCCCAGATCGCGGGGCCGGACGTCTCCTGCGCCGGTCACTTGCTCGATCGCCTGCATCAATGCGGTTGCGGCTGCCTGCTCACCCAGATGCTCCAGCATCATCGAGGCAGACCAGAAGCTGCCGATTGGGTTCGCCACGCCCTGCCCCATGATGTCGAAGGCCGAGCCATGGATCGGCTCGAACATCGAGGGGAAGCGCCGATCCGGGTTCAGGTTCGCCGTCGGCGCCAGGCCGAGGCTACCAGTCAGCGCCGCAGCCAGGTCGCTCAAGACGTCCGCATGCAGATTGGTGGCAACGACTGTGTCGAGACTGCCCGGGTCCAGCACCATACGTGTGGTCATTGCATCGACCAGCATTTTATCGGTGGTCACGTCTGGGTAGCCGCCCTTCACAGCCTCGAAAACCGCGTCCCACATGACCATTCCGTAGCGCTGTGCGTTGGACTTCGTCACTAAGGTCAAGTGCTTCCGGGGCCGTGACCGCGCCAGCTCAAGGGCAAAGCGCTGTATGCGTTCGACGCCCGCGCGGGTGAAAACGGCGACATCCAGTCCAACTTCCTCGCCGTGGCCCTGATGAACCCGGCCGCCTGCGCCGGAATATTCGCCCTCGGAATTTTCGCGCACAATCACCCAATCCAGATCGCCGGGACCGATGCCGCGCAGTGGGCTCTCGATCCCGGGCAATACCCGCGCCGGCCGGACATTTGCGTATTGGTCAAAGGGTTGGCAGATCGCTAGACGCAGGCCCCAAAGCGTCACGTGGTCCGGCACCCTGGGGTCTCCCGCCGACCCGAAATAGATCGCGTCGAAGCGCTCGAGTTGCGCCAACCCGTCGGCCGGCATCATCGCGCCCTCGCTGAGATACCGCTCGGACCCCCAGTCGAAATGCGTGACATCGAGGGCAAACCCGCCATCCCGGGCCGCAAGCGCCTCCAGCACCCGCAACCCGGCGCCGATCACCTCGTTGCCGATCCCATCGCCTGGAATCGCGGCAAGGCGGAATTCGCGCACCTTAGAGCGCGATCTCGACGAAGATCAGCAGGGTTGCGATCAGTCCAACGGCAAAGGCGCCTGTCCGAGCGAAGGGAATACCCAGCCAAAAAACCGCTGCATGGGCGACCCGGGCCCAGAAATAGACCATCGCCCAGAGAGCTGTGGTCTCGCTCGCCAGACCGGCGGCATTGGCCACCAACACCAGCGCCGCGAAGGGGATCAGGCTTTCCACCGCGTTCAGATGAGCTCGGTCGCAGCGCTTGACCCAGGCTGGCATCTCCGGCGGGGTCGGATCACGGTAAACCTCGGCGTTGGGCATACCAACCGCCAGGCTGCGCCCGACGATGTAAGGAATCCACAAAACCGCAGTCAGAGCAGCGCTCCACGCAAGATAGGTGAGATCCGGGGTCATGTCGTTCCTCCGTCTTTGCAATCAGACGCCCAAGGCGTCAGCGATGCCGCCGATATGGGTCGTAATGATATCCCAGTCGCTCGTCGCTTCGAAGTCCACTTTCTGATCGACGCCATATTCATATGGTCGGTTGATATAGGCCGTGCGCATCCCCTGCTCGCGCGCCGCTTCCAGGTCGTCGTTATGGGCCGCGCACATCATCACCTGGTGCGGCTCCATTCCCAGGGCGGCGATCGCGCCCTGATAGGCACGCGGATCGCGCTTGTAGGCCCGGGTCACGTCAGACGACATGATCAGGTCCCACGGTATCCCGGCGCGTTTCGCCATGTTGACCAGAAGCACCGTCGCCCCGTTAGAAAGCGGGCCGATCACATAGCGCTGTTTCATGCGCAACAGCCCCGGCACGCTGTCCGGCCAAGGGTCGAGGCGGTGCCACATCAGATTAAAGTCCACCTTCTCATCATCAGAGAATTCGTCGTGTATTCCGTATTTTACTAGGATTTGTTCAAGCATCTCCCGATGGATCACGTCGATCGGCGTCCAAGGACGCTCGCCGGCTATTACTGGTGCCATGCCCGGGCGATACCCCGCCCGCCATGATCGCGCGAACGCCTCCCAATCGACGCCCTCAATCCCCTTTGCAGCTGCCAGCCGCTCACCCATCCGGGTGACCGAGCCGCGCCAATCGACCACGGTGCCGAATGTGTCGAACAAAAGCGCCCTGACTTCACCGAAGCTCATTCCGCCTCCCCATCGACAATCCGGTGTGCCCAGGGCCGCCTCACCTGATCAGCCACCTGAAAAGCGGCTATCTCGTCCAAGCGGTCGAGCGTCTGGGCAATGTCATCCTGCCCGCGCAACAGCGCCTCGCGCCGGCGCCGGTCGATCTGGAACGGAACTGGTTTGCCGTTCGGCGGCACAACGACCTGGCGCTCGAGGTCTACCGTGAAGGGCGCCTCGGGCTGCGCCCGCGCAATCTCGGCAAACTCTGTCACAGTCCCCGCCGGCAACACCACCGGTAGGGTGCCGTTCTGGTAGCAGTTGTTCTGGAAGATTGATCCAAAACTCGGCGCGATCACTACCCTGATGCCGCGCGCGTTCAGTGCCCAAACCGCGCCTTCACGAGACGAGCCACAACCGAAATTCTCACCGGCCAACAGGATCGGCGCGGAGTCCCAGGCCGGGTCATTCAGCACGAATTCCGGATCGGGCTTCCCGTCCGGACCAAACCGCCAAGCCTCGAAGGCATAAGGCGCCAGCTCATGCGCTTTGAGATTCGCCAGCCGCTCGATCCGGATGATCACGTCGGTATTGACGTTCTGCGCCATCAGCGGCGCGGCAGGGCCAGAGATCGAGGTAAACGGCGTCACGCACCCTGCCCCAACTTGCGCACGTCGGTGATCCGCCCGGTGACGGCCGCGGCGGCTGCCATGGCCGGGCCCGCCAAGTGGGTGCGCGCGCCGGGACCCTGACGCCCAACAAAGTTGCGGTTGGTGGTCGAGACCGCTCGGGCGCCGGGTGCCACCACCTCGCCGTTGGCGGCAACGCATTGCGAGCAACCCGGCTCGCGCCACTCGAAGCCCGCGTCTTTAAATATCCGATCCAGTCCCTCGGCTTCGGCATCCCGCTTGACCGCCTGGCTACCTGGCACGACCCAAGCTGTTGTGTCTTCGGCGACGCTCCGTCCATTGGCGATCGCCGCCGCCTCACGCAGATCCGAAAGTCGGCCATTGGCGCAGGAGCCGATGAAGACATGATCAACCGGCACGCCTTCCAGGGCCGTCCCGGGCGTTAGGCCCATGTAGTCGAGCGCCATCTGCCAGGCTTCGCGCCGGCTGGCGCCGGCGGCGCTGGCCGGATCCGGCACCCGTCCCCCAATGCCAATTGTGTGCTCCGGACTGGTGCCCCAGGTGATTTGCGGTTCGATTTTCGCGGCATCGATGGTGATCTCGCGGGCAAAGCGCGCATCGGGCGCGCTGGGCAAGGTGCGCCAACGGGCGATCGCCGCGTCCCAGTCCGCGCCCTTCGGGGCGAAGCGGCGGCCTTTGATGTAGGCATAGGTCGTATCGTCCGGCGCGATCAGCCCGATCTTGGCGCCGAATTCGATCGACATGTTGCAAACGGTCAACCGCCCTTCAATCGGCATCGCGCGGATCGCCTCGCCCGCATATTCGACCGCATATCCATCGCCTCCCGCCGTGCCGACGACACCGATCAGGTGCAGGATCATGTCCTTCGGGGTCACGCCCGTCTGTAGCGCTCCCTCGAAGCTGACCCTCATCGTGTCCGGCCGCTTTTGGACGATGGTCTGGGTGGCCAGAATATGCGCGATCTCGCTCGATCCGACGCCAAAGGCAAAGGCCCCCAATCCCCCATGGGTCGAGGTATGGCTGTCTCCGCAGGTGATCAGCAACCCCGGCAGGGTCAGGCCCAGTTCCGGGCCAATAACATGGATGATCCCCTGTTCCGGATCGTTCACGTCGAAATGCCGGATCCCGGTGCGCTCGGCCCGCTCGCGCAAGGCGGGCGCCAACCTGGCGCTGATCGGCGTGCTGGTCGCGGTGCGGCCTGGAAGCGACGAGACCGCGTGATCAGGGCAGGAAAACGTCAAACCCGGGCTATGGACCGTCAGGCCCCGGGCCTCCAGAGCCTCGAGCCCATTTGCGCCGCTGAGATCGTGCAGCATGTTCCGGTCCACGTGCAGCAGCGCATAACCCTCTCCCAGATCGGCCACCACATGGGGTGCCCAGACGTTGTCGAAGAGGGTCTCACCCATCGCCTCACCCAAACCCGGATTCTTTCGCCCGGATCAAGGCGCAGACCAGGTCATTGACCGGGGTTGCCACGCCCAGGCGGCTGCCCTCGCGCGGAATCGCGCCATTTATAACGTCGATTTCACAACGCCGGCCGGCCATGTGATCAAGCAGCATCGAGGGGCGGGCATTTGGAATTTTGGTCGAGAAATTGCGCACGTATTCGACTGGGTCATTGAAATCGAGATCGATCCCCTTGGCCCGGGCCACGGTATAGGCCTCGGTCGCACATGCCGAGGCGACCGACCAAGCGTTCTCGTCCGCCACGACCTCGCCGACGCGTAAGCCGGTCAGGGTGCAGGGGCCGCTGAAGGTGACGTTGCAGATCAGCTTCTCCCAAACCATTTTGTGGATATCGTCGAAGGTCAGCACCTTGAACCCGCCCGAGCGCCAGATCTCGGCCACATGTTCCAACCGATCGGTCTTCGGATCCTGGTATTCACCGAGGCGCACGAACTCCATCCCATTGTGATGGGCATGGCCTGGCCCCTTCATCGAGGCGCCAAAGCCGCCGACCACGCCTTGTACGATACGCTCCGCGCCCAGGATGTCCGCCACCTTTTCGGCACTGCCGAGCCCATTCTGGATCGCCAGAACCGGGGTCTCGGGCTTCAGGATCGGCTTGACCGCATTCGCCGCGTCCTCGACCCCGTCGGCCTTGGTCGCGATGATGACGAGGTCCGCCTCGCCCGCCTCGTCTGCGTTCTGGGTCGCGTTCAGCTTCACGGTTCGGTCACCGCTTGCTCCCTCGACCCGTAAACCCTTGTCACGCATCGCCGCCACGTGCTCGGCCCAGGTATCGACCGCCCAGACATCATGCCCGGCATCGGCCAAAAGCGCCGCATAGACACAGCCCATCGAGCCGGTCCCAACAATGACGATTTTCTCCGGAACCATGCGGGGCCTCTGAACGGTTAGATCGTGACGGGTTCGGGCGCGAGTTCACCCCGCCGCCGCGCCGCTGTCAAACCGTACGCTGGAAAAGCAATGCCCGGCAAGGGCGCCTCGGTTGCGGGCGGTGCGCCCGCTCGGATAGACCGGTGGCAACCAAGGGAGGCGGCAACGTGATCGACGCCAGCACCAAGGAGCATGTATTCACATCGCTCGACGCGCTCAGGCAGCGGGTCGGAACGCAGATCGGCGTCTCGGATTGGGTGGTGATCGACCAGTCGATGATCGATATGTTTGCCGATCTCTGCGGCGATCACCAGTTCATCCATGTGGATCCGGAACGCGCCGCCGAGACGCCGTTCGGCGGCACGATTGCGCACGGCTTCCTGACACTCTCACTGCTCACCTGGTTCGCCACTGGCGTTCGGCCACGGATCGAGGGCACGAAGCACAGCGTGAACTATGGCTTCGACCGGTTGAGGTTCGTGGCACCAGTCCCGGCGGCGGGACGGGTGCGCGGGAGCTTCACGCTAGACCGGCTCGAGGAGCGCCATCCAGGTGAGATTACCCAGCACTACGGCGTCACTGTCGAAATCGAAGGCACGAACCGCCCTGCGCTGGTAGCGGACTGGATCACCCGCGCCTATCTGGAGATAGCGTGATGCGCGCGCTGGTGGTCGAGGAGTTTGCTCCGTTTGAGGTTCATGCGATCCAAGACCTGCCGGACCCGAACCCCGGCCCGGGTGAGGTAGTGTTCGAGACCCGAGCCATGGCACTCAATTTCCCGGACGTGCTGATGGTCGAGGGCCGATATCAACACAAACCCGACCGCCCGTTCACCCCCGGCTTCGATGCTGCCGGCGTAGTGATCGCCGTCGGTGATGGCGTGTCCCGGGTAGAGCCTGGCGACCGAGTTTTGTGCTCGCGCGGCCATGGTGCCTTCGCGACCATGATTCGTGCGCCAGAGGATACGGTTTGGCGGATGCCAGATGCCATGAGCTTCGAGGACGGTGCCGCCTTCGGCCTGGTTTATCTGACTGCCTACATGTCAATGATCGAGAATGCGAACGCCCAGCCTGGCGAAACCGTGCTCGTTACCGGCGCCTCGGGCGGTGTCGGGCTCGCGATGCTGCAATTCGGCGCCGCGAAAGGCATGCGGATGATCGGCGGCGTCACCACCAGCAAAAAGGCCGAGCTCGCTCGCGCCAATGGGGCCGAGGCCATCGTCGATCTCGCCGCCGAAAACCTACGCGACGCGCTGCGCGACCAGATCTATGCGGTCAACGAGGGTGCAGGCGTTGATCTGGTCATGGACATGGTGGGCGGCGATATTTTCGACGCGGCGCTGCGCGCCATCCGACCCGGTGGCCGCATCGCCATCGTCGGCTTTGCCGGTGGCCGAATTCCAGAGATCAAAGCGAACTATCTGCTGGTCAAACGGTTGACTGCAATCGGCTCGCCCCTGACCTCGGGACGGGGCGACACGAAGGCACTGAAGGACCAAGCCATGGCGGAACTCTTCGCACTCTACGAGACCGGCAAGTTGAAACCAGTGATATCGGAGCAGTTTGCCTTCGAGGAGTGGCGCGACGCCTTTCGTCGGTTCAAGGAGCGCAAAGTGACCGGCAAGATCGTGATGCTGCCGTGAACGCCCCGCGTGAACAGGTGCCGCTCGACACGTTCCTGACCGAGCTCGATACGACGGCTGCAGAAGAGGCACGTGCCGCCGCCGAACAAATCGACGCGCTGGAGCGTCAGGTCGGCGCGCCCGGCTGGCTCGAGCGCAATCTGATCTCACTGGCGCTGGTCGCGATGGCGCTGTTCCTGGCCGGCGCCGGCGCGCTGATCGGTCTGCTGCCCTGGCTGCGTTCGATGAGCGGCCTTGGCGGTGTTACTCTCCTGGTCGCGGTCTTTCCGGGGCTGACGTTGTCCTATCTGATCTCGGTAAAGGGCCGCACCGCGATTGATCACGAGAAGATGGCACTGAATGAAAAGTATTTCCTGCCCCATGGCGGGATCTATTTCAGCGCTGCCCGGGATGGAGAGACCGGCAATGTGGTCCGCATCGACGCCCCTGAAATAAACGAACCGACATTGCGCGACCGGGTCCAGGCGCAATACGATTCAGCGACCAAGCGGCGCTGGTAGGGAGCGGACGATGAAAGGTGCGGTCTTCACGGGCAACCGGGGTTTGGAGCTTCGCGAATTCCCCGATCCTGTGCCCAGCCCGGACGAGGTTGTGGTCCAGATCCGCGCCTCAGGGATTTGCGGCACCGACCTCCACCAATACCGCTCGGACAGGGTCGGAACCCATATCGCCGGTCACGAGCCCTGCGGCGTGGTGGCCGCGCGCGGCACGGCGGTGAATGAGAAAATCGCGCCCGACGGCGCACGAGTGATGGTGCACCATTACGACGGTTGCCGCTGCTGCCCAAACTGCCTCAGTGGCTGGACCCAGCTCTGCGACGAAGGATCGGTTGTCTACGGCACCACCGGCGATGGCGCCCATGCGCCCTACATGAAAGTACCGGCCCGCACCCTTGTGCTGCTGCCCGACGGTCTCAGCTTCGTCGAGGGCGCCGCCGTCTCATGCGGCACGGGCACCGCGTTTGGCGCCTTGAAACGCATGCAGATGGAGGGTGGCGAGCGGATCGTCATCTTCGGTCAGGGCCCAGTTGGCCTCAGCGCCACGATGATCGCCCATGCGATGGGAGCCGAAGTGATTGCCATCGACATCGCCGAGAGCCGGCTGGACCAGGCCGAAGGCTTCGGCGCGGCACACCGCATCAACGCCGCCGAGATGGACCCGGTCGAGGCGGTTCGCGCGCTGACCGCGGGCCTGGGCGTGCCCTTCGTGTTGGAATGCAGTGGTGCCAGCGCGGCACTGGCATCCGCGGTGCGCACCACCCGGCGCTGGGGCACCTGCTGCTTCGTCGGCATGGGCGGCGATCTGAACGTGAACATCCGCGAGGACGTGATCCTTCGCCAAGTCACCCTGCTGGGTTCGTGGACGTTCTCCACCATTGGCCAGAAGGACTGCGCCGATTTCGCCGTGCGCCATGAATTGCCAGTCGAGCGCCTTTTCACCCACCGCTTCCAGCTATCCGAGGCGGAAGCGGCCTATAAACTATTCGACACCCAGACCACCGGCAAGGCCGTGATCCTGCCCGACTGAGGAGCCTCCATGCCCAAAGCCATGATCCAAGGCCGGATCGCCGTGCCAAAACACCAGAAACTGCGCGACCGGATGGACATTGACTGGGAGATCGTCACCTACCACCCGGACGAACAGCCCATCGAAGAATATCTCACTCTGCTCGACGGCGCGGACGTGGTGATCGGCGGCGCGCCGCCGGTGCAGCCTTGGCCCAGCGCGCCGTCGCTCAAGCTTTTCCAGATCCCCTGGACCGGCTACGAATTCACCTCGCCCGACCGGATGCCGAAGGACGTGCCGCTTTGCAACGTCTATGGGCATGAGTCGGCCATCGCCGAATACGTGCTTCTCGGAATGCTGGAATGGCGCATCGGGTTGCGCCACATGGATGCGCGATTCCGTGCGAAAGGTTGGGACGGGCGCGACCCCGGTGCGGGCGACGTCCACGGCGAGGTTCGGGGCAACACGGCTGGCATCGTCGGCTATGGCCATATCGGCCACGAGGTCGCGGTACGCGCCCGCGCCTTCGGCATGAACGTGATCGGTATCCGTCGATCGACGCCTCCTTGCCCGCCGGAACTCGATTGGCTCGGGACCAACGACCGGCTCGACGAGCTTCTTTCGATCAGCGATTTCGTTGTCGTCGCCTGTGACCTTAACAAGGAAACCCGGGGCCTGATCAATGCCGACCGGCTGGCCAAGATGAAGCCCACAGGCGTCATCATCAACGTGGCCCGCGGCAAGGTTATCGACGAACAAGCACTTTACGAGGCGCTGCGAGACCGGCGCATCGGGGGCGCTGTGATCGACGTCTGGTACAACTACAACGAGCCAGGAAAACCGGATGTCTGGCCGACCAGCTTCCCATTCCAGGACTTGGACAACGTCATTTGCTCGGCCCATGAATGCGGCTGGACCGAGGAACAGATTGATCGCCGCTGGGACGTGGTGGCTGAGAATCTGCGCCGGGTGATGCGCGGTGAAGCGCCTGTGAACCAAGTCTTCGTCGGAACACAGGAGACGTGATTCCGCCATGAAGCGCCAGGCCACAGTGGCTTTGACTTCCTTGGCAGCAACGCTGGCCGCGGGTCAGCTTGCCAGCGCGGACATCAACTGCGGTGTGATGCTGCGCTTGGTCGAGGCAACGCAAACTGGAAAGGCCCTGAAACCTGCGCCACAAAACGCTGAGGAATGCGGACTATCCGCCACCCTGGCTGGACAGACCGCTGTGCATTGTGCATGGGCGTTCGCGCTTCGTGCGTCAGAAGCCAGGGTGTTTTTCGATGGGATGGTAGGGTCTGTCACCACCTGCTTTGGAAATGAGATCGCACCTATTCGCGATCTCGGAGTGAACCACCCTGACAGCTACGACCTGAGGCAGTATCGGTTTGAAGATGTGACCCTGTCGCTCTCGCTCAAAGACAAAGCCGCTCTGGGCAAGACTTATGTATTTCTTCGGTCAGAACGATCGCGATAGCCAAATGCCCCAACCTTGAGCCGGGGCCTCGACCTTCATGAGCTACCACCGGGATCCCGGGTCAAGTCCGGGACCTTTGGAAACATCGCTGCAGTGGTCCGCAGCTGATCGCGGTCGCAAGCTCAATTGCTCCACCTGTGCGCCCTCAGCCGAAATTCATTCTTTCCCGAACGGTCGACACCGCGCATCAAGAAGATCGAATGCTCCGATAGATCCGCCCCGCCCGCCTCCTGAAACTTTCGCTTCGCCGCCTCGCGGTCGTAGTGCGAGGTCGTCGGCATCATCCGCATGGTCATGCCGCGTCTAGGATCGGGCGAGCGGTTCTCCTCGGACCCATGGGCGATATAGACATCGTGCAGCGCCATCTGCCCTGCCTCCAGGATCAGATCGACCGCATCGCCCTCGTCATATTCCTCGCGCGCCAGCTCCTGGTTCAGCGTGTAGTTCGGATCGTCTTTGACCTCATGCGCCATCAGCCGGTTGGCCTTGTGCGAGCCGGGGATGTAGCGCAGGCAACCGTTTTCCTTGGTCGCCGCGTCGATCGCGATCCAGACCGTGCAGGTCGCCAGCGGCCGGATCGGCCAATACTGACCGTCCTGGTGCCACGGTGTCTTCTTTCCGTTGAGCGCGGGTTTGGCGAAGAAGCTCATATTCCAAAGGCAGATATCGGGCCCGATCACCTGCTCAACCATATCGAGGATCGCGGGGTCGCGCGCGTAATTCAGAAAGCCCAGATCATAGTTCAGCAGGATCGAGGCATTGTCCCGGAACTCTGGATGCCGCCGCAGCAGTGCGGCATGGCGGTCGCGGATCTCGTCCAGCTGTGCCTCGGGCAGGCGGTAATCGGGCACGACGAAGCCGCGCTCGTGGTATTCGGCGATCTGGGCTTCGCTCAGCATGAAACCTGTTTCGTCAACTGCTCCCAAGTCCCGCTTTCACCAAGCCCTCACGGCAATGCTCGAGGTCGGCCGCTTCGTGATAATGCAGCGTTGATAGAAACGTGTCGATGCTGAAAGCCGGGTCCAATTCCCGGGTCCGGTCGGCATGGGCCTTCGCCGCCGTCGCGTCGCCGAGCCAGGCGTAAGAAGCAGCCAAAAAGGCGTGATGGGTGTGATCGGTGGCTGAGAGATGCATGAACGCCTCGATCGCCTCGGCATATTGGCGCCCTGTAAAATGGGCCTTGCCGAGATGACTCCAAAACCGCTCCGGGTGATGCGGGTTCAGACGCATCGCTTTCTTGATCCACTCGATCCCTTCCTCTGGGTTACCGAGCCACATGAGCAATTCGCCCTGCTGGACGACGACCAGGTCGTAATTCGGGTTGAGCGCCAGTGCTCTTTCCTGATGATGCCGGGATTTGACGAGATCGTTCGTGGCGATGTTGCAGGCGGCGAGGATACGGTGGACATCGGCATCGTTGTCGTCAAGCGCCAGGGCCTGCTCCAACTCTGACTCGACCTGGGCGAAGGTGGTATCCTTGTCTTCGCACCAGCCATAGCCCCAAGTCTGACCGAGGATACAAGCGCGCCAAGCATGGGCATGGGCATATTCTGGATCGAGTTCCAGCGCCCGGTCAATCAGCTGTTGCGCTTCGGTGTTATCTTTGAGGTTACTCCGGTGATGAAGAACCTTTGCTGCTAGAACGCATTCGTAGGCCGCCATGCTGGCGGGCGTCTTGCGAGCTAACTGGTCGCGCTGCGATGCCTCTACCCGGCCCGGAAGCGTTGCTACGATCGCCGAAGTCACCTCATCCTGTATCTCGAATATATCATCCAGCTTTCGGTCGTATTTCTCGGCCCAGATGTGGCTGTCATTGGCGGTATCGATGAGCTGAACGGTGACACGTAAGCGGTCTCCGGCTTTTCGGACGCTGCCCTCAGCCAGATACTCGGCACCGAGAGCCTTGGCGACCTCGGGTATGTTCACTGACTGCCCCTTGTAAACGAAGCTCGAATTGCGCGAGATCACGAACAACTCGTGACGGCGGCTCAGCTCGGTGATGATGTCTTCCGTCAGGCCGTCGACGAAGAATTCCTGCTCGGGATCGCCGCTCATATTGGTGAAAGGCAGAACTGCAATTGAGGGCTTCGCAACGGCGTGCGAAGCCGCGCTCGCAGAATAGGCATCGGAAGCTTGGCCGCCGCTCGGATCCCCGGCATCCAGCACTGCGCGGTAGACCCGAACGGGCCGCGAGAGATTCTTCAGTGTCTTCTCGCCCAGGTCCTCGAAGGTGACATCGACGCGATCCGACACCTGATCGTGGACCGCCGCCGTTACCGCGATCCCGCCGGTCTCGGCCAAACCCTCGATCCGAGCAGCGATATTGACGCCATCGCCAAAGATATCGTTCTCGTCGAAGATGATGTCGCCGAGATTGATGCCGATGCGGAACTCAATTCGGCGGTCTTCGGGCACATCGGAGTTGCGCCGCCGCATGCGCTCCTGGACCTCGACCGCGCATTTCACGGCATCCGCGACGCTCTGGAACTCGACCAGCATGCCGTCGCCGGTCGTCTTGATGATCTTCCCCTGGTTCTTGGCAATCGCCGGGTCGATAAGCTCGATCCGGTGCGTCCGAAGGCGCGCGAGCGTACCCCGCTCATCGGCTTCCATAAGCCGGCTGTAACCCGCCATATCCGCAGCGAGGACCGCGGCGAGCCTGCGTTCCATTCGTTCTCCCCCTTGCGTGCAAAGACTACGCGGGGGGGCGAACTAAATGCAAATCTTTCGCCAGTGGTTTCAATGCCCCGTGTTCTCGGTATTACCCACGATCATCCGCAGCATCCGGCGCGCCTCGGTGTAGTCGTCGATGGCGCAATGCATTGACGAACGGTTATCCAGGCCCAACAGCATCTTGGTCTTCCAAGAGTGGCGGTAGTGGAACTCAGGGCTCAGCGCATGTCCAAAAAGCTCGCTCAACAGTTCCCCGCTCTCGACCTCGCCCAGCTCGTTGATCTTCATCGTGTAGCCGGGGTTCACGAACAGCACCGGCCTTCCGGTGCGTGGATGGGGCCGCACCACTGGATGAACCACATCCGGATGGGTAGCGCGCTGTTCATCTGTCAGCTTCGGCGTCGCGCCTCCAGTTTTCCAACCCCATCGATGGGTAGCCGTCAGACCCGCGATCCGGTCCTTCATCGCCCGTGGCAGCCGCTCGTAGGCCAGCGCCATATTGGCGACCATGGTATCTCCGCCCCGCGACGGCACCTTCTGGGCATAGAGAAAAATCGCGTCGGACGGCTCGGCCTCGTAACTGAGATCCGAGTGCCAGAATGCCCCCGCCGGCTTGCCCGTGGTGCGCGACTGGCCGGTGCCGTCATTGCGCGCAATGACCGAGATCTCGTGCGTCTGGGGGTGGTGATACTGGTCCAACACATGGGGCACCAGATGCCCGAACCGGCGGCCGAAATCGTGCAGCCAGGGGACGTTCTCCTCGAGATCCGGGATCACGATCGCCACATGCTCGAACATCGCCTGCTCGACACGGGCGAAATCCTCGTCTTCAAGAATGTGGCCGCTATCGAGCCCATGCACGACCGCCCCGATCGGCCCTTCCAGCGGTTCGATTTGGATCGTCATCTTTTCCCTGCGCTTGTCTCCGGCAATTCCGTCCTGTTTAGTCGATCCTAACGGCGGCGCCGGTGTGCGGGCAAGAAACGGGGTATCAGGTGGACGATATCGGCATTGTCGAAATCCAGATCGAGGACCGGCCCGATGGCCGGGTCGCGCGGCTTGCCCTTTCTAACCCAAGCAAGCTCAATGCCCTCAGTCCCGCGCTGATCCACGCTCTTCGCGAGGCGGCGGATAATCTTGCGACCGACGCTGACCTGCGCGCCGTCATCCTCACTGGTTCGGGGGGCCGCGCTTTTGCCGCTGGCGCCGACCTGGACGCCCTTTCAGGGCTAGACGAGGAGACCGGCCGCGCATTCATCACCGCGCTCCACCGGGCCATTGACGCGGTGCGCCGCATCCCCGTCCCGGTTATCGCGGTCATGCGCGGTTACTGCTTCGGCGGCGCGATGGAACTGGCGGCTGCCTGCGATATTCGCATTGCCGATACCAGCTTCTCGACCGGCATGCCCGAGGTGCGCCTGGGCATCCCCTCTGTCATCGAGGCCTGCCTGCTGCCACGCCTCATCGGCTGGGGCAAGGCCAGCGAGTTGGTTCTGACCGGTGAGAGCATCGATGCGGACGAGGCCTACCGGATTGGATTCCTGCAGCGCCTCTGCACGCCGGAAGCGCTCGAGGCCGAGACTGAGCGCATCGTCGCCGCGATCCTCGCCTCGGGACCCTTGGCGGTCCGCGCGCAAAAAAGGATCATGCGGGGGTGGGAGTATTTATCCGAAGCGCAGGCAATCTCAACCAGCATCCATGAATTCGCGGCCATCCACGCGACCAGCGAACCCGCGGCCATGATCGCCCCGGTCCTAGCCCGCCGGAGGCGCAAGTGACACGACCCAACCGCACCTGGCTGTTCGCGCCCGGCAACCATGCCCGAAAGGTTGAGAAGGTTTTCGGCGCGGGTTCGGACGTGGCGATCCTGGACCTCGAGGACGCCGTTGCCACAGCCGAAAAGCAAGCCACCCGCGCCACGATCGCCGAGGCGCTGAGCCGCCCCCGCACGTGCCGCGCCTATGTGCGGGTCAACGCTCTCGACACCGGCCTAACGCTCGGCGATCTGGAGGCGGTCATCGTGCCCGGGATCGACGGCATTGTGCTGCCGAAGGTCGAGCGCGCCGCTGACCTGCAAATGGTCGATTGGGTGATCGGCGAGATGGAGAAAAATAAAGGACTCGCCCAAGGCACGGCCGACCTGATGCCGATCTTGGAAACTGGCCACGGCATCGCCGAGGCGCGCGCGATCTGCGCCACCGGCGGCCGGCTCCGCCGGATCTCCTTCGGTGCTGGGGACTACACGCGCGATATGGGCATGGAATGGACCATGGACGAGCAGGAACTGGCCCAGGCCCGCGCCGAGGTGGTGCTGGCATCGCGCATCAGCGATCTCGAACCGCCCATCGACACGGTGTTCATTCATATTCGCGAGGCCGATGCCTTCGCTGCATCGTGCACCCGTGTTCGGCAGATGGGCTTCCAGGGCAAACTCTGCATCCACCCGGGCCAGATTGCCCCCGCCAACGCCGCCTTTTCGCCCACCGAAGCGGAAGCCTCCCATGCCCGCAAGATCGTCGCCGCCTTCGCTGAGGCCGAGGCTGCCGGCTCCGCCTCGATCCAGGTCGACGGCTATTTCGTCGACTATCCCATTGCCGAAAAGGCACGGCGGGTGATCGCGCTCGCCGAGGCCATCGAGGGGAGCCATCAATGACGCCAGATCTCATCCTCCGCGGCGGGCGCATCGTCGACCCCTCCCAGGACATGGACCAGACCGCCGATATCGCCTTTGCAGATGGCAAGGTGCAGGCAATCGGTGCGGTCGAGGCAGGGTCTGATACCGATATCCGCCACGTCTCCGGCCTGATCGTCTCGCCAGGCCTCATCGACCTCCACACCCATGTCTATTGGGGCGGCACCTCGATCTCGATCGATGCCGAGGAGTTCTGCCGCAAATCCGGTGTCACCACCGCGGTCGACACCGGCTCGGCCGGCGCCGGCAATTTCGCCGGCTTCCGCAAACACGTCATTGAACCGAGCGAAGTGCGAATCCTCGCTTATCTCCACGTCTCGTTCGCAGGCATCTTCGCCTTCTCGCCGACCATCATGGTTGGCGAGAGCAAGGACATTGACCTGATGGCCCCGCGCGAGGCGGCCGAAGTGGCCGACGCCAACCGCGACGTGGTGATCGGCATCAAGGTCCGGCTTGGCCGCCATGCCTCGGGCGATCAGGGCATGACCCCGTTCGGCTATGCGCTGCAGGTCGCCGAGGAGACCGGCCTGCCGCTGATGTGCCATATCGACGAGCCGCCGCCCTCTTACGACGAACTGGTCGATGCGATGCGCCCCGGCGACGTACTGACCCACTGCTTCCGTCCCTTCCCGAACGCGCCCTGCACCGCCCAAGGCACGGTCAAGCCGGCAGTACAGCGAGCGCGCGAGCGCGGGGTCCTCTTCGATGTGGGCCACGGCAAGGGCTCGTTCGCCTTCAGGACTGCGCGGGCGATGCTGGCCAACGGGTTCCTGCCAGACACGATCTCGTCCGACATTCACCAGCTCTGCATCGGCGGCCCGGCCTATGACCAGGTGACGACGATGTCGAAGTTCCTGTGTATGGGGCTGCCGCTGGACGACGTGATCCGCCGATCGACAGTCAACGCGGCGATGGCCCTGCAACGCCCGGAGCTTGGCTCGCTGAAGCCGAGCTCGGCCGGCGACGCGACACTCCTCAAAGTGAGCGACGGCGAATTCGCCTACGAGGACGTGGTTGGTGAAGTCATGCAGGGTGACCGGCGGATCACGTCGGAGGGCGTTGTTATAGCGGGACGGTGGTGGCACCCCTAGGCTGCATGCGAATCCGCACCGCCAACCGCGAGAAAGACCATGGTGAGAAGGCTCAGCACAGTGATCGCCGCACTCCGCCGCCTCGTGTCGCCGGCTAGAGGCCACGGCACACCGCCGGAACACCGCGTCGAATGTGCTGCGCTCATCAATCGCACCCATATCTACATGTTTCCACGGGCCTGCTACCGGGGTTCGGCCCACTTCGCGGGCGTATCTGGCCAGGTGCTGGACAAGACGGTTGACAACGAGCCACTCGGGCGCGCCCTGCGCGAGACGATCGCCGCAAGCCGGTTCATCACGCCGGACGATCCAGATTTCCGCCGCATCTTCGATAGTGAAGCAGTTGAAAGGTCGTGGAAGGCCTGGCTCACAAATGCAAAGGCACGTTCGGGTTACGCGGGCAAAGGCGGATTCACCAAACGGCTCGATCTCTGCAACGTTCGCGCTGCCGATGGGTTAGTGACCGTCAGCCCGACCCGTCACGAGCGTCCCTTCGGCTGGGGTGCCCTGCGCAACGAGCCCGACATCACGGCCTCCGCCACTTCCAGCGATGCTCAGCTTGGCACCGCCCTGAGACGTGGATTCCTGAAGTGCCGCGGTTATCCGCCTTAGGTCGAGAAACTCCCGACTGGCATGCAGAGTTCTTCGGCGTCGTTGTACGCCTCGCCTTCCTTGCACTCGACATTGCAGGCAAACGCGGGAGCACAGGTGGCCGCGACTAGGATAGCAATCACGAATTTGGTCATGTGTCTCTCCGCCTCCAGTAGGATGGGGTTTCACCCCACCGTGAGTTGATGAAAAGGTGGGTTGAAACCCGCCCTACCGTTGATCTCCCAACCACCGGGCGGTGCGCAACAACGCGCCATCACCACCCTTCGGCCCGACCAGCTGCACTCCCATCGGCAAACCATCGACCTCCAGAAGCGGCAAGGTCACGCAAGGCACGCCCGCATAGGTCCAGAACGCGTTGAAGACCGGCTCGCCGGTGCTGCCTTGCCCCTTGGGCGCGGGGCCCGGCGAGGCTGGGGTGACGAGCGTATCGAACTGCTCGAAGATCGGTTCCAGGGCCTCATTCACCTCCGCCCGTTTTTCCACCGCCTGCGTGTAGGCTGCCGAAGAAATCCCTCGCCCGATCTCGACTCCCATTCGCAGCCGCGGGCTCATAGCCTCGCCATAATAATCCGCCATTCGGCCATAGTACCGCGCCATGCCGAAAAACTGGCAGATCCGGAGCCATTCCCAGGCCTGTTCCACCCCTTCGGGCAAGGTGACCTCTTCAAGACCCTCGGCGAAACCCTCCAGCGCCGCATGCATCCGTTCCTCACCCCGATGCCAGACCGGACTGCGCAGGAAGCCGAGCTTCGGCGCGTGTTCCGGCTCTTGCATCGCGAAATCGGCTAGCGGCCCCGCGACCTCGCCCACGCAATCCGAATCGTCCGAGTCCGGCCCGATCAACGCGTCCGCCAGTAGCGCCACATCCTCGACCGAGCGCCCATAGGTGCCGATCGTGTCCAGCGGATCCGATTGCGCCAGCATCCCGGCCCGCGAGATCAACCCGAAACTGGGCTTGAACCCATAAATGCCGCAATAGCTGGCTGGCCGGATCACCGAGCCCCCGGTCTGAGTGCCGAGCGCCGCCGGCACCATGCCTGCCCGCACCGCCGCTGCCGAACCCGATGACGAGCCCCCAGGCGTGTGCGCCGGGTTCACTGGGTTCCGGGTCTTGCCCGCGGCGCGGTTGGCGCATTCGGTTGTCACGGTCTTGCCCATGATCACCGCGCCCGCAGCGCGCAACCGGGCAACCGCCGCCGAATCCTTCTCGGGCCTTCGGCCTTTATGGCCAGCGAAGCCGTTCTCCGTTGGCATATCTGCCGTGTCGATAATGTCCTTAATGCCAACCGGCACCCCGTGGAGCGGACCCAGATCCGCGCTAGAAGCCTGCAGCCGATCCGCCGCCCGCGCCTGGGCCAGCGCTAAATCCGGGTCGAGGAAGGTCCAGGCTTGAACCTCGGCCTCGCGCGCCTCGATCCGCTTCAGACAGGCCAAAACCAGCGCCTCCGATGTCAAATCGCCCACCGCGATCCGACGCGCCGCGTCGGCCGTGCCAAGGTTTGCAAGATCAGCCATCGAGGTATTCCTTCGTCCAACGGTCGTAAACCGCCCCGCGTGTCACCTGTGCCATCAGTTCCTTCGAGGCGAGACCGGGCAGGTCCGCTGGTTCGACGCCCTCCTTCTGCGCCTTCAGAACCGCATACATGGCATGCACTGCCGCGGGCAGAGTCGGATGCCCGCGCAGACAGATTTTGACCCTATGGGCGGCCAATTCTTCGGGGTTCATCGCCCGCCATGAGGGGCCAGCCATGACCATAGGCAGCTTCACGGCCTCGGCCAGGGCCTCAATCTGATCCCGCGTCGTCACATTCAGCAGGAACAGCGCATCGACGCCTGCTGCTTCGTAGGCGCGTGCCCGGGCGATGGCGTCGTCGATCCCTGTTGTGCCCGCCGCCGAAGTACGCCCCACGATCACCAGAGACCGGTCGTTCCGCGCCGCCACTGCCGCCTTCATCTTGCCAGCCCCCTCCTCGACCGAAAGGAGCCGGGTTTCGTCCCCCTGGCCGAAAGCCTGCGGCAGCGCTGTGTCCTCGATGGTCAGTGCCGCGACGCCCGCGGCCTCGCATTCCTCGACAGTGCGCATTACGTTCAGCGCATTGCCGTAGCCATGATCCGCATCGACCATGAACGGCAGCGCGCTCGCCCGGCTGATGCGCCGGCACTGATCGGCGAACTCGCTCAGCGTCAGCACGATCAGGTCGGGCGCTCCCAGCACCGCAAGCGACGCGGTCGAGCCGCCCACCATTCCCATCTCGTAGCCCAGATCCTCGGCGATCCGCGCCGAGAAGGCATCGAAGACTGAGGCCGGTACGATGCATCGATCGGCCTCGAGATGCGCTCGGAAGCGTTCGCGGCGTTCGGTGAAGGTCATCGGGCAAGCGCCTCCCTGACTGGCCGGCGTGATCGGCTGGCGTGATTGGCTGGACGGGCGGTCATGCTATGGTAGGGAAAGGGCTGAGAAAACCACCGCCAATCCCGACGGGAGGAAAAGCCGATGATGATGACCGGCGCCGACTATCGCGAGTCGCTCGATCGCCTCAACCCCCGGGTCTTCGTCAACGGCGAGCGGGTCGAGGACGTGGCCAGCGCCCCGCAGTTGGCGCCAGGCGTGAACGCGGTCGCCGTGACCTACGACTATGCCCACGACCCCCGCTACAGCCACATTATGACCGCGACTGAGCAGGCGACCGGCAAGATCATCAACCGGATGTTGCATATCGACCGGCGTCCCCAGGATCTGATCGAAAAGCTGGAGGCGGTGCGGCTCGTTTGCCGCGAGGTCGGCTGCGCGCAACGGTATCTGACCCATGATGCCCTGAACGGCATCCACCAAGCGACGCACGTGGTCGATCAGGACATGGGCACCGACTATCACCAGCGATTCCTGGCCTACCTAGCCGAGGTTCAGGACAAGGATCTGACACTGGGCGTCGCGATGACGGATGGCAAGGGAAACCGCTCGCTGCGCCCCCACCAGCAGGCTAGTCGGGACGCCTATGTCCACATCACCGAACGCCGCGACGATGGCATCGTGATCCGAGGAGCCAAGGCGATCATAACCGGCGGGCCTTACATGCATGGCCTCTTGGTCATGCCCTGCCGGAACATGACCGAAGGCGACGCCGACTTCGCCGTTTGCTGCGCCGTGCCGGCGGATGCGGAGGGATTGACCCATATCTCGCGCCCCGCCGGCCGTCCGGGCGAGAAAATGGCCAAGTTCAGCGCGCGTTACGGTCAGGCGACCTCGGTTGCGATTTTCGACGATGTCTTCGTGCCGTGGGACCGGGTGTTTCTGGCGGGCGAATGGGAGCACTCTCAGCGCATGACATCGGCCTACGCCACCCACCACCGTCATTCCTGCATTGGCGCGAGGGCGGGATTTGGCGATTTGTTGATCGGCGCCGGTGTGCTGGCGATCGAAGCCAACGGGCTGGACCCGGATAAGAACGAACACCTGCGCGACGACCTGATCGAGCTGATCAAGATCGTCGAGGGCTGGTATGCCTGCGGCGCGGCGGCCTCCATCTACGGCTTCGCGGACACCTCGGGCGCGTTCCAACCGGACGGGGTCTTCGCCAATGTGGGCAAGCTGATGATGACCACGCAGATCTACGACATGCACCGGCTGGCGCATGACGTTTCGGGCGGCATGGTCGTGGCGCTGCCAGGGCCGGACGAGGACCACAACCCCGAGACCAAGGGCGACCTGATGGCCATGCTGGGGACCGGTGTGCCTTACCAGCAGCGAGCCGACGTGATGCGGTTCATGAACGACCTTACCGCGTCCGACACCGCGGGCTGGATGTCCGTCATCTCGCTCCATGGCGGCGGCTCGCCCGAGGCGATGCGGCGCGAGATCTACCGCTACTATCCACTTCAGGAACGCCGCGAACTGGTCGAGCGCCTGCTGGATCGGGGTGTGCTGGACACGGGCGACAAGGTCTCGAAACAGCCCGGGCGGTGCTGCCCAGTTGGGTGCCAAGTGCCGGAGACGCCGCAATTGGGCGGTCGGAAACCACGTCTGGCCGCTGAATAACCTGGCAAATCAGGTCTAATCAGACGAACGCAGCGCAGTCAGGCCAATTCCAGTTGCGTCGAAACCGCCATCGACGGCAATCGTCTGTCCGTTCACATAGCTCGCCCGACCGCTGGTCAGGAAATAGATCACCTCGGCGATCTCCTCCTCCAGCCCATAACGGTTAAGCGGGATCGCCTGGTGATAGTCCGCGCGGATCGCGGGACTGTGGACCTTCTTCGCCATCGCAGCATCCACCGGACCCGGAGCAATGGCGTTGACGCGGATACCCTTGTCACCCAACTCCGCTGCCTGCTGCTTCGTCAAATGCATCAGCCCTGCCTTGCTCGTGCCGTAGGCGGTGCGCAATGTGCTGGCACGCACTCCCGAAATCGAGGCGATATTGATGACCGAACCGCCGCCGCCTGCCAGCATGACCGGCGCACAAGCCTGAGCGCAGAGGAACGGGCCGCTCAGATTGACGGCCAGGATTCGAGACCATGTCTCGAAGTTGGTCTCGAGGATCGGGCAGAAGTCGGCGACGCCCGCATTGTTGATCAGCGCATCGATCCGGCCGAAACGATCCGTGACGGCCTTGACTGCCGCGCTCACCTGATCGGGCTCGGCAACATCACATTCGACGGCCATGGTGGTGTCCGGTAACCCCAGGGCCGCGTGGGCCGAAGCCAGCGTCATCGCATCGATGTCGAGCAGCGCCGCCGCCCACCCCTCGGCCAGGTATTTCTTCGCGGTCGTCAAACCGATACCGCGTGCAGCGCCGGTTACCAGCGCTACTCTTCGCGGCGTGCTCATCCGTCCGCCTCGCCGGTCAGGCTCTCGATGATCCGCATCACCTCCGTATGATCAGCCTTTGGCCCCAGCGCCGCCTCGGCGCGGTCGTAGAGGTCACGGCAAGCCGCCAGGCCTTCGGCGGGAACTTTCAAATCCGCGGCCAGCGCAGCCGCCATTCGCAGATCTTTGGCCATCAAACTCATCGTGAAACCAGCCGCATACGCCTCATTATTGATATGCTGCTTCAATTTCACATCCGTCGCATTGTTCCGCCCGGTCGAGACGTTTAAGACATCTGCCATCACGTCTGGGTCCAGCCCAAAGCGACGGCCCACAAGCACCGCCTCGCAGGCCGCGGCTAGGCCCGAGGCGGAGAGGTAATTGTTTAGCACCTTCATCGCGTGGCCCGCGCCGAGCTTTCCGCAACGAAAGACTGCTCCCATGGCGGAAAGCGCGGGCTCGATCCGGTCGATGGCCGCGTCCGCGCCGCCCGCCATGATGGTCAGCTTCCCAAGCTCGGCGCGCCAAACACCACCCGAGACCGGAGCGTCGACCAGCGTAATCCCGGTTCCGTCCAACGCCTCGGCCAGAGACGTCGTCTCCAACGGATAGGAGGTGCTCATATCAGCCAGCACCGAGCCCGGTGCCATCGCCCCGGCCAGGCCGCCTTGCCCTGTCACCGCGGCGCGCACCGCCTTGCCGTCAGGCAGCATAGTGATGACCAGATCCGCGCCCGCCGCGACCTCTGCCGGGCTACTGGCAACAACCGCGCCCGCCACCCGTGCCGCCGCTTCCCGATCCAGGTCATAGACCCGAAGCGGCCAGCTGGCCTTGACCAGGCAGGACGCCATTGGCAACCCCATCATGCCGATCCCGACAAAGCCGATCGTGAACTTCTCCGACATGGCACATCCCTCCATCACGCTTGCGATTTCCTCTAGCGCGCGCTCGCGGGCCACGCCAGCGCCATGCTAGATGCATCGCCGACCTGATCATTGCCCGCCACCCGGCGAGAGGACCCTTTGGAGCTCATCTGGATCCCCATCGCGATCCTGGCCGCACTGATGCAGGCAGTGCGCACGGGAGCGCAGAAATCGCTGAACGTGCGGCTCTCGACCTGGATGACCACCTATGTGCGCTCGCTTTTCGGGCTGCCGCTCTCGGTCGTCTATCTGCTGGCCGTCATGGGCTACGAGGGGCTGGGCCCACCGCCCCTGACCACGACTTACCTCGCCTATTGCTTTGGCGCCGCAGCAGTGCAGGTGATCGCCACCTATCTGCTGATCTGGCTGTTCCAGATGCGCAATTTCGCGGTCGGCACGATGCTATCGAAGACCGATGTCATGCAAGCCGCGTTGATCGGCTCGGTCTTTTTCTCCGAAGCGATCTCGGGGATCGGCTGGGCCGCCATCATGCTGACCATTGCGGGCGTGATCGCAATCTCGATTGGACGCGGCGGAACCGCCGGGATCGGCGCGCTGGGCGCCAAACCCACCATGGTCGGGCTGGCGACCGGGTTCTTCTTCTGCATGTCGTATCTGTTCCTGCGCGAGGCCAGCCTGGGCCTGTCCCAAGGCGGGTTCCTCTACCGCGCCGCCTGGACTGTGGTGATCGTCGGGATTTTCCAGGTGGTCTTCGTCGGCGCATGGCTGGGCGTGACCGAGCGCAGCAGTTTCCGCGCCCTCAAGGGGCTGATGCCTCTTTGCTGGTTCATCGGGGTCACATCTGCGATCGGTTCGATCGGTTGGTTCACCGCAATGACTCTGCAGAACGCCTCCTACGTAAAGGCGGTTGGCCAGATCGAGGTGGTCTTCACGCTCATCATCTCGGCTTTCTACTTCAAGGAGCAGATCAACCGCTTGGAATTCCTGGGCATCGCGGTCATTGTCGCGGGCGTTTTGATGTTTCTGCTGTGAGCGAGATGCCCGAGTTCGACCTAACCAGACGCGACACCTTCCGACATTGGACCCCGGTGACGATCCGCTATTCGGACCAGGACGCCATGGCGCATGTGAACAACACCGCCATCGCGACTTATGTGGAATCCGCACGGACGGCTTTCATCTACGACCTGATCCAGCGCGGAGGCGTGCAAGGCGTCGAGTTCATCCTGGCCCGCATGACCATCGATTACCTGGCCGAGTTCCACTACCCGGGCCAAGTCGAAGTCGGCGCCCGGCTGATCCGGATTGGCACCAAATCCATCGGCACCGGCTACGGCATCTTCAAGGGCGAGACCTGCGTCGCCACCAGCGAATGTGTCAACGTCTTCTACGACATGGCAACGCGTAAGACCCAGATACCGCCCGATAGCGTGCGCGCGGCGCTCGAGGCCGAGCTGGCCGTATGATCAGCGCCCATCTCCGCCTGCCCGAGCCGTGGCATCTGCTTTCGGCCATTGGCGGGGCCGCCATCGTCGGGGTCACCCTCTGGCTCTGGGGCCAGCCGCTGATTTGCACCTGCGGCGAGGTCAGGCTTTGGGTCGGATCCGTTTTCTCGGAGGGCAATTCCCAGCACATCGCGGATTGGTACACGCTCTCCCACATGATCCACGGAATGCTGGTGGTGGTGGTTGGACCGCTGATTCTGGGCCAGCCGTCCTTCACCCTGCTCTTTGCCGTTGCGGTCATCACCGGCATCGCGTGGGAGATCGTCGAGCACACGGACTGGGTGCTGAACAAGTTCCGCGCCACGACGATCTACCAGGGCTATATCGGCGACAGCGTCCTGAACGCGGTGGCCGACTACCTTTGGATGCTGCTCGGGTTCTTCCTGGCAAACGCGCTCCGAACTGTCTGGGTTGTGGCGGTGATCCTGGCCCTGGAACTTGTCGCGACCATGACCGCTCGTGACAGCCTGACCCTAACGACGCTGATGCTGGTTCACCCGGTCGAGGCGGTGGAGAGCTGGCAGCAGGCGATCAATCCGAACCAACAGGGGTGAGGCGACTAACTGAACCGATCACGTCAAGAAGCCTGCGCAAAATCCACCATTTCTGACGCGATCGCTCAAAGTCCAAGCACTCCAGCGGCGGCTTCTATTGTGCCGCAAGCGCCTGATGACGCACCTCCGCCGCGGCGACGCCGAATTCTTTTTGGAACTGGAAAAATTCCTTCTCTGTCATCTCGACCGTCACCGTCACCCCCGCCTCACCGTCCTGGCGGCCCTTGACCTCGCCGTGGCCATAGAGCCACGAGATCGCAGCGCCTTCATCGTGGCCCAGATGTAGCTCGAAGACCATCCGCCGCGGGAAGAGTGCGGCTTCGACCTCGGCAAGCAACGCATCACACCCCTCTCCAGTGGCGGCAGAGAGCGCCACACCGGTACCGCGCATGGCGGCATTCCGCACGGCCTGTCGCTGGTCCGCGTCCAAAAGGTCGATCTTGTTCAATGCCTCGATCATTCCCTCCAGCCGATCCGCCTCGACGCCCAACTCGTCAAGCACACCCAGCACGTCGCGGTTCTGCTCATCCGTCCGGGGATGCGCCATGTTCCTCACATGGACAATCAGGTCGGCCTCCAGCACCTCCTCCAGCGTCGCACGGAAGGCCGCAACTAGCTGTGTCGGCAGGTCAGAGATGAAGCCCACCGTGTCCGACAGGATCGCCGTGCGGCCCGAGGGCAGTACGATCTGACGCATGGTCGGATCCAGCGTCGCGAACAGCATGTCCTCGGCCCGAACCTCGGCCGCGGTCAATCGGTTGAACAAAGTCGACTTGCCAGCGTTGGTGTAGCCGACCAGCGCCACAATCGGATAAGGCACCTTCTTGCGCGCCGCCCGGTGCAGCGCACGGGTGCGCGCAACCTTCTCGAGCTGGCGCTTCAGGCGGACGATCTTGTCGTCCAGGATACGCCTGTCCGACTCAATCTGGGTCTCGCCCGGACCGCCGATGAAGCTGGTCGAGCCTCGCTGGCGCTCAAGATGCGTCCAACTGCGGACCAGACGGCTTTTCTGGTAGGTCAAGTGGGCCAGATCCACCTGCATGACGCCCTCGCGCGTTTGGGCACGCTCGCCAAAAATCTCCAAAATCAGGCCGGTGCGGTCCAGGACTTTCACCTTCCAGGCGCGCTCCAGATTGCGCTGCTGGATCGGGCTCAGCGTCCCGTTGACGACGACGACCTCGATATCAGCCGATGCGAGGACACGCGAAAGATCCCCCACCTTTCCGGGACCGATCAAGGTGGCCGGATTCGGGCGCGGTACCGAGACTGTGTCGCGGCCCGCAAGCTCGACGTCGATCGCGTGCACCAGCGCGCACGCTTCCTCCATCGCGTCCAACGCCTCGGACGTGGCGGCGGACGCGGCTGAAGATTTCAGCACCGGATGAAGCAGAAAGACCCGGGTCGTCACCGAACCTCCGCACTGTGTGCCGTCATGCGTCGTCGCTGCCGTCGTAAAGGCTGAACGGTTGCGCCGGCATCACCGTGGAAATCGCATGTTTATAGACCAGCTGGGATTGACCGTCCCGGCGTAGCAGAACACAAAAATTGTCGAACCATGTGATCACGCCCTGCAATTTGACCCCGTTCACCAGAAAGACGGTGACCGGGACTTTTTGTTTGCGAACGTGGTTGAGAAAGCTGTCTTGAAGGTTTTGTTTGTTTTCAGCGGCCATTTTTTTGCGCCTGTTTTTTTCTGTGCAAGCGAGGTGAGCGGGCGTTTCCCGACTACACCATCGCGAGTCTGCGCCGAGCCCCCGCTTAATTCCAGTGATTTTTTGTGCTTGTGCTAAATTGCTGCCAACTGTCTGTGTTGAATAAAGAAATTACCGCCAGCGTTTCAATTCGGCCGAGAATCATCGCAGCTGCGAGAATGACGCGCTGCGATTCGGTGAGGCGCCCGAAATCGAACTCACCGGGCGAGATCAGCGGGAAAGCGGGACCGGTGTTCGAGATCGAGGCGATCGCCGCCACCAGCGAATCTTGGAACGGCAGGCCGCTGATGGTCAGGCCAATCAGCGCCGCAAAGATCGCCAAGACATAAAGCATGACAAACGCCCAGGCCAGAAACGCACCCTCGCTGAGAATGCCGCGCAGCCGCGTGCCCGTAGCAAGCACGCTGTTTGGTTGGGCAATCCTCTCGAGCTCGCGGTAGCCGTGACGCAACAGTGCATATCCCCGGACCAGCTTGATCCCGCCCGCCGTGGTCGCAGCGCCCCCGCCGATCGCGCAAAGCCCCAATAGGATCAAGCCTGGATTGGCCAACCCGCTCCAATCGCGCGCGGTGTGCCACGAGGCACTCTCGAAGCCCGTCGTCGTGACGAATGAAAGGCTTGTGAACGCCGCTCCCCAAATCGCGGGCAGCGCCTCGGACGTCTCGTCGCCCAGATCGATGGTCAGTGCTCCGAGCCAATGACGCAGAAACAGAGCCAGGGTCGCGGTCGCCACCAGCAGCGCCATCAGCTTAAGTTCGGGATCCTTATGCCAGCGCCGCCGAGGGGCGCCCTGGCCCTTATAGGTCAGCCGCGTCGCGGCGAGGATCATGAAGACAAACGCCGCCGCCTCAACTCCGATCCCCGGCTGCTCGGCCAAACCCGCCGCATATGGCGAGATGCCGCTGGTCGACATGATCGCCATCGCATGAACGGCCGCGGCGAGCCCGGTCTGGCCGAGGCCCGAAAACAGCACCGCAAGCACCGCGGTCAGAACCACGTAGATTGGCAAGACCACCTGGATCGACCGCTTCAAGCGCCCCGAAAGGCGTGCCGCCGTTTGCTCGCGAATGCTCACGGCGGCGCCCATTTGACCGCCGAACTGACCGCCCGCGTTAATAGAATGTGCGCTGTTGACCGCCACTTCGTTGCCGCCAAGGTTTCGCGGCGCCAGGATCGCGGCCGCCGCGACCAGGGTCACCAGCCCGCCAAACCATGCGACCATGCCACGCCACAGATGAATCGCGCCCGCCACCTTATCGGGCTCGCCAAAGACCGTGCCGCCCGTGGTCGTGAAGGCTGCGGTCATTTCGAACCACGCCCCCCAGGGGCCGATCACGGGCGTCGACAGCCAGACCGGCAGGGCGGCGAACATAGGCACCAAGACCCAGCAGACGACAAGGGCGCGCAATTCGCCACGCGCCGCGCCGTTGCCTGTCTTCGCGCCCAGAAGAATCGCTGTCCCAGCGCTCGCAAAGCCGGTAAAGGCCGCGCAAACGAGAAAGCTTTGCATCGCCAGCCAATTGCCCTGCAGCACGGCGAACAGCGCCGGCGCTAGCATTCCGAAGGCCAGGACCGCCAGGCAGAGAGACAGCATTGGAAGCCGGAGCGGGCGCATGGCCGGGCCCGGTCAGAAAAATTCCGGGCTGACCCGGAACAGCTGTTCGACCTGATGGACGGCCGAGCGATCGGCGAACATGACCATCACATCACCGACCTGGATCACCGTGTCGCCGTTCGGCATCTTGACCTCGCCATCAGTCTCGACTGCGCCGATGATCGAACCGGGCGGGAAACTGATGTCGCGCACGCGCTTGCCGGCGATCGGCGAAGTCGCCATAACTTGCGCCTCAATCACCTCGCCCTCGCCCCGGCCGATCGAGTAGACCGCACGCACACGGCCGCGCCGAACGTGGCGCAGGATCGTCGAGACGGTCGTCGCACGCGGGTTGATCAAAGCGTTGACGCCCAACGGCACCGCGATCCGCTCGAAAGTCGGGTCGTTCGAAAGCGCGATCGAGATCGGACAGCCCGCCTGTTCGGCCAAGGCACAGGACAACAAGTTGGTGCGGTCGTCATTGGTCAGCGCGACGATCGCATCCGCCTCGGCGATCCCCGCCTCTTCCAGAATGTCGACGTTCAACGCATCACCGCTCAGCACGATGGTCCGGTCCAGATTGTCCGCGGCGAATTCGGCCCGTGCACGGTCGCGCTCAATAATCTTGCACCGCAGGCCAGGGCTCTGCTCGATCAATTTCGCAACCCTCAATCCGATATTGCCGCCGCCCACCACGACGATACGTTGCACCGACAGGTTCTTGCGGCCGAAAATGTTGATCATGCGGTCCAGGTCTTCATGGGCCGCCATGATGTAGACCTCATCGCCGGAGAACAGCTGATCGTCCCCGTGCATGATCGAGACCTTGCCCTTACGGCGCACTGCCACGACGATGGCGCGCAGCGTCGAGAAAAGCTCGCTCAACTGCCGCAGCGGCGTGTGCAGAACCGGGCAGTCTTCGTCGAGCTTTAGGCCGACGAAATCGACGGCACCGCCCATGAACGGTTCGATGTCGAACGCGGCGGTCGCGCCCAACCTGCGCATGGTCACCTTTGCAACCTCGGCCTCGGGCGAGATGATCACGTCGATCGGCATATGATCGCGCTGGAACAGATCGCTCCACTCGGCTTCGAGATAACTGTCGGTCCGGACCCGCGCGATCTTAGTCGGGACCTCGAAGACCGAGTGCGCGACCTGGCAGGCGACCATGTTGACCTCGTCCATCGAAGTCGCCGCAATCAGCATATCGGTGTCCCGCGCACCGGCCTGTGCCAGCACGTCAGGATGTGACGCAAATCCCACGACGCCGGCAACGTCATAGGCATCGATGACCGAGCGCACCAACACAGCATTGTTATCGATCACCGTGACCGCGTTGCCTTCGTCCGAGAGATGGCGCGCGATCTGCGAGCCAACCTGACCCGCACCGCAGACGATCACCTTCATGGCTCATGTCCCCCCTGAAGCACGGGTCCCGTCCGGTTTACCCGGCCTCAGGATTCGGCCGCCACGGCCTGTTCTTCCATCTCGTTATGATCTTCGATCACAGCCATGCGAACACCACCGCGCGACGTGGTGACAACGCCCAGCAGTTTCAGCTTGCGGTGCAAGGCCGAGCGCTCCATTCCGACAAAGCTGGCAGTGCGCGAGATATTGCCGCCGAAACGGTTGATCTGGGCGATGAGGTACTCACGCTCGAAAAGCTCGCGCGCGTCGCGCAGGGGCAGGCTGGCCACCATGCTCATGACACCGCCGAGCCCGACCTCGCTGGGTTCGCCGGGTGTACCGGGCAACTCCTCGGCCTCGATCTCCGGGCGTTCGCCGCCCAGGATCAGGATCTGCTCCATCATATTGCGCAATTGGCGCACATTACCCGGCAGCTCACGCGTTTGCAGCGCGGCGATGGCCCCAGCGCTGAGGCGGCGGCGTATCAGCCCCTGCTCGCGGGCAAACATCTCGAGGAACCTGTTCGCAAGCTCGGGAATGTCCTCGCGTCGGCGTTCGAGCGATGGCACCTCGATCGGCACGACATTCAGCCGGTGATAGAGGTCTTCGCGGAACCGCCCATCCGAGATCTCTCGCTGCAGATCCCGATTGCTGGCGCTGATCACACGCACATCGACCCGCACGGTGGCCGTGCCCCCCAACCTGGTGAAAGCCTGGTCGATTAGCACACGCAGAATCTTCGATTGTGTGCCGTAGGGCATGTCGCCCACTTCGTCGATGAACAGCGTTCCCTCATGGGCGCGCTCGAAAACCCCGGCCTGGATCGGCCGATCGGAATCCTCGCGCCCAAACAACACCTCTTCCATCCGGTCGGACTCGATGGACGCGGCGTTCACCACGATGAACGGCGCCTCGCTGCGATCTGAGTGAGCGTGGATATAGCGCGCCGCGACTTCCTTGCCGGTCCCGGGGCCACCGGTCAACAGCACCCGGCTGCCGCCGCGCGCCACGCGTTCGAGCTTGTTGCGCAGGCCATTGGTTGCCGGCGACGAGCCGACCAACTCGCAATTCCCGGTCTCCTCCGCGCGCAGCCGAGCGTTCTCGCGCCGCAACCGGCTGGCCTCGAGAGCACGCGCCACGACGACCATCAATTGGCTCATGTTGAATGGCTTTTCGATGAAGTCGTAAGCGCCCTGCTGAACTGCAGCGACGGCAACCTCAATATTGCCATGGCCCGAGATGATGACGACCGGGATGCCAGGATTATCCCGTTTGACGGACTTCAGCACCTCGATCCCGTCCATCCGGCTGCCCTGCAGCCAAATGTCCAGGATAATCAGATCGGGCGGCGCCACCTCGATCGCCGCGAAAGCGCTGTCCGCGTCCTCGGCCGTACGCGCCGAATACCCCTCGTCGGTCAAGAGATCCGAGATCAAATCCCGAATATCCGCCTCGTCGTCGACAATCAGAACATCTGCCATCGATCTTCCCTGCTCTCTCTCCATTCACCGCACTCGTTCATCGCAAGCCGACGGTCTGTGCCGCCTCCTCGATTCGTTCGGATTCGTTTTGCGGCCTCGCCGCATTTTCGCCGGGCGCCTGGTCCGCCCCACGTTCGCGCTGGGCCGGCTTGGGCAGACGCAGGACAACCTGCGACCCCTCAAGCCCGGTTTCCTCTGGCGCATCGCTCAACGTGATGTCGCCACCATGTTGTTCGGCAATCTTCTTGACGATGGCAAGGCCCAGTCCGCTACCCTTCTTACGTGTCGTTACGTAAGGGTCGGTCAGGCGCTCCCGTCCGTCCGGAGGCAAGCCGATGCCGTTATCGGTGATCGTGATCCGGAAGAACCGTCCTCCGGAGCCGAGCGAGACCGTGATCCGGCCGGCGGGAGCGTCATCGCCATCGCGCTCGGACCGGCCCTCGATCGCATCCGCCGCATTCTGCAGCAGATTAGTTAGGCATTGCCCAATAAGGCCGCGGTCACACATGATGATCGTCGCGTCGTCCGGCAGACCGGTCTCGTAGACGATGTCGCTCCGCCCCTCATGCTGCAACCGGATCGCATCACGGACAAGTTCGCGCAGGTCCTGCTCCTCCATCACCGGCGCCGGCATCCGCGCGAACTTCGAGAACTCGTCCACCATGCGCCCAATGTCGCCGGTCTGGCGGTTGATCACATCCAGATAGTGGGCGAAGGCCTCGCGGTCTTCTCCCATTCGGTCGGCGAATTTGCGCCTGATCCGGTCCGCCGAAAGTTGGATCGGGGTCAGCGGATTCTTAATCTCATGCGCGATGCGGCGCGCCACGTCGCCCCAGGCGGCCGCCCGCTGCGCGGCGGCCAGCGCGGTGATGTCGTCGAAGGTCAGCACATGGCCTTCTTCGGGCACATCAGCGGTTTTCGGCGCCACCCGGCCCAGAAATTCACGCGTCCCGGTCGCGTTGGTCACTTGCACTTCGCCGCGGGCAATGCCCGAAGGCCCATTGCGCGCGTCCTCGACAAGGCGATTGAATTCCGGGGCGACCGTTTCCAGGGGCGCACCGATCGACTCGGCCAGCGGAACGCCCAGCATATCCGCCGCTGCTTCGTTGATCAGGTCGATTCGGTGCTCGCCGTCGAGCCCAATCACGCCGGCAGTTACACCAGACAGCACCGCCTCGATGAAATGGCGCCGGACCTCGGATTCTTCCTTGGCGGTCATTAGGGCGCTGCGCTGGCCTTCCAACTGACCCGCCATGCGGTTGAAGATCCGGCTCAGCATCGCGACCTCGTCGGTGCCCCGGGGCTCCTTGACCCGAACGCCCAGATCCCCGGCGCCGATGCTTTCGGCGGCGCCCGCAAGACGGCCCACCGGCTTGGCCAATCGCTCGGCGAACCAAAGCCCCAACAGGATCGCGGACAAGATCACCAACAGTGCGAATCCAAGATAGATGATCGCGAAATCGAACAGGATGTCGCCGCGCTCGCGTTCCAGCCGCTCGTAAAGCTGAACGGTCGCCCGAGTCTCGTCCAGAAGCTGAAGCACATCTCCCTGGACATCGCGGGTCACGTAGAGAAACGCATCGAAGAAGTTCGTAAGATAGACCAGCGCCCGGATCTCGTTGTTGAGCTCGTCCTCCATGATGACGACCTCGCCGGCACGCGCGCGGGCCAGTTGCTCGTCACTAGGCGGCTCGAAGGCGAAGAGATAGCTGAACTCGCCGCGCGCCAGAATCTCCTTCTGGGACGAGAACACGAAAGCCTCGGGCAGTTCGCGCAACAGGGCCTGTTGCACGACCATGTCATTTAACTTGCCGCTGGTCAGACCGGAGGCCGCGGCGCGGTTAAGATCGTTGGCCATCGCCAGGATGTCGCCGCGGATATTGCCGCGGTGCTCGCGCTCGTAGGCACGCGCCGTGTCCAGCGAGTTGCGCACCACGCTGCCTACCTGGTCCGAGAACCAGGATTCCATGCCGAAATTCACGGTGACGGTTGCGAAGATCGCAACGATCACGGTCGGGACCAGCGCCACCCCCGCGAAAACGCCGGTCAGGCGCAGGTGCAGCCGCGACCCGGCCGAGCGGCGCCGGCGCGCACGCACCAACTGCCCGATCTTCAAGCCGATCACAGAGGTGAGGATCAGGAAATAGCCCAAGTCGAGAAGCAGCACGACCCGCAGCCAGCGCGAAGCGGCGCCGTTCGAATCGGTGGTCCCGATCACCGCCGACGTAGCAATCGCCAGGACAGGCCCCATTAGCACAAGTCCGAATATCAACTCGCGCCCAACCCAGCGTGGAAGTTTTTGGTCGGCGTCCTGCTCTGGCACCGCGCTTGTGATCGCACTCAGGTCGGTCACACTGCCTCTTCGAAGCCCTGTTTCGGTTCGCTACCCCGAACGGCGCTATCCGAACGGCCCCACTGTTGCGAAACTACATCAGTTTCTTGCCCCGTGTGACCGGGATGTCAAGCTCTCTAATCCGTTTTCTCAACGTGTTCCGGTTGATCCCCAGTAAATCGGCGGCGCGAAGCTGGTTTCCCCGGGTCGCTGACAGGGTCAGCGCGATCAGCGGCAATTCAACCTCGCGCAGGATCCTGTCGTAAAGCCCAGGGGGGGGCAAGCTTTCGCCATGCATGTTGAAATAGCGCTTCAGATGCAGCTCGACCGCCGCACCCAGCGTGCGCCCGGTCTCGCCCGGATCACCGTCGGGCGCGCTGCCGGCACTGCGCGCCGCCAATTCCTGGGCGATCATCTCAGCGGGGATCTGCTCGTCGGCGCATAGTGCCGCCAGCCGGCGCATCAGATTCTCCAACTCACGAACATTGCCGGGCCAATTGTGCTCCTTCAGGCGCGCGATCCCGTCCGCCGACAGACTCTTTCGCGGCAGACCCTCACGCTCGGCCATGCGCAGGAAGTTGCGTGCCAGATCGGCGATGTCGTCCAGGCGCTCGCGCAACGGAGGCAGGCGGATCGGCACCACATTCAAACGGTAAAACAGATCTTCGCGGAACCGGCCCACATTGATCAGCGCGCGCAGATCCTGGTGTGTCGCCGCGATGATCCGCACATCCGCGCGCCGCGCCTGGCGCCCACCGACTGCGGTAAACTCACCCTCCTGCAGCACTCGCAAAAGACGCGTTTGCGCCTCCGAGGGCATGTCACCGATCTCATCCAGGAAAAGCGTACCTCCCTGGGCTTGCTCGAACTTGCCTATTCCGCGTTCGGTCGCACCGGTGAACGCGCCCTTCTCGTGGCCGAAAAGCTCGGATTCGATCAGCTCGCGCGGGATAGCCGCCATGTTGATCGCAACGAACGGCCCCGGCGATCGCTTACCGAAATTGTGCAGCGCGCGTGCGACCAGCTCCTTACCGGTTCCGCTCTCGCCCGAGATCATCACCGTCAAGTCGGTGTGCATCAGCCGCGCCATCACCCGGTAGACATCCTGCATCGCCGCCGATCGGCCAATCAGCGGCAGATTCTCCTCGCGCGGCTCGACCGGCGTCGTGGCATCCCCGTCCACCTTCGACTGTCCGGACAGTGCCTTCTGAACAAAATCCAGTAATTCGCTTAGATCAAAGGGTTTTGGGAGGTATTCATATGCACCCACCTCTGCCGCGCGAATTGCCGTCAGAACGGTGTTCTGGGCGCTCATTACGATGATCGGCAATTCCGGGCGGCGTTTACGGATGGCCGGCAGCAGGTCCAATGCATCACCATCAGGCATGTGGACATCGGTGACGACAATGTCGCCCTCGCCCTCCTCGACCATACGCCAAAGGGTCGAGGCCGAGCCAGTGGCACGTACCCGGCACCCGATCCGGTTCAAGGCCTGGCTGAGGACGGTGCGGATCGAGCGGTCGTCATCGGCTAGAAGCACGGTCGGACCGGCAATCGCGGGATTGGTCATGCCGCGTCTTCCGCATCAGCCACCGGCATCACCTCATCGCTGGCGACCGGCAACAATAGCCGGAACCGCGTCGCGCCTGGCTGCGAGTCGCACGAGATCACGCCCCCATGGTCCGAGACGATTTTTGAGACCAGCGCCAATCCCAGCCCGCTGCCGGCCGATTTCGACGTCACAAAAGGCTCGAATATGTGGCCCAGCAAGTCTTCCGGGATGCCGCCACCATTGTCGGCGATCACCACTTGCAGGGGCAGACTTTCGCGCCGCCCGCCCGGCGTCGCCACCTTCATTCCCGCGCGATAGGCGCTTTGCACGGTGATGATGCCGCCAACCTTGGGTGTTGCCTCGGCGGCATTTTTCAACAGGTTCAGAATCACCTGCATCAACTGGTCCGCGTCGCCAAGCGTCGGCGGCAACGAAGGATCGTATTCCTGGACAAAGCGCAGGTGCGAGGCGAATCCAGCCTTAGCCGAACGACAGGCGCGGTCCAGCACGTCGTGGATATTGACCGGCTGAAAGCGCCCAGGTCCGATCTCGCCAAACGCCTCGACACGGCCGACCAGGGCGCCGATCCGCTCTGCCTCCTCGCGGATCAGGCCGGTCAGCTCGCGATCCTCGTCCGAGGCATTCATTTGCAAGAGCTGCGCGGCGCCCGAAATACCGGCCAGCGGGTTCTTGATCTCATGCGCCAGCATCTGCGCCATGGCGGTGACCGAACGCGCCGCGCTGCGGTAGCTGAGCGAGCGGTCCATGGTCTCGACAATGGCGCGAGGATGGATCATCACAACCGCGCCACCGCCCTCGGCCATCGGCGCCGCCTGCAAATCGACCAGACGCACTGGCAGTTCCGGCCAGCTAAGCTCGACCCCGTATTCCGCCATCTTGACGTTCTGGCGCAGCACCTGCCCCGCAAGATCGGTCAGGCGGCTGTCCTCGCCAGCCAATCCCGCCAGCGGCTGTCCGGCCAATTGGCGTTGCGAGGCGCTTAAGAAATTTTCGGCGGCACCGTTGACCTCAACGATGGCGCCGTGGCCATCGATCATCAGAACCGGGTTGGGCAGGCTGTTCCAGATCAGCTCAAAATCAGGCGCTCTGCCGGTCATTTCGCCATTTTGCATGGGATGCCTAATTCCTGTGCAGCGTTCAGCGGTGACTTACCGCCAGCCCTTGTGCGGCGCAAGGCCCGGCACTAGACAAGCCAGGGCACTGAAAGGGAGGGGTCCGGTGCGCGTCGCCACCATCATCGTCGCTGCTGGTCAGGGCACGCGCCTCGGCGGCGAGGTGGCGAAGCAGTATCAGCTTCTTGGCGGTGAGCCAGTGCTGACCCGCGCGATCCGGGGCGCTTTGGCAGCCCCGCAGATGGACGCCGTCCTGGTCGCGATCCATGCGGATGCTGGCGCGCATTTCGCAGAAGCCACGGCGTCAATCACCGACCAGCGGCTTCTGCCCCCGGTGGATGGCGGTGAAGAGCGTTCGGACACGGTGCGCCTGGCGCTTGAAGCCATTGCCGACGACCCACCCGAGGCGGTCTTGATCCACGACGCCGCAAGGCCCTTCGCCAGCCCGGCCCTCTACGCCACGCTGGCAGATCGGGCGCTGCAGGGCGACGGCGCTATCGCCGCCGAGCCGGTGGTCGACGCACTGTGGCGCGAGACCGATGGCCTGGCGGATGCGCCGGCCCCACGCGCTGGGTTGTGGCGCGCGCAAACGCCGCAGGCTTTCCCTTTCAACGCTCTCCTCGCCGCCCACCGCGCGGATCGGGAACCGGCGTTGGACGATGCCGAGGTCTTCCGCCGCGCTGGCGGGACCGTGCATCTGATCCCGGGCGATCCGGAGAACTTCAAAATTACAAATGCGGCCGACATGGACCGCGCCGCGCGCATTCTGGAGGGCGCCATGAGCGATACTCGCATGGGCCATGGCTTCGACGTCCACTGCTTCTGCCCCGGCGATCACCTCTGGCTCTGCGGGGTCAGGATCAGCCACGATCACGGCTTGGAGGGGCATTCCGACGCGGATGTGGGCCTCCATGCACTGGCTGATGCCATCTACGGCGCCATCGGCGACGGCGATATCGGCCACCACTTCCCGCCCTCGGACCCCCAATGGAAGGGTGCCGAAAGCCACATCTTTCTGGCCCATGCGGGCGAGCGGGTTGCATCGCGCGGCGGACGGATCACCAATTTGGATGTGACCCTGCTCTGCGAGCGGCCCAAGATCGGCCCCCACGCGGCAGCCATGAAAACCCGGATCGGTGAGATATTGGCACTGGAGCTCGGCCGCATCAGCATTAAAGCCACGACAATGGAGCGGATGGGCTTCGTCGGGCGCGAGGAAGGGATGGGCGCGTTGGCCACCGCCACCGTGATCCTGGGGCGGTCGTGACCAGCAAGACAATCGTCACCTGCTTCGGCCTGGGCACGCTGCCGGGCGCGCCGGGCACATGGGCGTCGCTGGCGGCAATCCCGCTCGCCTGGGCGAGCCACGCGGCGGGTGGGTTCGCTCTCCTGGCCATTGTGACCATCGTCATTACTGCGACCGGCTACCTGGCAACCGCTCGCTATCTGGATGGAGCCGCGGACGATCCCTCGGAAGTGGTTATCGACCAGGTCGCGGGCATGCTCATCGCGCTCTGGCCGCTGTCGATCGGGCTGACGCATCTTGACGCCGCGTGGCATGTCTGGCCCTGGCCGGGCTGGGTGCTTGGCTTCCTGCTGTTCCGCTTCTTCGACATCGTCAAGCCACCGCCTGTGAACTGGGCCGACCGTCTCAAGGGACCCTTGGGCGTTATGCTGGACGACATCGTCGCGGGTGTCCTCACGGCGCTGATCGCGGTTGTCGCAGCAGGAGTTGCGCATGGATGGTTCTGACGAAATCCGCGCCCTTGCGGTAGCGACGCTCGACGCCTGCGAGAGCCAAGGCTTGATGGCGGCCACCGCAGAGAGCTGCACCGGCGGCATGGTCGCGGCGGCTCTGACCGACATTCCGGGCTCGTCCACGGTCGTCGAGCGCGGCTTTGTCACCTATTCCAACGAGGCCAAGGCCGAGCTTCTGGGCGTCCCGATGGACCTGATCCTTACCCATGGCGCGGTGTCGGAGCCGGTCGCACGCGCCATGGCCGAGGGTGCGCTGACGCATAGCCGCGCGGATGTGGCGGTCTCGATCACCGGCATCGCCGGCCCAGGCGGCGGCAGCGCCGAGAAGCCCGAGGGATTGGTCCATTTGGCCACCGCCCGCCGGGGCGGAGCCACCACGCATGATTGCGTCGAATTCGGCGCGATTGGCCGCGGTGCGGTGCGCCGGGCCTCGGTGATCCGGGCGCTGACAATGCTGCGCCGCGCGGCCGAGGCCTGACGCGATGGCACCTGCCGATGACCTGGATGCGGTCCTGCGCTTTGTCTGGGACGAGTTGACCCACGCCGCGACCGACGGCGGCAGCCAGTTCCGCCACGCCCAGATCGCGACGATCGGCGCCCAAGGCTGGCCGCAATCGCGCACCATCATCCTGCGCCACGCGGACGAGGCGGCGGACGAGGTGGGTTTCCACACGGACCGCCGCTCGGCCAAGGCAAGCGAAATCGCCGCTCAAAGCCAGGTCGCCCTCACCGCCTATGATCGGCCACAAGGCGTCCAGATCCGCCTCTGGGGCCAAGCGGAAGTGCACAATGCGGACGAGCGCGCCCGCGATGCCTGGGATGCGCTTTACGCCCCGCTGCGCACGCCCTATCGCACTGGCTTTCCGCCCGGCAGGCCGGTCGAGGCGGCGGGCGCCGCCGACCCCACGGATGCCACACGAAGCCCCGAGGATCCGGACGATGGTTTCACAAACTTCGCCTTCGTGCAGGTCCGGACGGCCCGCATCGAATACGTGCACCTGCGGACCACCGGACACCGTCGCGCGCGGTTCGAGTGGACGGGTCGTTGGGATGGCCGATGGCTGGCACCTTGATCGAACCAGCCGAAGGAATTTCGATATGCCCGCATTCCATTCAGCGACCGTCATGCTGGGCGTCCCGCATCCACCGACTTCAGCTAAATGGTGGGAGCGGGCCGGATTTTCCATCGTCATGACAGACGCGGAATCTCAAGACGGCGAGACCTTCAACTGGGCCTTTCTGCAGCGCGGTGAGGCCGCCTTGATGCTAACGATGGGCGAAGACGGCGCAGCACGGGGCGCGCCAATGCAGCTTTACTTCCGGGTCGAGGATGCCGATGCGGTCCTGGCGGAGTTCAAGAGTACATTTGAAGATGAATTGGACGTCGTACATGCAATCCGCGACCAACACTACGGCATGCGCGATTTCTTGATCCAATCGCCGGAATGCTTTGAACTCGGGTTCGGCAGCCTGATTGCGCCAGAGGGCTAGTCGAGCCTCAATTCCTCGTCGCTCAACGGCTCGAATGCCCGCGCGACGAATTCCTCAGAAGCCTCAGCAAGCGTCGCCGGCGACCATTTCGGCGCGTTGTCCTTGTCGAGGATGACCGCCCGCACACCCTCATAGAAATCCGGGGTCGTCATGCAATAGCGCGCCAGCCGGTATTCGAGGCGCATGCAGTCCTCAAAGTCGAGCTTGGCGCCTTCGCGGATCTGGCGGAAGGCAATTCGGGTCGAACTGGGCGACTTGGTCAGGATCGCTTTGCGCTGCGCCCGCGCCCACTCGGTCTGAGCGGAGCCAAGTTCTTCAAGGACATCTTCAACCGTGGCTCCGCCAAAGCAACCATCCGCGTCCGGCTGAAAGCGGTGCTCGCCCTCACCCCAATAGAATATCGAACCAGGGACGGCGTCTTCGGGATCGTGGCCCAGACTGCCTTCGACAGAAAGCATTTCGATCACTCTAGACAGGCCATCAGAAGGCACAAAGCCATCGGTTATTCCCGCTTGCGCACATTCCTGGCCTTTCAAACGACTTCCGGTCAGAGCAAGCCACATCCCCAGTTCGCCCTTCAGGCGTGAAAGGAAATACGTTCCACCCACATCGGGAAACAATCCAATGCCAGTCTCCGGCATCGCAAACACGGTCCGCTCGGTCGCAATCCGCAGGCTGCCATGGATCGAGACCCCGACCCCGCCCCCCATCACGATCCCGTCCATCAGCGGCACGTAAGGCTTCGGATACCGTTTGATCTTCGTGTTCACTCGGTATTCGTCCACGAAGAAGCGGAAGTTCTTCTCGCCCATGCGCCCGCCCTGCCCCGCGTCGTATAGCGCGCGGATGTCTCCGCCCGCGGCAAAGGCCTTGTCGCCCGCACCCTGGATGGCCACGACCAAGATCGAGTCGTCCTCGGCCCATGCGTCGAGCTGGCGCTCCAGCGCAATGATCATCGCATAGGTCAGCGCGTTCAGCGCCTTCGGGCGGTTGAGCGTGATCAGCCCCAGGCAGCCGCGCTGTTCGAACAGGATCTCCGGCTCTGATGCTGCGTCACCCATGACCCTTGCCCCGCTTCCGCGTCCCATGCCAGTTTCGCGAGCCAGATAAAGGACAAGCCGCCCATGCTGCAACCCGCTCCCTTCCCAGCCAGCCGGCCCAGGCGACTGCGCCAGGCGCCATGGATGCGTGCCCTGTTGGCGGAGAACGTGCTGACGCCCGCCGACCTGATCTGGCCCTGTTTCGTGATCGATGGCGAGGACCGCGCCGAGCCGATTGAAACCATGCCCGGCGCCGACCGGCTGACAGTCGATCGCTTGGCGCTCAAGGCACAGGAGGCCGCCGATCTCGGCATCCCCGCAATCGCGATCTTTCCCTATACCGACGCGGCGCTGAAGACCCCGGGCGCTGAAGAGGCGTGGAACCCTGAAAACCTGGTCTGCCGCGCAACACGTGTGGTCAAGGCGGCGGTGCCGGGGATCGGCGTCATGCTGGACGTCGCACTCGATCCTTACAACTCGGACGGCCATGACGGGATCGTCGAAGGCGAGACCATCCTGAACGACGAAACCCTGATGGCGCTCGAGAAACAGGCGCTGGTCCAAGCCGAAGCGGGCTGCGACATCCTTGGCCCCTCGGACATGATGGACGGCCGCGTCGGCGTGATCCGCCGGGCGCTGGAAGCGCACGATTTCCAGGATGTCACTATCATGAGCTACGCCGCGAAATACGCATCCTGCTTCTATGGCCCGTTCCGCGACGCAGTCGGCTCGGGTGGAGCACTGAAAGGCGACAAGAAGACCTACCAGATGGACGCGGCCAACACCGACGAAGCGCTGCGCGAGGTCGCCGCTGATCTTGCCGAGGGGGCCGACATGGTGATGGTGAAGCCGGGCCTCCCATATCTGGACATCTGCCAGCGGGTCGCGGCCGAATTCCGGGTGCCGACCTACGCCTACCAGGTCTCCGGCGAATACGCGATGATGAAGGGTGCCATGGGCGACGGCTGGCTCGACGAGCGTGCCGGCGTGCTGGAGAGCCTGATGGCCTTCAAGCGCGCGGGCTGCGCCGGGGTCCTGACCTATTTCGCCCTTGATGCGGCGCGGATGTTGCGGGAATAGACGGCGCCTTGCGGTGCTCCCGATTCTGACCGACACTCGGCCTCGATCCTGGGAGCATCTCCGATGCGGTTCCTGCTCTACGCCCTGATCGCCGGCCTTACCGGCACCGCGCTTTATTTCGGCCTGACAGCGCCGATTGTCGCGCCGAACGCGCGCAATTTCGACAGCTCGGCGGGTCAGCTAGCGGTGGCGAAGATCGCGGGGCCTTTGGCGCACCCTTGGGCGGTCACATTCCTGCCGGACAAGACCATGTTGGTGACCGAGCGCGGCGGCCGGCTGGTCCATGTGACGCCGACCGGCGAGATGGCGGAGGTTGCGGGCGCGCCCAAGGTCCGCACTGGTGGCCAGGGCGGGCTGCTGGACGTGGTCGCGGCGCGTGACTTCGCCGAGTCGCGTGAGGTCTTCCTGACCTTCTCCGCGCCCGATGGCGACTTCAGCCACACCGCCGTCGCGATCGCGCGGCTCGACGACGCCGCGCGGACCCTGGAGGACCTGCGGGTGATCTTCCGCCAATCGCCCGGCGGCACCTCGTCGCTGCATTTCGGATCGCGCGTGGTTGAGGCGCCAGATGGCACACTATGGGTAACGTTGGGCGAGCGCGGCTCGAAGACCCATGCGCAGAGCCCCGCCAACCATCTGGGCAAGGTAGTGCGGATCAACCGCGACGGCTCGGTCCCCAACGACAATCCGTTCGTCGGCGGGATCGAGCTGAACGAGATCTGGTCCATCGGACACCGCAATCCACAGGGCGCGGCGCTCGATCCCGAGACGGGTGTGCTCTGGACGGTCGAACATGGCGCCAAAGGCGGTGACGAGATCAACAAGCCGGCGGCGGGCAAGAACTACGGCTGGCCAATCATCTCCTACGGTGTGAACTACAACGGATCGAAGATCGGCCAGGGAACCGAAAAGCCCGGCCTAGAACAGCCGCTCTTCTACTGGGACCCCTCGATCGCGCCCTCGGGCCTGATGATCTATTCCGGCCGCCTGTGGCCCGATTGGAAAGGCGATCTGTTCGTCGGCGCGCTCAAGTTCCAGCTGATGAGCCGGCTCGACCGCGAAGGCGACAAGATCACCGGCGAAGAGCGGCTGTTCGAGGACGTCTATGGCCGCATCCGCGACATCCGCGAGGGCCCGGACGGCGCCATCTGGTTCGTGACCGACCACCGGGACGGCGGGCTGTTCAGGATTTTGCCGGCGAATTAGCGCTTGCGGCAGTTGCACGTCTCGCTAGCCTGCCCGCCATGAAACCACCGCTCACACCCCTCGTTGCCAGTCTGCCTGCAACCGTTCCCTTCGTCGGGCCCGAAAAGCAGGAGCGCGATCGCGAGCGCCCGTTCGCGGCCCGGATCGGCGCCAACGAAAGCGTATTTGGCCCGTCGCCGAAGGCCGTCGAGGCGATGCGCCAGGCCGCACCCGATATGTGGATGTATTGCGACCCAAATAACCACGACCTGCGCCAGGCGCTTGCCGCCCATCACGGATTACCGCCCCAGACGATCGTGATCGGCGAGGGGATCGACGGGCTGCTGGGCTATACTGTGCGGCTCTTCATCGAACCCGGCCAGAAGGTGGTGACCTCGGCCGGCGCCTATCCGACGTTCAACTATCACGTGGCCGGTTTCGGCGGCGAGCTGATCACCGTCCCTTACCGGGACGATGCCGAAGATCCGGACGCGCTGGCGGAAGCGGCGCACCGGACTGGTGCACGCCTGGTCTACATCGCCAACCCGGACAATCCGATGGGCACCTGGCACAATGCCAACCGGATCAGCCGGCTGATCGAGGCGATGCCCGAGGGCTGTATCCTCTGCCTCGACGAGGCCTATATCGAGTTTGCGCCCAACGGCGCCGCGCCGGACTGGGACACCGATGACCCGCGTGTAATCCGCTTCCGCACCTTCTCGAAAGCCCGTGGCATGGCCGGGCTCAGGATCGGCTATCTGGTGGCAGCACCTGAAACCGCGGCGGCCTTCGACCGTATCCGCAACCATTTCGGCGTGACCCGGATTGCGCAGGTAGCGGCGTTGGCCGCGCTCGAAGACACCGACCACTTGGCGTCGGTTCAAGCATCGGTGGCACGCGCGCGCGACCGTATCGCCGAGATCGCCTCTGAAAACGGCATGGCAGCCCTGCCCTCGGCGACGAATTTCGTGACCATCGATTGCGGTCGTGACGGCGATTACGCACGCCGGGTTCTCGCCGGACTCCTCGAGCGCGATATTTTCGTGCGGATGCCGGGGATCGCGCCGCTCGACCGCTGCATTCGCGTCAGCGCCGGAACCGAGGCCGATCTTCTGCTATTGGCACAGGCCTTGCCCGACGCCCTGGCCGCCGCCGGTTAGCCAGGCGCGGCAAGCCGAATTCCCAGTTTGGGGCAACCTGTCCCAAATAGATTACCTCAAATTCGACGATTATCATTTCCTGACAGGTCGTTAACTGTCCTTTCCACGCTGAATCTGGCTCACTCCACTCACCGGTTTCTTGAGTGTGTGGAGGTGTTTTTCCATGTGTTTGCGTATGGCCACGGTAAGCGTTGCGTTTGCGGCCACTTTATTTCAATCGCCCGTCCATGCGGGCGGGTTAAGCGCTCAGGACGGGTGGGATTGGCTGGCCTCCAGCCGCGAGATTCAGGGCGCCACTCTGGTCTGGAACGACGGTATGGGTGACGGCCAGGACCGCTGGAAGACCGGCGGCCTTTCACAATCGGTCATCCTTCCGGAATTGAGCCTGGGCGGTGTTCCCTGGATCGACGGACAGGCTTCGGCTTTGGAGGTCACTCTGCGCGCGCTGCTGATGACCCCGGACAATACCACCGCGGCGATCGCCGCCGGCGATGACCGGGCCTTCGCGCAATATGCGGGCGCCGGCGTCTTCCTGCGCACCTTCGGCCAGCCGGCGCCCGCGCCGGGCGAATTCGGCGCCCAAGGTCTGTTGCTTCAAACCGACGACCGGGTCGGGATCGAACTCGGCTGGCAGGGCGAGCCACTGCCGCTCTTCGACATCCAGGAGGCCTTTCACGGCTTCGTTGGCGCAGGTGGCGACAGGGGAAATCCGGCGAATTCCATCGGTGGCGAACCGTTGGTCAATCTGGAAGCGCGTCGATCCTGGCGCTTGCAGGCCGAGGGCCCGGGCCGTGAGGTCGAATTCGCGCCCTTCCTTCAGACCTCGCTGGGCATGCGCGAGAACAGTCTGCGGGTGGGCGGCGACGTTTTCGTCGGATCGGCGCTGGAGGGGCGGGTCTGGGGCACCGACCCGGCAACCGGCGCGATTTTCTCGCAAGCATCTATGCCGCATCCGGGGCCGCGCCCGGGAACGAATTGGACCTTCTTTGCCGGCGGCGATCTGGGCTACATCGCCTCGGACGCCTTCCTCGACGGCGGCGTGACCGCCGATGGGCCATCGGTCGAGCGCCGCCATTTCGTCGGCCGCGCGCGGGCCGGCATCCTGGTCGAAAACGGCCGGGTCGGCGTCGGCTTCTCGCTCAACTGGCTCGGCCCCGAATTTGAGAGCCAGCCCGAAGGCCAATTGGTGGGTGCCCTGCAGGTGCAGATACGGTTCTAGAAAGCACGTCCGATCTGGGAAGGAGACGCGGCACCGGCCCGTCCCGCGTTGCGCCATCGGAGAAGCGGCGCTAGATTCCCGCCTGCGAGCGGCGTGGATCGTCCGAGGACCCGATGGCACATCCCTTAAGCGGTGCGGATTTCGGCACGCTGCGCCGTGTCATGGGCGATGCCGGCCGGATCGATCGGCGTGGCCGCGCACTCGGCATCTGGACATCGGTGCTTGGCCGCTTGCCGTTCACGACCCTGGAATGCATCCTGGCAAGCCGTCACCTTCCCAAGGTCGAGGAGATGCCGCCGCCGATCTTTATCCTGGGGCATTGGCGAAGCGGCACCACCCATCTCTACAACGTCATGAGCCGCGGCGATTTCGGATATGTCTCGCCGCTTGCGGCCGGTCTGCCCTGGGACATGTTCGGCCTGGCCCGTGTGTTGCGGCCTCTGCTCGAGCGTCAATTGCCCGAGGGCCGGTTCATCGACAACATCCCCGTCACGCCGACCAGCCCCCAGGAGGACGAGATCGCTATCGCGAACATGTCCCAGCTCTCGTTCTATCACGGCATCTATTTTCCCCGCGACTTTGACCGGCTGATCGACCGTGGATTGTTCTTCGACGGCTGCACGGAGGCGGAGATCTCCGGATGGGAGCGGCGCTTCACCTACCTGATGCGCCGCCTCGCGCTTCAGCAGGGTGAGCGGCTGTTGATCAAGAACCCAGTCTATACCGCCCGGCCCGCCCAATTGCGGCGACTGTTCCCGGGCGCCAAATTCATTCATATTCACAGAAACCCAGCAGATGTCATTATTTCCATGCGAAATTTTTACTCTAGGCTTCTTGAGGAGATGGCACTTCAGGACGTGCCGGACGATCTGGACATCGACGCGACGATCCTGCGCGTCTATTCCCGCATGATGACCGCGTTCGAGGATCAGACCCAGGGCTGGCAAAGCCCAGAATTCGTCGAACTGCCCTATGATCTGCTGGACAGCGAACCGATGCACGCGCTCGAGCGGATATACGATGGCCTGGCGTTGCCTGGCTTCCCGGCGGCGGCCCCCAAGTTCCAGACCTATTTGGATTCGATCAGTGGCTTCCGGAAGAACGTGTTCCCGCCTGACACAACCGCCCAGGATCTGGTTGACCGCCATCTTGCGCGGTGGGCCGAGAAATGGGGCTACGGTGCCCAAGCGCGGGCTCAAGGATGAAACGGGGCATACAATCCTTTCTCGTCGTCGCTGTGGCGGTCCTGCTGCCACTCTTCTGGTTATTCCGGCCGCCAACCGGGCTGCCCGCCCGGTTCGACCACGGCGATTGCCAGCAGATTGCTCTGACCGACACCAACACAGGCCGCCTGCTGGTCGGCGTCGAGGACATGGCGCTGATGCCCGATGGCGATCGCGTGATCCTGTCTGCCGCGGACCCTCTGGCGCTGGAACGCCATCCGCGCGACGCGCCGGAAGGGGGGCTCTATCAAGTCGTCCTGCCCCGGATCGCGGGCGGCGAGGCCTGGGCCACGCCGATCGTCTATCCCTCACAGGTGGATGGCGGCCTCTTCCCGCACGGCATCGCCGTCTCCGGCGACGGTGAACGGCTGGCGTTCATCAACCGCAACCGCGAAGGCATTGTGACCATCCATGGGGGACGGATCGGTCCCGGCGGGCTCGATATCAGCGCGGTCCGCGACGACGTCACCCTCTGCCGTGCCAACAATCTAGCTTTCACCGGCAAGGGACCTTTCACCGTCCGTATCACGCTCGACCGCGGCGAATGCGGAATCGCCTGGGATGACTTGAAGCCGAGCTCCACCTCGGGCCGGGTGATCGCCATGGACCTTGCCCGGTTCGAGCCGGCTGAGCTCGAAATCTCTGGCCTCGCCTTCGCCAACGGGATTGCAGGCATGTATGTGGCCGAGACCCGCGCATCGCGCCTGACGCACCGGCTCGACAATCCGGTCGCCCTGCCAGGCGGGCCGGACAACCTGACCTTTGACCCTTTCGGCAACCTCATCGTCGCGGTTCACCCCAGTATGATGCGGGTTGCCGCCTACCGTCACGGCTATCGCGACAACGCCCCCAGCCGGATCGTGCGGATCGGCCAGGACCGGCAGTTCGAGGTATTGTTCGACGACCCGCTGGGCGAGGTTTTCCCCGGCGCCTCCGTCGCCATTTTCTCCGATGGGATGCTGCTGGCCGGATCGATCCGCGACCAGGGCGTGCTGCTTTGCCGTGAGCCCGCGCAGTGACCACGCTGATCACAGGCGCCGGCGGTTTCATCGGCGGCCATGTCACCCAAGCATTGGCCGAGCGGGGCGAGGCCGTGCGCGCCCTGGATCTAAATTTCCCCGCACCCTTGCCCGCGGGTGTCGAGAAGACCGAGGCCTCGATCCTGGATGCGGATGCCCTCGCAATGGCGGCCCAGGGCTGCCAGTCGGTCATTCATTGCGCGGCGATCGCCGATCTGTGGACACCGCATCCGATCCTCTATCATCGGGTCAACATGCGCGGCACCTGCGAGGTTCTGATTGCCGCGCGCAAGGCCGGCGCACGGATGGTACACGTCTCCAGCTACACAACCCTGATCGGCGGCCCCGACCCGGGCGAGGTGACGCTGGACGAGACCGTCAAGCTGACGCCATCCGAAATGCTGGGCAGCTATCCCCGTTCGAAGCGAGAGGCGGAGCTTGCCGTTCTCTCGGCTGCGCGGCTCGGCCAAGACGTCCTGATGGTCTTGCCCTCCGCGCCGGTTGGCCCTGGGGATCACCGCCGCACCCCACCGACGCGCATGATCCAAGACCTGTCGCGCGGCAAGATCCCGGCTTTGCTCGATTGTCTTCTGAACCTCGTCGATGTCCGGGCCTTGGCGGACGGCATCATCGCCGCCCGCGACCGGGGCACGGCCGGAGAGCGCTATTTGCTGACGGGCGAGGACATCACGATGGCCGATCTGGCCCAGCGCGTAGCGGAACGGTCGGGCACCCCTGCGCCGACGCGGCGGGTTCCCTATTGGCTGGCGCTCACCGTGGCTCAGGTCGAGGACCGGATCGCGCGCATCACCAAGCACCGCCCCGCCGCGCCGCTGACGGGCGTGCGCCTGGCTGGGCGCCGTGTTCGGTTCGACAACGCCAAGGCAGGGGAGGCGCTGGGCTTCAACCCTCCACCGATCGATGATGCCCTGTCGGCGGCCATCGCCGAGGCTCAATAGCTCCGCCCTTTCCAATGCCCGCCCCGGCCCCGCCAGTGGGCAATCGCCGAGCTTATCGTCATCGCCGTATAGAATGCCGCGGCCAACGGCAGACCCAGCGCCTGCCAGGCGGGCTTTCCGTAGAGCTTGAGCGTCGGCAGGTAGGCGAAGCTCGACAGCATCCAAGCAACCGCGCCCAGCGTTGCGGCCAATGGATCCTGGTGCCATGGAAAGCCAAGGACCGCGATCGGCCCCGCCAGGTAGACTAGCGTCATCCCCGCCGCCGCGGCGACCAGCATCGCGGCGGACTGGCCAAGTTGGGTGAAGGCCGTGCGCGCAACGATGCGCCAGATTGCACCCAGCCGCCGGTTGTCGCGCAGCGAGGTGACCTCATCGCCAGCGAGGCCGAGCCAGATCGCCCGACCCTGCCCCTTGACTGCCGCCGCCAAGGCGCAGTCGTCGATCAAGGCGCCCCGCAACCCGCCGAACCCGCCGATACGATCAAGTGCATCGCGGCGGAGCAGAATACAGCCACCCGCCGCCCCGGCCGTCGCGCGCGCCGGATCGTTCACCCAAGCGAACGGATAGAGCTTCTGAAAGAAGAACACGAAGGCCGGAATCAGCAACCCGCCCCAAATACCCCGCGCATCGAGCCGGGCCATCAGCGAGACAAGATCACGGTCGCCGGACATCATCGCGTCGACCAGCCGCGCAACCGTGTCGGGCTTTTGGGCGATGTCTGCATCCGTCAGCAGGATCAGCTCGGCCTCAGGGGCCAGGCAGTCAAGTGCCCGGTATCCGGTTTCCAGCGCCCATAGTTTGCCCGTCCAACCTTTTGGCAACGCGGGCGCGCTGATCACACGGATTGGGCGCGGCGAACAGCCCGCAATCCGCCGCGCGGTCCCGGCAGTGTCATCCACCGATCCGTCATCGACCAGCACGACGGTCAAGGTTCCGGGATAGTTGCTGAACCCATGGCTCTCCAGCACCGATCCGATGGTTTCGGCCTCGTCGCGTGCCGGCACTAGCGCCACCACCTCAGGCCACGTCTCCGGGGCCGACATGCCCGGTCCCAACCGCTGGTCCGCGCGCCAAAAACCACCGCGCGCCACCAGCAGCAGCAACCAGGCAAGAACCGAAATGGACACCAGTATCAACATCGCGTCCGACCCTAGCGCGAATTCGCGTCGCCGCCATCTGGTCGCCGCCTCCCAAGCCGACCGGGAACACGAATGCGGCATCTTTTCCTATTGGCGCGTCATGCGCTTGCAGTGCTCCCAACCCAGGGATAGAGTTCGACCGCGCTACCACGACATGCGCTCACTGGAACGGGAATGAACGCCGCGACCCAAGTTGCAGAGGAATGACCCCAACCGATGGATCGGGCACCGAAAACAGACCGCAGTGAAATCAACAAACTTGGAGGAAATTCCATGGAACGCCGTAACTTCCTGAAGGGCGCCGCGCTAACCGCAGGTGCGGCCGCTTCGACCACGCTCGCCGCCCCGGCGATTGCGCAAAGCCGGACGGAACTGGTCATCGTCTCGACCTGGCCGCGCGACTTCCCGGGCCTTGGCCTCAGCGCCCAGCGCCTGGCCGCGCGAATCACCGAGCTGTCCGAGGGCCGGATCAACACCGAATACTTCGCCGCCGGCGAGCGTGTCGGCGCATTCGACTCGTTCGATGAGGTCGCGTCCGGCAACGCCCAGGCGTATATCGCGGCCGACTACTACTGGAAGGGCAAGCACCCGGGTTGGGCGTTCTTTACCTCGGTTCCCTTCGGCCTGACCTACACCGAGCGCTCGGCCTGGCTGAAGTATGGCGGTGGACAGGCGCTTTGGGACGAACTGGCGGCCGAGTTTGGCCTCAAGTGCCTCGTCGCCGGCTGCACCGGCTGTCAGATGGGCGGCTGGTTCAACAAGGAGATCGAGACCGCGGACGATCTCAAGGGTCTGAAGATGCGTATCCCGGGCCTGGGCGGCGACGTCATGGCCAAACTGGGTGCCTCGCCGGTCTCGCTGCCTGGCGGCCAGATTTACGAGAACCTGGTCTCGGGCGCGATCGACGCCACCGAGTGGGTCGGCCCTTATAACGACTACTTCATGAAGTTCTACGAAGCCGCCAAATACTACTACTATCCTGGCTTCCACGAGCCGGGTGGCAACATCTCGTTCGGCTTCAACAAGGCGTTCTGGGACGGACTTGGCGATTGGGAGCGCGAAGTGATCCGCACCTGCGCCCGCGAGGAGCACGCCAACCAGATGGACGAGACCAACGCCAATAACGGCGCCTACCTCTCCCGCTTGCAGAGCGAGCATGGCGTCGAGCTGAAGCAGTTCTCGGAAGAGATCTTCGACAGCTTCGGCGAAGCCTCGGCCGAGGTGTTCGACGAAACCCGTCAGCACTCGGATCTCGCGAACCGCATCTACGAGGCCTTCGATGGCGCGCGCGCCGAGATCGGCGGTTGGATGGCGATCTCCGACGTCGCCTACTCGGTTCAGCGCAACCGGGTGCTCGAGATCGGCACCTGATGCACTGACGACCGAAAGCGGAGCGGGGCCGGCGGTCTCGCTCCTTTTTCAGGCGAGATGTGACCGAAAGCCCCGCCATGACCACGACCGGCGCCGCCCGGGTCTCCGAGGCCGATCTTGCCGCAGGCGGACCGGCACCGCTGACACGGATATTTGGCTGGGCCAACCTGACGCTCATGCTGGCCTTTATCCTGAACTCGGTGCTGATGTTCTGGTTTGGCTGGCCTGGCATCGGCCCGCTGACAAGCGGCGCGGGCGGCTCGACCGCATTGGCGGTGATGCACGTGGCCATCTATGTTGGCGCCCTGGCTCTGGCCATCGCCATGACCCTCGGCCGTGATCGTAGCCTGCGTCAGGAATCCCTGATCGTGTCAGATGCCAACGCATTTTTCATCCGCGCCGCCTTCTGGGCGGTCTTGTTCGTTGGCCTGGCGGACACCGTCATCTCGTTCGTCCGGGTCGAGGGGATGTTAGAGGAGTTGGTCGGCCCATATCTGGCGGTGGAACTCGGCAAGTCGAATTTCCGTGGCCTTTGGGTCCATGTGCCATTCGCCGTTCTGGGCGTCGTGTTTGCCTCGTTCACGCGCACTCTCGGTTTCTTCTGGCTGGCGTTGCTCGTCGTCGCGGCCGAGCTGTTGATCGTGTTCTCGCGCTTCATCTTCTCCTACGAACAGGCATTCATGGCCGACCTAGTGCGCTTCTGGTACGCGGCGCTTTTCCTGTTTGCCAGTGCCCACACCCTGCTGGAAGACGGCCATGTGCGGGTCGACGTGATCTATGCGGGCTTCCGGCGCCGGGCGCGGGGCCGGGTCAATGCGCTGGGCTCGGTGCTACTGGGCATGACGCTCTGCTGGTGCATCCTGCTTTTGGGCATGTGGACCAAATCCAGCATCATCGTCAGCCCGATCCTGGTGTTCGAGACCACCCAGACCGGGTTCGGCATGTATGTGAAATACTTCATGGCCGGATTCCTGGGGGTCTTCGGCATCTCGATGATGCTGCAATTTGTCAGCTACATGTTCGAGTCCGTGGCCGATTGGCGTGACGAGCCCGGCGGGCGGCCCGACCACCATTCGGCCCATCCGGGCTGAGTAACGTCCTCAGGGGGAAAGCCGCGGCGCCATGGAACTTCTCTTCCTCGCCATTCTGATCGTCCTGATGATCATCGCGCTCGGCTCGGGCTATCCGGTCGCCTTTGCGCTGCCCGGCTCGGCGATCCTGTCGATCGCGCTGGCGGCTGCCTGCGGCTATCTCTTCGAGGGCAACGGATCCGCCTATTTCGCGCAAGGGGGGCCGGTCCAATGGCTGAGCGCCGGGGTGACAAATTTCCGGGGGGTCTATTGGGAGGCTGAACGAGACACACTGATCGCGATCCCCTTGTTTATCTTCATGGGGATCATGCTGCAGCGCTCGAAGATCGCCGAGGATCTGCTGGTCACAATGGCCCAGCTCTTCGGCCCGATCCCCGGGGGCCTGGGAATCTCGGTCGTCTTCGTGGGCGCGCTCCTGGCTGCCACTACTGGCATCGTCGGCGCGACCGTGGTCGCCATGGGGCTGATCTCGCTGCCCGCGATGCTGCAGCACAACTATTCCAAACCACTGGCCACCGGCACAATCGCCGCCTCGGGCACGTTGGGGCAGATCATCCCGCCCTCGATCGTGTTGATCATCCTTGCCGACCAGCTCGCCAGCGCGGTCGACCAGGCGGGCACCTCGCGCAAGGAGCAGTTCAAGCAATCGACCGGCGAGCTCAGCATGCCGTCCGAGTTCGACATTATCTCGACCAGCGCCGGCGACATGTTCCTGGGCGCGCTGGTGCCGGGCCTGGTCCTAGTCGGGCTTTACATGGCGTTCATCCTGGGCTGGGCATTGCTGCGGCCGGGCACGGCGCCGCCGGTGCCCTTCGAAGGAAAGGTCGACCGCGGCTTTGTCGGGAAAGTTCTGCTGATCCTGGTCCCGCCGCTGGCGCTGATCTTCCTGGTGCTCGGCTCGATCATCTCGGGTATTGCCACCGTGAACCAGGCTGGTGCCATCGGCGCGGTCGGCGCGCTGATCATGGCGGGTTACCGATTGAAACCTGGCCGGCGCGACACCTTCCTGCCCGCCATCCTGGCCTTGGTGTCGCTGACCGCGATCCTGGTGATCACATCGGTGCACGAGATCAACGTTAAGAACATTCAGACCAGCACCGACTCCATTGCGCTCATCCTGGCGGCAGTCGCGGTCCTGGCGCTGACAGCCGCCATCGTCTGGAGCGGCTGGCGCGCCTACAAGATCGAGGACACGCTGACCGGCGTGATGATCGAGACGGCGAAGACGACATCCCTGGTTTTCATCATCCTGCTCGGCGCGGCGATGCTGACTGCCGCCTTCCGCTCGTTCGGCGGTGAGGAATTGGTCAAGGACTTCCTGAACGGCCTGCCCGGGGGGTTCTGGTCGAAGTTCGTCATCGTGATGGGCGTTATCTTCCTGCTGGGCTTCTTCCTGGACTTCATCGAGATCGCAGTCGTCGTCGTGCCGATCGTGGCGCCGATCCTGCTGGCCGACCCGTCCGCCAACGTCACCGCGGTTTGGCTGGGGGTGATGATTGGCCTCAACATCCAGACCTCGTTCCTGACCCCGCCCTTCGGCTTTGCGCTGTTCTATCTACGCGGGGTGGCGCCCGCGGCAGTGCGCACGCTCGAGATGTATAAGGGCGTGATCGCCTTCATCTGCCTCCAGCTTTTCGCGCTGGTCATCGTCGGTAACTACCCCTCGCTGGTGAACTACCTGCCGAACCGGGTTTCGCTGACGTCCGAGACCGCGCCGCCACCGCTGAATCCACGGCTGCAATACTGCATGGAGGAATACGTCCTCGAACAGATCGACCAGCGCGGCGACGCCATCCGTGGCGCCATCGCCACCGCGCGTGGGCTCGACTATTCGATGGTGCCCGACAAGCTGCGCGAGCAGGTCGAAAAGAGCTTCGATTCTGCCGAAGGCACGTTCGAGCTGATCGCTAAGGCCAAGCACGCCGAGTCGGATATCCAAGGCCATTCACTGGAGTACCGCCCGCTGCACAGCAAGGTCCGCGACATCGAGAACGAGATGCTGACGCTGGAGACCGAGATCGACGAGTTACGGACCCTATTGCGCCGCACTCCTGCCGATAGTCCGCGAAAGGCCGACCGCGAGGCAAGGATCGAAACGTTGACCGCGAAATTGGAGGCGCTAAGGGAAACGATTCCGGCCGATTGGGAAGAAGCTCACAAGGCCTTTCTCGGCTACACCAAGGACGAGCGCACCGCGCGCACCAAATACCGCCGGGCGACGGACGACGCCTACGCGCCGATAGCCGAGCTACGGCTGATCATCGACAGCGCCGGCGCTCTCGCTGCAATGGGGGAGGATTTGCGCGGCCTCACTGCCGAGCTGCCAGGGCTCGACGACGAGGCCGCGATCGCGCGGATCGAGGCCGTGCGCGCCGAGGTTGGTCAGGTCGAAGGTGCGAAGGAGACCCGCTCGGCCCTGACCAAGGCGCGCCGCGCGATCAAGAGCAAGACCCCCGATCGCGAGAAGATGATGGCGGAAGTCGGAAATGCGATCGCCGAATTCGACTCCGATCTGACGTGGCGCCGAGAGGCTCAGGAAAAACTCAAGCCAGGCCTCGACACCTATAACGCGGCGATCAGCGACACGATCGGCCTACGCGGCCAACCCCGCCTGCCTCCGGAGCAGGCACTCTACGTGGCCGGCTGTAGTTCGGGCCACAAGGACATTTCCCTCAGCTTCTAGGAACGGCGCCCCCTGCGATGGAAATCCCCTGCCTTCGCCGCTAGTCTCGGCCGCGAGGGAGACCCAGTTGGAGCGAAAACTCGCCGCCATATTCGCCGCCGACGTGGTCGGCTATTCCCGGCTCATGGAGGCGGACGAAGCGGGCGCGCTCGCGCGCCTCAAAGCGCTTCTAAGCGATCTCATGGGACCAAAGATCGACGGAAATGGAGGCCGCGTCGTCAAACTGATGGGCGACGGCGTGTTGGCCGAGTTCGCCAGCGCAGTCCAGGCGGTAACCTGCGCCGTGGACATTCAGCGCGCCATGGCCGAAAGCCCCGGCACCCCGCCTATCCAGCTCCGGATCGGTGTCAATCTGGGTGACGTTATCACCGAAGACGGCGACATCTACGGCGATGGGGTCAACGTGGCCGCCCGGCTCGAAGGTCTGGCGGAACCAGGTGGCATCTGCATCTCCGGGCCAGTTTTCGACATGGTCGATGGCAAGCTCGACGCCGAGTTCCGCAGCGCCGGCTCGCAGCAGGTCAAAAACATCTCTAGACCGGTGCGCGTCTACAGATTGGCCGGCGCAGCGCAGATTTCCACGCCGGACCCCACCCGTCCAGACCGGCCCTCGATCGCCGTGTTGCCGTTCGCCGAGCCGAGTGCCGACGGAGAGAGCGGATACTTGGCTGATGGAATCGCCGAAGACATCATTACCGAGCTTTCGAGGTTCTCGGGGCTATTCGTCATCGCGCGGAATTCGTCCTTCGCCTATCGGGGCGAGCGCGCCGACCCGGCTCGCATCGCGCGCGAGCTTGGGGTGCGCTATCTGCTCGAGGGCAGCCTGCGCCGCGCCGGTCAAAGACTCCGGGTCACCGCGCAATTGATCGACAGCGACAATGGCCGGCAGATCTGGGGCGAGCGATATGACCGCGAGCTCGAGGACATATTTTCGTTGCAGGACGAGATCACCCGCAATGTTGTCGGCAGCATCGCGCCGCAGATCGAGCTGGCCGAGCTCGCCCGCGGCCGGAAACTTGCCGGCGACGATCTAACCGCCTACGAACTGGCCTTGCGGGCACAGGGTCTGTTCTACGACGCGGTCGGCACCGCCGACCCGAGCATGATGGACGACGCGCTTGGGATCGCAGAGCAAGCCCTTGAGGCAGACAACGACCAATTCCAGGCGCTCTGGGTCAGCGGCCTGATCCACTTCTATCGGCACGTTTATCGTTGGAGCGCTGATCCGGATGTGGATCTGGAGGCCTTTGCCAGCATGGCCGACCGGTTGATACGTTCAGACAGCGCGAGCGCGCGCGCCTACATGGTCCGCGCCTGGGCGCATCTCTACCGGAGCGCGTTTGACCATGCTCTGTCCGATCATCGCCGCGCGCTGTCGCTGAACCCAAATCTGGCCGCCAACCTATTCGCCATGGCCTGGACCGAGGCGGTGATGGGATTGACGGCGGACGCGCGGAATCACGCGCACGCGGCAATCAGGCTGAGCCCGCGCGAAGCGGAAATTTGGCTGAGCGAGGGCCACGCGGCATTGGCGCTCGTCAGTTATTTGGAGGGTGACGATGCCGAGGCGCGGCGCTGGGGCCATCTCTCGGGTCAGATGCAACCGATTCTGCAATCGGTGCTGGCGGGAGCGAACGCGCGCCTCGGCGACATCGGTGCCGCGCAGGCTCACGTCGCGGCGATTGAGGGTTTCGCGCCCGACTTCATCCCGGCGGTACTGGCTGGCCGGATCCGCGTCTGCCGCCAGGATGCGCACAACGAATTGCTCGTCGAGGGGCTGCGCTTGGCCTCAACCGCGGCAGACGAAACCGCTGGCTAGTTGCCAGCGGCGGCCTCCAGCCCCATCCGCGCATAGTCTGGAACGAACTGGCCCATCCGCGCCGCACGCTCCGGGTTCGAGGCGTTGCCGTCCAGCCCGCGCTTCTTAACGCCCTGCACGATCGCCGCCATCCGGAAAAAGCTGAAGGCCAGGCAGAAGTCAAAACCCGGGATGCCTGGCAAGCCCATCCGATCGCAGTAGGCCGCCACATATTCCGCCTCGGTCGGCACCCCATGGGCGCGCCGGTCGATCCCCGCCAGCCCCCTGCCCTCGGGCCCCGGCGGCATCCGCCATTGCATGCATTGGTACGCCAGGTCCGAGAACGGGTGTCCCAACGTCGAGAGCTCCCAATCCAACACCGCCACGGCCTTGGGCGAATCCGTCCGGAAAATCATATTGTCGATCCGATAGTCGCCATGCACCAGGCTCACGCGGCCATCGTCCTGGGGCATGTTGGCATCGAGCCAGTCGATCAGGTCGTCCATGTCCTGGATCGTCCCGGTTTCGGACGCGCGGTACTGCTTCGACCAGCGCCCCACCTGGCGGGCGAAATACGAGCCCGGTTTGCCGAAATCCCCCAAGCCCACGGCCTCGTAGTCCACACTGTGGAGCGCCGCCAGAATCCGGTTCATCTCGTCGAAGACCGCACCACGTTCCTCCGGCGCCAGATCACTGAGCGTCGGCTCCATGAAATGCCGCCCCGGCGCGAAGTCCATGACATAAAACATCGATCCGATGACACTCTCGTCCTCGCAGAGAAGATACATCTCAGCCACCGGCACATCCGTCCCGGCCAACGCCTTTTGCACCCGGAACTCCCGATCCACCGCATGGGCGGATTTCAGAAGCTGACCTGGGGGTTTACGGCGCAAAACTAAAGTGCCAGACGGGCTGGTCAGCTTGAAGGTGGGGTTCGACTGGCCGACCCCGAACTTCTCCACCGCCACCGGCCCCTGGAAGCCGGGCAGATGGGCAGCCAGGTACCGCTCGACGGCATCGGTGTCGAGCGACGCGGCGTCCGGCTGCTCGGTCATCCGCCATCCTCCACCAGCATCAATTCCAGCGGATCGCTCTGCCCGGAAAACCCGAGCCGCCGATAAAGCAGGCGACTCTCCTCGCTTGGCCAGACAATCAGAAGCTCGACGGGCCCGCTCCGCGCATCATCGATCAGTGCGTACAGGAGCTCGGTGCCGCGGCCACGACCTCGGTATTGGGGCTTGATGTATACGTTCGTCAGATAGCCGATGGCGTCGTGGCGCTTGCCCGGAGAGGGTTCTTTCGCCGCAAGCCTCAGCGTCGCCATGCCGATCACAGAACCGTCGTCTTCCACGACCCAGTGTAGCGCAGGATTCTGCGAGAAATGCGCCCGGTAGCGCGTCACGAAAGCCGCCCTGTCCTCGTTGGAGCCACCGCCTTCCTTGAACTCCCACCGCAATTCGCCGAGGGCGCGTACATCGGCCTCGGTTGCCCGGCGCACTACGGCCGCATCAAATTTTTTGGTTCCCTGCATATTGCCGAAGCTCCCTACGCGCCACTTGGCGCCGGTGAACCGCGTCCGGCCCGTCGGCGAAGCGCAGCGTGCGCACATGTGTCCACATATGGGCCAGCGGCACGTCCTGGCTGATGCCGCGCGCGCCCTGCATCTGGACCGACTCGTCGATCACCGCCAGCGCCGTGTTGGGCGCGACCACCTTGATCATCGAGATCCAGGGCTGAGCCTCGCGCACGCCGACCGTATCCATCATGTGCGCGGCCTTGAGACACAAAAGCCGGGCCTGCTCGATCTCCATCCGCGCATTGGCGATGATGTCGTAGTTGGCGCCCAGTTGCGCCAGCGGCTTGCCGAATGCGGTGCGGTCCAGAGAGCGGCGGCACATGATCTCCAGCGCCCGCTCCGCCTGACCAATCGCGCGCATGCAATGGTGGATACGCCCAGGACCCAGCCTGCCTTGCGCCACTTCGAAGCCTCGCCCCTCGCCCAGAATAACGTCCTCATGCGGGACCCGCACATCCTTGAACCGGATCTGCATGTGCCCGTGGGGCGCGTCGTCATGGCCATAGACCTCCATGGGCCTGAGCACTTCGATGCCGGGCGTGTCGGCGGCGACCGCGAACTGCGTGTGCTGATTGTGGCGGTCGGCCTGCGGGTCGGTCCGGGTCATCACGATATAGACCTTGCAGCGCGGATCGCCGGCGCCCGAGATCCACCATTTCTCGCCGTTCAGCACCCATTGGCCACCGTCCCGTTCCGCCTTCAACGAGATGTTGGTTGCATCTGAAGACGCCACGTCAGGCTCTGTCATCGCGTAGGCAGATCGGATCTCACCATTCAGCAATGGCTTCAGCCATTGGGCCTTCATGGCGTCGGTGCCGTAGCGCTCGAAGACCTCCATATTGCCGGTGTCAGGTGCCGAGCAGTTGAAGATCTCGGCCGCGATCCGGACCTTGCCCATCTCCTCGGCCAAATAAGCGTATTCGACTGTGCTCAGCCCGAAGCCCTTTTCCGAGTCTGTCAGCCAGAAATTCCACAGGCCCCGCTTGCGCGCCTTGGCCTTCAGCCCATCCAGGATCTTGGTCATCCGGGGGGTATATTCGAACCGGTCGCCGGTCTTTCCGATCTCGGCGTGGAACTCGACATCCAGCGGCGCAATCTCGTCCTCAACCATCGCGCGGACTTTCTCCACCAGCGGCTTGACCCGCTCCGTCATGCCCAGATCCATGGCATCCCTCTCCTAGTTCAAAGCCTCTGGCGGCAGTTCCATCACCCAGTCGAGCCCCTCGGCCACCCATTCCGCCGGGATCGAGTGACCCTTCCCGTGGAGGCAGACCTCCATGACCCGGCCCGAACCGCATCCATCCCATCGCCGGCAGATTAGGCGCCCATTCTGACGCTCGGGGGCTGGCTCGGAGCCGCATTGGTTCTCGCGCCGCAGCGTCGCCAGCCCGTCTGGGATCGGCATCGAGTTATAGATGCCGATCTCTTCGAAGGCGACCACCCGGTCGCGGGTTCCGTGGATATGGCGCATGTTCACGGGTCCCGCCGGACAATCGCGCGGGGTCGAGCCCCAGAACCCGCCCGCGATTGGTGCGTATCCCGCGAAGAGCGGGCCCAGATAGCAGGCGACGTTCCAGACCATCGAGGCACCGCGCGAGAACCCCGAGGCGACAGTCCTTTCCCGGTTAACCGGCCAACGACGCATCACGTCGGCCATGACCGCCTCGGTATATGCCTTCTCGTCGCGCCCACCCTCGGCACGTCCCTCGCCAATCTGGCGCCAGTAGCCAGTGCGCGCAAATGGCGCCACGAACAGCGCGCCCCGCCGGTTGACCGCGTTCACCATCACCTTGTTGCGGAACGTGCCTTCGGGTGAGCTGTTCCAGCCGTGGAAATACACCACCAGCGGCAACGGCGAGACACCATCCCAGCCGCCGGGCACCGAGGCCAAGTAATAGCCCCCCTCGACCTCGCAACGCTGGCCGTCCCCGCAGGCGAACCCTGGGAAGGGCAGCAATAAAGCCATGATAACCAGCAGCGCCCGCATCACGCCCCGTCCAAGAAATGCCGGACCAACCAGTCCGCCGCCAGTGCCGGGCGCAGCGCACCCTCGATCTCGACGGCGGCGGCGATCCGCATTGTCACCTCGCCCGGCCGGCTGTCATCGGCTTGCGTCAGCGTGAACCGTCCGCGAACCCGGGCACCCGCGGGCACCGGCGTGACGAAACGCAGCCGGTCAAAACCGTAATTCACCGATTGCACCGACCCCTTCAACCCAGGCAGCGCGTCATAGGCCATGGGCGCCAGCAGCGAGGCAGTCAGGAACCCGTGCGCGATGGTCCCACCGAAGGGTGTCTCGGCCGCCGCACGTGCCGGGTCTGTATGGATGAAGAAGTGATCCTCGGTCACGTCCGCGAAGCCATCGATCCGGTCCTGCCCCACATCGAACCAGCGCGAGAGGCCAATCTCACTTCCCTCGGCCGCCTTAAGCTCGGCCAGACTCATCGTCCGGGAATAGTAGTCGCTCACTCGACGCCCCCGAACAGCCGGTGCCCGTGATCCACATTGATCCCGCCGCTGACCGGAATGATGCCGCCGGTCGTATACGCCCCGCCACGTCCGCAAAGATAGAGAACCGTCGCCGCGATATCCTCGTCCCGTCCGATGCGCCCCAAGGGCACGTCCGCAGCCACCCGCGCGCGCTTTTTTTCGTCTTCGGTGAAATGCTTGGTCATGCGGCTGAGAAACGGACCCGGAGCGAGTGCATTGACGGTGATCCGCTCTGCCGCCAGCTCCTTCGCCAGTATCTGCGTCAGTTGGTGCACCGCCGCCTTCGAGGCCGAGTAGGAATAGACTAGGTCACCCGTCGGCGTATGCCCGGCGACCGAGCCGACATTGATCACGCGGGCTGGGTCATCGTCATTGGCGGTCGCCGCCAGCAAGGGCGTCAGATCACGGGTCAACGTGAACAGCCCCGCGCAATTAACCGACATCACCGTGTCCCAGGCATGGAACGGAAATTCCGCGTAAGGGGCGCCCCAGCTTTTCCCCGCATTGTTGATCAGTATGTGCAGCTTGTCGGTCCGCCGCATGACCTCGGCGCTTAAGTCCGCAACCCCTTTGGCGGTCCCCACATCGCCGGCGAAACCCTCAGCACTTCCCGGCCCGATGGCGTTAAGTTCTCCGGCCACCCGCTCGCAATCCGCACCCTTGCGCGAGGCGATCAGCACCCGGGCGCCTGCGCGTACCAGGGCCTCGGCCATCATGCGGCCAATGCCGGTGGCCGCGCCGGTCACCAGCGCGGTCTTGCCTGTCAGTCCGAAGAGATCGTCAAGATAGCTCATGGCACCCTCTTACCAGCGCCCTTTCACCTTGCGAAACGTTGGGGCGGGCGGGCAAGGTGCAACCGGTAGATTTTTCGGGAGATATCCCATGGCCGATATGATGAAGCGTGTGGTCTTGGCGGCAAGGCCGGACGGTGCGCCCACGCCGGAGAACTTCCGCCTGGAAGACGCGCAAATGCCCGAACCGGGGCCGGGCGAATTCCTCGTCCGCGTCCTCTGGCTCTCGCTCGATCCCTACATGCGCGGGCGCATGGACGAGTCTAAATCTTACGCCAAGCCAGTGCCGATCGGCGGCACGATGGAGGGCGGCACGGTCGGCCAGGTCGTGGCCTCGAACAATGATCGCTTCGCTTCGGGCGACTTCGTTCTGACCCATTCGGGCTGGTGCAGTCACGCGGTTAGCGACGGCAAGGGCGTGCGCAAGCTCGACCCGGACATGGCCCCAATCCAAACGGCGCTCGGCGTCCTGGGGATGCCGGGGATGACGGCCTATGTGGGCCTCCACGAACACGGGCGGCCCAAGGCCGGCGAGACCCTGGTCGTGGGCGCGGCCAGCGGCGCGGTGGGATCCGTCGTCGGTCAGTTGGCCAAGATCGCGGGACTGCGCGCTGTCGGTGTCGCCGGAGGCGCGGAAAAATGTGCCTATGTGGTGGACGAACTCGGCTTCGATGCCTGCATCGACCACCGCGCGGCACCGGACGCTGATGCGTTGCGCGCGCAACTGGCGGAGGCCTGCCCCGACGGGGTCGACATCTACTACGAAAACGTCGGCGGCAAGACGCTGGAGGCGGTGATTGGGCTGATGAACCAATTTGGCCGGATCCCGGTCTGCGGGACCATCGCCTGGTACGACCTGGGCGGCTTGGGCGCGGGCGCGGTAGAGGGGCCGAACACCCTTCCGCGCGTCTGGCGCTCGATCCTGGTCAACCGCCTGTCGGTGCGTGGATTTATCGTTTGGGACCATGCGGACCGGTTCAAGGAGTTCCTGACCGAGGTCTCGGGCCATATCCGCGAAGGCCGGCTTAAGTACCGCGAGACGGTGACCGAGGGCCTCGAAAATGCGCCGGAGGCGTTCCTTTCGCTGTTGAAGGGCGGGAATTTCGGCAAGCAGTTGGTGAAGGTGGCGGACGTTTGATCCCAATGCCCCGGGCTCGACCCGGGACCTCGCGGGCGTCCGAAGACCATCGAGGCCCCGGATCAAGTCCGGGGCAGCGGATTATTCACTCTCTAACCGCCCATACGCAGAACCGATATCGCCGCACTCCCCTGGTTTGTCGCCGGCGAGAGGCCGGCCGCTCTCCGCCGCCGACGCACCGTGCGGTCATGGGGCGGCTGGCGGTTTGGTTGGGTCGGAATCCACGCTGGTGTCAGGATCTGCAATTCGGTGCGGGCCGGGCGCCCGCTATGCGGACAAACCTGCCATTTGCACAAGAATTCAGATGTCCGGTTCGCTCCCGATTGCCGTCTATGAGGCTAGGTCAGGAGAGCGCCACAAACCGACATAACACGATCACAATGCGGAAGGGCGAGCCTACACATGCGCCGCCACATCCAAGAGCGCACCCAACCGCAGAACTCAGTCGCACCTGGCTTCAAGTCTCGACCATTCAGATCTCGAAACCGGAGTATGAGGCGTCGATGCTGCTGTTGCTCAGCACCTTTGTGCTTACTCTGACCAAAAGTTCTCTGGTCCGTTGTATTGGCTGCCGGGCTGGTCGGCCAAGTAGTAAGCCCCACCACCGCCGTCAGTTGTTGCCACCGCTGCAAATGCAATGAGCTTGGGAGTGCTCAACACAAAGCCGATCAGAAGGATTACGCCGAGTGTGCTCTTCATTCTTTGCTCCATTGTTTTGAACCAATATACGTTCATCCAAGCGAAACAGATCACTCAACCCTATGGCTTCATGCCACTTTCTCTTTGTCCGTTGGGAGCGGCATTCGAATTCGATCGCCTCAATAGACCATGCAGTCGTCAGCGGCTCCTGTCGGAAGATCGGGAATGCGGCTTCCTGGAACCCTTGGGATCATTAGGTGTGATTTAGACAGTCACAGAGGGCCGTCGTGCTCTTGGATGGGTCCACCCCACCCAAAATCCTGAGATCGCAATCTGGGCTGTCTATTCGGGCTGGTCGGTGCGCTCTGAGTTCGACGGCTTTAAATCTGGACACCAATTACACCTAGAGTGCCGAACAAGACTATTAGGATGACTTTCACCGTCACAAATTGCGCATCCGCTGGCGCTGTGCTCAATACACGGTGATCGTGCCAATCGGCGATCCGTCCACGCATTGCAAAACCCCCTATCGCAGCCATCGCCCCATCTTTGGGCGCCGATCATACAAACAACCCGTCAGAACGGGGTTCGTTTAAAATTCAGATCAATTTTCTCTTCTCCTCAGATTTTTCAACCTTCGCGCACCTTCGCGGGGTGCTCCTCGCCCAACACAGAACTAGAAGCTTTGACCCCCCGGTATCGAATTCTGCGCTGTCTATTTTCGCCAGCCGGGGCGCTCTGAAAACGCCGACATTGCTCGGTCAAACAATAAGCGTCCACTTTGTGTCATCTGCTGAGGTAACGCGTCGGATCACCAACGTCCGCTTCGCGGGACAAAGACGTCATCCGACCAAATCGCTCAGATTACTGGACGGTGACCCGACGCCGACGACCAGCCTCCCTGGATCGGCCCAATTGAGCCTGTGTTGAAAAGACGCCATCCGCTCCGCCGATTCAATCACGCCAGCTAATACTTCAATGATTTTAGGATTGGATATGCGGTCTCAATCAGATAGCCGCGCGATAGGTCATTGCGGTCTCGCGATTGCTCCGACACCGTTGCGCCGGTCATCCTTGCCCCCTTTTTGTCCCAGAACACGCATGCAACGGTGATGCCTTGCGCGAAGATGGATGACCTGGACTCTTTCGGGATGAACTCGGCAGTCCAGCGAAACCCATCACAAGAGCCCTCTGGAAGGGCTCTGTTCGGATCGATCGAGAAAAAATTCGTTCTCGGCTCGATCCCTGCACGCTCAGATCTGATTTTGTGCTTCTGCCCCTCGATTGCAACTGCGAGAGTCCCGGAAACCATCGGACCGATCATGTGAAATTCTTCTTTCTTGAAAACCTCAGACAACTCCTTCAATCGCCTTCGGTCAGCCGAAAACGTAAGACTGTGATGATTTCCCGCAAGTTCTTTAATGTAGCCCTCATGACCCGGTGGGGAATTATCCGGCATAGCGCTAAAGCCGGTGGGAAGGTTAACCGACGGACCGGAAGCTGCGGCGGATGCGGTTTGGACCGCGCCTGGACTTTGTGTCAATTGGTCGGTTTTGCAGCCCGTCAGCGCAAGCCCTATCGAGAGTCCGATCGCAAAGAATAAACCTAAATTCTGGGCACATTTTCCCATTAGATTAATTCTCCCTAATACGTCCCAGCCCCGCGTTTGCGCTGATGAACCACATGCCTAAAGATGCACCAAGACTGGCGTCGAAGCATTGATTTACCGCAAAGCTTCGGTTGTCGAAGCGGCTCCAAAGCCCGGCCTGCTTGGCCCCTAGAAAACGTATTAAAAGGACTAAACCGACGAAGATTCTAGTTTCTCCACTGTTCAGCGTATTTGCTCTGTCAATGGCTGGATGTGGCACTCAGCCGCCGTCCCGCAGTCTGCGATCATGTCCGCTGAGGGCTCAAAGCCGTCATCCACTCCTTCCGCTCTGCGAGCGGATCCCGAACCCAGCACCCTGGTGGCCCCCAACAACCATTGAGGCCATGGATCGAGTCCGGGGCATCGGACTATTCACCCTCCAACCGCTCGTACGACCATCGATACGCCGCCCCGTCCCGCTCCACCCGCCCCACCGAGGGCGCCGGGAAATGCGCGCTTAGAACCAGGTGGTTGTGCTCGGCGCAGGCCTCCAGCACCCGCTTGCGCGAGGCGATGCCCTGCTCCGGGTCCGTATCGATCATGAACCACCAATCGGGCCGCAGGCATTGCAGGGGCGAGTGCAGCAGGTCGCCCCACATCACCGCGTGGTTTGCTCCGGTCACCAGATGCACCGCCACATGGCCGGGCGTGTGCCCTGGGATCGGCTCGAGCCACAGGCGGTCGTCGAGCGCGTGGTCCGATTCCACGATAACCGCCTGCCCCGCCTCGATCACCGGCAGCACATTCTCCGGGTATTGCGGCAGACCGGCACGTTCGGCGTGTTCGACCTCCTCGCGTGCCAGGATGTATTTCGCGTTCGGGAAGGTCGGCACCCAACGCCCATCCACCAATTGCGTGTTCCAGCCCGAATGATCCGCGTGCAGATGCGTGCAGAAGACAAAGTCGATCTCCTCGACCCCCACGCCCGTTGCCGCCAGCCGGTCCAGCCAGCGTGTGTCGGTCCGGTTGGCCCACGAAGGAATGCGCTCGTTGGTCTTGCCGCAGCCGATGCAGGTGTCGATCAGGATGTTCACCGAGCCTGTGCGGACCAGATAAGACTGCACTGCCAGAATGGCCTTGCCGCTATCGGTATCGAAGGCCCAGGGCGTGATCAGAGGCAGCAACTCGGCGATCTCCGCCGGGTCCGCGCCCGGAAACATCTCAGTCGGTTCCCGGAACTTCAGCTGCATCTCCATCACCCGCTGGATCTGGTAGTCGCCCACCTTAAAGGGCGGTGGGGCCAAGTTGACACTCATCGGCTCTCCTCCTTCAGCATCGCACGCAGCTCGGTCTTCAACACCTTGCCGTAGTTGTTTTTAGGCAACTCCGCCACGAAGCAATACCGCTTCGGCCGCTTGAAGCGCGCCAGGTTGTCGAGGCAGAGAGCGTCCAGCGCCCCTTCATCTGGCGCCGAACGGTCTCGCCCGACCACGAAGGCCACAACCTCTTCGCCCCAATCCGAATGCGGGGCTCCAACCACCGCCACTTCGCGCACGGACGGGTCGCGCAGCAACACCTCCTCGACCTCGCGCGGGTAGATGTTCGAACCGCCCGAGATGATCAGGTCCTTCGAGCGGTCCTTCAGCGTGAAGAACCCATGCCGGTCCATGACCCCCACATCGCCCGTGCGCAGCCAGCCATCTCGCATCGCCGCCTCATTGGCATCGAGGTTGTCCAAATACCCCGCCATCACGCAATCCGAGCGCACGGCGATCTCGCCGACTTCGCCCGGCTCCAGTTCCGTCCAATCCTCCCCAAGCACCGCCACCTCGGTCGCCGTGCGAGGAAAGCCGACGCTGGAAAGAATGTCCTCGTAGCGCGGATGCGCCGTATCGGCGTGCATCGCTTTGGTCACATGAGTGATCGTCATCGGTGCCTCGCCTTGACCGAAAAGCTGGTAAAGCCGCGGGCCGAACAACGCCATCGCCTGCTTCAGGTCAGACAGATACATCGCCGCGCCCCCATAGCAGAGGGTCTTGAGCCCGCTCACATCCGCGGACGCGGCGCCCGGATCATTGACCAGCCGCGTCAACATGGTTGGCGCGGCGAAGAACGAAATATTGTCGTGCGCCCGCAGCACTTCGAACACCTGCTCGGGCTCGAAGCCCGGTACCGTCAGGTTCTGGGCGCCCGCCATCACGAAGGGCAGCGCGTAGATGCCCGAGCCGTGCGACATCGGCGCCGCGTGCAGGCGCACGTCCACTGGCCCGATCCGGTCTACGTCGGCGAAATAAATCAGCGACATCGCGGTCAGGTTCCGCTGCGTCAGCACCGCTCCCTTCGGCCGCCCGGTGGTGCCGGACGTGTAGAAGATCCAGGCCGGATCCTCCGGCCGGCTCTCCACATGCGCCACAGGCTCCCCGGCAAGCAATGCTGTGTAGTCAGCGCTGCCGGTCTCGATCACCGTCGGTGCCGGCACGCCTCCCAAGCCTCGTGCCTGTTTAGGCGAGGCGATGCAAAGCCCGGCCTGCGCATTCTCCAGAATCCACGACAGCTCGCGGACATGGAGCTTGGCGTTCATCGGGATCGCCGTCATCCCGGCGCGCCAGATGCCGTAGAGGACGGGCAAGAACTCCGGCCCGTTTTCCAGCGCCATCCCGATCCGAGCACCGGTTCTTAGCCCGTGACGAGCGCGCAGCGCGCCCGCAATGCGCGCGACCTGATCCTCGAATCCGGCATAGCTGAGTTCGCCACCTTCCCACAGCAGCGCCCGGCGTTGCGGTGCCCGCCGGGCGACCTGCGCCAGGCCGAGCGACAAGTTCATCTGATCTTGTCCGAAGGCTCCGCGGTCAGGTCGACGATGCCCTCGTCCTTCTCATGGGCAGGGAAGAGCTTGGTCACCAGCGGATCGTGGCCCGGGATGAAGTGCTCCATGTCACCTGCCAGCCGGAATAGACGCTCATGGCTCTCGCAGTTCTCCGGCACGTCCGCGACGATCGGGAATGGGTTGCCCTTGGTCACATTGGCGTAGAAATGTGCCGCGTCCGAGGCCAGCACTACCAGCCCCCGCTTGGTGGTCACCGAGACCGCCATCAGGCCCCGGCTATGCCCGCCCACCAGATGCAGGCCGATGCCGGGAAGAAGCTCCTCGTCGCCATCCACGAAGCGCACCCGGCCCTTGTAATTCGCCCGGATCAATTGGGTCACGTCATCGGCCTCGAAGGCCTGGCGCGCCGCCTTGTAACGCATGTAGCGCCCGGTGGCGAAATGCACCTCGTCGTCCTGGATTATGAACTCGGCCTTGGGAAAGAGGTCGAGATTACCCGCATGATCGTAATGCAGATGGGTGACGATGACCGTTTCCACATCGCCGGGTTTGACCCCCAACACCTCCAGCCCCTCGGTCGGCAGCCGCTGGATCGTGCGCTTGCGTGCCGCGGCGCGCTCGTGATTGAAGCCGGTATCGACCAGGATGGTTCGCTCCCCGCACCGGATCAGCCAGACGAAGAAATCCATCTCCATCGCCCCCTCGTGCGGGTCGGGCATCAGGAAACATTCCTCGGGCGTGCGGCGCGCCTCGGCATACTTGATCGCGAAAACGTCGTAGTTCGGGCTCTTGGTCATCGGCCTGCCTGCTGATCGCTGAGGGCGCGCCGGATCGCGCGTCCCTCCTGCGATAGCCGATCTTGCGTCGCTCGGGCAATGGGCGGTTATTCGATGACCCGCCGGCCGGCCGGCACGAAGACGCGGCCCTCCATCAATGCCCGGGCAGTGCGGAAGACACTCACCCGCTGGGCGACGACGCCGTCGGGCCCGGATTCGACCATCGCCGAGACCGGCACCGCGCCCGACCCGTGGCCAATCCGCATCGCGGTTCCGGGATCACTTGGGCTCGCCACCTCGCTAACCAGCGAGCCAGGCACCCGCGCGGCGACCGCCACGCACATCGCCCCGGTTAGCGGGATTGCCAGATGCGGCACGCCCATAGAAAGCATCCGCACTTGGATATCGCAATCAGCAGCCTCTAGCGTTCCTCCGGACAGCACGGACGACGCCGCCGCGGGCGCAATTGCGGCAACCCGGGGCGATTGCGGCGAACGGCGCGTCACATCCGCCGGGTTGGGCACGATCCCAGCCGCCACCGCCGCGGCGCCCCGGATCATCTCCATGCGCTGCATCACTTCGATCTTGTTTCGCAGAACCGTCGGCGGCTCAGTCCCCGTCAGCGCTAAATCGGCGGCACGCACGAAAACACACAGCGTCGAGGCATCGATGATCGAGGCTTGCACGGCGCTGCCGTCTGCCAATTGCAGTTCATCGACCGGTTTGCCCGTGGGCATCAACGATCCGGTCGCCGCGCCACCTGGGCCCAGGAAATCGAGCCGGATGGGCGATCCGGTGCCGG